>ERZ1370068.7703-contig-6604_pt1 | contig 38703 bp, 54 predicted proteins | sample MGYA00561227_ERZ1370068 | MGnify/ENA primary metagenome ERZ1370068 (study PRJEB38410, sample SAMEA6850437) | metagenome | study: Metagenomic assessment of the ecological functions of the soil: analysis of the soil microbiota associated with the...
GGTAGTACTTCGTTCAGTTGCATGTGTACTAGGACCCAAAGCTCACAGCCAAAACTGAAAGGCCCACTGCCCAAACCGACTTTGATGAAAGTGCGTCATAACCAACGGACCACCCTCATGTCGGGCATTTGGCTGGTCCAGCTTTTCCTCCTCGTAGCGTTTGCCGCGACCACGGCGCCGGCGCAATCTCTGGCGCGCATGAACCAACGCCCGGACTTCGATAACACCTAGACCCGAAGTGCGAGCCATCGCTGCTTTGAAGCGGCTGGAAACCAACGTGATCGTCTATCGTTCGTTGGGCCAGTTCGAGGCAGATGGCCGTCTGGCCCGTGTGACGCTGCAAACATTCGAGACTGAGTTGGCGAAAGTGAACAACGAGCTTGGTTCGCTGCTGGCAGAGATACCCGCCGGTAAGTTCAGGACTGAAATCATCAACGCGTTTGATTCTTATCGCGACGGAGTTTTCTGGTGGCGACAGATCGACCAGCCCAGAGTTGTTCACGTTTCCGCGTTGACCTCGGAACCCAACCGTTCGCCGGCCGACACGACCTACCTTTCGACCATTCCCTACACAGTCGCCATTCACTGGCGCCAGGCTCAGAAATATCTCAAGCAAGGCGAGAAGAATCTCGGGCCAGTAAGGCTCGCCTAAACTAGCGGCGTGAACATTCATCAGGCTGCGGGTCAGCGGTCGAGTCAAGCCCAAGGCGAGGTTTTGCGAGCCTTGGTCAACCGAGAGAAAGTTGATCGAGCCCTGAGGGCTGATAGCGATCACTGGTAATCAGCGAATCCTGATTCTAACTCTCTGTCGCCGCTCCGCGGCTCTCAACATGCAACTGAATTACCAAGGTTCCAAGCCTCACTTGGGCTTAACTCTGATCGCTGCTCCGCAGCTGGTTTCCGCTGCGCATGTGACCAGCCTCACCTCACGGAGCCGAAATCTTCTTAATCTCAGTGAGGTATTCGCCCTTCTCAGTTTCCACGATCGTGAACTCGACGCGGTCGCCGGTCTTCACCTTATCCAGCAGCGTCTTGTCCTTGACGTTGAATTCCATCTGCATGGCCGGCATCAAATCCTTGATCTCTTCGTGATTGAGTTCGATCCAGCCTTCCTTGCGATTGATCGTTCCCAACCACACCGGTGCCCGGGTAAGGCTTGTTCAGAACCGGCATCGGAAATCCCGGTGGTCCGGCGAGCGACGTGGGTTGGGGAACAGGAGAGGCAGACTTCGTTTCAATATTCTGCTTCTGACAAGACGCAAACAGAACTGCGATCAGAACCAACAGCAATGTCGAAGCGGTACGGTTCATCGTTATCAGACCGTGTCGAAGCCGACCGTCGGGAGGGCAAGTTCAGAAGCGGACGGCTAAGCTGCCCTCCTGACGGTCGGGCTTCTGACACTCAACGTCGTTATTTAAGGCTGTACTCAAAGTCGTAGAAGTGCTTTCCATTTTCGATCTTGATGCTGAGCTTACCGCTGATGCCGGCGAGTTCGTCCGTTCCCGAATCCGGCACAACCGTTACCGTCAGTTGCCCCACACCTTTCGTCATCGTGCCGCTGTGCTGCAAGATGAAGGACCCTTTGCGTCCCTTTAGCGTGCCGCTGAATTTTTCGATTGCGACATAACCGGCCGAGCCTGTGCTGACATCACCGCCACTCAGCATCTGCCCTTTGCTGGTACCTTCCAGGTCGCCCTGCCATTGCTTGGCAACCGTCATTCGACCCATCGTCTTGTCGTCAGACTTATCATCCTGCGGTGTCATTTTCACTTCGAAGGTTCCGGTGGCGTGATTTGTCATTGTCGATTCTTTCTGAGCTGCGTCCTTTCTGGTAACTCGGATCCGTCTGCCGATCTTTTTGTCGGGAAGAATTGCTAAGCTTCCTTCGATCGTGTTTCCCTTGATTGTGAACTCCCAAACACCACGATAGCGAGGGCTCTGGAGATCGCCGGTCAGTGTCTGCTTCGCGGCGTCGTATTTCAAAAAGATGTCGCCCATGAACTCCGGCTTGCCGTCGACGATTTTGTCTGCCGCGATTTTCACCTTCGTCGAGTCAGCTGGATCGACCGAGATGTGATAGACGACTTTTTCGTCGTGACAGCTGGGTTATCGCCGAAGCAGATCGATTCGCCGATCCAGTCACCCGCCAGCGAAACGGTCTGGGATTCGGCGACGCTAAACCCTATCGGAGAGGAACAGGACGATATAAAGAAGCAAGGCGAAATCGCATGTGCTTACTCAATTTCAGTTTTTCTCCCGCGTGAGTCTCTGCGACCTCTGCGTCTCTGCGGTGAATTATCTTTGGAAGCAATACCTGCACGAGGCGCTGAGAACGCAAAGGTGACGCAGAGAATTTAGGACACTACCTACTCAAATTTTCAGAAACGCCGGGGCTTGCGCGAGTCCGGAACCGGTACTCAAGTCGTGCCCGACCAATCGTCATGAAACAGGTTCGCGTTGAATGCTATCAAAATCCTGTCTTCGCCTTCGACTGAAAATTGCATCCGCTGCAGACGATCATCATCAAGCGGAACGTTGATCACGGGACTTGAGAATTGCAGCGCCAGCACACGGGTCTGGTCAGCGCAATCGCACCACTGAAGGCCGACTTTTTCCAACTGGCTCGCCTGCCCGGCGAACGGAAATCGCGATACGTCACCGAACCGCCGATGCCTTCATCGATCAGGATTACGCCTTCCGATTCGATGGTCGCGCCACTGCGCGGGGATCTTACCGACACCGAAAAGGCGATAGAAGCGTCTTTGCCATAGATGCGATTCGATCCTCAAGAGATTCTACTGTATTACGGTGTCACGGATTGATTTCCGGCACACCGCGCGATGCACGCCAGAATCGAATGACTTCTACCGAATTGCTCCGAATGATCGACACGATAAGCAACACGATAGGCGCGGACAATGATTTCGCGAATCAAAGCATCTTCAACTCCGGCACAATTCTACCCAGCTCGGGCGATTGGGCCAAAAGTCTGGTCGCGACACGAGAAATCGACCGGAAGCGAATGGCTTCATCCGGATTGTCGATAGAAATATAACGGACAATATCGCGAAGGTCAGAGCGCGCGGACAGCGAAAGAACTACCTGATAATCCATGAGGGGAAGTTCGCGTTCAACTTCTTCAATCGGAATTCGCTCGCCGCGATCAAGCTCCGCCAAACCCTGCCTGACGGCAGCGATAAACTCGATCTCGCGCGCGATATTGTGCAGCGACGCTTCCTCCGGGAATCCGCTGAAGCAAGTCTTCAACAATCTGCTTGTTGGTCATAAGAGAAGTGTGCACTCGGACAACATTATTTTCAAAGCACTTCCTCTATAGGTTGACACCCCTTTCAAGATCCCGTGAGGACTCCCGAACCACGGAACCTAACGCTTTTTCTGCTTCTGTCGCATTCTGCCTCGACGGTTGCGGATTCTTCACATACTTGTCGTACCAGCCCAGATATCTGCTCATATCGATCCTTCACATAACTCGGACGCGTAATGCCGTGAAACTCATTCGGATAGATTACGAGTTGCGTCTCGACGCCCAGGCTTCTCAAAGCCTGATACATCTGCTGGCCGCCCTGCACGGGCACGTTGAAGTCGCGCTCGCCGCCCAGGAACAGTGTCGGCGTCTTGATGCGATCGGCGTGCAGGAATGGATAAGAGATCTTTTGATAAGTCTCCCAGGCCTTCGGGTTCCAGGGCGGACCAATCTCGTAATCGTATTGAATGATGTATTGATCGGTGCCGTAGAACGCGACCGTGAAGGCTGTGCCCGCGCCGCTGGTCGCGCCTTTGAAGCGCGTGTCGGTAGCAATGATGTAGTCCGTCAGGATGCCGCCATAGCTCCATCCGCCGACACCCAGACGGTCCGGGTCGGCAACGCCCTTGGCGATTGCGTGATCGATGCCGGCGAGCAGATCTTCAACTTCGTAGTGACCCCAGTCAGCGAAGATCGAACGCGAATATTTCTGGCCTCGACCCGAGCTGCCGCGATAGTTCACCGCCAGAACCGCATAGCCATTCGCCGCAAAGACCTGTCGTTCGATCGCGAATGAATGCTGATCCTGCCCGTTCGGCCCGCCGTGAATGCGCAGAAGGAACGGCACCTTCGTTCCTTTCACATAGCCAACCGGATAGGTCAGCAGGCCATGAACTTCGGTTCCGTCCTTGCTCTTAAAACTGACTTCTTCGGTTTGCGCGATTTGAAGTTCATTCATCAGCGCATCGTTCTGATGAGTGATCTGCCGCAGAGTCTTTCCTTCCAGCGCGTAGATTTCGTTCGGCTTGTTGTCGTTGCCGGAAAGACAAACTGCATGACCGCGCGCAGTCGAGAAGCTCGAGACAACCACCGGCGAAGGCAGCAGCCGAGTGATGTTGTATCCCGCGATCACGATCGGATACACGGACATGTCGTCGGTAATCGTGGCGAACAGAGCCTTGCCGTCGTCGGTCGAACGCAGGCCGGATATGCCGCGATCAAGCGCCTCGATTGCTTTGACCCGGGACGGAGGCGCACTTCCATCAATCGCCACCCAGGCCATGTGTTCCATGTTGTAAGCGCCGAACTTCTTCTCGTCGCCTTCCAGGTAGGCAACGTACTTGCCATCGCCGGACCATTCAGGACGCGAGCGGTTCGCGCGATTGTCCGGGGTGGTCAGAAGCTTTCTCGGTCGCTCCCGCCTGCGAGTCCGCAACATAAAGTTGGGCCGCGGGATCCCGATCGGGATCTTCGCCATGATTGCTCATGAAAGCGATCTTCGTTCCGTCCGGTGACCATGAGGGCGACGATTCGTCCCATTTGCTCTTCGTCAAACGATCGAGTTTCTTGCTCGCTATGTCGTAGAGATAGATGTAAGTATGCCGCCCTGATAATAAATATCCCTGCACATCCTGCTTGTAGCGATAGCGATCGATGACGATTGGCTTTGGCGGCTTCGGTGGCGTGCCGGGCGCGGGCGTCGCGCTCGGGTCCGGCGCGTCGGGATCAGGATCGCCAATCACCAGAGCCAGCCGCTTCGAATCAGGCGACCACTCATATCCCGCCAGACGGCCTTTCAGCTCAGTTAGTTGATAAGCTTCGCCGCCGCTGCGATCGAGCAGCCAGAGCTGACTGCCCCGGACTCCTGGCTTGCCCGAGGAACGCGAAGAGGTGAAGGCCAGAAATTTTCCATCGGGACTCCAGCGCGGCGAGCCTTCGCCGTCATTGCTGAAAGTGATTTGCCGATCGTTCTTGCCGTCGTACCCGACCATCCAGATGTGCGTGCTGCTCTTATCTTCCTTCGCATCGATGGTCGAAACCGTGTAGGCGATCCACTGGCCGTCAGGCGAGAGCTGCGGATCACCAACGTTGCGAAAACGTGTGAGGTCGTCGAGTTTGAGTGGACGCTTTGCTGTCTGGGCAGACGAGTGCTGGCCGCCGCGGCTAGAGTGATTATCGAGCAGTCGCAGGAAAGCTTCTTTTGTACATACGACTTCACCTCGCAAGAAATTTGGAGTGCGGCGGCTTGACGCCGCTTGCGAAATCGCCAGCGATCTATGCCTTGTCTGATAGTTAGAGAGCGCGGATCAGAAAGCGGCGTCAAGCCGCCGCACTCAAGATCGTGCTCCAACCGATGGCCGGATTTACGCGCGCGAGTTTACTGCGAACTTAATTCATTTGCATAGCCCTTGAAGGCAGCCTATCTTTCCGGCTAAGGTAGCGGCCCAACATGACAACATCGTTAAGGCTTGCGGCCATCACAATCGCAATAATTGCGATCACAATATGCTTGACCAATTGCCGGCCAACCGGTACCGGCGGAAAGGTCCTGACGATCGCCATCAATTCCGGGGTCGAAGGCGATGCCTTGCGGCAAGCCGCCAAAGACTACGAACAGCAAACCGGCATCCACATAAACATCGCCGAATTTCCCTACGCCAATCTTTTTGAAAAGGAACTAATCGATCTCAATGCGCGCACCGGCGCTTACGATCTGATCATGCTCGATGATCCGTGGTTTCCGAAATTCGCTTCGCTCAACGTGCTCACGGATCTGACGCCGCTTTTACAAAAGCGAGGTAAGAGCGCGCCGGACGATGATTTCGTGGCGGCGTCGATTGCGCTTTGTCGCCATCCCTATCAAAGCGGCGCGCTGTTAGCTCTGCCTTATGTTGGCAATTCTCAGCTGTTTTTCTATCGCAAGGATCTTTTTCAAAAGCATAATCTGAAGGCGCCGGCGAGTTGGGAAGAAGTGCTAAACGCTGCGAAGGTAATCAGCGAACAGGAAACGGCAGGCGCGCCCGGCGGCGGAAAAGTCTATGGCTACGTGATGCGCGCCGCGCAGGGCAACGCCGCGGTTGGCGGATTTCATGCCGATCTTCTGGGCCTTTGGCGGCGAGATGTTTGATGGCAACGGTCAACCAACCGTGAACAGTCCGGAAGGAATCGCGGCGTTGAAATTCATGATCGACGTTGGGCAAGTATTCGCCGCCCGGTTACCCCAGTTTCAATGCCGATGAAGTCGGCGCCCACCTGTTGCAAGGCACAGCCGCCATGTCCATCAACTGGCCGGCCTGGATCAGTTCATTCAGCGACCCGGCAGAAATCAAAAGTGATCGGCCAGATGGAGTTTGGACAGCTGCCCGGCGCGAAAGAATCCGGGCCGCGCCGAGATCGGCAACTGGTTGATCGCAATTCCACGCGATGCCAGGAACAGCGAAGCGGCGATGGATTTTCTGTTATGGGCCACGAGCGCCGAACAGATGAAAATGTCGGCGCAGCGCGGCAATCCTCCGACACGCAAATCTGTCTTTAACGATTCGCAGCTGGTGGCCAAATTTCCTTCGTATCCGGCGCAACTGCGTTCACTGGAAAGTTCGCGCCCGCGGCCGCGCACGCCTCTGTGGAACGAGATCGAAAATGCCTTCGGGATCTATCTTTCGAAGGCCAACGGCGGCGAGCTTTCCGCGGAAGAAGCGATGAACCAGGCGAATGCTGAAATTGCGAAGATCGTTGCGCGCGGAAAATAGAGCGAGACAGTATCAAGCCGGAGTCAGTACCATTCGCGTAAGCGGAAGTGGGATAATCATGCGCCTCAAGAAAGAACGCGCCTCCTTAACCCATCCGCTCACGCGGATGGTACTGACTCCAACGCTTCTGATCGAACGCTCGCCTACCTCCTGCTTGCGCCCACCATCGCGGTCCTGCTTGCCTTAACAATCTACCCCTTGATTTACTCGATCAAAATCAGCCTGCAGGGCGAGTCCGGAAACTGGACGCTGGCAGAACTTCGCGCGCCTCGCCGGCGATCAGTTCTTTCTGAGCTTCGCTCGGGCACACGTTTGTTTATGCAGCCGTCGCTTTGACTCTGGAATTTCTGATTGGCCTGGCGACTGGCGTTGTTGCTTGATACGCAGATCCGCGGACGCGGTTTGTTTCGCGCGCTGCTGCTGCTGCCGATGATGCTGCCGCCGGTTGTCGTCGGCGTGGTGTGGCGGCTCATGCTCAACTCAAATTTTGGCGCCGTTAACGGAACGCTGAAAGCGCATCGGCGTAAACACCGAAGCGCTGGCCTGGACGGCTTCACCCAAACTGGCAATGGCTTCGGTCATCGCGGCCGACGTGTGGCAATGGACGCCGTTCATGTTTCTGATTCTGCTGGCCGGCTTGCAGGCGATTCCCCAGGAACCTTACGAAGCGGCTTTGATCGACGGATCGAGCCGCTGGCAAACGTTTCTGCACGTGACTTTGCCTTTGCTGAAACCGGCAATTCTGATCGCGCTGCTGTTGCGGACGATGGATCTGCTGCGCGTGTTCGATCAGATATTTATCCTGACCGAAGGCGGGCCGGGGTTCGCGACCGAAACTGCGAGTCTCTACATCTATCGCACGGCTTTTCGCTTTTCCAATTTCGGTTACGCCGCCGCGATGTCGTTTGTGCTGCTGGCGATTACAAACGTGATCAGTGTCGGATACATCCGGCTGTTGCAAACGCGTGTGTCAGAAGCCCGACCGTGAGGAGGGCAGGTTTGGCCGATAAGTGCGTTCGAGCAACGATCGAGCCCTTAGCTGTTACGCCGCGGGCTTCCTCGGCAGCGTTGACACGCTAGCAAAGTTCAAAGATGAACTCCAAACTAACGCGACTCATCAAAATACGTTTTGCTGCTCATGGTGACGCTCGCCACCCTTGCGCCCATCTATTGGATGATCACGATCTCGTTCAAGCGCGAGGTCGATCAATTTGCGGTGCCGCCACGCTGGTTCTGGTTCGCGCCGACGCTGGAACACTATCTCGACGCCTTTGTCGTCCGCTCGTTTGGCCAGTACTTGATAAACAGTCTGGTGGTGGCGGGTCGGATCAACCGCCTGCGCCCTGGTGCTCGGGACGCTTGCGGCTTATTCGCTGGCGAGATTCCGTCTGCCCGGCAGATCTCGATCGCAAGCTCGCGCTTTGGATTCTTTCCACCCGGATGTTTCCGGCGATCGTCACCGCGGTCCCGTTGTTTCCTGATCATGCGCGACCTGCGCCTGGTGAACACCAGACTGTCGCTGATCATCGTTTACACGGCTTTCAATCTTCCATTCGTAGTTTGGATGATGCGCGGGTTCTTTGCCGAAGTCCCGCGCGATCTCGAAGAAGCTGCTATGGTCGATGGTGATTCGCGTCTGGGAGCGCTCTGGCGAGTGGTTTTGCCGCTGGTGACGCCGGGCCTGGCGGCCACCGCGGTCTTCTGCCTGATCGTTTCGTGGAATGAGTTTTTGTTTGCGCTGGTCCTGACCCAGACCGACGATGCGATGACCCTGCCGGTAGGCATCGCGGGCCGGGTCACGCAATACGGAATCAAGTGGGGAGTGATGAGCGCGGCTGCGGTGGTCGCAATGGCGCCAATCCTGGCGTTCGCTATGAGCGTGCAGAGATATCTGGTGCGAGGTTTGTCGCTGGGCGCCGTGAAAGGATAGTGGATCTAGCCGCGGAGCGCGCGAAAGATCTGTAGCCCACGGCGTGAGCCGTGGGTACAAGCTGATGATTGCCAAACCAGCCGCGGAGCGCGCGACACATTTGAGACAATAACGATGTTGTTTCGCCCCTCCGGGGCTGCGTTGTTCGTGTTGCGGCTAATCCCATGGCTCACGCCATGGGCTACAGATCATCGCCGCTCCGCGGCTGAACATCGTCGATGAGCATTTCCGTTCAACACCTGACTAAATCCTTCGGCTCGACAACTGTGGTCGATGATCTCTCGCTTGAAATTAATGATGGCGAGTTCGTCGTCCTGCTCGGCCCGTCAGGCTGCGGCAAAACCACGACCCTGCGAATGATCGCCGGCCTCGAGCAAGCGACTTCGGGCGACATTCTGATCGAAGGAAAACGTGTAAACGACTTGCCGCCTCAGCGACGCGACGTCGCCATGGTCTTTCAAAGCTACGCTCTCTATCCGCATATGACGGTTGCCGGAAACATCGGCTACCCTCTGCGGCGTACGCAAGCTCGCGCAGCGAGCGGATTGAGACGCAAGTGCGAGAAACCGCGGCGCTCCTGGAAATCGAATCACTTCTGAAGCGGAAGCCCCGCGAACTCTCCGGCGGCGAGCGGCAAAGGGTGGCTTTGGCGCGGGCCATCGTGCGACATCCGCGCGCTTTTCTCATGGACGAGCCGCTGTCGAATCTCGACGCCAGATTGCGTCTGCAAATGCGCGGCGAACTGAAACATCTGCAACAGAAGCTGGCCACGACAACGGTCTATGTCACGCACGATCAGGCCGAAGCGATGACGCTGGGACATCGCGTCGCGGTGATGAATAAGGGTAAGCTGCAACAGTTCGACACGCCGCTCGAGATTTACAATCGTCCGGCGAACCGTTTCGTAGCCGAGTTTGTCGGTAGTCCCGGCATGAATTTTCTGGACGGCTCGATCGATATTTCGCAGCGCCGTTTCCGGAATCAACGATGTCTCGCTGGCACTGAATGACTCGCAGCGTGAGACGTTAAATAACATTGATTCGAACCAACGCGTGACGTTGGGAATTCGGCCGGAGGACATTCACGTTTCGCTGAGTCAGCGTGATGACTGGCATCCAGCCAGCGTCTACGTAACTGAGTTGATGGGCAGCGAAACGTTTGTCATTGTGCAACTGCGCGACGCAAAGCTAACCGCGCGCGCGGGCGGAGACTTTCGCGCTGAGCCGGACAGCCCTTTGTGGATCGAGTTCGATACCACGAAAGCGCATTTCTTTGATTCTGGAGACTGGATTGCGATTGTAACGTGTCAAAGCCCGACCGTCAGGAGGGCAGCTCATTGACGGACGCGCGTGGCTTACTGCACAGCTATGCTGAACCGAACTGCTTATGAAACTATCATTCAACGGCGCGACCACGATGAAGGCCGATCTGGCGACGGACATTCGCGCGCGGCCGCGGCCGCCGGTTTCGACTACGTAGAAATTTGGGCGGCCAAGCTGCGAAAGTTTCTGCAGGAAAATTCGCCTGCGCGGATCTGAAAGCATTGTTCGCGGAAAACGGCATCAAGCCACTCAGCATCAATTCAATCGAACACATTACCTTTCGCGACGACGCCGCGTACGTCCAAATCCGAGCCGAGTGTGAAGAGTTAAGCGCGATCGCGGAGGCGATCGGCTGTCCTTACGTCGTGGTCGTGCCGGGCAAGATTCCGCCGGGCGGTTTAAGCAGTTATGAAGTGATCGAGGACTCGGTCCAGGTGCTCAGAGAGCTGGCTTCGATCGCTGAAAGGCATGGCGTAGCGCTCGCCTTTGAGTTCCTGGGCCAGAAAGATTGCAGCGTCCAGACTCTCGAGCTGGCCGACGAAATCGTGTCGAAGGTCAACCGCCGGAATATTGGCCTGGTGATCGACAGCTTTCACTTTCCATGCGGGCGGATCGACTATCAAAGATGATTGAAGCGCTTGATCCCAAACGTCTATTCATCTTTCACATCAACGATGCGGAAGCTTTGCCACGAGAGCGGCTTACGGATGCACAACCGGCTGTTGCCGGGCCTGGGAATTCTACCTTTGAAGGACATCATCGCAGCGTTCAACAAATCGGGTTCGATGACGAACGCCAGCGTGGAGATCTTTCGTCCGGAGTACTGGGAGCGCGATCCGTTTGAGCTGGCGCGAGAAGCGAAAGCGGCGATGGAACGAGTGCTGGCTTAATCCGCAGATTACGCAGATTGATTGTCAGAACCGGCGAGCGGTAGCGACGGGTCTACTCTCAGCGCGTCGATCGAGATGACTGGAAGTCATAACCAGGTCGCTACCGCTCTGCGGTACTGACTTCGATACATCTGCGTAATCTGTGGATAAATTCCTATGACCAAAATCAAGATCGGTTTTCTCGGCGCCGGTTACATTGCCGGCGTACACGCGTCGATTCTGGCTCGCGATGAGCGCGTGCAAATCGCCTCGGTTCATGACGTAGAAAAATCGCGGGCTGAACAATTGTCGCGCACTGTCGGAGCCGAGGTGGCCCACAGTGTCGCCGAAGTGCTCGCGACCTGCGACGCGATTTACATCACCACTCCGAACACCAAACATACAGAGGTGGCTATTCTGGCCGCCGAAGAACGCAAGCACGTCTTCTGTGAAAAGCCGATGGCCACCAGCGTGGCTGACGCGCGCCGGGTATTGAAAGCGGCAGAGAAAAGCCGGACAGGTTTTCAGGTGGGCTACAACCGGCGATTCGCGCCGGTGTATGCTGAATTGAAGCGCATGCTCCAGGAGACGCACCCGCCGCATTCAGCGCATGTGAAAATGAATCGCGGTGAGTTGCTCAATCCTGAGTGGGTTGGTGATCCGAAAATCACCGGCGGCTTTCTCTACGAGACCACGATTCACATGTTCGACATGATGCGCTTTCTGTTTGGCGAAGTCGCGACCATTCAAGCCGTCGGTTCCTCGCATGAATATGCCGAGACGGATGACTTTTCAGCGCTGTTCACTTTCGCCGGCGGCTTGCACGCGACCCTCGCATCATCCGCCGACGCCAGTTGGCTGTTTCCGTTTGAACGCGTCGAAGTTTTCTGCTCATCACGCGACCATCGTAACGCGCGAAATGGAGAGTCTGGTTTACAGCGAAGGACTCGACGGCCGGAATGTTGAGCGGTCAATGCACCAGCTGGCGAAAGAAGAGAAGTGGGGTTATTTGCAGGAAGACCGGGCGTTTATTGACTCGATCGTCGAGGGCAAACCCGCAGCTGGTGACCGCGTTCGATGGGTTCAAATCGGTAGAGTTGGTCAACGCGGTCTACGAATCGGTGAGAACTCGGCGAATCAATCAGCTTTAGCAATAGTTAAGGCTCGAAGTCAGTACCGGGAGCGATAGCGACCGGGCGACTACGAACGCATCTCGGTCTGCTTGCCGTGACGTGATCGATTGCTGAATGGCACGCCAGAGCGTGCGCTACCAGCCCGGATTTCAACTCTGGCACCAACCCTGCTAAACTTTCCGGTTTCGATATTCCAACAGAATTCCTGACTAACAAAGCTATGACAACTGAAACTCGCATTTGAAAAGTTTCCTGACTGGGCACGACGAAGAGGCCTGGTCGGCAGCGCTCGCGACGCTGCTCCGCTCGATTCATGAGGTCGATCGCAATGCGACCCAGATTTGGTTTTCCTTCTATCCGCTGTCACTGTTCCGCGCGCTCGAGCAGGCAGAAGATCGCGACCAGCTCGTACAGCAACTGCTTTTGCAGGGTGATTACGAATTGAAAAGCCAGATCGATAGCTCGCATTCATTCCTTTACGGCCACCGTTTCTGGCCCGCAGGTGAAGCGAGCCATTGAGCAGCATGCCGATAATTTCGATCAAACCGCGCGAGCACCGCTGGCGGATCAAATTTTGGACGTCGCGCGCGCCGTCGCAAAGACCTCAAAACGCGATGAGTCGCTGCTGGTTGGTATCACCGCCGCGGGATTCATGACAGTTGCTGCAAACAGGCCTGACCGCGTTCAAGGCCGCGCCCGGCAAGACCATTCTCGACAAGAAGCATATGAAACAATCTCCCGATCAAATCTTGCGCGATCGCGCGAAAGATGACAGTCAGGGATTGCTCGGTTTTCTCAAAACGATCAACAAGCAATGGACCGTCACCTGGGACGAAAATGATAAAGGCGCGAAGTACAAGTTGCGCCAGGGCCAGGACCTCGCATGGGGTGCGGCCGAGGATCAAACCCGCGATTGGCGGGCGATTGATCCGCGTCGCGCCGAAGGACCGATTCCGGTGGAATGCCGTTCGGCATCGTGCGGCACCTGCTGGGTCGGCGTACTTGGCGGCGCTGAAAAACTCGCCGACGTCGGCGTTCGCGAAGGAAAGAAGATCAAAGAGTTCGGCTACATCGATACCGCCGAACCAAAGCCTCTGATTCGCCTGGCCTGCCAGGCCCAGGCCGGAGGAGCGGTTTCGGTTGTGATTCCGCCGTGGAACGGACAGTTTGGAAAGTATCTGAAGGCCCTGAAATCCAGAAGGAGCAGCCGCCGCTGAAGTGAGTCACGATCAGAACCGGCCGAATCGGCCGAACACAACCGAAGCCGTAAACTGAACTTCCCGACTCTGTGCGTAATCATCTTGATTCGCTAAAAAATAAAGCGAGCGTTTCACCGCTGTTGCTCGTCCTCGGCGCCGCAGTTCTCTGGAGCACCGGCGGGCTCTTCATCAAAGCCACTCAACTTTCGGCGTTCGAGCTTTCCTTCGGCCGATCCTTACTGGCAGCAATCACGATCGCGATCTTCACGAGGCGTGAAGGCTTCGGCATCAATGGCATCAGCGCCATAACTTCGATCCTCTATGCCGCACTGATCATCCTCTTTGTGCATGGCGACGAAGCTGACGACTGCCGCCAACGCGATCTTTCTGCAATACACGGCGCCGGTTTATGTTTTGATCCTCGAGCCAGTTTTCTACAAAGAGAAATTTCGTGGACGCGATTTGATAACAGTCGCGCTGTGCGTCGGCGGCATGTCGCTGTTTTTCGTCGGCAAGCTACGGCCTGAAGATGTCAGCGGCAATCTGTTGGCGCTGGCCTCAGGAGTCTGCTTTGCGCTTTATTTTCTGCTGATGCGACATCCGAAAGCGCGCGAGGTTAATCGTGCTTCATCGGCAATTTACGGCAACCTGATCGCCGTTGCGATTTGCACGCCGGCGTTTCTCGGCGCGATCAAGCGCGGCATCAGCGCCACCGACTTCGCCTGCATCGCCTATCTTGGGATTGTGCAGATTGGATTTGCCTATTTGCTCTTTCACTCTGGCCATGGCGCGGGGCGTGCGCTCGCTCGACGCCGGCATCATTGGTTACATCGAGCCGGTGCTGAATCCGGTCTGGGTCTTTCTCTTTATTGGCGAACGTCCGTCAGGCTGGGCAATGATCGGCGGATTGATCATTATTTCGTCAGTGATTTCTCATACGCTGATCGAGATCAGGGACGAAGCGCAGGCAGAGCGCGCTTCGAGCTGGAGCTCGACGGGATGTAAAGCAGACTGTCCAGTCTGCTTCAACTGTCTAATGACAGCGGAGCGATTTGAAGACTGGACAGTCTAGGATTACACGCAGGGTCAATGCGCGACTGCTGCTACTTCTTCGTAACCGTCAGCTCACAACGCAGGTCCGTTGTCGCTTTTGAAAGGGTTCGCAGAATTGAGCCTTGATCAAATAGTCGCCCACCTGCTCGTCCTGGCCGACGTCCAGCCGGACTGGTTCTTGATCCATCCGCGCGAGGACACGGATAGAACCGCGTACGCAGGCTGCGCGACGTGAAGGCGTCGGGCCGGGAAACGTCTGGTGACCTACTTCATTCAAGGCGGATGTTGATGCCGGTATCGGCGACGGCAACTTCCTCTTTCGGACGCATGGCGAACTGTTTCGCCCAACGTTGACCCGCCGGTGCCGCCCAACGTGCAACTGATCATGCTATGACGGCGATCGCCAGAACCAGAACACTTTGAATGCGCTGCGCGTTCACGAGTTACCCTGTTAGTTAATAGTCGGTAAGGTTGGATGCTTTAGTCCTCGAAAGACTTTTCGTCACCTGAATGCTCAAGTCCGGAATCACCGATTGATCTCCAGCCGGTCGCCTTTGGCAAAGACCTGGCCTTCAAGATAGCGATCACCCGCCAGCGTCCGCAGCTCGACTGTTTCTCGCTGTTTCATCAACCAGCCACAACTCTTTCACGCCCGAGGGCGGCGTAAGTATCGGCCTTTGTGTTTCGATCATAGATGGCGGAGCCCGGCGAAATAACTTCGATGACAAGATCGGCAGTCGTTCGGCGTTCGGGATCGAGGCGAGCTTCAGTTTCTTTTGAGAGATAAAAAAGGTCCGGCTCAAGATATGTGTCGTTCACTGGTCCAAATCGCCGCGCGTGGCGTTAACAATCTTCCTTGATCCCAGAGTCGAACTAATTTCAGCAGCGAGCATAAGGGTCAAGCGATCGACGACGTTGTCGTGAGTGTATTCAGGAGGTGGCGACATATACAGAACCCCGGCGATGAGTTCGAGCTTTGAATGGTCAGGCGGATCCGGCAGCGCCCAGAATTCTTCGAGGCTGTACAGTCTTGACTAGCGGAGATGTGTTAACCCAGGCCATTTTTGGTGCAAATTATATCACGCGCTACAACATCCATTGGTGACGGTTCCCGATATGCGTTGGTGATCTTTGGGGATAGCGCTGCTTGTACTTTTTGTATCGTTCATGCCAGTACTCGTATCGCCGATCTGACGAACGAAGCTTCTGGTGCGGAATTGCACGCAGATGATCTTCAATCTTGTGCATGTTCCGTCGATTGAAACGCCAATCGTAGTTGCCGAGTTCGTAGAGACTCGTCAGACCCGTAACCTTTGATCCGGCCCGTCCTGTCAATGTAAGGCTCGAAGTAGCTCCACACGAGTTGCCGCAGATTTCGAAACACCGGCTTGCGTCCGTGCAAACCAATGTCGCGCGAGCGCTGCAATCGATCCCCACTTTCCCTTGTCCTGAAAAACAAAGATGACGTGGTCGAGCAAATCAATTGATTCGATATCGAATAAAAGCGGCGGGTAACCGTGCTGCTCAAGCACCACCGCAGCGGCGACCGCGGCCTCGAGGCAATGCGCTTCATTCCGACCGCACGACCTCGCGGAACGAACGCATCGTCCCGCCCTGCTTCTCCCAGTTGTAAGGGCATCTCGGTCAGCCAGCGTTGAACCTTGGCCGGCGTGTTCGAGTCGTTTCGATTGGATTCCATTCCTTGTTGGTGAAGGCTTCACGTGGCGGGGGCCGGTTCATGATGAAAAGCAATAGCAGAAGCCGTGCGTTTTGTCAGGCCCTCGTGTCAGAAGCCCGACCGTGAGGGAGGGGCCGGTCTTGATTGCTTAGCCCGGTTATCCCAACCATGATTGGAGCCAGCCGGCCCTCCCTCACGGTCGGGCTTCTGACTTAACTTGATTCTGCTATCCCTCTGATGTCAACACTTAGCTTTCAATCAATCAACTCTGCAATTCATAAATCAATAGATCGGAGCCAGCATGAGTTCTCCTGTACAAAAACGATTCAACGCGACCCGGCGACGCCGCTGAGCACAAATGTCCATCTCCTCAATTGGGTCGAAAAGATGGCGAATCTGACCAAGCCTGCCGCCATTCATTGGGTCGACGGCTCAGTCGAAGAAGACGAGATGCTCAAAGCGCAGATGGTCGAGGCCGGGACCTTTATCAAGCTTAACGAAGAGCTTTGGCCGGGCTGTTACTACGCGCGCTCGCACCCGAGCGACGTCGCCCGGGTTGAGGATCGCACCTACATCTGCTCGCTTTCAAAAGACGCCGCCGGTCCGACCAATAACTGGGAAGAACCATTCGCGATGCGCCGAAAGCTGAAAGAGCTCTTCGACGGTTCGATGCGCGGGCGAACGATGTATGTTCTGCCGTTCAGCATGGGCCCGATCGGATCGCCGATGTCGCAGATCGGTGTGCAACTGACTGACTCGCCTTACGTGGTTGTGAACATGCGGATCATGGCGCGCATCGGCATGCCCGTTTATGCCGAGATCGACAAAGACTACAAGCGCGTCGTGCCGTGCATGCACTCGGTCGGGCGCGCCGCTCGCGGACGGCGAGAAGGATGTTCCCTGGCCGTGCAACAACGAAAAGTACATCGTTCACTTTCCTGAGATTCGCGAGATCTGGTCTTACGGTTCCGGCTACGGTGGGAACGCACTGCTCGGTAAGAAATGTTTCGCGCTGCGCATCGCTTCGAACATCGCCCGTGATGAAGGCTGGATGGCCGAGCATATGCTCATCGTCGGCGTCGAAAATCCGCAGGGCGAGAAGACTTACGTCACCGCCGCGTTTCCAGCGCCTGCGGCAAGACAAATTTTGCGATGCTGATTCCGCCTGCCGGTTTCGAAGGCTGGAAAGTTTGGACCGTCGGAGACGACATCGCCTGGATCAAACCGGATGCGAATGGATGTCTGCATGCGATCAATCCGGAAGCAGGATTCTTTGGCGTGGCGCCAGGCACTTCGGCAAAGACCAATCCGAATGCGATGGCCACTCTGGCAACCAACTCGATCTTTACGAACGTGGCGCTTACTCCCGAAGGCGGCGTCTGGTGGGAAGGCATGACCGACGAGCCGCCCGCAGAATGTACTGGACTGGCAAGGAAACAAGTGGACTCCGGAAATCGCCAAAGAAACCGGCGCCAAGGCTGCCCATCCTAACGCGCGTTTCACGGCGCCGGCTTCACAATGTCCGACGATCGATCCGGATTGGGAGAACCCGAACGGTGTTCCCATCAGCGCGATCATCTTCGGTGGCCGTCGCGCGACCGACGATGCCGCTGGTCTATCAATCATTCAATTGGACCTCGGGCGTTTACATCGGCGCGACGATGGGATCAGAAATGACCGCGGCCGCGTTCGGCACAATCGGCAAAGTGCGCCGCGACCCGATGGCCATGCTGCCGTTCTGCGGCTATCACATGGGTGATTATTTCCGTCACTGGATTCGCATGCAGCGGGCCCTCAGCGAAACTCCGCGCGTGTTTCACGTGAATTGGTTTCGCAAAGACGCCGAAGGCAACTTTATTTGGCCCGGCTTCAGCGAGAACATGCGCGTCCTGAAATGGGTCGTCGATCGCGCGCACGGCCGCTCGCTGGGCCAGGAGACACCGATTGGCTGGACGCCGCGATACGCAGACATTGAATGGAGCGGCATGGATTTTTCGGAGGAGAAGTTCGACGAATTACAGGCGTTCGATCACAGCGCCTGGCGTCAGGAAGTTCTCGGTCAGGGAAGAGCTGTTCCTCGATTTGCACGATCGGCTGCCGCCGGAAATGATCTATGAGCGCGAGTTGTTGATTTGCAGGTTGTAAGGAAGGTACGCACTCCTCTGGAGTGCCGGCTGCGAGCACGCCGGGGGCGTGCTCGGAACGCGACGACCAGAACCCGGTCCGGTCGCACGTGTTGGCGACCGGGCGACCGGATGCTTACGCTCTGCCCGCGACCTACCCGGCGAACCTGACACCCTCTCCCCGCATCCGAAATATCGCCTCAAGTCTCTTCCCGGTTTTGTTTGAAAAAACTGGTGCAAAATCTGAAAGAATCACCTCAAATGAATTACCGAACGCCTGTAATAACTTTGATTGTCGCGATGACGGTCTTGGGCGCCGCTTTGATGGCCAACGCCCAATCACGGCCGCGCCGGGTAAAGCCCGCGCCGACACCGTCGCCTTCGCCCACGCCCGAATCACTTCTGGGACCTGCGCCGAAAGCTCCGCCGACCGCGAACAACAACGCGCCGCTCCTCGACGTGAAACCTTCAAAGCCAGTGGGGCCCGACCGCCCCGGTATCGGCATCGACCGATACGATGCATGCCTATCAGCTCTTTCAGCAGAAGCAATACGCCGAGGCAGCGAAGGAAGCAAAAGCGATTGCCGCAAACGATGCGGGCAACGCAGAGGCATGGAAGCTTGCCGGCTTCTCAGAATTCTATTTGAAGCAGTACGACGAAGCTTCAGAAGATTTGCAGAAGGCCCTCGACCTCCAGCGCAAAGCTAATCAGGAAGATTCGCACACCGTTGATGCGCTGGCTGAGAGTTACACGCTGAGCGAAAAATACGATCGCGCGCTGCCCTTGCTGGTCGCAGTGACGACCCGCGCCGGGGCGACGCCCGATTCGACGTTCCTCTACTATCGCGGCATCGCCGAGTTCAAAACCGGCAAGACTGCCGAGGCGGAAAGGTCTTTCAACGAGGCCATCAAAGCTAATCCGAAACATACGCCGTCGCTGGTTTACCTCGGCCAGATTGCTCTGGCCCGCAAAGATCTCGATACCGCAATCTCGATGCTGAATCGCGCGACGACGAACGATCCGCGACAGGCGCCCGCCTGGTTTCTGTTGACCTCAGCCTATCTGCGACGCGCGACGTCGTCCACAGACGAAGCCAAAGCCAGTGCAGATTATCTGGGCGCAGTCAGGACCGGCGAAGCGCTGACGCGTTTGCGTTCGGATGAAGAGGCGCTGGGCCTGTATGCGCGCGCGTTGATCGGCGCGCAGCAGTACGCGCGCGCCGCCACTGCTTTGGAGCGAGTCGCAGCGAGCGACAACGTGCAGGGCATCACACTTTATCTGCTGGGATTGTCGTATTCGCGGGCCAACAATTTTCCTAAAGCGATCGCCGCTCTCGAGCGCGCGATTGTCAAGACTCCGAATGATACGAACGCATATCGCGAGTTAGGCTACGACTACGAAAAGTCAAAGCTATATCCCAAGGCGTTCGCGACTTACGAAAAAGCGCTGAAGGTCGCGCCCGATGACGCTGATTTCAAAGAAGGCCTGGAACGGATGCGGCCCTTTGCAAAATCCTGAGCGTGGATTAGCATCGTCACATGAAAAGTTTGAACCATCTGCGTTTTTCGCGCCGCGCTGGGAATCATGTTCGCATTCTCGATCGCGGCTAACGCCAGCGCCGCCTCATGGAATGGCATTGAGCCTTTCAAATCTACTAAGGCAGACGTCTTGAAGATCCTGGGCCAACCAATCGGCGCAGAGCCCGGATGGCGTCTTGCGTTTTCCCGTCATGGGCGGTAGCGCCCAGGTCAGCTTTGTAAACGAGAAGTTTGTCACTGCTAAAAACTGAAGCCGCAACTGGTCGGGAACTGTGCTGGAGATTGTCTTGCAGCACGATCGCTCGTCAGATACGCCCGAGTCGATGAACCTCCTGAAGAACAGCGCTTTCACTCGAGACGAAACGCAAACGTCGACTATTTTTCGTAATATGAAGCAGGGCCTAATCTACACGTTTCAGGACACCTTAAAGAGTACGCGTTACACGTTTGCTGACGAGCAACTGACAAAAGCTCGCCGGTATTAGTGGCCGGCTGGCAACGCCAGGGCACCAAAGAGCGTCTTTGAATCACCGTCTCTCCTTCAACTTGATGGAGGCTTTCAAATGTTGATTACTCTCAGATTGTCAGGAGCGATCCTCGTCGTCGCGCTGATCGCCGGAACTATTGCAGCGCAAAGGCCTCGCGCACCAACTCAGGATCCTAACGCGACTGACGTATCGACCAACATGCCGGCTCCAGCGCCTGCACCGGCCACCGTTAACGCAAAGTATGAAGGCGGCGTCTTTGGTTATACCAAGAAGATGGAGGGGACCCTGACCTTCGACGATACGAGTGAGCGGCTCGTGTTCCGAGATGCAAAAGGCAAAGAGATCCTGTTTGTCCCGTACAGCGCCATCACCGGTGCTTTCGGTGATACCCACAGAGTTCAGCCGGCCGCAGCGACGGTCGCGCAGAACGTCCCTTACATCGGATTACCCGCGAGTCTTATCAAGACCAAAGTCAGATACCTGACCCTGCAATACAGCGACCCTGATAGCAAGGTTTCCGGTGTCACCAGCTTCAGGCTCGAAAACAAAGACATCCTCGATTCGGTGCTGTTCACGCTGGCCGACAAAGCAGGATTGAGCAGGCGCGGAGAAGTTTTTGTCCGGAAGGCTTCCTAGGTTTCACGTTCCACTTCCATTCACTTTCGTCCCTGAGCACGTCTGGCCCGTGGTCAGACGAACCTCGCTTAAGGTACAATCCCCAACTTGGAAATGAACGAAATCTGTGCCAATGCTGAGCAGTTGCTTAACTCGATTTTCGAGAGCTCCGGCTTTGACGTAAGAGCCACCGCCTCGGAGACTGATTTGGGATGTCTGCTCTCGATCGAAGGAGCTGATTGTGGGCTGTTGTTGAATCAAGGCGGCGAACTTCTGGACGCGCTTCAACAAATTCTCAATCAAGCGTACGGCCGCAATCTGCCAAAGGGACAGCGAATTATTTGCGATGCAGATAATTACCGTGCGGCGCGAGAGTCCGAATTACGAGCAATGGCCGATCACGCTGCGCGTCAGGTGCGAAACACCTCAACAGCATTTGTCTTCGGCCCGATGGAAGCGAACGAGCGTCGCGTAATCCATCTCTCGCTGGCGGAAGAACAGGATCTCATTACTGAATCAATTGGCGAGGGCAACGGGCGGCGCCTGCGAGTCTCGTTAAAACCCCAGCCGCTCAGTGATTCTTTCCTCAGGTAGGTACCCTCCGGATCAACGGGTAGTACCCTCCGGACCAATGATCGTCCAAACCGATACGATTGTCGCTTTATCCACGCCTTCCGGCCGCAGCGGTATCGGGGTCGTCAGACTAAGCGGTCCTGATTGTCTCACTCTTCCTGCGAAAGCTGGTTGCGTCTGACTCGTTCGATCCCGAACCAAATCTCTTGACCCTACGCGGCTTGATCGATCCGGCGACCGGTGAGCTTTTGGATCAGGGACTCGTCTGTTACTTCAAAGCACCGCATTCGTTTACCGGCGAAGACGTCGTCGAATTGCATTGCCACGGCTCGCCGATACTTCTCCGATCGATAATTGATGCGGCTCTCGGGCTGGGCGCTCGCCTGGCTGATCCTGGTGAATTCTCTCTGCGTGCGGTCGCCAACCAACGCTTGAAGTTAACTGAGGCCGAAGCTATTCGCGATCTGATCGACGCTCAGACTGACGTCGCCGTTCGTCAGGCCACGCGCCAAATGAAGGGCGAGATCTCAAACAGACTGCAACCCGTCAAAGATGAGTTGCTGAAAATAATTGTTCGCCTCGAGTCCTCGCTTGAATTCGTTGAAGACGATTTGCCCGCTCTGGAAACCGATCAACTCCGTAACTCGCTTGAGAAGTTGCGGGCAAATCTTGAAAGCCTCGCCAACACTTTCAGTCGCGGAAGATTAATCCGTGAAGGAATCAAAGTAACTTTTGTGGGCCGTCCTGAATGTCGGCAAGTCGAGTCTGTTCAACAGTTTACTGGGACACGGGCGAGCCATCGTGACCGAAGTTCCCGGCACGACCAGAGACACGATCACCGAATCGATCGCGCTTGACGGAATCCCGATCGTACTCACTGATACGGCCGGTCTAAGACATTCATATGATCAGATCGAATCGCTCGGCATCGATAAGACAAAGCGCGAAGCTGCTGATTCTGATCTCTTGATCGTGGTAATTGATGGGGCCGCGCCATTCACCGACGATGATCGCCAGGTCATTAACTACATTGCAAAGCAACGTCACATCGTTGCGGTCAACAAGAGTGACCTTCCTACTTTTTCTGTGACTCGAGCGAGCTGATGAGATCATCTCGTCTAATCAGCATCAAATCGTCTCGGTGTCGGCCAGGACTAATGGAGGACTTGAACGGCTGCGCACTGCTATACTCGAGTCTTTCCGAAACGGCGATGCCACCGCTGAAGGATTGCTGATCACGAATGCTCGCCATCATGATCTGCTCCGCGGCGCCATCGAATCGGTTAAGACATCAGAAGAGTTGCTCAAAGCGCGTGTGAGTGAAGAATTGATTTTGGTGGGTCTGCATAACGCGCTTCGTTTCCTCGGTGAGATTACCGGCGAAACAACCTCTGATGAAATACTGGGAAGGATTTTCTCCACCTTCTGTATTGGCAAGTAGAGTTTTGAATCATGGTATTCGACGAAGTCTTTGATGTGATTGTAATCGGCGCTGGTCATGCCGGCTGCGAGGCCGCCTCTGCTGCCGCGCGGCTCGGCGCGAACACAGCGCTCGTCACTCTGAACCTCGATCTGATCGGCCAGATGTCCTGCAATCCCGCAATTGGCGGTATCGGGAAAGGTCACATTGTGCGCGAGATTGACGCGCTGGGCGGGATCATGGGCCGTGTCATTGATCGCACCGGTATTCAATTTCGGCTGCTGAATCGCTCGCGCGGCCCAGCCGTGCAAGCTCCACGCGCGTCAGGCTGACAGAGCTCTGTATCGAACCGAAATGCGTCGCACGCTGGAGGCCACACCGAATCTCAGCCTGCGGCAAGGAGTGGTTACCGATCTAGTCATCAAAGATAAACGCGTTCTCGGAATCGAGCTACAAGACACGCGTCGAATGGGTGCCAGGTCGATTGTGATCGCGACGGGAACATTTCTCAACGGCCAAATACATTCGGGCAAAAGGACGTACCAGGGAGGTCGGGCTGGTGAACCGGCGTCAATTGAGTTCGCGCAGGCGCTTAAGAACCTGGGGTTCCGGGTTGGCCGGCTGAAGACAGGTACGCCTCCACGCCTGGATGGCCGGACAATCGACTGGTCGGCTTTTGAACGTCAACCACCCGATGAACGACCGGTTCCCTTCTCGTTTTCGACCGAACAGATTGCCCAGGAACAGCTGGATTGTCACATCGGCTATACAAATGATTCGGTTCATGAGGCTATTCGGCAGAACCTGCACGAGTCACCGCTTTACTCGGGCCAAATAAAGAGCATTGGACCGCGGTACTGCCCTTCGATCGAAGACAAGGTTGTAAAGTTTCCCGATAAGACTCGTCATCAACTCTTTATCGAACCCGAGGGTTACAACACGAACGAGGTTTATCTCAACGGGTTCTCGACTTCTCTTCCCGCGCAGCTGCAACAACAACTGGTCAGCCTGATTCCGGGTTTTGACGAAGCGCAAATCATTCGACCGGGCTATGCCATTGAATATGACTTTGTCGATCCCAAAGAGCTCACCCCGTTCCTCGAAACTGCCGGCATCAAAGGCCTCTTTCTGGCAGGTCAAATCAACGGGACGACAGGTTACGAGGAGGCTGCCTGCCAGGGACTGGTTGCCGGAATCAATGCAGGGCTCGGAGCGCTGGGTCGTCCAGCGATCCAGTTGATCGCCGTGATTCGTACATCGGCGTTCTCATCGATGATTTGATCACGCAGGGCGTCAGACGAACCCTACCGCATGTTTACGTCGAGATCGGAGCATCGACTGGTGCTCAGGCACGACAACGCGGATCAGCGCTTGGAGCCGCTCGGTCGCGAACTTGGTTTGGTTGGCGACCAGGAATGGGAACAGTTTAATCGGCGGCGGACGCGGCAGGCGGAGGTTCGAACGCTCTTGAATCGGGAGAAGATTCAACGGTCTCATGACCAGTATAAGCGTTTGCAGGAGTTAACCGGTCAGGATCTCGGCGACTCGCTTACGCTTGCACAACTGGCGCTGCGCCCCGCTGTGGAAATCAGCACGATCATGGGACTTCTGCCGGCAGCGGCCCGATCCTCGTTTCACGATCACGGATTTGGAGACGGTCCTTGCCGATCAGCTCTATGCGGGATACCTGGACTCACAAGCCAATGTGAACCGTCGCCTTCACCAGCACGACCTTCTCAAGATTCCAGCGAACTTCTCTTTCCGCCGCGTCAGTAGTCTTTCGCATGAAATTGTCGAGCGTCTCGAGCGAGCTCGGCCTCAGAGCTTCGGCCAGGCCCGCCGCATTCCAGGGATGACACCGGCGGCTCTGGCAAATCTCCTGGTGCACCTCAGTGCCTCGCAGCACGCGACGCCAGCCTGAGTCTGGCAGGTTTCACGTGAAACGTTCCGCCGCCGCGATGGAACCCGCACGTTTCACGTGAAACGGCTCACCCTCCGACCCAAAACTCCCGAAAAGCAGTAGCACGTTACCTGGGTCTATGGTACTGTTGGCCTTCCCTAAGTCGGTTTAATGGCAAAAACTATAGCCATTGCTAATCAGAAGGGCGGTGTCGGCAAGACGACGACAGCCGTAAACCTCGCGGCCTCTCTAGCGAAACTGGGCCGCCGCGTGCTTCTGATCGACGTAGACCCGCAGGCTAACGCCACGTCCGGTGTTGGAATCGAAAAATCCTCAGTCAGACGCACCACCTATCACGCACTGGTTCTGGGCCAACCGCTGGAAACCATCAAAGTCTCCAGTCAGTTCGGTTTTGACGTTGTTCCTTCCGACAGGAACCTGGCAGGGGCCGAAGTCGAACTCATCTCAATGCCCAATCGCGAACTGATCCTCAAAGAGGCAATTGCCCCTTTACGGGAGAGCTATGACCTAATCCTGCTGGACTGCCCGCCGGCACTAAACCTCTTGACGGTCAACGCCCTGGCCGCCGCTGACTCTCTGCTGGTGCCGGTCCAGTGCGAGTACTACGCACTCGAAGGCGTCTCCGAGCTCTTCAACACGCTGGCCCGTTTGCGTCGAGTCGTTAACCCGCAACTGAGAATAGAGGGATTGTTGCTCACCATGTATGACGAGCGCACTAACCTTGCGCCCGCAGTAGCCGCCGACCTCAGGAGCTTCACAGCGGACTGGTCTTTCAGACCGCTATTCCCCGAAACGTTCGGCTTGGCTGAGGCGCCAAGCCATGGTAAACCGGTGATCTATTACGACGAGAAGTCTCGCGGCGCCGAGGCGTATTCACAACTTGCGAAGGAGGTTCTGGCCGATGATCAAGAGACCATTGGGACGGGGACTGAGCGCTCTGATCTCAACAGATCAGCAGCCGGCGGATCGTGACGAAATCCGCGAAATTGAAATTGACCTGATTCAACCAGGTCAGCAGCAACCCAGGACGTTTTTCGACGAGGCGAAACTGGAGGAACTGGCCCAGTCAATTCGGCACGACCGGGATCATCCAACCGCTCCTGGTCCGGCCAAGAGGCGGCCTTTTTGAACTAGTGGCTGGTGAGCGCCGTTGGCGCGCGGCCCAAATTGCAGGGCTTCGTCCGCGTCCCCGCGATCATTCGGGAGATCCCCGATGATCGACTTCTGAGTTTGCCCTGGTCGAGAATATTCAGCGACAGGAACTCAATCCCATTGAGGAAGCCAACGCCTACAGGCGACTCATTGACTCGCTAGGTCTAACCCAGGATGAAGTTGCTCCGTCGCGTAGGGGAGGGACCGGACCTTCATATACAAACTACCTCCGCGTTCTAAAGCTTCCGACGGACATCCAGGCATTACTCGAAGAAGAGAAGCTGTTCTTTGGCCACGCCCGCACACTTCTGGCGGTGCAGGATCCCGTCACCCAGCGCCGCTTCGCTCAAAAGATCGTAAAGCACAAACTGGTCTGTCCGAGAGACAGAACAACGCGTTAAGAACCTGGAGAAGAGCGAAAGCCTCAGCCGGCCAAGTCGCCCCAACTCTTAGACCCAAATCGTTCGGGCCGCCGAAGCGAAACTTCGAAGGGCTCTTTCTACTCAGGTACGAATTCACCCTCAACGCGCCGGATCCACAGGCAAGATCGAAATCGAATACTACAGCATGGCTGATTTGGACCGTATCTTTAACACCATCGTGAGAACTGACGAAACTCCCGCGACCTTCAAGGCTTCTTCCCCGGCTCTAATACAACACGCCATAGTCTGAAGTACAACACAATCTCAGAAAAGGCGAGATTCTGCGAATCTCGCGCGTGAATATGGGGACGATCCAAGCCTTCAGCACTTTTTCCGGTGTTTTCCTTGCCACCAGTTTTGCGGCATGTGTTAGCGCTCACGGGTTCACAGTTAGTTCACGCCCCGGCCTTGTTGTTTTCTATTTATTTACTTAGTAGCACTCGGTTCAATGTATAACACCACCCCCCAACAGTTACTATTCTCTTCTTTGGAACGGCGGTTAGGTACGCAAGCTTGCGAAACCTGGTTTCGACCGCTTGAATTCACTACTTCTTCGCACGATCGGGTTTTACACATTTCAGCGCCCAACGCTGTGGTGAAGGACTGGGTCATCACCGCACTATCAAAGCTGCGCTCACTGAATCACTGGCGGAAGTTGAAGCTGATCGGTACGAGGTTCAATGGTCCCTGGCCAAAGCGGCCGGACCTGCGAATCCTCGCGCGAAGTCGTCACGAGACCCGGAGAAGCCAAACTGTCGCCACTTCCGAGGCTTTGGTCAAAGAAGATGACGTAGCCCCGTTTGTTGAAGCCGTTCCTTCCACACTCAACGAGAAATACCAGTTCTCGAGTTTTGTAGCTGCTTCGTGCAACCGGTTCGCTCATGCGGCGGCCAAGGCCGTGGCGGAATCTCCAGGCAGGACTTATAACCCGCTCTATTTGTATGGAGGGGTGGGTCTCGGTAAGACTCATTTGATTCAGGCAGCCGGTCACGCGATAAAAGCTGCCAATCCGACACTGCAAGTAGCCTACCTCTCGATTGAACGCTTTATGAATGAGTTGATAAACGCGATCAGGTACGGCTACGACAAAACCAGAGTATTCCGCGAACGTTATCGATCGATTGATGTGCTTCTGATTGACGATGTGCAATTCATCGCCGGGCAAAGAGCGAACCCAGGAAGAATTTTTCTCACACCTTTAACGCGCTCTATGACGGTCAAAGCAGATCGTGCTTACGTCGGACTGTCCGCCGCGAGATATTCCGGAGATGGAGGAACGGCTGCACTCCGTTTTGAATGGGGTCTGATTGCCGATATCGAACCGCCTGATCTGGAAACACAGCGTCGCTATTCTGCGACGGCAAGGCTGAACTTCAACGAATTGATCTTCCTGATTGATGTGGCGCTGTTCCTCGCGTCGAACAGCAAGCACAATATTAGAGAATTAGAGGGCTCGCTAATTCGAGTCATGGCTATGGCTTCGTTGCGAGGCGTGCCGCTCTCCAGAGCGCTGGCCCAGGATGCGATGCGGAATGTGTCGCAAGCTTCGGAATCGGAGTCAGTAACTATTCCGATGATTCAGAAAGTGGTGGCCGACTATTACAAGGTTGGGATCGACGATCTTAAAGCTCGTTCGAACATGCGTCAGGTTCTTTTCCCGAGACAAATCGCCATGTATCTGTGCAAGCGACTCACCAGGAAGAGTTATCCGGAAATCGGGCGGCAGTTCGGCGGGAAACATCACACAACGGTGATGCATTCGGTCAGAGAAGATCGATCAACTCATTAAGCACCGATCGAGAAACTGAGACGGTTGTCAAACGACTGTCTGACAGCATTGGAGTTTGAGCACGATCACTTTTGATCCACAGCTCTTGTGTGGAAATCAGTTCGAAGTCTTGTGGAAATTCAGTTTGTGATTTACGTCACAGCTTTCACATCTGGCAAAGGGATTAGTTCCACAGGTCTGATTGCGAAAAGCCCTTGTAGCATTGACCTTTCACATGTCCACAGCTACTACTAGTAGTACTAATCTTAAAACATAAGGTTTGTTCTTAGATTAACTAGAAACGCGTAGTGCGCATCTGGCACGAACCTGTGGTATAAGTTCACGCTCAATAATCTTAGGAGTCGATAATGCAATTCGTAATTGCCCGTGGATCGCCGCGAAAAGAACTCGCCTTGTTCAGGGCGTCGTCGAACGAAAGAACACTATTCCGGTCCTGGCCAATATTCTGATCGAATCAGCTGGTGGAGACTTCGATTAGAATCAGCGGAACCGATCTGGACGTTACTATTCGATGTGATTCGGACGCGGAAGATATTAAGTCTGAGGGCGCTATTTGTGTTCAGGCGCGAAAACTTTTGATATAGCCAGACTGCTACCGGATGGTCCCGTGAGTTTTCGCAAGGAAGAAAAACGAATGGGTAACCGTTGAATGCGATCGTTCGAAGTTTCGCCTGCCGGGAATTTCAAAGGAAACGTTCCCGGAATTGCCGGGCCATCAAGTCCACCCCACTTAAGCTGCCGGCGTCCCTTTTGAAGCTGCTGATCGATCGCACAATTTTCGCGATTACTCAGGAGGAGGGCCGTTACACGTCTGTCGGGCGCAAAATTCGAACTCGATGATAAAGGCGTGAGAATGGTCACGACTGACGGCCACAGGCTGGCCTACGTGGCTATGAAGGAAGGCCTGGCTGAGGGTAGCGCCGGCGAGCTCGACGTGCTGATTCCCCGCAAGACCCTCGCCGAGTTGACGAAGCTTACATCAGATTTCGATGGGGACATTAGCCTCGGCTCTGATGAAAACCACGTCTATTTTCGGGTTGGTTCGCGTCTGTTGATTTCGCGCATGTTGTCCGGTCAATTTCCGAATTATGAAATGGTTATGCCGAAGAACAACGATCAGCTGGCGACCTTCGACACTACCGCCCTCAACCAGGCTATTCGCCGCGTCGCGCTGATGGCCGACGATCGCTCACACGCAATCCGCTTCCATCTCAGCAAAGATCAACTGTTGATTAGTTCGCAAAATGCCGAAGAGGGCGAAGCCCGCGAAACTCTGGAAACAACCTTTGAGCCGGCGACGACACTGGACATTGGATTCAATGCCCAGTACCTTCAGGATTTTCTCAATGTGGTTGGCTCTGAAAAAGTTGCGTTCGAATTCAAAGACGGAAACTCCCAGGCTCAACTCAAGCCGGTTTCGGATGATGCCCAGGAATACAAGTACATCGTCATGCCGATGAGGCTCTAAGTGTCGTTTTACTTCGAAGATTTTTGCCGAGCGAGCGCCCCTGAAAAGGCGCTCGTTTTGTTTTCAGTCAAGGCGGGGGATTGGCGCGACACTATGATAAAATTTCGAGGTGTTTCTCAAATCAATTGAGGTTGACAGCTTTCGCAACCTGACGGGAAGGATTGACTGGGCCCACGGCACTAACGTCCTTTACGGTAATAACGGACAGGGAAGAGACGAACTGGCTGGAATCAATTCAAGTCCTCGCCCACGGAAAATCTTTTCGCACCAGATTCCTTCACGAGGCTATCGCTTTCGGCGAATCAACAGCTGCGGTCAACGGCACGGTGCATCGTGGCGACGCAATCGATCGCGAACTGCGCGTCGGTATCCAACGAAACACAAAACAGACCTTTGTGAACGGTAAGCGCGAGTCGGCGGCTCGATACCTGGGCCAGTTGCACGCCGTCTGGTTTACGTCTGACGAGCTCGAAGTTGTGCGCGGTGGTCCCGACGCGCGGCGCAGTTTTCTGGATCGCGGCGTTATCTCGCTTCACTCGCCCTTCGCTCAAACGCTCAGCGATTACAGCAAGGTCATCAAGCAAAAGAAGAGACTCTTGGAGCAAGCCGCGGAGCGTGAGATCCGTCTGGACGAACTTCAGCGAACTGGTTGAACCATGGAACCGGCAACTGATCGTTTTGGGCGCGCAGATTCATCGCGCGCGAAATCGATATGTAGACCTGTTGAGCGAAGCCCTGGAGCATTCTTTATTCGGCGACTCGATGGCTATTCGCTACGTTTCGTCTTTAGAAACCAAAGGTGATTTGTCGAACTATGAGCAGCTGATTACCGATCGTTTACAGCTTCGTTTGGAAGCTGAACGCTTCGCCAGCGCCTGTCTTATCGGTCCTCACCGCGACGACCTCGACATCCTTTTTCAAGACCGGAATTTGCGCAGTTTTGGGAGCGCCGGACAGCAGCGTAGCGCATTGATAACACTTGATTTAGCAGCGATTTCAGTGTATCATTCCAAGCATCAGGATTATCCGATTTTCCTCATTGATGACGTGGACGCAGAACTCGACGGAATCCGCATTGAACGGCTTTTGGAATACCTCGACGGACGCACTCAAACGTTCGTTACCACTTCCAAGCGAAATCACTTTGAGCGGTTCAATCAGCGCGCGAATTTCTATGAGGTGCGAGACGGGGTTGCGACGGAAGAGACAGTCTTTAACGCGCCTAGTTGATGAGAGCGGGAAATGTCATTTGACGACGCTGAAGATAAACAACGAAGGTAGCTGAAGAATTGGCAACACCAACATCGAAATTGAAGAACAAAAAGACACTTACGATTCATCCTCAATAGCCGTCCTGGAAGGGCGCGACGCGGTGCGCAAGCGCCCGGCGATGTACATCGGATCGACCGGCGAACTGGGCCTGCATCATCTGGTTTATGAGGTCGTCGACAACTCAATCGACGAAGCGCTGGCCGGATACTGCGACACGGTCGAAGTAGCGATTCACCTGGACAACTCGATCACGGTCATCGACAACGGCCGCGGTATTCCCGTCGACATGATGAAGAAAGAACAGCAAGTTCGGCGGCTGAAGTCGTGATGACCAAACTGCATGCCGGCGGCAAGTTCGATTCGAATGCTTACAAAGTTTCCGGCGGACTGCACGGCGTCGGCGTGTCCTGCGTCAACTTTCTTTCGGAAGAGCTGCATCTGGAAATCTGGCGCGATGGACTGACTTACGAACAGGAATACGTCCGCGGGATTCCGGTCGAGCGCCTGGAGCAAACCGGCAAGACTCGTAAGCGCGGCACAAAGATCACCTTCAAGCCGGACACGCGAAATCTTCGACACGACTGAATTCAGTTTTGACAAACTTTCTGAGCGCTTGCGCGAAAAAGCTTTCTCAACAAAGGCATTCGCATCTCGATCAAAGACGAGCGCGAAGAGACTGAGAAGTCGCACGAGTTTTACTACCGTGGCGGCATCGCTGAATTCGTCAAGCACCTGAACAAGAGCCGCAGCGTGCTTCACGACAAGCCGATGTATTTTGAGAAGATCGGCGATGCGCTCTCAATCGAAGTGGCCATCCAGTACAACGATGGTTACGACGAGAAGGTCTATTCGTTCGCCAACAACATCAACACCGTCGATGGCGGCACGCATCTTTCAGGATTTCGATCCGCCTTCACTCGCACGATCAATGCCTACGCAACAGTCGTCCGGGCCTGGCCAAGAATTTCAAAGGTTCGTTGACCGGCGACGACGTGCGCGAAGGTCTGGTGGCGGTGATCTCTGTCAAACTGCCGCAGCCGCAGTTCGAAGGTCAGACGAAAGGCAAGCTCAATTCAGACGTCAAAGGCGCCGTTGAATCATTTCTCAACGAACGCCTGACCGAATACCTCGAACAGAATCCGACCGTCGCGCGCCGCATTGTCGGCAAGTCGCTCGACGCTGCGCGCGCCCGTGACGCTGCCCGCAAAGCCCGCGAGATCGTGCGCAAGGGCGCGATGGGTTCGACCATGCTGCCCGGCAAACTGGCTGATTGTCAGGAGCGCGATCCCGCGCTTGTCGGAAATCTACATCGTCGAAGGTGATTCCGCCGGCGGCTCAGCCAAACAAGGCCGTGATCGCAAGAACCAGGCGATCCTTCCGCTTAAAGGCAAGATTCTCAACGTGGAAAAGGCGCGCTTCGACAAGATGCTCGCGCACAACGAAATCAAAGCGCTGATCATGGCGCTGGGCACCGGTATCGGAAAGGAAGATTTCGATCTTTCGAAGCTTCGTTATCATCGCATCATTCTGATGACCGACGCCGATGTCGACGGCTCGCACATTCGCACGCTGCTGCTGACCTTCTTCTTCCGGCAGATGCCTGAGCTGGTCGAGCAGGGCTACGTCTACATCGCGCAGCCGCCGCTCTTCAAGGTGAAGAAAGGCAAGAAGGAAGAGTACATCAAGGACGACGCCTCGATGGTCCGCTACCTGATGCGCCAGGCGACCAGCGATATGAAGGTCTCTTCCGGCAAGGGCAAGACAGTGATCGAAGGAGCACAGCTGGCGCGGGTCTCTGAACGGATGGACGAGTTCAAAAGTATTTTGAGAAAGCCGCGCGCCGTCTCCGCGGCGATGCGCTACCTGCTTGATCAACTACTCATTGCCTTCGGCGGCAAGAAAGGCGTGCTGCGTGAAGCAGGCGCGACGCTGCGAGCGTACTTTCCATGATGCAGACTTGATGGCCCAGGTCGAAGGCGTGGTCCATAAAGGCGGCTACAAGACTGAGCTCACCGAAGATGAGGAGCACGGGCTTGTGGGAAATCGATACCGATCACAAATTCCGGCGCCGCGGTTACGATTGATTACAACTTCGCCAGCTATGTCGAGTTTCAGAAGGCGGTCGAACTTTTCATGGAGCTCGAAGAGAGTCTCACCCCGCCTTTTATCGCCGGCGAGAACGGCAACAGCGAAGAGATCGCCACCCGCGAAGCTCTGTTTGATCGGGTCCTGACGTCCGCGAAGAAAGATCTTACGATTCAGCGTTACAAAGGGCTGGGCGAAATGAATCCGGAGCAGTTGTGGGAAACCACGATGAATCCGGACAAGCGCTCGCTCTTGCAGGTGCGCATCGATGACGCCGTCGAAACCGACGAAATCTTCACCGTGTTGATGGGTGACGCCGTCGAACCTCGTCGCAAGTTCATCGAAGATAACGCGCTCGATGTGAGGAACCTGGATATCTAAAATACTCACGTCTGCTGTCTTTTGGAGCGCTGAAAGCGCAGCATAAGTTTCCAGAACTTGAGCTGGTATCGGCGCGATGGAAATTTCAACCCTGGCGCCTCTAAGCACAAGTCTTGGAGGGGAGCTTATCGTCAAGTCGATCCGCCCGATTACCCCGCCGCTGCCGACTCGATGCTTCCGCGCCGCGTTAACAAATGCCTCCGCTTGTCCGTCAATCTCACCGTCATGACGAAGGTCATAAAGCCATAGCTGTTGCTGGTCCTGACGGTCATGCTTGACCTCGGTTCTAGCCTCCGGCACAAACCGGTCAATTCCGCCAAACACGTCCTCAACGGATGTGCACGCGTCTGCAGACTCGAGCTCGGAGCCGAAGATAACTGAGGTGCATCAAGTCAGGCCGCCTGCCAGGCTTTGCCATCGGCGTCGTCAAGAACGGCAAGCTGATTTTTACGCGAAAGGCTTTGGCGTGGCGAAGCTTGGTACCAGCACGCCGGTGACATCGCCGTTCCTTGTTTCACATGGCCTCAGTGACCAAGACGTTCGTGGCCACCGCTGTCATGCAGCTGGTTGAGCAAGGCAAAATCGATCTCGACGCGCCGATCACGAAATACCTGCCTTACTTCAAAATGGATGATGCAGCGATACCGCGACATCAAGGTCCGGCAGATGCTCAGTCACACCTCCGGCATTCCCGACACCACGAATTACCACTGGGACAAGCCGGAGTACGACGATGGACGCACTCGAGCGTTTTGTGCGTAGCACAGCCAATCAAAAACTCGATCTTTGCGCCGGGTGAAAAATTCGCTTACAGCAACACTGCCTACGAAATCCTCGGCGATCTGATCGCGAAAGTGTCAGGCGAAACCTTTGAAGATTATGTGCAGCATCACATCCTGACGCCGCTGGGAATGAAGGACAGCACGCTGCTGGTGCGGCAAGCGAACGCGTCCCTTTTGACGTCGCCGCACGTGGAAGAGGGTGGTAAGCTCGTCGTCAGCAAGATCTTTCCTTACAACCGCGCTCATGCTCCCAGCTCGACGCTCTATTCAAACATCGACGACATGAGCCGCTGGGCCATTGCCAACCTGAATCATGGCGAACTCGACGGCCGGCGCATCCTGAAACGTGAAACCGCTGAGTCGATGTGGCAACCGGTGGTCAGCGCTTTCAATATGAAAGAAGGAATCTCCTGGTTCACCAAAGATCTGCAAGGACATCTTTTGGTGATGCACGATGGCGGCGATGTGGGATTTCAATCGCGGCTCTTGCTTGCCCCGGACGACTCGGTTGCAATCATCGCGATGGCCAACTATGACTCCGCCGATAAAGAACTATCTCCAGTTCGCTACCGATGCGCTGAAGATCATGCTTGATTTGAAACCCGCGGCGCCTTCGACCACGACCGCTAGCACGACCGCGCCGGCAGTGACCGAAGAAACGAAACAAAAGGCCGACGAAGTGCTCGCGGCGTACGTCAACGGGCTCGGAGGCCGCGCCGCACTCGAAAAGATCAACAGCCGGATCGCGAAAGGCACCTTCGAAGTGTTGGGTATCGCTTTGAGCGGACCCGCCGAGCTGTTTGCGAAGGCGCCGAACAAGATGCTCACAATTCTGACGGTGCCCGGACAGACGACTTTGAAGGAAGGTTTTGATGGCACGGTCGGCTGGCAGGAAGATCCGGACGACGGCGTAGTCGATAAGGCAGGTTTGGAGTTGGGATCGGCGATGCGCGACGCCGACTTCTATCAGCCATTGAAGTTGCGCGCGCAATACCCGAATCTCTTTTTCAAAGGTCGGGTTAGACGTCGCGCTCTTCAAAGCCAACGGTGAGCGAGGTCTTGAACGCGAGCTGTCAGCACTCCAGGCGCCGCGAAATAATTATCCGAGAATTTTCTATTTTGATCCGACCACCGGACTGCTGTTACGCATTGAGGAGCGAAACGCCGCCAACCAGGTCATCAGCGCAACTGAGTTCGACGATTATCGTGAAGTCGACGGCGTCAGGTTCCATTCGTGATTCATCATATTGAGGACGCTCATTTCCTGATCAAGCTCACGGAAGTGAAACAGAACGTCGCGATCGATGATGCGGTCTTTGTGAAGCCGAAGAAGTGGAGGCAGGAGACCCGACCGTGCAGGGAGGGTGCGAGGACGACTCGCAAATCTGGTCGATTCGCACCCTCCCCTCACGGTCGGGTTTCGCCTTGATTCTTCTCATAATCTGCGTAATCTGTGGATGTCATGGCTTTCGAAACCAATCGTCGCGACTTTCTGCGCGGGGCCCTGGCTGCCAGTGCGCTGATTGCAGCCTCGCGAGCGCGCGTTCTCGCCCTAAATCCTGAACGTCAGATTGCCCGGGTCAAAGTCTCGCGCGATCGGGTCATACGCGAAGTCGTGGGCTTGCGTCCTTATCGTGATGAAGGCTTCGTCGTTGACGCTCAGCGCATCGGCAGAAAGCTTCTGATTCACAACTACGGACACGGCGGCGGCGGCATGACCCTATCGTGGGGCACAGCCGCACTCGCCATTGATCTGGCGCGCGGGTCAGTCTCCCGCGTCAGCGGAGTGACGACCAGGAGCTCCCGCCAAATACGCGGGCGCTAGTCGCTTTGCCGTACTCGGTTCCGGCGTGAGCGGCCTTTCAACCGCGCGCCTGCTCCAGAGACACTTCAACGGCGGGGTCACCATCTACGCGAAAGACCTGCCGCCGAATACGACTTCAAACATCTCCGGCGCGCACTGGTCGCCGACGACGGTCTTTGATCCCGGAAGCACTTCCGCGAAATTCAATGAGCAGTTTCTTAAGGCCTGCCGGATTTCGAATCGATCTTTTCAACTGCTGGTCGGCGCCGAATACGGCGTGCGTTGGATCGATACCTTCATTCTCTATCGCAACGAACCGGGCGCCGGGGACGAGCTGCCCGGGGGCAACGATCTCTATCCGGGAATTGAAATTCATCGCGACCCCGATCATTACTTCGGGTCTCCTTATGTGAAGCAGTTCAGCACGATGTTGATCGAGCCGTCCATTTATCTCGCCGCGCTGCTGCGTGATTTCTATATCGCCGGCGGCCGGGTCGTAGTCAGAGAATTTCGCAGCCGTGAAGAAATCATGCGCCTGCCTGAGCCGGTCGTCTTTAACTGCACCGGCCTGGGAGCCCGCGCGCTTTCGATGATCAGAAACTGAGCCCGGTGCGCGGCCAACTCGAAGTGCTCTTGCCACAGCCTGAGGTTGATTACTGTTACCTGGGTCGCGGTTACATGTTTCCGCGACGCGATGGAATCATTCTGGGTGGCACGTTCGATCACGATGACTGGTCACTCGAGCCCAGAGCGGATCAAGCAACCGGAATCCTCGAAGCGCACACCGAGATCATGAAGGGTGTGAAGGGATGAAGTAGCACGGGCGTCCTGCCCGTGAAATCCACGCGCAGATGCGCGTGCTCGCTACATATTAGATGAGTTTGAAGAGCTGAGAACTCGACAGCGACCAATCCAATGGCTCTGCCACTCTGATGCGCGGCAAGTCTCTGACTTGCCGTTAGGCTATTTAATCCATGGCCTACGACCTGGTGGGTCGGAGACCCGTGGAAGATGGAGATTCAACCAGGCAAGTCAGAGACTTGCCGCGCATCGGGCTGGCAGAGCCACTGGCCGGGATTCGTCGATGGTTCATGCTCGCTCGGTGACTCAAGGATGCGCTCACAGGGGAAGCCGTAAGCTACTTGATTCACGAGCTTCCTGAGCAGTTTGTCCGACAAGTCTTGTCGCTCGCCCGTTCATCGTGATAGGAACACGACTCCCCGGCCACCGCCATCAAGACCTTTCACCTCGAGGTTTCTTATCGAAACGACATCTGTGCAGGCTGCTCTTAATCATTTACCTCTTCCGATCGTTTCCTTCGGCCAGGCCCAATCGAATGTTGACGCTGAGATCAAACGGGTCGAGGCTGGTTTGCTGCCGAACGTTCTGATCAAAGGGAGCCCGCGTGGTCCATCGAAGAGCGGCTAAAGTTTTACAAGTGTCCCGGATTGAGCGTCGCGGTCATCAAGGACTTCAAAGTCCTCTGGGCGCGCGCCTATGGCGTGAAAGATCTGGAAACGAAAGAGCCGATCACGACGGAGACGTTGTTCCAGGCAGGCTCGATCAGCAAGTCGGTTAACGCCACGATCGCCATGAAGAAGGTCGAGCAGGGAAAGATTTCACTCGACGCGAACATCAACGAGAAGCTCACTTCCTGGAAGCTTCCGGAAAATGAACTGACCGCCAAAAGCCAGTCACGCTCAGGCGTCTTCTTAGTCACACCGCCGGCACGACCGTGCATGGTTTCCCGGTTACGCCATCACGGACAAACTCCCAACTTTGCCACAAGTACTTGACGGGTGCCGCGCCGGCGAACACGGCGCCGGTGCGCGTCGACCCTCGAACCTGGCACCCAGTTCCGCTATTCAGGCGGCGAGTACAACCATCACACAACTGGCTTTGACTGAGATTGAGAAAAAGCCGTATCCCGAAATCGCGCGCGAGACGGTCCTCAAACCGCTGAACATGACGAACAGCACCTACAGCCAGCCGCTCCCGGCAGCGGACTGGCGACCGAAAGCAGCGACCGGCTATCGACAAAACGGGAAGGAAGTCGAAGGCAAGATCCACATTTATCCGGAGATGGCGGCGGCCGGTCTTTGGACCACGCCGACTGACCTGGCGAAGTTTGCGATCCGAGATGCAGCTCTCGCTCGCCGGACGCTCAAACAAAATTCTGACGAAACAATCAGTCGAGACGATGACCACCGGCGTGCTGAACGACGTCGGGCTCGGCTTCTTTATCGAAGCACGGCAGCGCTGTCTATTTTGGTCATGGCGGGATCAGATGAAGGTTTCACTTCGAGGCTCCTGGTCAGCCGGGACAAAGGCTACGGCGTCGCCGTAATGGTGAATTCCGACAGTGGCGGAATCCTGCGCGAAGTCGTCCGCGCCGTCGCGCGCGAATACGGCTGGGACAGGAGTTCCTGCCGGCGCCATACGAAAGTGATTTCTCATCGACGCCGCGAAGCTGGAAGACTTTCACCGGACGTTATCAGGTTTAATCCGGATCGCGTCTTAACGATCAAGACTGAGGCGGCGGGCGCAAAACCTCGACTCTGGGCCTATCCCACCGGCGATCCGGAATTCGAGCTGCTTCCGATCTCCGGAAACGACCTTTGTGCGCCGCGCACTCGAGCATCAAATACGAGTTTGTACGTGGCGCAGCGA
>ERZ1370068.10140-contig-8863_pt1 | contig 38699 bp, 39 predicted proteins | sample MGYA00561227_ERZ1370068 | MGnify/ENA primary metagenome ERZ1370068 (study PRJEB38410, sample SAMEA6850437) | metagenome | study: Metagenomic assessment of the ecological functions of the soil: analysis of the soil microbiota associated with the...
TGCGCTTCGTTTCAGTTACGTATTGCTGCTGCTCGCCCGGCATGCGCCGCGATGGAAACAGACCAGCGGCTCACCACCGGCCAGACCGCGCGCTACGGGCTCGGCGTTTCACTGTCGGTTCGCAACGGCCATCGCGTGGTCGCGCACGGCGGCGAGGTCGGCGGTTTCGTGGCGCAGAACATGGTCTTCCCCGACGACAAGATCGCGATCGCGCGTGCTCACCAATCAGGAAGCCAGTGCGGCGGCCGGCGGAATCGCCCGAGCAATCTCGCTGCTGCTCCTGCCGTCACCCGATTCGGGCACCGGCACTGCTGCAGAGACTGCTACGGCTGAGGCACAAGCCGGAGAATTCCCCGCGGACTGCAAAAGGTCAGATCGATCGAGCACTGTTCACGGCCAACTGCAGCTTTTACTTCGATCAGACGTCGCTCGACGATCACACCACGGAGTCTCGGTCCGCTCGGCGCTGTCAGACGGTTGCATGCAGACCTCCGCCTCGCTGCGTGGCGGCATGGCGTTCCGCGCCTTTGGCGTCGCCGTTCGCCAAGGTCCACAAGCTGCGCCTCACCACCTACACCACCCAGGGATGGCAGGCTGGAGCAGTTCCTGATCGCGCCGATAGACTGTGAGCGCGTCGCTCCGGAGTGGTCGAAGCGATTCGAGACGGATCCCAGCTACGGTTCCGTCAGAGGCGCGGGCCCTGTTTCGCCAATGGTGCGCCAAATGGCGTCGATTCGGCCCTGGCGCGGCATTTCGCCCTGCGCGTCACCATCACCATGCTCGAACGCCATCAGACCGTCGCCGCTTTCGTCGCCGCAGCCGCCATCGCCGATTGTCGGAACGGTGCGGACACTCTCCTCTGTCGGCGGCGCGAGCGTGCTGACGTATCACAACGACAGCGCGCGCACGGGACAGAACCTGGCCGAGACGATCCTCACGACCCGACAACGTCAGCGCCTCGACCTTCGGCAAAGGTCGGCTTCTTCACGACCGACGGAAAGGTCGATGCGCAGCCGCTGCTGCTGTCCGGCGTGCCCGATTCCCGGCCAGGGGACGCACAACGTCTGTTTACGTCGCGACCGAACACGACAGCGGTCTACGCGTTCGATTCCGACTCGCGGGCGGTCGCTGTGGCGCCGTCTCGCTGCTCGGCTCCGGCGAAGTCCCCAGCGACGGCCGGAACTGCTCGCAGGTCGTGCCCGAGATCGGCATCACGTCCACACCGGTCATCGACCCGTCGCGTGGTCCGCACGGCGTGATCTACGTCGTGGCGATGTCGAAGAACGCGATCGGGCGCTTACATCCAGCGTCTGCACGCGCTCGACGTCACGACGCGGCGCTCGAGCTGTTCGGCGGGCCCGAAGAACCGTGCAGGCGGCCGTGCCGCGGCACCGGCGCCGGCAGCTGCGGACGGCACGGTGACGTTCGATCCCAAGCAGTACGAAGAGCAGCGCCGGTCTCCTGCTGACTGAACGGCTAGGCTCATCACGGCGTGGAGCGTCGCACTGCGACATCGATCCCTATACCGGCTGGATCATGGCCTACAACGCGACGACGCTGGCGCAGACCGGCGTGCTGAACGTCACGCCCAACGGCTCGCGCGGCGCGTTCTGGATGGCCGGCGCGGGTCCGGCCGCCGATTCGGCCGGGCAACGTCTACATCCTCGACGGCAACGGCACGTTCGACACGACGCTGAACGCCAGCGGCTTTCCGAGTCATGGGCAACTTCGGCAACGCGTTTCTGAAGATGTCCACGACCGGCGGCCTGAGCGGTGGCCGACTACTTCGCCACGTTCGACACCGTCTCGAAGTCGAACGCCGACAGCGACCTGGGATCGGGCGGCGCGCTCGTCTGCCCGACCTCGTCGACGCCGGCGGCCACGACCGCCACCTCGCCGTCGGCGCCGGCAAGGACGCGCACATCTACGTCGTCGACCGCGACGCGATGGGCAAATGGAACGCCGTCGTCGCAACGCGATCTATCAGGACATCAGCGGGGCGCATCGGCGGGCGGTGTCTGGTCCATGCCGGCGTACTTCAACGGCACGCTGTACCACGGCGGCGTCGGGCGACAACGCTGAAGGCATTCAAGATCGTCAACGCGCGCGTGTCGCCGACTGCCGGCGTCGGCAAGCGTCGCGGATCGTTCGCGTACCCGGGCTCGACGCCCGGCATCTCCGCGTCCGGCAGCTGCGAACGGCATCGTCTGGGCGGTCGAGAACTCGAACCCGGCCGTGCTGCACGCCTACGACGCGCTCGATCTGTCGCACGAGCTCTACAACTCGAACCAGGCGGCCGTCCGGCGCGCGACACGCTTCGGCTCAGGAAACAAGTTCATCACGCCGACGGTCGTCGAACGGCCGGGTCTATCGTCGGCACCGCGACCGGGGTCGCCGTCTTCAGCCGCTTCGGGCCAAATCCTCCGACAGGGCTCACCATCAGGACTAACGCGCGCTTTCGTTTCGGCGTGGTGCTTCGTCGCAGCGCCGATCGGACACAGAGGACACCAAGGACACGAGGGAAGGTGCGACTTCACGTGCCTCGAATATTACATCGTGTGTGATTAACTTCACCGCTAATGTCAGTCAGCGCCGTGGTGTGCCTTCGTTTCAGGGATGCAGAATCAGCTTCTGCACGCGCCAGTTGTTCATGTCGGCGACGTAGCAGCGTGTTCTCCGATCGGGCACGCGATGCCGTGCGATCCAGTTGAACTGGCCGAGCTCGTGCCCGGACTCGCCGAGCATGCCGACGATCTTGCCGTCGAGCGTCAGCTTGTAGATCGCGCCCGGCTCCGCGTCCGACGCGTAGAGATACTGCGTCGGCGTCGTGCGTGATGCAGAGCGTCCACGGCTGCGTCTCGTCCGGGCGGGCGCCGGGTCAGGTTGCCGAGCACCGGATGCCGCGTCTTGTCGTACGGCGCGTTCAGCAGGATGAACCGCTGGAACGTTGCCGTCGCGATCGAACACCTGGATGCGGCGGTTGCTGCGATCGGCGACGTAGACGTTGTTCTGGCGGTCGATCGGCGATGTTGTGCGGCGTGTTGAACTGGCCGGGTTCTCGTTCGCGTGCGCCGCCGGTCCGCGCGACCCCACGACTTGATCCAGTTGCCGTGCTTGTCGAACTTGGCGACGCGCGAGTTGCGTGTAGCCGTCGCTGATGTAGATGTTGTCGTCGCTGTCCCACGCGACGTCGGTCGGGCCGCGGAAGTAGCCGTCGATGTGCACCGGCGCCGGCGCCGCCGCCGCGCCGCCGCCACTTGTAGTAATCGGGTTCGTCCGGGCCCTTCCGGCCGGCGTCCGAGATTCAGCGTCGACGTAGCCCGGCCGGGTTGAACTTCGTGACGGCGTGCGTGCCCTTGTCGACGACCCAGAGGTTGTCGTAGCTTGTCGTAGCGGATGCCGTGGCCGTAGCCGAGGCCGTAGACGCCTTTGCCGACCTCGCGGACGAACTTGCCGCTCGCGTCGAACTCGAGCATCTGCGTCGAGGCGTTGCCGTACAGCGGACCGACGGTGGCGCTGCCCGGATGGTTCAGGACACGCCAGCGTGCCCTTGGAGTTGATCGGCGACGCCGAGCACCTCGCCGAGGTTCATGTCGGCGGAGTATTTGAGAAATCGGGCACCGACTCGAAGCGGATCTTCGGCGCGTACGGCCGGAGCGTTCTGCGCCGGCTGCGCCAGCAGCGATGGTCCGTCATCGCAGCGAGCGAGCGAGAAAGCGGCGACTCGGTGTTTCATGGACGCGGATCCTACCGGCTGCGCGAGCGCCTCGGCAAGGCAGCGACAGGTGCCGATCGCGCGCGCACCTCGATCGCGCCAGCAGCGACGCCAGGTGCGCCGTGCACCACTGAACGTCGAGCAGCCGCATGCCGCTCTCGCGCATCAATTCGCACGAGCGCCATCAGCGCGACCTTCGACGCGTCACGCTGCGCGTGGAACATCGACTCGCCGGCGAAGAGCCCTTCGATCCGCACGCCGTAGAGCCCGCCGGCCAGCCGGCCTTCGCGATCGAACACCTCGACGCTGTGCGCCCAGCCCAGCTCGTGGAGCCTCGTGTAGGCGGCAATGAACTCGCCGGTGATCCAGCCATCCTCGCGCGACGGATCGCCGCACGCGCGCATCACGTCGACGAAGCAGCGTGTCGACGCGAACCTCGAATCGCTTCGCGCTCTGCCGCATCGACTTCGTGACCGGAGGCCGTCGAGCGGGCACGATGCCGCGCGGCTCGGGCGACCACCAGCCGAGCCTGCCTCTGGAGCGCCGTGACTTCCATCGGAAAGATGCCGCGGCGGTACGCATTGACCAGCGTCGCCGGCTCCAGATCGCCGCCGACGGCGATCAGAGTCGTTGTCCGGCCATCGGTCGGGCGGAGGGAAACGCCCATCGGCTCTCACCGACGGGCTGCGGCGTCGTAGACCAGTCAGTCACAGCCGCCTTCGCCGCCAGGAAATCTTAGGCTACTCGGGGTTCGCCACGAAGCGGTAGCCGACGCCGCGGACGGTCTGCAGGTGCCGCGGGTTGGACGGCTTCGTCCTCGATGTAGCGGCGCAGCCGGACGATGAAGTTGTCGATCGCGCGCGTGTCGGTGTCCTCGTGCACGCCCCAGACCTTCTCGAGGATCGCCTTGCGCGGCACCGGGCTGCCCTCGTGCTGCACGAGATAGCGCAGCAGCGCCGCCTCCATCAGCGTCAGCGGCATCCGCTTGTCGCCGACGCGCACTTCGAGCTGCTCGAAGTCGATGCTCTTGTCGCGGAACGAGAACTGCGACGCGACCGGCGGCGACTGCGCCGCGGCCGCCGCGCCGGAACCACTCGTGGCGCCGCAGCAGGCCGCGCACGCGCGACAGCAGGATCGGCAGCTCGAACGGCTTCGGCAGGTAGTCGTCGGCGCCGCGCGCCGAAGCCGCGCAGCACGTCCTCCGATCGGCCGCGCGCCGTCAGCATCAGCACCGGCACGAACCGGCCCGCGCGTCGCGCAGCTCGGTCGACGACCGCGAAGCCGTCGATGCCCGGCAGCATCACGTCGAGGATCACGAGGTCGTAGCGGCCGGCTCGGCGGTCAGCCGCGCGAGCGCGCTCCTCGCCGTTGTCGACGACGTCGACGTCGTGCTGCTCGGCCTCGAGGTTGAAGCGCAGGCCGTCGGCGAGGTGCTGCTCGTCCTCGACGACGAGGATGCGGCTCATTGCGGCGCCGCGCACGACCGGCAGCTGCACGGTGAACGTGCTGCCGTGGCCCGGGCCGTCGCTCTCGGCGAACACCTTCCCGCCGTGGCGCGCGACGACCGAGCGGACGATGAAGAGGCCGAGGCCGGTGCCCTTCACGCGCGTGCGCATCGCGCCGGGAATGCGGTAGAAGCGCTTGAAGATCCGCTTGCGCTCGGACGGCGAGATGCCGACGCCGTGATCGCGCACGCGCAGCGTGGCTGTCGCCGGCGTCGGCCTGCTCGAGCTCGACGGCGACCTGCACCTGCGGCCCGGAGTACTTGATGGCGTTGTCCACCAGGTTCGACACCACCGCCTTCAGATCGTCCTCGTCGCCGAGCACCTGCAACGACGCGCCGTTGACGTGCCGCGACTCGCGGTAGGTCAGCGCGTCCGGCGGCAGGTGATGGCGCGTCCGCGCCAGCGCCAGGCACTCCTCGACGACCGCGCCGAAGATCGACCGGCATCGTGGCTCGCGCGCCGCAGCCTGCGCGCCGAGCTGGCCGGCGCGCAGCACCTGCTCGATCGTGCCCGAGCAGCCGGTCGCTGTCCTCGCAGCATCACGCCGGTAGAACTCCTGCCGCTTCGCCTCGTCGACCGGCCGGTTCTGCAGCGTCTGCAGATACAGCTTCATCGACGCGACCGGCGTCTTCAGCTCGTGGGTGACGGCGTTGATGAACGCCTCGTGCTGCTCGTTGCGCCGGATCTCGCGCACCAGGAAGATGGTGTTGAGCACGACGCCGGTGATGATGAGGGGAAAGACGATGAGGCCGAGCGATCAGCAGGCCGGCCTCGCGCCAGTTGACGATGATCCAGCCGACGTTGAGGGCGACAGCGCCCGCCGACGAGGCAGACGCCGAGGACGATGAAGAACGCGATCGACTTCCGGCGCCCGCCGGACCTCATGCCGCCTCACGCCTTCAAGGATAGTGGCGAACGGCGCTAGGCGGCGACTCTCTTCCTCGGGCGCCTGGCTGATCCTGGGCGACGCTGGACGTCCCAGACCAGGCCGAGCGCGCTGCAGCAGCCTTCAGCTCGAGCCAGGTGACGTCGAACTCGTACCAGGCCAGGCCGTGGCGCGCCGACGTCGGGTGCGCGTGGTGGTTGTTGTGCCAGCCTTCGCCGAACGTCAGCAGCGCCACCCACCAGGAGTTGCGCGAGTCGTCCTTCGTCGCGAAGCGGCGGCGGCCCCACATGTGCGTGGCCGAGTTGACCAGCCAGGTCGAGTGCAGGCCGACGACGACGCGCAGGAAGATCGCCCAGTTGACCAGTCCCCAGCCGCCGACCGCGAGCAGGCGCGAAGCCGAGCACCGTCAGCGGCACCCAGTGATACGTCGTCAGCCAGCGGTAGAACGGGTCCTTGGCGAGGTCGGGCGCGTAGCGCGACATGCTGCGCGGTGTCGTTGTGATGCGCCTCGCCGAAGATAATCCAGCCCATGTGCGCCCAGAAGCCGCTGACGCGCGGCGTGTGCGGATCGAGTTCCTGGTCGGAGTGCTGATGGTGCTGGCGGTGCGTGGCGACCCAGAAAATCGGTCCGCCCTCGAGCGTCAGCGTGCCGCAGACGCGCGAGGAAATACTCGAACAGCCTGATAGGTCTTGAATCCGCGATGCGTGTGCAGCCGGTGGTAGCCCATGCTGATGCCCAGGCCGATGGCGACCCAGTAGAGGAACACGGCGACGGAACAAGATTCGTCCAGCTGAAAGGACCAGAAGGCGGCGATGGCCTGGACGTGAAGACCAGATCAGCACGCGCGCAGGTCAGATAACTCAACTTTGCTGTAACGGGATTCGGTCGGAAGTGTCGCGACGCTGCTCATATGAGACTAAGGTAAACGAGACGGCTCGAACGCACTGTAAGACTTCGGTAATATCTGTTTGCTGCCCGGAACTGCACACCGCGGATGTAGGAATCTGCACGGAAAAGCGAGGTGTTCACATGCGTGACCGATTCTGACGCGTCGCGCTGGCTGGCGGCGGTCGCGGCGGCGGTGTTCGTGACACACGTAGACATCGCGGGCCAGACGGCGCCCGTGAAAAAGCCGGTCACGGCAGCGGGCGGCGCTCCTCGCCTGGCAGGATGGACATCCCGACCTGCAGGGCACCTACGATCTCGGCGACGCTGACGCCGCTCGAGCGCCGCGCCGGCACGCCGCTGGTGCTGACCGACGAAGCAGGCAGCGAAACTCGAGCAGCAAGTCGCCGCAGCGCAGCGACGACGCTCGACGCGCCGATCGACGCCGATCGCGCCGCGCCGCCGATCGGCGGCGACGGATCGCCGGGGCCGCACGGCAACGTCGGCGGCTACAACAATTTCTGGCTCGATCCCGGCTCGCGCTACACGATCGTCGACGGACAGAAGCGCGCGTCGCTGCTCGTCGATCCGCCGGACGGCCGCGTCCCGGCGCTGACCGACGCAGCGCGTCAGCGCACGCAGCGCGCGACTGCCGCGGCCGACGTCCGACCAGGCGGCGCGCGAAGACGATCCCGGCTTCGAAGGCGCCGAGCGCCTACGACGATCCGGAGCAGCGGCCGCTCGGCGAGCGATGCCTGATCGGGTTCAGCTCGACGTCGGGCCCGCCGATCCTGCCGACCTACTTCTACAACAACCTGCATCAGATCGTGCAGACGCCGGACACCGTGATGATCCTCACCGAGATGGTCCACGACGCGCGCATCGTCCGCATGAACGCGCAGCACCTGCCGACGACGATCCGCAAGTGGATGGGCGATTCGGTCGGCCGCTGGGAAGGCGACACGCTGGTCGTCGACACGACGAACTTCACCGACAAGACGCGCTTCCGCGGCTCGAGCGACGAACCTGCACGTCGTCGAGCGCTTCACGCGCGTGGACGCGAAGACGCTGCGCTATCAGTTCACGGTCGAGGATCCGACGACGTGGACGCGGCCGTGGACCGGCGAATACACCTGGCCGGCGACCGACGACCTGCATGTACGAGTACGCGTGCCACGAAGGCAACTACGCGATGGGCAACATCCTGCGCGGCGCGCGGCTCAAGGAAGCGGACGAGGCGAAGAAAACGAAGCAGCAGTGATCAAGGGCGGCAGCGTCTCTGCTGCTGCTCTCGATGTTCTTCAGCGTACCTGCTGGCGCCGCGGTCGACATGGTGAGCAGGCGGATCCGGCCCGGACGGCGCGGGGCCGCCCGCTTTCGCGCGGCGCATCGCTCGCGCTGATCTACGCCATTGCTCTCCGTGCCGGTCGCGCTCGGCGTGGCGACTTCGCCAGCGAGCCGATCGCGAACGTGGGTCCGCGTCACGGCGCCCGACACGCGTCGAACATCTCTTCGGCGGCTGGCGACTTCGAGGCGATCGATCGGTTCATCGCCTCGGCGCCGGTGCCCGCGATCGGTGCGTCGCGCGCTCAAACCGCGGATCCGTTCGCGCGCGTCGCCTACATCCAGCGGCGCGCCCGCACGACGCTCGAACACGCTGATCGATGCCGCGCGCTACGCGCCGTGGCTCGGCCGTGACACCGGTGCTGGCGGCTGTCCTGCTCACAGTCTGGCCTGAGTTTCGCCGCTCGACCCTTCGCGTGCTGCCGCGCGGACATCTGCAGTGGCGCGGCGAGAGTACCTGCACGACGTCAACAGCGCGCTGGCGGGCTACATCCGCGCGCAGGCGGCCGCCGGCGTGGCCGTCGGGCTGATGTGCGTCGGCGGATTCGCGCTGCTCGGTGTGCCGTCGGCCGTCTCGCTCGGGTGACCGCGGGCATCCTGAGCTCGTGCCGGGCATCGGTCCGGTGACGACGATGCTGATCGCGGTGACGCAGGCCGGGCGATCGGGCACTCGCGGTCGATCGCGTTTCTCGGCGGCGCTGCGCGTCGTCCAGGACACGCTGGTCTACCCGCTGCTCGATCCGTCACGGCATGCACCTGTCGACGCCGGCCGTGGTGCTCAGCCTGTGGGCCGGGCGCCGTGCTCGGCGGCGCCGGCGGCGTCGTTCTCGCGCTGCCGGTCGCAGGCTTTCTCTCAGTGAGCCTTCGCCACTGGCGGGAAGTACGCGACATCGAGCGGCTTGCGTGCGCACGAGCGCGCGCACGCGTGGTAGCAGAGCAGCCCGATCGGTCCGAGCATGAACGTCAGCGAGGAGGCAGGGCGCGAGCAGTAAGCGCGCTGGCACCGCGGGCCATCGCATCGCGCGGTTTCCCAGGCGCCGATGAACAGATCGAAGGCCAGGTAGTGCACCCAGCCGGCCAGCAGCAGCCAGTGGTTGTCGAAGAGCTGCGCGACACGCGGCCAGCGATGAGAAGCCTCCGCGCGATCCGCGGGCGTTGCAGCACGAACAGCGCCAGGTAGATCGCCGCCAGCAGCAGCGGGATCGACGGTTCCCGCGATCGTCATCGCGCGCCGACTCCTGCGGGACGGCGAGGAGCAGAATCCAGCCGGCCATCGCGATCATGTTGCACGCCGAGAACAGGCCTTCGATGGTCATCGCGACACCACGAACGGAGCGCGCCGCCGGCCGCCGTCGGCTCGCGCGAGCCGGCGACGAAGAGCGACCCGGCGATCGACACGACAGCCCACACGCCGAACGCGAGCGCGATCGAGCCCTGCGGCGCGAGCAGCGGCTGCCGCTCAGCGCCTGCGCCAGCAGGATGGCGAACAGCGCGAAATAGCCGGCCGCCACGAGCAGCCGACGCGACGCCGCCTGACAGCCGAGCCGAGCGGCCCGATCAGCCATGCGGTCGCCGGCAGCAACTGCACCGCGTGGAGACCGATGAAGTGCGCGCACGCGGACGATCGCCGTGCTCGCGGCTCCAGCCGGTGATCGGCAGGCCCGCGCCACCATCGGGAGCGCCGACGGTATGCGCGCCGGCGACCGCGGTCACCGTCGTCCGTGCCGCGGCGGCTCAAGCTGCGCGCGCGTCGGCGTCGTCATGAAATGCCGCCGGTCGCCTGGCCCAGCACCGTGATGCAGCATGCCGATGCGCAGCGCTCCAGCCGAACGCCTCGTCCGGCGAACCGGTGGCGGAACAGCGCGACCGTCAGGCGCGATTGACGCGAGCCACGACGATCAGGATTGCCGTCCCCATGATCGCCGAACACGGCCGCGTCGAAGGTCGTGCCGACATTGAAGTGGCTCGGTGACGCCTCGAGCGGCCTGCAGGTCGATGATGACCGACCTCGAGCACCACGACGATCGCGCGACGATCCAGCCGACGACGGCTTTCAGACGGGGACGCTCCGGGAGAAACGTGAAGATCCACGCGAGCGTGAATGCGTAAATCGCGGCGGAGATGGCGAACTTGGCCGGTTTCAGCCATCTGGCGCGCCGAGGATTTCGCGATGGTCCAGGCCCATCGCCGCACCACGGCACGCGAAGGCGACGAGCATGAGCATTCCGCTCGCGGTCAGAGGACGGCTCCCGCGCCAGAGCGAATCAACGAGACGTCGCAGTCGGCTCATGTCGTCCTCCTAATGTTGTCATCGTCAACATAGACTAGCCTCACGAATGTTGACGATGTCAACACCTATCCGGCATTCTGTTGAAGAATGGCGAAAACAACCGGGAGCGGCGCGCAAAAACGCGCTTACCATCACGGCGACCTGGAGCGTTCGCTGGTCGAGGCCGCCGCTGACCGACTGATCCGCGAGGAAGGCGTGGCCGGCGCTGACGCTGCGGGGCGTCGGCGTCCAGGCTCGGGTGTCTCGCGGACGGCGCTCTACCGGCATTTCGACGACAAGCAGGCGCTGCTCGCCCGCGTCGCCGCCGAGGGCTTCAAGCTGGTTTCACGAGGCGCTGGCGACGGCGGTCGCGCGCGCCGCCGCGAAGCCGCGCCGATCCGCTGCCGGCGATGGCCGCCGCGCACTGCGATTCGCGCTCGTCGAATCCGTCTCACTACCAGACGATGTTCAGCGGCGTGCTGACCGACTGGAACCGGCTATCCCGACCTCGTCAGCGCCACGCCGAGGCCGCCTTCAACGTGCTGCTCGATGACCATCCGCACGCGAGCAGCAGGAGCATCGCATCGGGCCTGGCGATCCGCTCGACCTGCGCGGAAATCACCTGGGCGCTGAGCCACGGCGTCGCGACGCTCGGGCCTGGCGGGCCAGCTGCACGCGCACGCCGGGACAGATTCAGACCTGGCGGTGCTCGGCTGCGACATCCTCGAGCACGGGCTGCGGACAAAGTAGTTCCATTCCGGAGCCGACCTCCTGCTACACTCGGCGTCGATGAGACGCGTCTCTCGATGCTGCTTGCCGGCGTGCGGGTGCCTACTCTACCCTGCGGCGACCGCCACCGCCCCGATCGACGCCGAGCTCAGCGCGCTGGCTGCGCTCCCGGGCGAGCCGCGCATCGTCAGCGCCGCCGGCATCACGCGCGAGCGAGACGCCGCTGCTGACGATCGAGAACCCTTCGGCGTTCGATCCCGCCTCGACGAAGCTCCGCCTCGTGATCGTCGGCGGCCTCGACGGCGACGAGCAGCGCGGCTGCAGGCCGTGCTCGACGCCGTGCGATGGATCGAAGCGCGATGCGCCCGAAGCGAGATTCGGGATCGCTGGGTCGTGTCGGCGCTGCCGATGGCGGACCCCGACGGCCACGCTCGCGCGCGACCGTTTCGCGTTCCCGCCGGTCAAGGGCTTCTACGAGGACCCCGAGCAGCCTGAAAGCCGCTACGTCTGGCGGTGGGTCGCCTACCAGGCGCCCGATCTGGTCGTCGAGTTTCGCGGCGACGCGTGCCGGCGGCGAGGCGCCCGATTCGCTGACCGCGCGCTGCGCGACGTCGCGCCGCTCGCCGGGCTCGGCCGCACCGCGGCCGGCGTCCTGCCAGCGTCCGCATCCCACGACGAGCTTGACGCTGGCGCTTGCGCGCGCCGTCGAGCGCCGGCGTGTCGCCGCTCGCACGAGGCGATCGCCGCGCCGGATCGCGCGGACGCCGCTCGACATCGCGCGGCTGCTCGGCCGTGCCGCTACCCGGCCGCGCCGTCGATCAGCTACATCCCCGCGCTGGCCTGGATCAAGACGCTTGGAGCTCGCGGCGCTGACCGGAGACGCGGCGCTGCGCTGCGAAGGTGCTGGCGCAGGTGCAGCCGTGGCTGTCGCGGCGAGAAGCCGCTGCTCGGGCGATCGCATCCAGCTCACGACGGTCGCCGGCACGATGGTGTTCGCGGAGCTCGCGAAGGCCGACGTCGGCGAACGACCGCCGCGCGAACCCTGGCGCTGGAAGGCGCCGACGCGGCGCTCAAGGAGAAGGACGGCGGCATCCCGCAGTACGGCCAGGGATGGACCGACGACATGTTCATGGCGTCGGCGATTCTCGCGCGCACCGGCGCGATGCCGGAGCCGCGCGCGCGATCTCGATCGCGCCGGCGCAGCTGCTGATCGCCTACGCCGGCCGGCTGCAGCAGCCGGACGGCATCTTCAACCACGCGACCGACGGCCCGCGGCATGGGGCCGCGGCAACGGCTTCGCCGCGTTCGGCCTGATGGAAGCGCTGACGGCGATGCCCGCCGGCCATCCGTCGCGCGCGGCGCGTGCTCGGCGATCTTCCAGCAAGCAGATGAAGGGCGCTGGCCGCGTGGCAGGCGCCGGACGGCATGTGGCGCGAGATCATCGATCGGCCCGGGCGCGTATCGCGAGGAGACCGCGACGGCGATGATCCTGACCGCGATGGCCCGCGGCGTGCGCCTCGGATGGCTCGACCGGTCGTACACGCCGTCGTCGATCGCGCCTGGCGCGCGCTCGCCGCGCACATCACCGACGACGGCGGCCTGGTCGACGTCTGCAGCGGAACCGGCGCCGGCCCGACCGCGCGCTACTACTTCGATCGCCCGGCGCATCGAGGGCCCCGACGACCGCGGCGGCGCGATGGCGCTCGTGGCGGCTATGGAACGATTCACGATAAGAAGAAACCGCGGAGATCGCAAAGAACGCAGAGAAAAATCGTTCTTGCTCTGCGTTTGTCTCTGCGTTCTCTGCGGTGCTCCGCGGTTTCTTCCGATCGTGTCTCTACGCGATGATGTCGTGGATCACGTTGCCGAGACGTCGGTCAGCCGGAAGTCGCGGCCGCTGTAGCGATAGGTCAGCTTCGTGTGATCGATGCCCGAGCAGGTGCAGGATCGTCGCGTGCAGGTCGTGCACGTGCACCGGCTTCTCGACCGCCTTGAAGCCGAAGTCGTCGGTGGCGCCGTAGATCGTGCCGCCCTTGACGCCGCCGCCGGCCAGCCACATCGTGAAGCCGAACGGGTTGTGATCGCGGCCGTTCTGCGTCGTGCCCGCGCCGCCGCCGACTTCCATCACCGGCGTGCGGCCGAACTCCGATCCGCAGACGACGAGCGTGTCCTTGAACAGGCCGCGTGACTTCAGATCCTTGATCACCGCCGCGAACGGCTGATCGGAGTCCTTGGCGTTCTTGCGGTGCGCCTGGATGTCGGCGTGCGCGTCCCACGGATCGCCCTTGGCGTAGTAGACCTGCACCATGCGCACGCCGCGCTCGACCAGGCGCACCGCCATCAGGCAGCCGCGCGCCGTGCTGCCCGGCCCGTAGAGCTTCAGCGTCGCCTCGCTCTCCTTGCGGATGTCGAACACGTCCGGCGCTTCGGTCTGCATCCGGTAGGCGGTTTCCATCGACTGGATCGCCGCCTCGAGCTGCGGATCGTGGACCGGCTCGCGCTCGCAGCTGCATGCGGTTCGAGCGTCTCGAGCAGGTCGAGCTCGCGCCGCTGCTCGGTCAGCGTGAACTTGTCGTTGTGGATGTAGCGAGATCAGCGTCTTCGGATCGAAGTCCTTGCCGACGAGCGCGTCGTCGGTCTGCTTCTCGACCTTGTCGGCGATGAACGTGCCCTGGTGCACCGCCGGCAGGAACGCGCTGTTCCACAGCGGCGGCCCGACCGTCGTCGGCACGTCCGGGCACAGGACGACGTAGCCGGGCAGGTTCTTGTTGTCGGTGCCGAGGCCGTAGGTGAGCCACGAGCCGATCGACGGCCGGCCGACCTGCGTGTGGCCGGTGTTCATCATCAGCATCGACGGCTCGTGATTCGGGATGTCGGTGTACATCGAGCGGATGAAGCAGATGTCGTCCGCGCATTCGCCGACGTGCGGAAACAGCTCGCTGACCTCGATGCCGCACTTGCCGTACTTCTTGAACGCGAACGGCGAGCGCATCAGCGCGCCGGTCTTGCGCTCGGTGGCGACGCGTGCCGCCCGGCAGCGGCTGGCCGTGGTACTTGTCGAGCATCGGCTTCGGATCGAAGCTGTCGACCTGCGACAGCCCGCCGTTCATGAACAGGAAGATGACGCGCTTGGCGCGCGCCGGATGATCGAGCTTGCGCGCGTCGACGCTGCCGTCCTGCGCCAGCGACCCGGCCGCGCGGACGATCGACTCGCCGACGAGGCTGGCGAACGCGAGCATGCCGAAGCCGTTGCCCATGCGGCACAGCGCGTCGCGCCGCGTGAGCGGTTGCCGTGACTTGTGTGGCGCCATAGTCAATCCACGAAGAGGAATTCGCTCGAGCTGAGCAGGATTTTCACGTAGCGGCCCCACGGCGTCGACCGGCAGCAGCTTCTTCGCGTCGTCTTTCTTCGCCGCGCCGGGAATGACGCCGGCCATCATGCCCTCGCCCGCTTTCTCGCCGTCGTCGCCCTCGTCGCCAGATGCCCGTCTTCGTGGCGTCCGGGCCGTCCTTCGTGTCCGTGCCGTCCTTTGTGTCCTTCGTGTCCTTTGCGTCCTTGCTGGCGCTTCGCTCCTCGTACTCCTTCAGCGGCTCGCTCGTCAGGAACGCGAGCCCGGCCTTGACCTCCGCGTCGGTCGCGCGCGCGGCCGAAGATCAGGCGGTAGGCCTTCTGGATCCGCGCGGTGTTGTCGCGGCTCGGCGCGACACGCGCCGCGCGATGCAGCTCGCCCTGCTGCTGCATGAAGTCGCTGTTCATGAAGAACAGGCGCTGCAGCGGCACGGTGGTCGTGAAGCGCTGCTCGGCCGACAGGTTCGGGACTCGGGAAATCGAACAGCTGCAGGTAGTCGTCGAGCTTGTAGCGGCTGACCTTTCCGTAGACCGTGCGCCGGTTGAACGAACGGCGTCAGCGGCGTCGACGGACCGCCCATCTTGTCGTCGAGCGCGCCGGACACGAACAGCAGCGAGTCGCGGATCTGCTCGGCGGTCATGCGATGACGGTTCGGCGCGCCAGTACAGCCGGTTGCCGGCGTCCTTCTCGAAGTTCGCGCCGACGTGATCGGTGCTCAGCTGGTAGACCGCGCTCAGCATGATCGTCGCGGTGCAGCTGCTTGATCGACAGCTTCTGATCGACGAATCGCTGCGCGAGGTACTCGAGCAGCTCCGGGTTGGTCGGCCGCTCGCCGGCGACGCCGAAGTTGCTCGGCGTGTCGACCAGACCGGTGCCGAAGTGCCCCTTCCAGATCGCGGTTGACGATGACGCGCATGGCGATCGGCTGACGGAGGATCGCGTCGGCGAGCTCGAGGCGGCCGCTGCCGTTCGTGAACGGCGCCGGGTCGCCGTCGGACAGCACCGACAGGAAATGCCGCGGCTCCTCGTCGCCGAGGTTGTACGGACTGCCGCGCTTGCTGACCTTCAGGTTGACCGGCTTCTCGACGTCGGCCGACGCCGTGGACGAACGCGAACTTCGGCGGCTGCGCCTTGCGCAGCGCGGCGATGTCGGCGCGCAGGCCGTCGACGTAGCGCCGGCGGTCGGCGCTCAGCTGCCGCTCGAGCCCCCAGCCGCGGAACGCCAGCAGCCCCGGCTTGATCGCGCTCGAGCGCCTGCGCCGGATCGAACCCGTCCTGCAGGTCGCGCTGGAACACGTCGGTCCAGAGGTTGTTGCGCTCGATCGGCAGGCTCTTCAGCTCGAGCCCGCAGCCGGGACAGAAGTCGTCGTTGGTGACGAAGTCGCTCGGCAGCTTGCCCGGCTCCTTCTTCTTCGTGCCCGATCAGCGCCTTCGCGGCGATGATGTCGTTCTCTTCCTTGATCTCCTTGCGGTCGAACATCACGTCGAGCAGCAGCGCCTGGAACTCGTCGGCGAGCTTCTTCGCCTCGACGGCGCTGCCGCCGCCCTTGATCATCTCCTGCCACTTGGTCAGGTACGGATAGAACGCGGCGGCTTCGCCAGGAACTTGAGCCAGCGATCGAACAGCTCGTAGTCGAGCTTCTCGGCGTCGACGACCTTCGCGACGTCTCTCCTTCGGCTCGCCGAGTCACCTTCCACGCGGCGGCCATGTAGCTCGACGCCTGCAGCGCGAGCGTCTCCGCCAGCTGCGTCGACTCGGTCCGCGTGAACTCGTCGAGCAGCTTCTCCTTCTTCTCGATCTGCTTGTCCTGCAGCGTGTAGTCGTCGACGACGCTCTTCGGGACGAGCGGGTACTCGTGGTACGAGGTGTTGAGGAAGACGCCGGCGAGCGAGTAGTAGTCCCTGGTCGGAATCGGATCGTATTTGTGGTCGTGGCAGCGGGCGCAGCCGACGGTGAGCCCGAGGAAGCCGCGCGACACGACGTCGACGCGATCGTGGCGCTCGTCGGCGCGCGTGATCTCGACGGCGCCGTTGTCGTAGTACCACGGGCCGAGCCCGAGGAACCCGAGCGCCGGCAGCGTGCGCGCGCGCGTCGCCGGCTCGCCGAGCAGATCGCCGGCCAGCTGCGCGCGCACGAACTGGTCGTACGGCAGGTCGTCGTTGAACGCCTTGATCACCCAGTCGCGATAGAGATACGCGTTCGGGTACGGGTTGTAGCCGCGCTGCTTCGGATCGAGCGAGCGGTAGTCGTCTTCGCCGTAGCGCGCGACGTCGAGCCACAGCCGGCCCCAGGTCTCGCCGTAGCGCGGCGACGCCAGCAGGCGATCGACGACCTTCGCGAACGCGTCGGGCGAGTCGTCCTTCTCGAACGCGTCGATCTCCTCCGGCGTCGGCGGCAGGCCGGTCAGATCGAGCGTGGCGCGGCGGATCAGCGTGCGCTTGTCGGCCGGCGCGCACCGGCGCGAGGCCCGCGCTGTCTCGAGCCGCGCGAGCACGAACCGATCGATGTCGGTCTTCGGCCACGACGCGTGCGACACGGCGGGCACCGGCGGCGTGCGAAGCGGCTGGAACGACCAGAACGCGCGCTGCTCCGGCGTGATCACGTAGCGGGCGATGCGGACGCCGCAGCGGACAGGCGTGCCCGCCGCACGCGGCTGGCGCGGCGTCCGCAGGCTTGCCCGCCGACGCGCTGTCGCGCGGAGGCGGGCCAGACGCGCCCGCGCTGCACCCACTCGGCGAGCGCCTCGATCTCGGCCGGCTTCAGGCGTCCGCCCTTCGGCATCTTCAGCGTCTCGCGCGTCTGACGGATCGGCCTGGATCATCAGGCTCTTGTCGGGATCGCCCGGAACGATCGCCGGACCGGATCGTGCCGCCCTTGAGCAGCGCCTCGCGCGAGTCGAGGCGCAGGCCGCCCATCCGCTCGTCGGCGTGGCAGTCGTAGCAGTTCGCGGCCAGCACCGGCCGGACCGACGTCTCGAAGATATTCGGGCGACTGCGGCGCGGACGCAGCGGCCGCAGCTGCTGGCGCGCTTCCGCGGCAATCTGAAACGCGCAGCGGCAGCGCCGCCAGCATCAGCGCACCCGGCCCGCATGAACGTTGGTCCGGCGAATCATGGCGGGCTATTATGCACAGCGACGATGCTGAAAATTGTCATGGCCGTGTCTGCTGGGCTGTGGCCCTGGCTCAGCAGCCGCCGCGCGCCCAAGCCCGGGCGTCAAGACGCCGGCGGTCAAGATCCCGATCGAGCGGCTCAAGCCCGACGCGGTCTTCCGGTGCCCGGGTCGCCCGACTGGATCGCCGTCGACGAGGACGTCTGGATCTCGAACAAGCCGAAGGACAGCGTCGCCGCGCTGGACCCCAGACGCAACACGGTCGCCGCCACGATTCCGGTCGGCAAGCGGCCCTGCTCCGGCCTGGCCGCCGCGTTCGGCAGCCTCTGGGTGCCCAACTGCGGCGACCAGACGCTGACGCGGGTCGATCTGAAGACCGGCGCCGTCACCGCGACCGATCCCGACCACCATCGGCAACTCCGAAGGATCCATCGTCGCCGGCGCCGGCAGCATCTGGATCATCACCGACGCCAAAGGCACGCTGGCGCGCATCGACCCGGCGACCAACACCGTCGTCGCGGAGATCTACGTCGCCCCGGGATCGTACGGCCTGCGCGTTCGGCGAGGACGCGCTCTGGGTGACGAGCAGCGAGCGCAACACGGTCGCGCGCGTCGATCCGCACACCAACCTGATCGTCGAGACCATCGCGGTCGGCAAGACGCCGCGGTTCATCGCGGCCGGCGGCGGCGCGGTCTGGACGCTCAACCAGGGCGACGGCAGCGTGTCGCGCATCGATCCGGCCACCAACAAGGTGCGTCGCGACGATCGAGGTCGGCGTGCCGGGCGGCGGCGGCGATATCGCCGTCGGCGAAGGTTCGGTCTGGGTGACGGCGTTCGAGTATCCCGCTGTCGCGCATCGATCCGTCGACGAACACGGTCGTGCAGCAGTTCACCGGCAAAGGCGGCGATGCGGTCCGCGTCGGCCTCGGGTCGGTGTGGCTGTCGAATCTGGAAGCCGGCAACGTCTGGCGAATCGACCCGCGCCGCGTGCTGGCGACGCCTGCCCGAATAAGCGTCAGCATCGGGCAGGAATGCCCATCTATGATTTTCGGTGCCGGAGTTGCGGGAACGAGTTCGAAGGGCTGTCGCGCCCGCAGGATCCACCGATCACCTGTCCGGCGTGCAAGAGCGCCGATCTCGAGAAGCTGCTGTCAGGATTCGCGGTCAGCTCGGCGGAGCATCACGCGCCGCCGCCGCGCTCGACTCGCGCAAGCGCCAGATCCGCGCGAACAAGGACAAGATCGTCGCGGACGAGGAATACCGGAAAGAGCACGAGGGACACTAAGGGAAACAAAGGACACAAGGAGGCGCGGCGGCAAGAGAAAAGGCCGCCACGCGTTTCCGCGCAGCGGCCAGCCTAGCTAGCTCCTAGCTCCTGAGCTCTAGCACCCTTCAGAAATTCAGCTGCATGCCGAACCGCATGTAGCGGCCGTCCGTGATCGTCGTCGGCGTCAACCAGGCGTTAGTCGCGGCGACCGCGCAGTAGGTCTGGTTGACCGTCAGCGCCGTGCCGGCGTTGAACACGTTGAAGATGTCGGCGAAGCCCTGGATCTTCGTCTGGCCGAACCGGAACGTCTTGCCGACGCGCAGGTCCGATCCGGTTCTGGTAGTCGAGGAACACCGTGTTCGGCTGAACCAGGTTGACGACGATGCGACGCGGCGCCGGCGGTCGATGCCGATGATCGGGCGGCCCGCGATCGCCGACGTGACGGTGTAGTTGGCGCTGCACGCTCGGGCCGGGAATCGACGGAGAACGATCCGCTGAGCTGGATGTCGTACGGGAACGAATAGGCGGCGGACGCCTTGACCGTCGTGCGGAACACGCCAGCGGGCTGACCGCGTCGCGCACCGAGTCGCAGAATCGCAGGCCGTTCGGGTTGTCGCGCCCGAGGTCCGTCCGTCGCGCTCGAGCCGTCGCAGGTGCTGGTCGATCAGTCGATCGGTCGTGACGCCGCCGAAGCACGATGAACTTGTCGCGGCGCACGTTGGCCGGTGAACTTCGAACGCCGTTGTAGGTCGTCTTGTTCTGCGTCGAGAACGTCACGCAGGTTGTCGGTCGCGACGCCGACCTTGTCGGCGTTCAGGCTGTACAGCGGAATCGGCTGGCCCGGAGAGCGGCAGCCGCGGATCGGTCGGCGTGGCGATCGAGAAGGCGCGTCCAGTCGCGTCAGCGCCGACATTCTGGTTGTCGGTCGACCTGCAGGTTGTAGAAGTCGCGGCGATAGTAGCCGGCGGTGACCGACATGCGCGGCATGCAGCTCGTGCTGCAGGACGCGCGCTGTATTCCCAGTTGTAGCCGCGCGCCAGCGTCCGGATCGGGCCGGCTCGTGACCTGGCCGTAGTTGGCCGTGCGCGCCGCCGACCTCGTTGACCTGGATGTTGCCGGCGGCGTCGAGAATGGTGCTGTTGCCGTCGAGGTCGGTCCAGGTGACGCGTCTGCGTCGCGCCGCTCATGCCGTTGAACGTTCTGCGCGAAGCCAGCCGCCTGCGCCGCGACGTATTTGCCGGCGTTCGCCTTGAGCGCCGTCTTGCCGTCGCCGAACAGGTCGTAGGCGGCCGCGAAGCGGACCGCCCAGTCGTTCCAGTTCGGCACGTTCGGAATCGCCGGGAAGTTGCGCGCGCCGATCCAGGTCGACGCCGGCGACGATTCGGCCGGCACCGAGGCGTTGAAGTGCTCGAAGCGGGCGCCGTAGTTGCAGCGTCAGCCGCTTCATCGTCCAGGTGTCCTGCGCGTAGCTGCCGAAGTCGCTGTTGACGTTCTGGATCGACGTCGCCGGCGAGTTGTAGACCACGACCTGGAACGGGAATCGTCAGTTGCCCAGACCGGCGACGTTGATCGTGATCGAGCGTGTCGATGTTGCGCGGCGGGCGCGAACGTGCGCGAGTTCTCGCCCCACAGGTCGGTGATGCCGAACTTCATCGCGTGCGAGCCGGTGACGTAGCTGGCCGACGCCATCGACGTTGTAGTCCTTCGGTCGTGCTCGAATACGGCGGAATCAAGTAGCCGCAGCGGCCCGTCAGCAGGCCGGTCGAGCCGTTCAGGCGTCGGCAGCGCCGTGCCGGCCGGCGCTCGTGCGCGAGCAGTTCTGCTCGTAGCGGCTGGTTGTAGTAGGCGATGCCGGCTTCGAAGCAGCAGCTTGTTCGACTGCGCGCGCGTCCACCGGACCTGCGGAATCCAGCCGCGGCCCAGGCGTCGGTCGACGCCTCGGGCGTCGACGTCGGCGTAGGTGTTGAAGCCGTTGTAGAACTCGCCGTTGAACTGCTTCTCGACGTAGACGCGGATCTTGTCCTTGCTCGACGCCGCCCACGTGACGCGGCCGACGCCGCTGTAGTTGCCCATCGCGTTGCGATACGCCTGGCTGCCGTCGGCGAAGTGCGCGCTCGGCACGTAGATCTTGTCGTCCTGATACTTGTAGGTGAAATAGAACCAGAGCTTGTCCTTCGCGATCGGCCCGCCGAACGACGGGTTGATCTGCCAGTCGTAGGCGGTGCCGGCGATCGAGACGAGCGGCAGGCCGTTGGCCTGGATCGCTTTCATCGCGTCGGTGCGGTTGTCGGACTGCAGGCCGCTGCCCTGGCCGTGGAGGAAGAACGAGCCGGAGAACCGGTTGCCGCCGTCCTTCGGCACCTGGTTGACGCGGATGCCGCTGCTCTGGATTTCGGCCGACTCGGAGCCGGTGCTGTAGGTCAGCTCCTGCACCGCCGCGTCGTTCATGTAGAAGCCGCTGTACTGACCGCTGCCGCACAGGTTGTTCACGCGCAGGCCGTCGATCGCCATCGTGAAGTCCGACGTCGCCGAGCCGTGGCTGGTCAGGTTGTACTGGCCGAGCACGAACGGCGTCACCGTCGTGCCGGGAATCAGCAGCGCGCGCGCCGTGGTGTCGCGGCGGGTCGTCGGAATCGCGTCGAGGACGTCGCGGTTGGCGACGAACGTCTGTCTGGTTGTTGACGACGTCGACGATCGGCGATTCGGCGGTGACGGTGAGCACTTCCTGAGCGAGCCGACCTGGAGCTCGCGCGTTCACCGTCGGCGTGAAGTTGCCTTCCAGCGACGATGTTGCCGCGGCTGCACGATCTTGAAGCCGGCGAGCGTGAACGACGACCTCGTAGGTGCCCGGGGCCGAGGTCGACGATCTTGCATCGGCCTGCAGCCATCGGTCACGACCGAGCGCGTCGTTTCGATCAGCGCGGGGCTGGACGCCTCGACGAGCACGCCGGGCATGACCGCAGCCCGACGAGTCGCTGACGACACCTGGCAATCGCCGCTCTGAGCGCTGGCTGGTTCGCGGAACCAGAAACACCGCGGCGCAAACGCACCGCCATACACAGCATACGACTCGACGCATATGTGCTCTCCCCTTAGTGGGCGGAACTGGATTCGATGGTCGGACCTTACGGTCGTGCCGGTTTGCGTGTCAAGACCAAACGTGACAAACGGTCGACGATTCGGTGACAAAGAACCGGTCCGGTCGACGGCGCAGACGGCAGATCCACGAAATCCTATAGATCGAAAGTCCTTCAGATTCCTTAGATTAACAAGAGACGCACTTGTGGTTGTTCTTCGAGCCCGAGCTTCTCGAGCAGCGCGAGCGCCTCCGGGAACGGCTGGATGCGCTGCACCGGGCCGTTGGCCATGTCCGCCGTCGTCCGGCCCTCGCGGGTGACCGCCTTGACGTCGGCGCCCTTCGAGACACAGATACTGAATCATCTCGACGTCGCCGCGCGCCGCCGCGTGGTGCAGCGCGCGTGTTGCCTTCGTGGTCGCAGCGCGTTGACGTCGGCGTGCAGCTCCTCGACGAGGTACTTGACCGCGGCGAGCATCCCGCCCGGCGCGAAGCGGTGCGAGTTGGCGGCGAAGCCTTCGCCGTAGCCGACGCCGGCCGCCGCCTGCAGCGGCGTCACGGCCGGGCCGCCGACCGGAACCGGCGGCAGGCCCGAGACGTCCGTCGACGTCGCGATCGATGTCGCCGGCGCGCGGCCGGCCGGCGATCGCGCTTCGGTCGCGGATGTTCGGGTCGGCGCCGTAGCGCGACGAGCAGCTTCATCGCGTCGACGTCGCTGCGCGTAGGCGGCGCGCCAGAACGGCGTCGCGCCGGTCTCGTCGACGCCGGACAGATCGAAGCTGTAGCCGGATACTCAGACCTTCTTGTTCAGGCGCGACGTTGGGATCGGCGCCCTTGTCGAGCAGCGCCTTCATCAGCTCGAGATAGGTCGTCTTCTGGTTGCAGCTGCGCGCGCGGCTGCGGATAGAGCGCCTTGGGCGCCCACTCGCACGTTCAGCGCGGCGTAGAGCGGCGTCGCGTTGTTCTCGCGCGGCCGCGTTCGGGTCGGCGCCCTTGTCGAGCAGGCAGCTTCGCGAGATCGAAGTGGCCGTTGATCGTCGCGATCAGCAGCGGGCTGGTCCTGATCGCCGGCGCTCACCTGGTTGATGTCGGCGCCGGCGTCGAGCAGCGCCTGCACCGCGTCGATGTGCCCTTCGCGCGCGGCGAGCAGCAGCGGCGTGAGGCCGCCCTGCGCCGCGACCAGCTCGTTCAGCTGATAGTTGCGATCGACGCCGGCCGTCTGCGTGCCGCGCGTCCGCCGCGTCCGCCGCCTCGGCCGCCTGGGGCGCCGGACCGCTGCGTCCGCCGGCCGGCGGCTCGCCGGGAGGCGGCGGGTTGCCCAGGCGTGAGCTCGCGCAGCGCCGCGGGATCCTTGCTGAGCGCCGCGAGGTCGGTGACCTTCGACGTCGCCTTCAGGTCGGCGCCGCTGCTTGGCGAGCAGCGTCGAGCACCGGCGGCGCGGTTCGACGCCGCGGCGAACATCGCCGGCCGTCAGGTCGCGCACCGGCTCCTTCGCGTTGACGTCGGCGCCGCCGTCGATCAGCAGCTTCACCGCGTCGGCGTTGCCGGACGCCGCCGCCAGCATCAGCGCGGTCGTGCCGTTGCGCGGTCGCGCTGTTGGCATCGGCGCCCGACTTGAGCAGCGGCGCGATCACCGTCGCGCTGCCGTTCTTCGCCGCGAGGATGAGCGGCGTGTAGGCGCCGATCCGCGTCGTCGCGCGCACGTTGGCGCCGGCGAACAGCAGCGTCTGGCACGAGGTCCGCGTCGTCTCTTCATCGCCGCCCAGTGCAGCGCGGTCATGCCGTCGCCCTGCGCGCGCGTTGACGTCGGCCGCCTGCTTCAGCAGCGCGCGGACGGCGTCCTTGTTGCCCTGCATCGCCGCGTCGGCCACCGGCGCAGCTCGGCGCGGCGTGCAGCAGCGCGGTCAGCGCCAGCGCCCCGAGCGCCGAGAATCGAAGGTTCGCATCAGCATCATCAGGTCCTCATCAGCGGAACCGCGAGACCGCTGAGATCGCTCGCAGAGCCTTGTCAGCGTGCTCCGCAGTCTCTGCGCGCTTGCTACTTACGCCTTGTCCGTCGTCGACCGGCGCCGGCGCGCTGTTCAGATCCATCGCGGCCGTGCTGTCGCCGAACGACGGCAGATCGAGATCCGAGCTTCTGCGCCATGCCGAGCATCGCGTTGGCCATCGGCGTGCCGTCGGCCGCCTTGATGTGCAGGTTGCCCTTCAGCGCGCCGCCGGCGTGGCCGGCGAGGAACAGCGGCACGCGCTTGTGGTTGTGCACGTTCGAGTCGCCCATCGGCGATCCGTAGATGCACCAGCGAGTTGTCGAGCAGCGTTGCCGTCGCCGTCCGGCGTGTTCTTCAGCTTCTCGAGGAAATACGGAACCATGCTGACGTGGTAGCTTGTTGATCTTCGCGAAGTCGAGGATGCGCTCTTCGCTTCTCGCCGGTGGTGCGACGCCGAGTGGAACGCGCCCTTGTAGCCGCTCTCCGGGATACGCGCGGTTCGACGCGTCGCGTCCGAGCTTGAACGCGAACACGCGCGTGATGTCCGACGCGAACGCGAGCGCCTGCAGGTCGAACATCAGCTTGACGTGCTCGGAGAACGAGTCGGGCACGCCGATCGGCGCGCCCGGCAGCTCGCGCTGCTCGCCGCTGCTGTTGTGCGCCTCGACCTTCTGGATGCGGCGCTCGATCTCGCGCACGTCGTCGAGGTAGTCGCTCGAGGCGCGCGCGGTCGGCGGCGCCGAGATCCTTCTTCATGCGGCCGATCGACGTGCCGCAGCCAGTCGAGGATGCTGCGATCCTCGGCGCGGCGCTCGCTGCGCGTTCGGCCGGCGTCGCGCCGACGCCGAACAGCTGATCGAACACGACGCGCGGATCGCGGATCATCGGCAGCGGCTGCGTCGGGCGACGCCCAGCTGATCGAGTCGGTGTAGACGCACGAGTAGCCGTAGGAGCAGCCGCCCGACTGATCGACGTTCTCGATGCACAGCTGCATCGACGGGATCGGCGTGTCCTGGCCGAACTGCTGCGCGAAGATCTGGTCGAGCGAGATGCCGGCGTGCACGTCGGATCCCTGCGTCTGCTTGCGGATGCGACTGGGTGAGGAACACCGCGCTCGAGCGGAAGTGATCGCCGCCGATTTCCGGCGCCGTGAACGCCTCGGCGTTGCGCACGTCGGTGTTGCTGACGATGGTGAGCGTAGTCGCGGAACGGCTCGAGCGGGCTGCAGGCTCGCTCGGCGCACAGATCGAAGCGCGTGCCGATCGGCCGCCGGCGACCACAGGTTCTTCTGCAGCGCCGATCGCGCGCTGCCGGCGGAGCCGTGCACCATCTCGATGGCCACGAAGCGGAGCTTTTGCCCGTCGGCGCGCCTTGCGCGAACGATCGTCCGCGCCGGCACCATCGCCTCGAGCAGCGGCAGCGCCATCGTGACGCCCATGCCCTTCAGCACCGTGCGGCGGGAAATGTGCTTGTTGGTGATGAACATTCGCTCTCCTCTACCGTGCGCTGGACTGTCGCGACCGCTTCGGCTCGCGCGGCGTCCGTCGGTCAAGAGATGGTCGTCCGGCTTTGCTCATCCGGAACGCGGCGCTGTTGACGACGCCGAGGACGAACGACGAGATGCGGTTGTTGTTCTTCGCCGCGTCGCGGACGATCGCGCGAATCGCCGGCATGTCGGAGTACTCGACGCGCCGGCCCGAGCGCGTAGGTCATCAGGTTCTCGGTGAAGTCTCAGCAGGAACACGTCGCTGTGCTTCAGCAGCGCCTCGCCGCAGCCCCGCCGGCCCGTTCATCTTCGTGCCGTCGTAGAGATCGCCGACCGAATCGACCGGCACTTCGTTGTCCTTGATGCGCCACGCGCCGGTCGACGTCGAAGTTCTCGAGCGCCAGGCCGAGCGGATCGATCACGCGGTGGCACGACGTGCACGCCGGGTTCTTGCGGTGCTCTTCCATGCGCTCGCGCGTGCCGAGAGCATCTTGCCGCCGATCGATCGCCTTGGTCGTCGTCGAGCGCCGGCACGTTCGGCGGCGGCGGCGGCGGCGGCGTGCCGAGCAGCACTTCCAGCACCCACTTGCCGCGCTGCACCGGCGAGGTGCGGTCGGCGACCGACGTCAGCGTCAGGATGCTGCCCTGCCCGAGCAGGCCGCGGCGGTACTCCGGCAGCTGCACGCGCTGGAACGTCGCTGCCGGTGACGTTCGGGATGCCGTAGTGCTTGCGCGAGCCGCTCGTTCACGAACGTGTAGTCGGCCGTCAGCAGGTCGAGCACGCTGCCGATCCTCGCGGACGATGCTGTCGAAGAAGCAGCTCCGTCTCGCGCTGCATCGCCTGCGCCGAGCGTGTCGTCGTATTGCGGGTACAGCAGGTAGTCGGGGTGAATCTTCTCGAGATCCTGCAGCCGCAGCCACTGCGCGGCGAAGCGCGTCGACGAGCGCCTCGGACCGCGGATCGGCGAGCATCCGCCGCACCTGCTTCTCGAGCGCCGGCGTGCGTCCGCAGCGCGCCGGCGCTCGCCGCCTTCATCAGCTCGGCGTCGGGCGCGGTGCCCCACAGGAAGAACGACAGCCGCGACGCGAGATCCTGATCGCTCAGGCGATAGGTCGCCGACGGCGCTCACGTCCGGACGGCCGGCGCCTGCTCGAGCCGGAACAGGAAGCGCGGGCTCGACCAGCATCGACTGCAGCGCCATGCGGATGCCGCTCTCGAAGTCGCCGCTCTTGCGCCCCTGCTCGTAGAACGCGCATCGCGTCCTGCACGTCGTCGGCGTCGCCGCGCCGCGATACGCCTGCGCCGCGAGCCGCTTGACGATCTCGGCCGCGCACGGTCTCTTCTTCCTTCGGCGCTGGTCGGGCGGCACGTGAAGATCATCCGGCGGCTGACCGTGTCGGACACGCCGGTGACCGTCGACGGCCCGAGGATCGTCATGTCGCGCATGTGCGGCAGCGCGGTGACGCCGAAGCTGATGTTGACGTCGGCCAGCGTGTTCTCGAGCGGCACCAGCAGGTCGTCGACCGGGCCGTCGAAGCGCTGGATGAACGCCGCGGAGACGCGCTGCGGCCCGGCCGGCGATGTGAATCGGCGGCGTCTTGATCTCGAGGCTGTTCTTCGGATCCGGTCTCGCTCATCCGCGGGTTGAGGTCGAGCAGCGCCGCGCGCTCGCCGTTGACCGACACCTCGATCTGCTCCTTGATGTCCATCGTCGCCATCGTGGTGCGGCCGTAGATGCCGCCGAGCGGCTCGTTGTGCAGCGACATCTTGACGACGTACTCGCCGTCGGCCGGGAAAGTGTGCACGACCGAGATGCCGCCGCGCGTGCCCATCGGCGCGCCGTCGACGTGGCGCATCTGCGAGCGCGGTGCGGCCGATCTTGTAGGTCACCGACGTCGGCGCTCGCGTTGCGATCGCCGACCGCCAGGCGGCTGATCTGGCTCGCCGCGCGCAGGTAGCTCTCCATCAGCGTCGGCGAGAACGCCTGCACGTCGGCGACGTTGTCGAAGCCGCGGCTGATCGTGTCGGGCGGCAGGAAGGCGTTGACGTCGACGTCGATGCCGAGCAGATCGCTGCACCGCGCGCTGCGTACTCGGCGCGGTTCAGCCGCTGGAACGGACGCCAGCCCGGGTTCGGGCTGCAGCGCCGCGGCCGCGTCGATCTTGCGTTTCGAGCGTGTCGACGAACGCCGTGAGCGTCGCGGCGTCGGGACGCCGCGCGCCGGGCGGCGGCATCATGCCGGCGCGCAGCTTGCGGATCATTTTCTCCGCGACGTCCGGACGGTCGGCGATCTTGGCGGCGTCGAAGCCCGCGAGCACGAGCTGGCCGGCCTTCATCTTCTCGCTGTGGCAGCTGGCGCAGTTCTGCGCGACCAGCTTGTTCTGCGCGTCGATCGGACGACGCCGGACTGAGCTCGTCGAGGTGCGATGCGACCAGCTTCGGCGATGCGTCGGACGGCGGCGCGCCGCACGTCTGCGCGGCCGTGCTGCGCCGAGAGACCTGCTCCGAACAGCGTGGCAACCACGGCCGCAACCACCAGTTTTTTCATGCGTTTCCCCACCAAGAGTATAGGGCCGGGTGGGCCGCAGATTCGTTGGCACTTTGTCGTCGGCGATTGTAAGCGTTTGCTGGGAGTGCATTGCAGAATTGGTCCACGCAGGGGCCGGCCATCAGCTCGGCCCCCGGGCGGACTTACGCGGGTCCGCCCCTACTAACGCTAATCTCCGCGACGCGCTCTAAGGAGTTCAGAAGGCGGGCGTCTGCAAGCAGGATGGCGTTGTTCGCACGGGTCGCGAATGCCAGCAGTCCACCATCGACCGGCTCGGCGAACGATGCCTGCCGTCGCGCAGGCGGCCGACGACGGCACTCACGCGCGGCGTCGTCGGGAAGCAGTCACGACGAAATGCTCGAGGCCAATCGCACCGGGCGGCGGTGGCGCGCCGACGCCAGCCCACGTGTTCAGCCCGATGTGATGGTGATAGCCGCCGGCCGACGACGAACAGCGCGCTCGGGCCGTAGCGCTGCATCAGCTCGAAGCCGAGCAGCATCGACGTAGAAACGCTCGCGCGTCTTCGAGCCGCGACACGTGCAGGTGCACGTGCCCGATCACCGTGCCCGGCGGCAGACCGGCGTGCCGTCCGCGCGGCCGGCCTCCGCCGAGCAGCGCGTCGAGATCGACCGGATCCGCGCCCATCCGCAGCTGGCCGTCGACGATGCGGCCACTCGGTCGCGCGGGCGATCGCGATAGATCTCGATCCCGTTGCCGTCCTCGTCGGCGAGATACAGCGCCTCGCTGACGCCGTGGTCGGCCGCGCCCTGCATGATCGGTGTTGGTCGCGACGAGGCGCGCGCAGCGACGCGCGCGAGATCGGCGCGCGACGGCACGAGGATCGCGAAGTGGTAGAGCCCGGTGGTGCCGCGGACGCGCGGCGCGGTCTCGCACTGCGACAGGATCGAGCAGATCGGCGCCGCCGGCCCGAGCCACGCCGGTCCGATCGTCGCGCCGATGGACGGCGAAGCCGAGATGGGTTTCGTAGAAGCGGACGGATCGGCGCAGATCCGAGATCGTCAGGTGGACCGCGCCGATCCGCGTCGCGGGATCGATCACTTCGCACGGCGGACGTCTCGCGCACGTTCTTCTCCGCGAGCAGCCGCTCGACGAGCGCCGTGACTTCTTCCTTCAGCTCCGTGTGGAACTTGCCGCTCGCCTTGCCGGCGAAGCCGGCGTGCGCGCTGCGGACGCGGCCGTCGCGTCCGATGAAGAACGTCGTCGGGAACGAGTTCAGGTTCACGCCCTGCGGCACCTTGTCGTTCAGCTCTTTCGGCTCGCCGGGATCAGCACGGTGTATTCGACGCCGTAGCGCTTGTTGAACGCCTGCAGCGCGCACCGGGTTCTTGATCTGCGCCTCTTCTTCGAACGACAGCTCGACGATCTCGAGGCCCTGCTTCGTGTATTTCTTGTACAGCTCGACGAGGAACGGCGCTTCGTCGTGGCAGTTCGGGCACCAGCTGCCGCCGATGGCGACGATCACGACCTTGCCGCGCGAACCGCGGATCGGTGTTCGAGACGATCTTGCCGTCGAGGTCGGGGAAGCTGAAGCGGAACGGCTCGGTCGGATCCTTCACGCTGGTGAAGCGCGACGGATCGCTCGGCTGCGGCAGCCCCTTTCGCCGTCGCCTGCTCGGCGCGCAGCGCGATCAGCGGCTTGTCCGTTGTTCTGCACGACGGCGAGCGTGCCGTCGGCGCCGGGCGTCAGCTCGAGGCGCAGCGGCCGCGCGCCGGAGAAGTGACTGAGCGACGAACTTGCCGTCGCGATAGCGTGCCGGTCAGCGTGCCGGTGTCGCCGTCGATGCGCAGGATCGCCGCCGACGACTTCGGCGCCCGACTGCCGCACGATCAGCTGCCACGCGGCTTCGCCCTTCGAGCTCTTCCCGACCTGCGACGTTCCACAGCCCGGCGATCGACGGGATCGTTGCGCGTCGCCGACCGTGCACCGGCGCGAAGCGCTTCGCCTGCGAACGGATACGGCGCGCCGCGCGTGCCGCGCGATACTCGCCTTCGAGCCGGCCGTCCTTCAGCGTCGCCTCGAGCTTCGTGCCGCAGTTCGTCGAAGCTCAGCGTCAGCGCGCCGTTCTCGAGCGACCGCTGGTCGACGTCGTCTTGTCGTCGCCGTTGAAGAACGACCCCTTGACGCTCGAGCCCGAGCCGGACAGCTCGAAGCGGAACGGAATCTCAGAGCGCCGTTGTTGACGACGACCGTGGCATCCCACAGGCCGTTGACCGGCTGCGCGCGCCGGCGCGTGCCGGGAACGCGACCAGCGCGAGGAGCACGACGAGCAGACGCGGACAGCTTGGTGGTCATGCAAACTCCCTCGAAACGCAAAAAGGCCCGAAAGGCGTGAGCCTTCCGGGCCTGCTATCGAGCTGGACTGATCTCGTGCCTGACTCGATCTACTGAGGGCACGATCTCCGTGAACGCAGCAGCGGCGCAGGCCGGAGAGGTCTCCGGCCGATACAACACGAGCACCGACAACAGCGGAACACGTTCATGCCTGCACATTTATCGCCGAGAACGCGGCCGCGCGTGTCAAATCGCTCGGCGCCGCCAGGCCGCGCCTGCGTTAGCATGGACTGTGCGCGCGCTTCGCGTCCGCGCTCGCTCTCGCCTGCGCCGTCGCGGCGCTCGTCGCGGCTGCGTCTCGCTCGCGCAGCAACCGCCCGTCACCGACAGCCGCCTGTTCCAGTCCGGCATCGAGATCACCAGCATCACGGCGACGGTCACCGACCGCGACGGGCACCTCGTCACCGGACTCGAGCGCGAGGCGTTCGAGGTCTATCGAGGACGGCGACGCGCCAGACGATCACGCAGTTCACGCGCGAGCGCGTGCCGATCGGCCTCGGCGTGCTGCTCGACATCAGCGACAGCATGTTCGGCAAGCGGATCGGACGACGCGCGCGCGGCGGTCGACCGCTTCCTGTTCGAGCTGCTCGATCCGGCCGACGAGTTCTTCCTGATGGCGTTCAACCACCAGCCGCGCGCCGCTGACCGGCTGGACGCGGGCGCAGGCCGACGTGCGGCGCGCGCTCGACGGGCCTGCGGCCGTCGGCGGCACCGCGATCTACGACGCCGATCCTCGAGGCGCTGCCGCTGCATCGAGAAGCGCACGCGGCAGCGCGCGGCGCTGCTGGTCGATCTCGGACGGCGCCGACACGGCCAGCACGGCGACGCTGCGCGAGCTGCGGCTCGGCGCTGCTGCGCAGCGACGCGTTCGTCTACGCGATCGCGATCGACTCGCCCGATCGCCAGCCGATCAACACGCGCGTCAACCCGGCGGCGCTGCGCGAGATCACCGCCGAGAGCGGCGGCCGCACCGAGATCGTGCAGAACTCGGCGCAGCTCGACGAGGCGACGGCGCGGATCGCCGAGGAGCTGAACAGCCAGTATGTCGCTCGGCTACACCTCGCCGCGCGGCGCCGACGGCCAGTTCCACAGCCTGCGGGTCCGGGTCGCCGGCGTCGGACGACCGGGTCCGCGCGCGCACCGGCTACGTCGCCACGCCGGCCGTCCGCAAGCGCAGCCACTATTGACTGAGTCAACCAATCTGGTTGACAATGGTCAACGTCATGGCCGCATCGCCGCGATCGACGCCGGTCCGCGCCTTCAACCGCTTCTACACCCGGCAGATCGGCGTCGCTCGGCGAGCACCATCTCGACAGCCCGTTCTCGCTCACCGAGATGCGCGTGCTCTACGAGCTCGCGCACCGCGACGCGCCGACCGCCGCCGAGCTCGGCCGCGACCTCGGCCTCGACGCCGGCTATCTGAGCCGGATCCTGCGCCGCTTCGAGTCGCGCGGCTTCGCTCGGCCGCACGCCGTCGCCGGCCGACGCGCGCCAGAGCCTGCTGCGGCTGACCGCCGAAGGGCGCGCCGCGTTCGCGCCGCTCGAAGCGCGCGCCACGGGACGAGGTCGAGGCGCTGCTCGGCCGGCTCGCCGGCGCCGGATCGGCGGCAGGTCGTCGATGCGATGGGCACGATCGAGCGGCTGCTCGGCGCGCCGCGCCGGACGCCGTTCGCGCGGCGCCGTATCTGCTGCGCACGCACCAGCCGGGCGACATGGGCTGGGTCATCCACCGCCACGGCGCGATCTACGCGCGCGAGTGGGGCTACAACGCAGGAGTTCGAGGCGCTGGTCGCGCGCATCTGCGCCGACTTCCTCGATCACTTCGACCCGTCGCGGCGAGCGCTGCTGGATCGCCGAGCGCGACGGCGCGATCGTCGGCTCGGTGTTCCTCGTGCGGAAGTCGAAGACGGTCGCGAAGCTGCGGCTGCTGCTCGTGGAGCCGTCGGCGCGCGGGCTCGGCATCGGCCGGCGCCTCGTCGACGAGTGCATCCGCTTCGCGCGCGCAGGCCGGCTACCGCAAGCTGACGCTCTGGACGCAGAGCGATCTGGACGCCGCGCGCCGGCTGTACCAGCAGGCCGGCTTCCGCTGCGTCCACGCAGAAGCGCACGACAGCTTCGGCCGGAAGGATCTCGTCGCCGAAACTGAGACACGCTGGGAGCCTGCGCTGTGACTCGCTTCAGCTAGCGTGCCGACCTCGCTCATGATCGCGAGCAGGTGGCCGTCCGGATCGCGGAGGAACGCCATCCACAGATCCGCGTGCGGCAGCCGCGCCACGACGTGCGGCGGCTGCTCGAACGCGACGCCGCGCGCGCCGAGCGCCGCTGCCGCCTGCCTGGATGTCGTCGCACCGTGTAGTAGATGATCGACGCGAACTGCTGGCCGGCCGACCGCGCCCGCCTGCTCCGGCAGCGACAGCATCAGCCGCACGCCGCCGCAGTCGAAGAACGCCATCGCCGGCGGCGCCTCGAACAGGAACCGCATGCCGAGGACGTCGCGGTAGAACGCCACCGCCCGGGGCAGGTCGCCGACCGTCATCGCGATCTGCCCGATCCGCGACACGCCGAATCCGCTCGCTCACTGCCGTCATCGCGTGCCGTCCTCCGTGTTATCATTTAGCTACGCTAAACAATTAATTAGCATATGCAACTATCTCGCGTCAACCGCAGCGTCGCCGACCGCCTCCACTCCGCGGCGATCCACCTGCTGCGCCGCCTGCGGCGCGAGGACGACGCGATGGGGCTGACCGCCGGCGCGCGCCTCGGCGCTCTCGGTCGCTGGTCTTCGGCGGCCGGCCGGTCACGCTCGGCGCAGCTCGCGCAGGCCGAACAGGTCAGCGCGCCGACCGATCACCCGCCTCATCGTCGGCATGGAGCGCGACGGCCTCGTGCGGCGCGAGGCCGACGCCGACGACGGCCGCGTCGTCTGGCTGCACGCCACGCGCGAAGGGCGCGCGGCTCCTGCACGCCGGGCGCCGGCGCCGCGTCGCCGCGCTCGAGGCCGACCTGGCGACGCCTGCGCGCCGGCCGAGCGCGACACGCTCGCCGCACGCCGCCGACATCCTCGAGCGCGTGCTGCGAGAGGCCAGCGGACGTGCGAATCCGGCACGACAGATCGCGACGGGCAGAACGGCCGGCAAGACGGCACGGAAGGACGGACGAGATGATGCGGCATCGCGTCGCCGCGCTCGCGTGCGCTGCTGGCGGCGCCGGCGCCGATCGAGATCTCGGCGCAGCTCGCGATCGCTGCAGCCGGGCGAGCTGGTCGTCGCTGTCGATCGCGCCTGCCGGCAGCCGGCGGACGCGTTCGCGTGCCGCGCCTTCGATCGCGACGTGCCGCGCGTATCGCGACGGCGATCGCGTGTGGCACGCGCTGGTCGGCATCGACCTCGACGTCAAGCCCGGCACCTATCCGGTGACCGTCGAGGCGGCGCCGGCCGGCGCACCGCGCACGCAGCTACGATCTGGTCGTCAAGCCGCGCGTCTTCCGCACGCGGCGGCTGACCGTGAACGAGGCGTTCGTCACGCCGCCGGCGTCCGAGCAGGCGCGCATCGAGCGCGAGGCGGCGCTGCTCGCCGGGCGTCTGGCACGCGCCCGCCGCCGAGCGCCTGTGGACCGGCGCGTTCGTCCGGCCGGTGCCGCAGCGAAGCCAACAGCGCCTTCGGCACGCGCAGCATCTTCAACGGCAAGCCGCGCAACGCGCATGGCGGCGCCGACTTCCTGAGCCCGGCCGGCACGCCGATCCAGGCGCCGAACGCCGGACGCATCGCCGTCGCCCGCGACCTCTACTTTTCCGGGAACACCGTCGTCATCGACCACGGCCTGGGACTGTTCTCGATGCTCGCGCACCTGTCGGCCATCGACGTGCACGAAGGCGATCGTCGTGACCGCCGGCGCAGGTCGTCGGCCGCGTCGGCGCGACCGGCCGCGTCACCGGTCCGCATCTGCACTGGGCCGTCCGCGCGAGCGGCGCGCGCGTGGACCCGCTCTCGCTGCTGGCCGTCCTGGGCAAAGCGTCGGCGTCGGCACTAGAGACGCACGGCCCAGATCGTCGAGCGCCGCAGAATCAAGACAGCACCGATACTGGCGCGACGCTTGCTGATGTATCGCATGGAGGTTGATGCAGATGCGCTACATCGTTGCGTGGCTACTTGGCGTGCCCTTTTCGGTGATCGTTCTCTGGTACGTGGTGGGACATGCGGCCTGCGGCCGCTAGAGCGCATCTCACATCCTGGTAGCGGCCGGCCTCAGGCCGGCACGGCGCTGAAGCCCGCCGCCAGCATGTACCTGAACAACGCCGTAGCGCCGTCCGGATCCACTCAGAACTCGACGACCGTCAGCAGCGGATAGTGATCGGATCCGAAACGGCTCGGCAACCGCGCTACTCGGCTCCGCTTCATCAGCCCACGCATGAAGATCCGATCGAGCCTCGCATGCAGACCGAGTGGACCCGTCCACGTCGGTGCATCTGTAGAGTCGATCGGGTCGGTGAATTCCTCGCGAAGGAGCTTGACCGCCGGCTCCCCGCTTCCCCTCCAGGCATTGAAATCACCGGCGACTATCGCAGCGCCGTCGGCATCGTTCAGATCAGCGCGCGATCGGAGCGCGTCGACCAATGCGGCTGCCTGCCGCCGCCGCGCTTCGAACGGACCGCCGTGGAACAAGGCAAGAGCCGTATCGAGATGCACGTCGACGAGGCCGAGGTGCCATCGCCGACCCGGTCGGCTCGCCCCTCGACACCAGCAGACGATGGCGACACGCCGCTGCCGCTCGAGCGGCAGCTCGATCAGGTCGGCTCGCGCAACGCCAGAGTCGAGACGATGGCGTTGCCGCGGTCCTCGGCGATCTCCCCGTTCATCCCATTTCGCATCGACGGCGCGTATGAGCACGACTAGCCCGTTGTCGCGCGAATCGGTGCACGACGTCGCCCGGTAATCCTGAGGGTCCTTCGATGCTTCTCGGCGCCGGGTATCCGCGGTGGAACGCTCGACGGGACCTCGGTGTCCCTGCGGATCGCTTCCTGAAGGAGCAGCACGAAGTGGGCGACCGGCTCGCCGTCCGTGAACTCGCCGTGGCGGAGACGCCGCACCAGTTCGTCGACGTCGCCGCGCCCTTCGTGGATGTTCCACGAGACGATGGCGAGCCGATCGATCGGCTGCCGGGCGACAGCCGCGTGGAGTAGCAACGACTTACACCGGACCCACCGTGGCGCACCATTTCGAAAGAGCGAGCGCGCATGTCGGGATTGGCTGGGGTTGTCATTCAGGCCGTGGAGCATCGGGCGGGTCGATTTGCCGGCAGGGCAGCTCGGAGGCTTGCGAACGGATCGAAATCGCGGCGGTCCGATGAACGCAGCCGGCAGCGCCTTAGCAGAGCGACGATCGCAACCGCGCGGATGGCCCGCGCGACTCCGCGCGATGAGCTAGCTTCGCCGCGCGCGGTCGCACGCAGGCACCGGCAGCGGCGCGCCGGCTCCGTCGTGGTCACGCCGTCTGCTCGATCCCGAGGCGACTGATTGGCGCACCTCATCGGTTTCGTGAAACGTCCGAAGCGCGAGACATCTGCTCAGTCATGTCCTTTGATGCGTTTGCAGTTGCTCCTCCAGAAATGATTGGGCCATGGGTCCGCTCCTGCACCCTGTGACTAGCGAATCCTGTGCCAGCCATCTGAATCGTTTCTTCGTCGCAATTTTGACGGACTTCATCATCAATAGACGGACACCCGCGAGCAGCGAACGCGGATGCGCTGTCATCACGCGATCGAGATACGGGAGAGCTGCCGGAAGGGGCCGGCCGGTGTTGCGTTGCTCACTCCATGTCGTGCGGACCATAGTGCGTTCGGGCGGGGCTTGTGGGCTCTCGGGGACGCGCGTCACAAGATGCATGTGACAACGCCTCATGGCTCAGCTCACACGCGCATGAGAACACCGCGTGCCGGCTGACCGGTTGCCTGCGCGATCGCCGACGCGTAGAGCGCCACCTGACGCCGGTATCGGTCCTCTCCGGCGCGCGGCAATCTCGCGATCGGTCTTGTAGTCGACGACGGTCCACTCGCCGGCTTCCTCGAACGCGAGATCGACGATCCCTTCGACCAGCGTGCCGTCGGGCATCGTACAGGCGACCGGCGTTTCCGCCGGCACGCGCCCCGCGCATCGGCGGCGCGAGCGCGCACCAGGACGTCGTGCGTGAGCAGCCGCTCGACTACGACGGCGGCAGCCGCCGCCTCATCGTCCGCTGAGCCCGAGCACGCGCGCCTCGACAGCGGCGAGGTCGTCGAGCAGCGTCGCGCGTCGCGCCGAACGGCGCCTCGGGCGAGCAGGCCGTGCACCAGCAGGCCGAAGCCGATGCCGCCCGAGCGCGCTTCGTCGCCGCCGCGGCCGCGCCTGACGACCGTCACGAGATCAGGTTCCGGTGCTGAATTCCGAACTTCGCGCGACCCAGTCCCGCGCGGGTTCAACCATCATCGACGCGCACGCACCTCGCTTCACGCGCATCGTCGCGGGCGGAGCTGCCAGCGGTCGTAGCGGCTGCGGCCGTCGGCGATCACGTGCTTCGGCACGTCCTTGACGATGAGATCTTCACGCCGAACGCCGAACGTCGGCTTTCGTCCAGCTTCAGCGCGCGCGGGATCCCCACCAGACAACGGAGTAAGCCGCTCGCTCGAGCTCGTGCAGTCGCCGAGGGCAGCATTCGGTGTGCCGTGCTGGCCCGCCGGCTCGTCGTTCGGCCGCTGCAGCACCGAGTCCTTCGACTTGAACGCCGGACACTTCGGTCCGCGCGCCGCGCGTCCGCCGCGACGCCATCGGCGGATACAGCGCGCGATTCAGCGGGCTGAACCAGCCGCCGTCCCACGCGGTCGTCGCCAAGCGCCGGCACGACGAGCAGATCGCGCGCGCGCGTCGCCGCGACGTACGCGAGCCGGACGCCTTCGGCCTGATCGCGCGCCACCTCCTCGGCTTCGTGCTCGTGCAGCTCGTGCGGCGCCCATCCGCCGATCTTCATCGCGCACAGCCCGCGCGACGCGTCGAGATAGCGGCTCGCGTCGTTGCGGCTCATGCGGCAGGTGAGGTCCGCGAGGATGACGACCGGGAACTCGAGCCCCTTGGCCTTGTGCACGGTCATCAGGCGGACGCCGTCGCTGCCCTCTTCGAGAATCGGCGCCTCGGCGGCTCTCGCTCGCCGCCGCGGTCCGCAGCTCGTCGATGAAGCCGCGGAAACGAGATGCCGCCGCCGCGCTCGTACTGACGCGCGAGCTCGGCGACGTGCGAGCACGTTGGCGAGCGCCTGCTCGCCGGCCGGCCGCAGGATGAACCCGACGTGCGCGCGCGTCTCGGCGAGCAGCCGCGCCGATCGTGTCGGCGACGGGCCGGTAGTTGCGCGCGCGATGCAGCTGCTGCAGCAGCCGCAGCGCGTCGGCGATCGGCATCAGGTGCGACGTCGGCTCGCCGCTCAGCGCCAGATCCTGGCCGGAGTTGCCGCCGAGCTCCTTCGGGATCCGGAACGGATGAAACGGCGCCGGCGAAGCGGTGACGGAACTCGAGCAGGTGCTCGTCGTCGATCGCGAAGAGCGACCCTTCAGCGTCGCGAACACCGACAGCTCGTCGTCCGGCCACTCGATGGCGGCCAGCGCCGCGCGGATCGTTTCGACTTCCTCGCGGCCGTGAAACGCCTTGCCGCCGACGAGCAGATGCGGGATGCCGCGCGCCTCGATGGCGTCGACGTACGGCGCGCGTGACGTCCTCGCCGAAGCTCGACGAAGCGGCGGAACAGCACGGCGATGTGGCGCGGCTGCAGCCGGCACCGGCGTTCTCGGACGCCGTCCGCCTGCTTCTCCGCCGACCTTCCAGTCGCTCTTCTCTCGATCAGCCACGCGATGTAGGCGCCGACCGCGTCGGGCAGCGATGCCTCGATCGCCTTGGCCGACGCCCTGAGTACGCGCCGAATCGCCGCGCCTGCAGGGCCTGGGCACCGGCAGCGACGATGACCGCCGGCTGCGCACCGTCATCCTCGCGCTCGGCTCGAGCGCGGCATGTACTGCGCCTGGCCGCGTCGTCTCGTCGCCGGTCATCTCCGGCGCGAACGCCGCGTTGACGAAGCGCTGAATCGCCGGCACGCTGCGGTAGCTCTTCGTGAGCTGGAGAACGCGGCCGCCGAGCAATAACACAACTGAACGAAGCACACTTCAGA
>ERZ1370068.11350-contig-9971_pt1 | contig 38682 bp, 42 predicted proteins | sample MGYA00561227_ERZ1370068 | MGnify/ENA primary metagenome ERZ1370068 (study PRJEB38410, sample SAMEA6850437) | metagenome | study: Metagenomic assessment of the ecological functions of the soil: analysis of the soil microbiota associated with the...
AGAAGTTACGTAATAGTTTGAGCTGGGAGAGCAAGTCCGCGGGAGGAATCCGTGGAAGAGAGCGAGGATCGGAAGGAGCAGAAAGGCGAGGATCAGCCCCGTTGAAAACCGCGAGGACGACCTGGAACGGCCGTCTCACAGGAGGCCCGAAGCCGGCAGCCTGGCAGCTTGGCCTGACCGTTCCTCTGCCGAGCACCTGCTCGGATCGAACTCGTGCGCCGCGTCGCGGTGCGGCGTCGTCTCACGACTGCGATCTCGTACTGCACGACCTTGGCCTGCGCCTCCGCGGGCAGCCTCGATGGCGGTCACCTTGTCCTCCACCGGCCTCACGTCCGTCACGTAGACGAAGCCGGCGTCTGCCTCGCCGAGCGAGACCCCTTCCGACGACGCCCTTGACGTCGTCCTCCTCGCTCACGAGCCTGGTCGAGGACGCCACGCCTGTTCACGCGTGCTCGAGCACGGTGCGCGTAGTAGTCGCCAGCGATCGGCACGCCCTCGGCGCCGATCACGGTGCTTCACGTCGGGGTTGTGCAAGGGTCGTCGACGGCACTGGATGCTGGCCGGGTTGTCCTTGGGGACGATGAGGCACGAGCTTGTTGGGTGGCGAAGACGTCCGGCTTGAGTTCCATCGAGCCCGACCCTCGCACAGCTGGGTCGGGGCAATCTGGGGCTCGCGTGGCGGCGAAGATCGTCCGCCGGCGCTCCTGCCAGATCTGCGGTCGCGAGGTCAGTCACGGAGCCCGCAGGGGGTTGTACGTCGCGTCGGGGTTGATCTGGGGGAAGACTCGCCGTGAGGGACGCGGCGGCGAAGCATTCGGTCGCCTCTGCTCGCTGGAGTCTCCGCCGCCGGTCCCGCCGTTGCCGCAGCCCGCCGCAAGCAGGAGGACAAAGAGGAGCGCGTGAAGAGGCCGTCTCATCGCGTCGACGAGCACCGACGTCGCCTCCCGACCACGGCGGTCGCGTCCCGTCCCGGGCCAAGCCAAGCTCTTCCGCCGCCTCCCGTGTGATGACCGCCACGACCCGCGCCGGCTCGGTCGTCTCGGTTCTCGACCTGCGCGAGCAAGGTGGCTTCGTCCACTCTCACCTCTCGGACGATCCCGTGGAAGCGGTTACGCGCCGAGAGCCTCGTGCTGGCTCATGGCCGAGCAGGCGGTCGACCTCTGTCTTTGACACGCGCCGGCGGTTGGCCGCATCGCGCTCGGTCTGATCCGGCGTCCGTCCTATCCCACCGGCGAAAGTGTCGAGGCTGATGCCGAGCGTGCGCGCCGCGTCCGAGGCAGAGTGTTTGTTTAGGCATTGCCTAGCACCGTACCACCTATCATTTCGGCGTGTCTTCCGCCAAGCGCACGAGGACCTCGGTTGTGCCTCCTACCTCGTGGCGGACGGGGGCGAGGCTGCGGTCGTGGATCCCAAGTGGGACGTCGAGGACTATCTCGCTCGCGGACGAGCATGGCTTCCGGATCTCGCACGTCCTCGAGACCCACAATCACGCGGATCACGTCTCCGGCAAGGGGCGCCTGCAGAAGGCGACCGGTGCGGTCATTCATGCCGGCCGGGGCCGGAGTCGCTTTCGAGCACAAGCCATCGGCAGACGGCGATGCTGTCGCCGTCGGCGGCGTCCGCATCGAAGCGCTGGCCACACCGTCATCGGCCGGAGCACACCGCCTATGTCATCTCCGACGCGGCGCGCGGGGAGAGCCCTGGCTCGTCGTCACCGGCGACTCGCTCTTCGCTGTCGGCGACGTCGCGTGGCCCCGATCCTGCCGTCGAGCCGAGGAGGGGGCGCGGGAAAGTTCTTCACCCCGCTCAACCGGCTGCTCGAGCTGGACGATTTCGCCGGAGGCCGCTGGCCATTATCGGCGGTTCGCTCTGCGGCGGCGCCGGTACGAGCGAGAAACCGGGAACGACGATCGCTTCGAGCGCCGGTTCAACTGGCTCCTCCGTCTCGGCAGCGAGCAGGCCTTCGTGCGCGAGCTGACCGGGCACCTTCGCCGCAGCCGCCGAACTTCAAGCGCATCGTCGAGCTGAACAAGGGCTCACCTACCGAAGCGTCCGTGCTCGGTCCCTCGCGCCCGCGCGTGAAGGGGAGAGATGGCCAGGCCGCGGGCGTCCTCCTACTCGACGGTCGGCCGACGCGTGACTTCGATGCCGAGCACGTGCCCGGCTCCGTGAACGACGTGATGACGCTCTTCCGCGGGGACGCGCGCGGCCTGGATCGCCGATCCCGAGGCGGGCGTCCTCCTCAACGCGGCGAGGGAGGGCGAGGCGCGCAGGATGGCCCGCCTGCTCGAGGCCGTCGGCTGGAAGATCGCCGGCTTCCTGTCGGGCGGCACGACTGCCTGGCGCGAGGCCGGCTTCGAGACCGGATCGACGATCGCGGTCGACGTGCCGGGCCTCGCGGAGCAGATCCGAAGCGGTGATAGTACGTCCTCGACGTCCGCGACGACGACGAGTGGAGGAGAGCCACGTCCACGGCTCGGTCCACATCCCCTGCCACGGTTCTCCGCGACGGCCCCGGCAGGCCTACGCCAAACGGAAGCCTCGCGATCATCTGCTCGGCCGAAACCGCAGCTCGATCGCCGCGTCGCTCCTGCAGCGGCGCCAGGTCTCGACGGACGTCGCGCCACGTCGCCGAGCGGCGGGGTCGATGGACCTGCCCGCAACGCAGGGCATCGCGTCTCGCGCGCGGGTAAGCAGGCCGGTGAGGCCGCACCCTGGCGCCGTTAGACTCCTGACCGCGGGGCGGCGTAGCCTCAGTTGGTTAGAGCAGCGGAATCATAATCCGCGTGTCGGAGGTTCGAGTCCTCCCGCCGCTACCTTCCCGCGTCCTTTCCGAACAGAGACGAAACGAAGACAATGGCAACCGGAGTCCGAGTCGCGATCACGCCTCGCCTGCACGGAGTGCAAGCGGCGCAACTACCAGACCGAGAAGTCGAAGCGGAACACGCCCGACCGGGTCGAGTTCAAGAAGTACTGCCGCTGGTGCGGCCAGCCACACTGCTGCACCGGGAGACCCGCTAGCGCCGATGGCCCGCCAGACTCGCCGAGCGCCGAGCGCGACGACGCCGCCCAGGCGCCGGCGCGCGAGCGCGGCCGCGACCAGCGCCGCGCACGCAGGTCACGGCCGCAGCATGGCCGCCGGCGGCCAGCCCGGCCCGCAGCGAGCGCCGCGCAGCGTCCGGCGGCTTCGTCGCGCGAGTCGCTGGGCCGAGCTCAAGAAGGTCGAGTGGCCGGGCCAGCCGCAGGTGATCCAGGGCACGGTCGTCGTCATCGATCGCCTGCGTCATCGTCGGCGCCTATCCTCTGCATCGCCGACCAGGTCGTTCACGCCGTTTCGTCCAGCAACGTGCTCCTCGCTCTAGGAGGCAGAGCCAATGTTCCGCTGGTACGTCGATCAACACCTACTCCGGGCACGAGAACAAGGTGAAGGCCAACCTCGAGCACCGGATCGAGTCGATGGGCCAGCGCGCCGCGCTTCCGGCGCGTCGTCGTCCCGACCGAGCAGGTGATCGAGACGAAGGACGGCCAGAAGGTGCAGACCGAGAAGCGCGTGCTGCCCGGCTACGTGCTCGTGAACATGGACCTGAACGACGACGCCTGGACGGTCGTGAAGAACACGCCCGGCGTCACCGGCTTCGTCGGCGCGGGCTCGAAGCCCGTGCCGCTCTCGCAGGCCGAGGTCGACCGGATCCTGCACGACCGGCGACGCGCCGGCGGCGAGCGCGCCGCGCGCGCAGGTCGAGTTCTCGCTCGGCGAGTCGGTGAAGGTCACGTCCGGCCCGCTCTCCGACTTCGACGGCGAGATCGTCGACGTCGAACGCCGACCAGCAGAAGCTCAAGGTGCTCGTCGACATCTTCGAGCGCCAGGTGCCGGTCGAGCTCGGCTTCGACCAGGTCAAGAAGCTCGACTAAGGAACGACTCATGGCGAAGAAAGTCCTGACACTCATCAAGCTGCAGATCCCGGGCGGGCAGGCCAACCCGGCGCCGCCGGTCGGCCCTGCGCTCGGCCAGCACGGCGTCAACATCATGGAGTTCTGCAAGGCGTTCAACGCGCAGACCGCCGCAGGAGAACGGCCGCATCACGCCGGTCGAGATCACCGTCTACGAGGACCGCTCGCTTCACGTTCATCACGAAGACGCCGCCGGCCGCCGTCCTGATCAAGGAGGCGCTGCGGCATCGAGAAGGGCTCGGCGCGAGCCGAACCGGACGAAGGTCGGCCGGCTCACGCGCGCCCAGCTGCGCTCGATCGCCGAGACGAAGCTGTCGGATCTGAACGCGCGCGACGTCGACCACGGCGATGCTGATCATCGCGGGCACGGCCCGCAGCATGGGCGTGGAGGTGGAGACTATGAGCCAGCACGGCAAGCGCTACCGCAAGGCGCGCGCGCTGATCGACCGCGAGCAGCTCTACTCGCCGGTCGAGGCGGTCAGGCTGCTCAAGGAGCTGCCCGGCGGCGAAGTTCGACGAGACGGTCGAGGTGCACTTCAACCTCGGCCTCAACGTCCGCCACGCCGACGCAGCAGCTCCGCGGCACGCTGATGCTCCCGCACGGCACCGGCAGCGACGTGCGCGTCGCCGTCTTCGCCGAGGGCGACAAGGCGCGCGAGGCCGAGGAGGCCGGCGCGGACGTCGTCGGCTCGGCCGACCTCGCCAACGCAGATCGAGGAGGGCTTCGACCGACTTCGACGTCGCGATCGCGACGCCCGACCAGATGGGCAACGTCGGCCAGCTCGGCCGCATCCTCGGCCCGCGCGGCCTGATGCCGAACCCGAAGACCGGCACGGTCACGTTCGACGTCGCGCAAGGCGGTCCGCGACGCGAAGGCCGGCAAGCTCGAGTACCGCACCGACCGCGGCGCGAACGTCCACGTCTCGATCGGCAAGAAGAGCTTCGACGAGCGCGCGCTGCTCGAGAACTACGCCGCCGCTGCTCGACGAGATCGTCCGCGCGAAGCCGTCGCGCCGCGAAGGGCCGCTACATCCAGCACGATCACGCTGACGACGCACGATGGGCCCCGGAATCCACGTCGACCCGACGAGGACGCGCGGCATCGTCGAGGAGCTCGAAGCAGGAGGCCGCGCAGTCCCGGCCTAGCCATCGTCAACAGCCCGTCGCCGAAGACAGCCGGCAGCCCGCCCGAGCGGGCGGAAGTCCTGCCGAGGCGGACGCGCGAGGATCCGACGATCCCTCTGCCTCGTGCCCGCCCGGAAGCGGGCACGATTCGTTACAGGAGGTGATCAGATGCAGAAAGAGGACAAGGAGCGCGTCGTCGCCGAGCTGACCGAGCAGGCTGCGGAGCGTCCGACACGCTGATCGTCGCGGACTACCGCGGCCTGACGATGCCGCAGATCGACGGCGCTGCGCACGAAGCCTGCTCGAGCACGGGCGCGCGCTTCACGCGTCGTCAAGAACACGCTCACGCGGCGTGCGGCCGAGGCCGCCGGCGTCGGACGCGCTGCTGGCGCTGCTCGACGGCCCGACGGCGATCGCGTTCGTCGAGGCCGACGGCGACATGGTCGCGCGTCGCGAAGGCGCTCGACCGACGCGGCGCGACGACACGAAGGTCCTCGAGATCTCGCGGCGGCATCCTGCAGGGCAGCCGATGAGCGCGCGAGCAGGTGACGTCGAGCCTCGCGACGCTGCCGCCGTCGAGGTGCTGCGCGGCCAGGTGCTCGGCGCGATCGTCGCGCCGCTGAGCGCCGATCGCGGCTCTGATCAACGCGCCGCTCGCAGAACCTGTCGGGCTGATCGACGCCCGCATCGAGCAGCTGAGACCGCGGGTGACGCTCGATGCGCCATCCGCAGAGGAAGAATGCAGAACCGGTCGCAGAGCTCACGACCGAGGCTGCCGGAAGCCTCCGGGCGCGGAGGCCGAGCGAGCGGAAACCGCTGAAGAGTCAGCAAGCGAGGAGGCCGAGTCCTCCGAGCCGGAAACAAGGAGGTAATGGCAGCAACGGAGTCGACAAGGTGTTCGACGAGCTCGGGAAGATGACCGTTCTCGACCTCGTCGAGCTGAAGAAGGAGATCGAGGACGAGTGGGGCGTGACCGCTGCCGCTCCGGTGGCTGTGGCGGCGCCCGGCGCAGTCGCGGCTGCGGCGGCGACGGCGCGCAGCGGCCGAGGAGCAGTCCGAGTTCGACGTCGTCCTCACTGCCGCCGGCGACAAGAAGATCAGGTGATCAAGGTCGTCCGCGCGATCACCGAGCCTCGGCCTCAAGGAGGCCGAGGTGACCTCGTGGACGGGGCGCCCGAGCCCGGTCAAGGAGGGCGTCGCCCGCGAGGAGGCTGAGTCGCTCAAGGCGCCAGCTCGAAGAGGCTGGCGGCGCGGTCGAGATCAAGTAGGTCCGGCCCAACAGGGGCGCTGTGGAAGGCCGCGGAGACGCGGCCTTCCGCGACGGCGGCGAGGCAGGCTCACCCTGGTGGGGGACGCGGCACTCCCCCTTCGTGTGGATCTTTCGAACGGAGCCGCATGTTTCTTCGAGACCCGGCATCTCAGCGTGTGACGAACACTCACTCCCCGTGGAGCAACGGTTTCGATGAAACTCGGTTTGAAAGCACTCGTCATCGCTCTCGTCATGGCGCTGGCAGCAGTCCCCGCGGCATTCGCCAGCGAACGCCGGCCACGAAGGGCACGGTAAGCCGTCGTGGGCCGGACGCGGCAAACCCTCGTGGGCGGGCTCCGGGCACGCAGCTTCGAAAGCCCACCACGAGAAGAAGGAGAAGAAGGCGAAGAAACCCAAGCACCATGAGGGCGACCCGGCTGCGGAGGACGACTCTGCGGACGACGTCGATCTCGACGGGCTTGAACCCCGCCTGGTACTGCAAGACGCTACGTGACGAGATGACGACGCTCGAACGCGACTTCGCAACCATGTTCGGGACGAATCCGAACCACGCGAACGCATTCGGCAAATGCGTTTCCCGGCGCGCGCACGGAAGACCTCTCCGACGCGGTCGGTAGAGGCGACGAGCAGGAAAACTGCGACACGGCCGAGACCGCCCGCGACCGACGGCACCGAGACAGGTGCCGAGGACGGGGAAGAGCGCTCGGACGACGAGGCCACCGATCCGGAGGAGTGCGAAAGCGACGACTCCGGCTCGGACGAGCCCGCCGACGATGAGCAGGCTCAAGGCGATGACGAGCAGGGTGAGGGACGACCAAGGTCAAGACGAGGACGGTGCCTCCGGCGAGGCTCGACTCGAGCGATCTCGCGGCGGCTCTCCGCTTCCTCACGCTCTAGCGCGAAGCACGGACGTTCGTGAGCGAGAGAGGCGCTCCGGCGCCTCTCCGCCTTTCGGCGCCGGCGCGCAGGTGTAGTGCTCACGTCGAGGCGGGCCACCGCAGGATTTACCTTGCGGAGGAGCCGCCTCTTTTGCTACTCTCAAGGGTCGCGCCGCCGTTCTGCCGCTTCTGCTTGTAATTTGACGTTCGACCTCTGCCTAGAGGAGGTCTCACTGACTTGACCAACAAGGTCGCCGCGCGCCTGCGCAAAAGCTTTCACGTCGCAAGCACGTCATCGACCTTCCCAACCTGATCGACATCCAGAAGGCCTCGTTCGACTGGTTCCTGGAGCGAGGGCCTGCGCGAGACGATCGACGACATCTCGCCGATCGAGGACTACACCGGCACGCTCGCCGTCGAGTTCGGCGAGTACAAGTTCGGCGAGCCCCAGTTCTCGATCAAGGAGTGCCGCGAGAAGGACCTGACCTACCAGGCTCCGCTCTCGATGACCGTCCGCTTCGTCAACAAGGAGACGGGCGAGATCCGCGAGCAGACGGTCTTCATGGGCGACTTCCCGATGATGACCGAGTGGGGCACGTTCATCATCAACGGCACCGAGCGCGTGATCGTGACGCAGCTCGTCGCGCAGCCCGGGCGCCTACCTGATGGAGCCGAAGGACGCGACGAAGCAGGTCTTCACCGCGAACCTGATGCCGAGCGCGCGGCTCCTGGCTCGAGCTCGAGATCGACAAGAAGGGCATCGTCTACGCCCGCATCGACCGGAAGCGCAAGCTCCCGATCACGACGCTTCTGCGCGCGCTTCCGGACGAGGACCCGTCGACCGGCTTCCAGCTCGACACGTCGCACGAACGAGGCGATCCTCGAAGCTCTTCGACAACTCGCATCTTCATCGCCAACACGCTCGAGAAGGACCCGACCACGCGCGAGGAAGAGGCGCTGATCGAGGTCTTCAAGAAGCAGCGCCCGGGCGAGCCGCCGACGCTCGACAACGCGCGCAACCTGCTGCGCGCGCTCTTCTTCGACCCCAAGCGCTACGACCTGACCAAGGTCGGCCGCTACAAGCTGAACCAGCGGCTCGGCGTCGACGTGCCCGACGACATCCGCGTCCTGACGACCGAGGACATCCTCGCGCTCGTCAAGAAGCTCGTCGAGCTGCCGACAAGCTCGGCGTCGACCCGAGGACTCGAAGGACTACGCCGCCGACGCGATCGCGCTCTCCGCGCGACCCGATCCGCGGCGAGCTCGACGAGTACGAGCACTTCGGCAACCGGCGCCTGCGCACGGTCGGCGAGCTGATCCAGGAGGCGTTCCGGGTCGGCCTCTACCGCATGGAGCGCGTCGTCCGCGAGCGGATGACGACGGAGGACGTCGACACGATCACGCCGCAGACGATCATCAACATCCGGCCCGTCGTGGCGGCGCTGAAGGAGTTCTTCGGCTCCTCGCAGCTCTCGCAGTTCATGGACCAGAACGAACTCGCTCGCGGGCCTCACGCACCGCCGGCGGCTGTCGGCGCTCGGCGCCGGCGGCCTCACCCGCGAGCGCGCGCCGATCGAGGTGCGCGACGTCCACCCGACGCACTACGGGCGCATGTGCCCGATCGAGACGCCGGAGGGCCCGAACATCGGCCTGATCGGCTCGCTCGCCTCGATGGCGACGGTCTCCGAGTTCGGCTTCATCCAGACGCCGTACCGGAAGGTCGTCGAGCGGCAAGGTGACCGACGAGATCGTCTACCTCGACGCCGCCGAGGAGGCGCAGTACACGATCGCCCAGGCGAGCGCGCAGGTCGACGACAAGACCGGGCCGCTTCCTGCGACGAGCAGGTGCTCTGCCGCTCGACGCGAGGGCGAGGCGGTCACCGCCGACGCCGAAGGACGTCGAGTTCATGGACGTCGCGCCGGCGCAGATCGTCTCCGTCGCGACGGCGCTGATCCCGTTCCTCGAGCACAACGACGCGAACCGCGCGCTGATGGGCGCGAACATGCAGCGGCAGGCAGTGCCGCTGATGATCACCGCAGGCGCCGCTCGTCGGCACCGGCCTCGAGTACCGCGCCGCCGTCGACACCGGCGACGTCGTCGCTCGCGCAGCGAGCGCGGGCACGGTCGTCGACGTCGACGCCGACAGATCGTCGTCGAGACGCAAGGACGGCAAGCGACGAGTACCCGCTGACGAAGTTCATGCGCTCGAACCAGGGCACGCTGATCCACCAGAAGCCGATCGTCGCGCCTCGGGCGACAAGGTGCAGGCCGAGCAGGTGCTCGCCGACGGCAGCTCGACCGACATGGGCGAGCTCGCGCTCGGCGCGAACCTGCTCGTCGCGTTCATGCCGTTCGAGGGCTACAACTTCGAGGACGCGATCGTCATCTCGGAGCGGCTCGTCAAGGAGGACGTGCTCTCCTCGATCCACATCCACGAGTACGAGATCGACGCGCGCTCGACGAAGCTCGGCGACGAGGAGATCACGCGCGACATCCCGAACCGCTCGGAGGAGTCGCTCAAGGACCTCGACGAGCGCGGCGTCGTCCGCATCGGCGCCGAGGTCGGCTCCGGCGACCTGCTCGTCGGCAAGGTGACGCCGAAGGGCGAGACCGAGCTGACGGCCGAGGAGAAGCTGATCCGCGCGATCTTCAAGGAGAAGGCGCGCGAGGTCCGCGACACCTCGCTCAAGGTGCCGCACGGCGAGGGCGGCAAGGTGATCGACGTCAAGACGTTCTCGCGCGAGGCCGGCGACGACCTCTCGCCGGGCGTGAACGAGCTCGTCCGCGTCTACGTCGCGAAGAAGCGCAAGATCGCGGAGGGCGACAAGCTCGCCGGCCGCCACGGCAACAAGGGCGTGATCTCGAAGATCGTGCCCGAGGAGGACATGCCGTTCCTCGAGGACGGCACGCCCGGTCGACGTCGTGCTCAACCCGCTCGGCGTGCCGAGCCGGATGAACATCGGCCAGATCCTCGAGACGCACCTCGGCTGGGCGGCCGCGCACGGCGTCTTCGCACGAGAACGGCGACTCGGCCAACGGCGACGGCGCGACGCCCGATCGCGACGCCGGTCTTCGACGGCGCGAGCGAGGAGGACGTCGACCAGGCGCTCGTCGAGTGGACGAAGCAGAACCCGGACTCGCCGATCAAGTTCGTCGTCGACGAGAAGCGGCCGGCCGGCCGGCAGCTGCTCCGGCAAGGTGCGGCTCTTCAACGGCCAGACGCGGCGAGCCTTCGAGCAGAAGGTGACCGTCGGCTACATGTACATCCTGAAGCTGCTCCACCTCGTGGACGACAAGATCCACGCGCGCTCGACCGGCCCGTACTCGCTCGTCACCCAGCAGCCGCTGGGCGGCAAGGCGCAGTTCGGCGGCCAGCGCTTCGGCGAGATGGAGGTCTGGGCGCTCGAGGCCTACGGCGCCGCGTACACGCTGCAGGAGATGCTCACGATCAAGTCCGACGACACCGTCGGGCGCGTGAAGGCCTACGAGGCGATCGTCAAGGGCGAGAACATCGCCGAGCCGTCCGATCCCCGAGTCGCTTCAAGGTGCTGCTGAAGGAGATGCAGTCGCTCGCGCTCGACGTGAACGTGCTCTCCGAGGAGGGCGACGAAGGTCGAGGTGCGCGAGGAGGACGACGAGCTGCTGCGCGCGGCGGAGGAGCTCGGCATCGACCTCTCGCCGGGCTCGCTGCGAGCGGCGGCGCGCCAGCCGACGGCCGAGGAGACCGAGGAAGGCGCAGGAGCGCGTCGACGAGGACCGGCGAGCTGGCGCTGCCGACCGACGAGCAGCTCGGGCGACCTCGACCGACGTCGAGGTCGCGCCGGCCGACGAAGCAGAGGAAGAGGCCGAGGACCAGAACGGCCCGCTCGCCGAGAGCTAGCCGACGTGGGGAACGAGTACTAGCGGAGCGAAGGAGAGCTTTGATCGACATCAACGAGTTCGACGCGATCCGAATCGGGCTCGCGTCGCAGCAAGCAGATCCGCGACTGGTCGTCCGGCGAGGTAACGAAGCCCGAGACGATCAACTACCGCACGCTCGAAGCCCGAGCGCGACGGCCTCTTCTGCGAGCGCATCTTCGGTCCGACCAAGGACTGGGAGTGCTACTGCGGCAAGTACAAGCGCGTCCGCTACAAGGGCATCATCTGCGAGCGCTGCGGCGTCGAGGGTGACGCGCCAGAAGGTGCGCCGCGAGCGCATGGGTCACATCGACCTGGCCGCGCCCGTCTCGCACATCTGGTTCTTCAAGGGCGTCCCGAGCCGCATCGGCTACCTGCTCGACATCGCGCCGCGCGAGCTCGAGAAGGTCCTTCTACTTCGCCGCTTCGATCGTCACCTCGGTCGACGCCGAGGCGCGGCAGAAGGACCTGAACGACCTCGAGGACAAGGTCAAGGCCGAGTCGGAGCGGATCTACGTCGACCGCGACGAGCACGCTCGCCGCGCTCGAGGACCGCCTCAAGCGGCGCCGCGAGCTACTTCACGAAGGGCAAGGAGCGGAACTTCGACGAGGACGACGACTTCTGGGCCCGCGGCCTCTCGAACTGGGCCGAGGAGCAGGGCATGCCGCCGCTCGACGAGGCGCGCGAGCTCGTCGGCAGGATGTTCGTCGACGTCGCCGCGAAGATCACGACCGAGGACTCGAAGAAGATCCGCGAGCTCGTCCGCAACTCGGCGATCCGCGACGACCGCCGGCTCTCGCCCACGGAGCTCGAGAACGGTCGCGACCGTCGGCCGATCCAGATCCGCGAGGCGCTCGCGCCGCTCCACAAGCAGCTGGCGAAGGCGACCGGCTCGAAGAAGGGCGCGATCACGAAGCACATCAACCGCGTCCTCGACGCGCTGCTCGACAAGAAGGCGAGGCTCGCACGAGGAGGACGCCGGGATCGTCGCGAACGTCGACGCAGAAGCAGCTCGAGAAGGCGCGCGACCTCGGCAACGGGCTCCTGCGCGAGGTGCTCGAGCAGGCCGAGCCGACGGCGAGCGCCGGAGGAGCTCCGCGAGCTCGACGAACGACCTCTGCCTGCGCACCGACGGGAAGATCTCGAAGGAGGACCTCGACGCGATCGTCCAGTGGGCGCTGAAGGTCCGCGAGATGTACCTGGACATCGAGTCGCGCCGCGAGGACGCCGCGCGAGGCCGCCGGTCGACTCGGTGCGACCGGCTCGAGCGAGACCTGGCAGCTCTTCCGCGAGCTCGAGCCGAAGATGATCGTCAACGACGAGCAGATCTTCCGCGAGCTGAAGGACCGCTTCGGCTCGCCGTACGGGTTCGGCGTCTACTTCCAGGGCGGCATGGGCGCGGAGGCGATCCGCGAGCTGCTCAAGCGACCTCGACCTCGAACGCCGAGGCGCAGTCGCTGCGCGAGACGATCACAGACGTCGAAGGGCCAGAAGCAGCAGCGCGCGATCAAGCGCCTGAAGGTCGTCAACGCCTTCATCACCTCCGGAGAACCAGTCCGGAGTGGATGGTCCTCGAGGCGATCCCGGTCATCCCGCCGGAGCTGCGCCCGATGGTGCAGCTCGACGGCGGCCGCTTCGCCACGAGCGACCTGAACGACCTCTACCGGCGCGTGATCAACCGGAACAACCGCCTCAAGCGGCTGCTCGACCTCGGCGCGCCCGAGATCATCGTCAACAACGAGAAGCGGATGCTGCAGGAGGCCGTCGACGCGCTGTTCGACAACGGCCGCCGCGGCCGCGCGGTCGACCGGGCCCGGGCAACCGGGCGCTGAAGTCGCTCTCCGACATGCTCAAGGGCAAGCAGGGCCGCTTCCGCCAGAACCTGCTCGGCAAGCGCGTCGACTACTCGGGCCGCTCGGTGATCGTCGTCGGGCCGAACCTGAAGCTGCACCAGTGCGGGCTGCCGAAGCTGATGGCGCTCGAGCTCTTCAAGCCGTTCATCATGAGCCGGCTCGTCGAGCGCAAGTCCGTCCAGAACATCAAGGCGCGCGAAGAAGTACGTCGACTCGATGGCGCCCGGAGGTCTGGGACGTCCTCGAGGAGGTCATCGCCGAGCACCCGGTGCTGCTGAACCGCGCGCCGACGCTGCACCGCCTCGGCATCAGGCGTTCGAGCCCGTGCTCGTCGAGGGCAAGGCGATCCAGGTCCACCCGCTCGTCTGCCACGCCTTCAACGCCGACTTCGACGGCGACCAGATGGCCGTCCACCTGCCGCTCTCCGCGGAGGCGCAGGCCGAGGCGCGCATCCTGATGCTGTCGTCGAACAACATCCTCTCGCCCGCGCACGGGCGAGCCGCTGGCGACGCCGACGCAGGACATGGTCCTCGGCGGCTACTACCTGACCTACTGCCGAGATCGACCTGGACGACGACGACGCTCGGAGGAGCTCGACCACGCGCCCGAAGCGCGTTCGCCTCCGAGGACGAGGTCGAGCTCGGCGGTCGAGGCGAAGCAGATCGAGCTCCAGCAGCCGATCGAGTACCGCCGCAACGGCGAGATCGTGCTGACGACGCCCGGGCCGCGTGATCTTCAACGCCGAGGTCGAGCGCGCTCGCTCGGGAGTCGCTCGGCGACGACGCCGAGCGACAGCGGCCGACTTCATCAACCGCACGCTCTGGCAAGAAGGAGATGGACGACTTCATCTCCGAGCTCGTCGACGACTACGGCGCCCACGTCGATCGCGGGCGTGCTCGACAAGATCAAGACGCTCGGCTTCCACTACGCGACCAAGGCCGGGATCACGATCTCGAAGAACGACATCGTCATCCCCGCAGTCAAGGAAGCAGATCCTCGGCGAGCTACGAGGAGCGCGTCACAGACGCTCGAGGCAGCAGTACGAGCGCGGCCTCATCACCGAGGAGGAGCGCCACGAGTCAGATCGTGAACATCTGGACCGAGGCGACCGACGACGGTCGGCGCAGGCGATGGACGAGACGCTCTACGAGCTGAACCCGATCTTCATGATGGCCAACTCCGGAGCGCGTGGATCGTTCAAGCAGATCCGCCAGCTCGCCGGCATGCGCGGCCTGATGGCGAATCCGAAGGGCGAGATCATCGAGCGCCCGATCAAGGCCAACTTCATGGAGGGCCTGTCGGTGCTCGAGTACTTCATCTCGACCCACGGCGCCCGCAAGGGTCTCGCCGACACGGCGCTCCGCACGGCCGACTCGGGCTACCTGACGCGGCGCCTGCGTCGACGTCTCGCAGGACGTGATCATCCGCGAGGAGGACTGCAAGACCGAAGGACTCGATCGACCTGCCGCTGCACGTGCCCGAAGGGCTGAACAAGAGCCTGCTCGGCCGGACGCGTCGGCGCGAGGACATCCACAAGCCGCTCGCCAGCGGGCAGGCCGGGCAAGACGGTCGTGGTCGAGAAGGGCGCGAAGTCACGATCCCGCGCCTGCTCGGACGGAGCATCGACGAGCTCGACGAGGCGGCGGCGAGGCGTACGGTTCCGTGCCGCTCGGTGCTGCAAGTGCCGGAGCGAGTTCGGCGTCTGCCAGGCCTGCTACGGCACCTTCCTCGCCACCGGGCGAGATGTGCGAGATCGGCGACGCGGTCGGGATCATCGCCGCGCAGTCGATCGGCGAGCCCGGCACGCAGCTGACGATGCGGACGTTCCATACGGGCGGCGTGGCCGGCGCGGACATCACGCACGGTCTCCCGCGCGTCGTCGAGATCTTCGAGGCGCGCAACCCGAAGGGCGCGGCCAAGCTCGCCGAGGTCGGCGGCCAGGTCGAGCTCGAGAGACCGAGCGCGGCCCGAAGATCACGATCCATCGCCGACGAGCTGGACGAGAACGGCGAGCCGCGCGAGCCGAAGGCGTACCAGCTGCCGCGCCGCACGCGGCTGCTCGTCGACGAACGGCCAGATCGGTCGAGCCGGGCGACGCCACTCGCACGAGGGCTCGATCAGCCCGGCTCGACCTGCACTCGCAGGCTGCAAGGGGCTCGACGGCGACCGAGCTGTACCTCGTCGGCGAGGTGCAGAAGGTCTACAAGTCGCAGGGCGTCGACATCCACGACAAGCACATCGAGCTGATCGTCCGGCAGATGCTGAAGAAGGTGCGCGTCGAGAACTCCGGCGACACCGACCTCCTGCCCGGGCCAGCTCGTCGACAAGCGTCGTGCTCGAGCGCGAGAACGCCCGCATCAAAGAAGGAGAAGAAGGAGCAGGCGACCTTCGAGCCGCTCATCCTCGGCATCACGAAGGCGTCGCTCGCGACGGAGTCGTTCCTCTCGGCCGCCTCCTTCCAGGAGACGACGAAGGTGCTGACCGACGCCTCGATCGAGGGCAAGGTCGACCGGCTGCTCGGCCTGAAGGAGAACGTGATCATCGGCAAGCTGATCCCCGCGCGACCGGGCTCAAGAGCTACCGGCGCGTCGAGATCGCTCCGAGCGAGAACGTTGCCGTCGGAGCCTACCCGCGGCCGCGTTCGGGGCGACTGACTAGCAGCTCTGGGAGGAGATCTCCGACGGCGAGGGCGCCGACCTCGGCATCCTCGGACTCGAGCTGAGCCGAGGGCCGACAGAGACGGCGACGGCGTGCAGGCAGCCGAGATGCGCTCGAGGCCGAGGAGGTCCCGAGGTCGACTCGCCGTCTCGACGAAGAGAGCTAAAGGCCGGGCCGCCACGGCTCGACGGAGACTGAAGGGCGCCTACGGGCGCCCTCCAGCTCGTTTAAAACGCTCGAAAATGCCGCTCTTTGCGCGCGCTGCCTCGCCACCCTCCCCCAAAGGGGATCCCGGCCGGGCGCGCCGTCGTACACTTCGCCTTCGCCGTCGCTCCCTACAGGGTCACGCGGGCGGCCGAGGCACAAAGCGAGTTATCCACAGGTTCCACAGGCAGATGGGGAGGAAAATGGCTGGTCAAGGAGAAAAACGCTGCAAATGCGCCAAATCCAGGCGCTGCGCCGCCTCCTCCCTGGTCGCTTTTTGACTCGGACCTCGAGTCCGACACCGCCCGCTTCCTCGCCGAGCTCAGAGGCGATTCGCACGCCGGCGCAAGGCCAGCTCCGTCGGGCCAGCATCTCGGCCTAGCAGTCTGGGAGGCGCCGGCGAGCTAGCCGAGTGCCGTCTGCGGCGATGAACAGCACCTTGCCAGCGGCCTCCTTGGCCTGGTAAGGGCCTCGTCGGCGCGCTCGAGAGAACGAGGTCGCGTCGTCGTCCAGGCGGCAGCTGGGCGATCCCGGCGGAGAGGTGGAGGCGGTCGAACGAGCCCGATCGGGCGGCGCGCCGACCCGCGAACTGCACACGGCCGATAGAGCTGCTCGGCGTCTCGAGCTTCGACTCGGGGAGGATGACCGCGAACTCGTCGCCGCCGACGCGGCATGCGATGTCGGCAGCTGCGAACGACGGACTGCAGTCGCTCCGCGACTCCGGCGAGCACGGCGTCGCCGGCGCAGGTGGCCGATGCGGTCGTTGATCGCCTTGAAGTCGTCGATGTCGAACGACGACGAGCGCGAGCTGGCGGTCGTAGCGGTGAGCACGGGCGCACTCGCGGACGAGGGTCTCGTGGAAGTAGCGGCGGTTGTGCAGGGTCGTGAGGGCGTCGAGGTCGGCCAGCTGCCGGGCCTCGCGGAAACGGCGGGCGTTCTCGATCGCCGGGCCGGCGCGCTGCGGCAGCTCCTTCGAGCGCCGCGCAGCTCCTCGTCGGTCGCCTCACGCGTCCTCGCCGCGCCAGAAGACCGCGAGCGTGCCGATGCCGGCTCGCCGTCGGCGTCCGAAGCGGGATCGACACGCCGCCGCGGATGAGGTCGCTCTCGCTCGACTGTCTCCGTCGCGCAGCGTAGGTGTATGCGATGCGCACGCGCCCGGAGCGGGCTGGCCGTCGGGCGGGCCGCCGACTGGCTGCCGGGCGGCCTCGTCCGTCGATCATCCCGATCGTCGCCGGCGAGGGGCTCAGGAGCCACCGTCCATCCCGTGTTGGCAGCTTGATGAGGCCGGCGTCCGACGCCCGTGAGGGCACCGGCCGCCTCGAGCGTGCGCGTGAGCGACTCCGTCGAGGTCGATCGTGGCGCCGATCTCGCCGAGCTCGCGCGCCGCTGTCTGCGGTCTCGGTGCGCGCCTCCTCGAGCGCGGAGGACGAGTCGCCGTGCACGCCCCTCCGGTCGCGTTCGAGCGACTCGCGCAGCATCGCTCGACGGCCGCGCAGGAGCTCCGACGGCCCGCGGACGACGACGATGCAGGGCGATGATCGGGCGCACGAGCGCGAGGCTCGGCCGCGCCGATGGCTAGACCGACGGCGACCCACGTAGCGCTGTCGTCTGGAAGAAGCACGTACACCTGTCCCGATCGGAGGCCGCGTCGCCCTCGCCCACGGTGACAATAATCCCCTGCGAGCCTCCGGGCTACGCCTGGCGCCGCCGAAAGCGGCGATTGTTGCTACCATGCCGCGGGTTTGGCAGGGAGCTCCGCCCGTCGCCGGCCTTTTGTTGCGTCATAAGGCCCTTTGGGAGAGAAGGAAGACACGCGTTGCCGACGGTGAACCAGCTCGTCCGAAAGGGACGGCAGGCGCCCGGGTCAGAAGACCAAGACTCCTGCGCTCGCGTGGCGCCCCGCAGAAGCGCGGCGTCTGCACGCGCGTCTACACGACGACGCCGAAGAAGCCGAACTCGGCGCTGCGCAAGGTGGCCCGCGTGCGCCTGACGAACGGGATGGAGGTCGGCGCCTACATCCCCGGCGAGGGCCACAACCTGCAGGAGCACTCGGTCGTGCTCATCCGCGGCGGCCGCGTCAGGACCTGCCGGGCTTCCGCTACAAGGTCATCCGCGCCGCGCTCGACGCCGCCGGCGTCGCCGACCGCAAGCAGGCGCCGCTCGAAGTACGGCGCCAAGAGGGGCTCGCTAGATGCCCCGCCGTGCAGAGATTCAGGTCCGCGCCGGTCGATGCCGACCCCGTCTACAGCTCGCAGCTCGTCACGCAGGTGATCAACAAGCGTGATGACGCGACGGCAAGAAGTCGACCGCCGAGCAGATCGTCTACGGCGCGCTCGACACGGTCGGCGACGAAGACCGGCAGGCCGCCGGTCGAGGTGCTCGAGCAGGCCGTGAAGACCGTCACGCCCGGTGCTCGAGGTGCGCAGCCGCCGCGTCGGCGGCGCGAACTACCAGGTGCCGGTCGAGGTGCCGCAGCGGCGCGCCCGCACGCTCGCCGTGCGCTGGCTCGTCACGTACGCGCGCGAGCGGCGCGAGAAGCGCATGGAGGACAAGCTCGCCAACGAGATCCTCGACGCGCTCGAACCAGCAGGGCGGCGCGTTCAAGCGCAAGGACGACATCTACCGGATGGCGCAGGCCAACAAGGCCTTCGCGCACTACCGCTGGTAGACGGACGAGGCAGACGACTGAGCACACGGTGACAGCAGCGGTCGCGCTCGACCGCGTCCGCAACATCGGGATCATGGCCCACATCGACGCGGGCAAGACGACGACGACCGAGCGGATCCTCTACTACACCGGCCGCACCCACAAGATGGGCGAGGTGCACGAGGGCGCCGCGACGATGGACTGGATGGCGCAGGAGCAGGAGCGCGGCATCACGATCACGTCGGCTGCGACGACGGCGTTCTGGCGCGACCATCGTATCAACATCATCGATACGCCCGGGCACGTGGACTTTACGGTCGAGGTCGAGCGCAGCCTGCGCGTCCTCGACGGCGCGGTCGCCGTCTTCGACTCGGTCGCCGGCGTCGCAGCCGCAGTCCGAGACGGTCTGGCGCCAGGCCGACAAGTACAAGCGTCCCGCGCATCGCGTTCATCAACAAGATGGACCGCACCGGCGCGAACTTCTTCGCCGCCGTGCAGTCGATGCGTCGACCGCCTCGGCGCGAACCCGGTGCCGATCCAGCTCCCGATCGGCCAGGAGGACGCACTTCCGCGGCGTCGTCGACCTCGTCGAGATGCAGGCGATCGTCTACGAGGACGACCTCGGCGAGGAGTTCGACGTCGATCGAGATCCCGGCCGAGCTCGCGCGAGCAGGCGCAGGAGTACCACCACCAGCTGATCGACGCGATCGCCGAGCTACGACGACGAGCTGCTCGAGGCGTACCTCGAGGACGAGTCCTCGGTGACGCCGGACATGATCAAGCGCGCGCGTCCGCGCGGCGACGCTCGCCGACGCGATCACGCCGGTGCTGCTCGGCTCCGCCTTCAAGAACAAGGGCGTGCAGCCGCTGCTCGACGCGGTCGTCGACTACCTGCCGAGCCCGCTCGACGTCCCGCCGATCCACGGCATCGACCCGCAGCACCGAGCACGAGCTCGCGCGCGGCCGGCCGATCGACGAGCCGTTCTCGGCGCTCGCCTTCAAGGTCATGTCCGACCCGTTCGTCGGCAAGCTCACGTACTTCCGCGTCTACTCCGGCACAGCTCAAGGCCGGCGACCGCGTCCTCAACACGACGACCGGCAAGACCGAGCGCATCGGCCGCATCCTCCAGATGCACGCGAACCACCGCGAGGAGCGCGAGGAGATCGGCGCGGGCGAGATCGCCGCCGGCGTCGGCCTCAAGGCGACGACGACGGGCGACACGCTCGCCGTCGAGACGCGCGCCGATCGTGCTCGAGTCGATGACCTTCCCGGACCCGGTCATCTCGGTCGCGGTCGAGCCGAAGACGAAGGCCGACCAGGACAAGCTCGGCACAGGCTCTGCAGCGCCTCGCCGAGGAGGATCCGACCTTCCGCGTCGCGACCGACGAGGAGACCGGCCAGACGCTCATCTCCGGGATGGGCGAGCTGCACCTCGAGATCATCGTCGACCGCCTGAAGCGCGAGTTCAACGTCGACGCGAACGTCGGCCGCCCGCAGGTCGCCTACCGCGAGACGATCGGCCAGGCCGGTCGAGAAGATCGCAGGGCAAGTTCGTCCGCCAGACCGGCGGCTCGGGCCAGTACGGCGCACGCGGTCATCAACCTGCGAGCCGCAGGAGCCGGGCGAGGGCTACGAGTTCGTCGACAAGATCGTCGGCGGCAAGATCCCGAAGCGAGTACATCCCGCCGGTCGACGCTGGGCATCCAGGAGGCGATGGAGTCGGGCGTCCTCGCCGGCTATCCCGGTCGTCGACATCCGCGGTCCAGCTCGATCGACGGCTCGTACCACGACGTCGACTCGAGCGAGACGCGCGTTCAAGATCGCCGGCTCGATGGCGTTCAAGGAAGCGATGAAGCGCGCGAAGCCGAAGCTGCTCGAGCCGATGATGGCCGTCGAGGTCGTCGACGCCCGAGGACTACCTCGGCGACGTGATGGGCGAACCTCAACGCTCGCCGCGGCCGCGTCGAGGCGACTCGAGCCGCGTCGGCAACGCGCAGGCGATCAAGGCGAGCGTCCCGCTGTGCGACGATGTTCGGCTACGCGACCGACCTGCGCTCGATGACGCAGGGCCGCGCCGACGTTCACCATGCAGTTCGACCGCTACGAGGAAGTGCCGCAGTCGATCGCGGGCGAGATCGTCGACCGCGCAGGGCTCGTAGCCGAAGGAGAAGGGAGGACAGCAATGGCCAAGCAGAAGTTCGAGCGCACGAAGCCGCATCGTCAACGTCGGCACCATCGGTCACATCGACCACGGCAAGACGACGCTGACCGCGGCGATCACGAAGGTGCTCGCCGAGCAGGGCACCAACACGGCGGTGCGCGACTTCGCGTCGATCGACAACGCTCCCGAGGAGCGCCAGCGCGGCATCACGATCAACACGTCGCACGTCGAGTACGAGACGGCGAACCGTCACTACGCGCACGTCGACTGCCCGGGTCACGCCGACTACATCAAGAACATGATCACGGGCGCCGCCCAGATGGACGGCGCGATCCTCGTGGTCTCGGCGGCCGACGGCCCGATGCCGCAGACGCGCGAGCACATCCTGCTCGCCCGCCAGGTCGAGGTGCCGTACGATCGTCGTCGCCCTGAACAAGGCCGACATGGTCGACGACCCCGAGCTGCTCGAGCTCGTCGAGATGGAGGTGCGCGAGCTGCTCTCGAAGTACGAGTTCCCCGGCGACGACATCCCGATCGTCCACGGTCTCGGCGCTGAAGGCGCTCGAGGGCGACGCGGAGTGGACGCCGAAGATCCTCGAGCTGATGGAGGCCGTCGACACGCTACATCCCGGAGCCGACAGCGCGACGTCGACAAGCCGTTCCTGATGCCGATCGAGGACGTCTTCACGATCACCGGCCGCGGCACCGTCGTCACCGGCCGCGTCGAGCAGGGCCAGATCAAGGTCGGCGACGAGGTCGAGATCGTCGGCATCCACCCGAAGACCGAGAAGACGGTCGTCACCGGCCTCGAGATGTTCCAACAAGACCGCTCGACTACGCGCAGGCCGGCGACAACGCGGGCGCGCTGCTCCGCGGCATCAAGCGCGAGGAGGTCGAGCGCGGCCAGGTGCTCGCGAAGCCGGGCTCGATCACGCCGCACACGCACTTCAAGGCCGAGGTCTACGTCCTCTCGAAGGACGAGGGCGGGCGCCACACGCCGTTCTTCAACGGCTACCGGCCGCAGTTCTACTTCCGCACGACGGACGTGACCGGGCTCGATCAAGCTGCCCGGAGGGCCAGGAGATGGTCATGCCGGGCGACAACACGAACATGGAGATCGAGCTGATCCAGCCGATCGCCATGGATCAGGGCCTCCGCTTCGCGATCCGCGAGGGCGGCCGCACCGTCGGCGCCGGCGTCGTCACGGAGATCATCAAGTAGGAGGCCGAGAGGAGGCGCCGGTGCCAGCAACAGAAGATCCGCATCCGCCTGAAGGGCTACGACCACCAGCAGGTCGACCAGTCCGCGCGCGCAGATCGTCGAGACGGCCCAGCGCACCGGCGCGACCATCACCGGGCCCAGTGCCCCTGCCCACCGAGAAGAACGTCTACTGCGTGATCCGCAGCCCGTTCAAGGACAAGGACTCGCGCGAGCACTTCGAGGTGCGCACGCACAAGCGCCTGATCGACATCCACTCGCCGACGCCGAAGACGGTCGACTCGCTGATGCGGCTCGACCTCCCGGCCGGCGTCGACATCGAGATCAAGCTCTAGCAGACTGCATGAAAGGCATCGTCGGCAAGAAGCTCGGCATGACCGCAGATCTTCGACGAGGAGATCGGCGGCGTCACGCCCGTCACGGTGATCGAGGCCGGCCCGTGCCCGGTCGTCGCAGGTCGAAGCACGGCCGAGCAGCCGACGGCTACGACGCCGTGCAGCTCGCCTTCGACGCCGGTCGCCGGAGCGCAAGATCTCGAAGGCCGAGCTCGGCCATCTCGAAGAAGGCCGGCGTCGAGCGCCGCACCGGCAGCTCGTCGAGTTCCGCGGGCGCACGAGCGTCGCCGTCGGGCGAGACCGTCACCGTCGAGGTCGTTCGAGCCCGGCGACAAGGTCAAGGTCTCCGGCATCGGCGATCGGCAAGGGCTTCCAGGGCACGATCAAGCGGCACCGCTTCCACTCGCGGCCCGGTCAGCCACGGCTCGCACAACGTCCGCAAGCCCGGCTCGATCGGCGCCTCGGCGACGCCGTCGCGCGTCTTCAAGGGCCATGAAGATGGCCGGCCGGATGGGCGGCAAGCGCGTCACGCAGGTCGGGCTGACCGTGCATCGACGGTCGACGCCGAGCGGAACCTGCTGCTCGTCAAGGGCGCGGTGCCCGGCCCGAAGAACGGCATCGTCGAGATCAGCGGGAGGAGCAGCCAGCTGATGGCCAGCTCCGAAGGCACCGCTGCTCGACGCGGCCGGCAAGCAGCCAAGGAGGTCACGCTCGACGGCGACGTCTTCGGCGGCCGACGTGAAGCCGCATCTCGTCCACGAGGCGGTGCGCGCCGAGCTGAACGCGCCGCGCGCGCGGGCACGCGCGGCCGCCAAGAGCCGCGGGCTCGTCTCCGGCGGCCGCGCGAAGCCGTGGCGCCAGAAGGGCACCGGGCGCGCCGCGCCAGGGCACGACCCGCGCGCCGCAGTTGGACGGGCGGCGGCGTCGCCTTCGCGCCCGGCATGCGCGAGCTTCGCGCTCAAGGTCAACCGCAAGGCGCGGCAAGTGCCGCGCTCCGCGGCGCGCCTGAGCCACCACGCCAGGCCAGTCGGCGCTCGGCGCTCGTCGACGGCGGCGTTCGTCCGAGCCGTCCACGCAGCAGGCTGCGAGACTCTCGTCGGCACGTGGGGCCAGGAGCTCGCCGCTCGTCGTCGTCGCGCAGCGAGGACGAGGAAGGCGTCGATCGAAGTCCTTCCGGAACCTCGACCGCGTCGCTCGTCCTCGACGCCGTCCGAGCTCGAGGTCGGCGCGCGTCGTCTGGGCGCAGCTCGCTGCTCGTCGACCGAGGCCGCGCTCGCCGCTCGTGCGAAGGAGCTCGGTGGCCAGAGTGAGCCTCGACCCGGCGCGAGATCCTCATCGCGCCTGTGGTCTCCGAGAAGAGCTACAGCCTGATCGAGGACAACAAGTACTCGTTCCGCGTCCACCCGAAGCGCGCACAAGACGCAGATCCGCCAGGCCGTCGAGGAGCTCTTCGACGTCAAGGTCGCAGGGCGTCAACATCGTCAAGGTGCAGCCGAAGCCCGAAGCGGCGCGGGCTGACAGCAAGGGCACGAAGCCGGGCTGGAAGAAGGCCATCGTGCAGCTGCGTGAGGGCGACAAGATCGAGATCTTCGAAGGAGCTGCAGCTCTAGGCCATGGCATTGCGCAAGTACAAGCCGACGAGCCCGGGCCGCCGCTTCATGTCCGTCTCCACCTTCGAGGAGGTCACGAAGACCGCGCCGGAGAAGAGCCTGCTCGAGCCGGCTGAAGCGAACGGGCGGCCGCAACAACCAGGGCCGCATCACGACGCGCCATCAGGGCGGCGGGCACAAGCGCCGCTACCGCATCATCGACTTCAAGCGCACGCAAGGACGGCGTGCCGGCGAAGGTTGCCGCGATCGAGTACGACCCGAACCGGTCGGCGCGGATCGCGCTGCTCCACTACGCCGACGGCGCGAAGGCCTACATCCTCGCGCCCGCGCGGCTGCGGGTCGGCGCAGACGGTCGAGTCCGGCGCCGGCGCGGACATCCGGCCGGGCAACGCGCTCCCGCTCGAGCACATCCCGACCGGCACGCTCGTCCACAACGTCGAGCTCAAGCCCGGCCAGGGCGGCCAGATGGCGCGCAGCGCCGGCTCGGGCATCCAGCTCGTCGCGAAGGACGATGGCTTCGCCGTTCTGCGGCTACCCTCGGGCGAGATGCGGCGCGTGCCGCTCACCTGCCGGGCCACGGTCGGGCAGGTCGGCAACGTCGACCACGAGAACATCCCGAGCGGCAAGGCAGGACGCAGCCGCTGGCTGGGCAAGCGCCCGACGGTGCGCGGCTCGGCGATGAACCCGGTCGACCACCCGCACGGCGGCGGCGAGGGCAAGTCGAAGGGCGGCCGCCACCCGGTCACGCCGTGGGGCGTGCCGACGCTCGGCAAGCGCACCCGCCGCAAGCACAAGGAATCCGACAAGTTGATCGTCCGCGGCCGCCGCCGCGGCAAGGAGAGAGCGGTGAGTGAGCAGATCGAGCAAGAAGGGGCCGTTCGTCGAAGAGCGGCTGCTGCAGCCGGATCCAGGCAGATGAACGAGTCCGGCGAGCAAGCGCGTCGTCCGCACCTGGTCGCGCACGTCGACGATCTTCCCGAGATGGTCGGGCACACGATCGCGGTCCACGACGGGCGCAAGCACGTCCCCGTCTTCATCACCGAGGCAGATGGTCGGGCACAAGCTCGGCGAGTTCGCCCCGACGCGGATCTTCCGCGGCGCACTCCGGCGACCGCAAGACGGAGGTCAAGCGCGCCTGATGGCTGCCGTCGAAGAACGCACTTTCGTCCGCGCCGAGGCACGCTACGTCCGCACTCGCGCCGCGCAAGGCGCAGCTCGTCGCCGAGCAGATCCGCGGCCGCACCGTGCCCGGAGGCGCGGACGATCCTCGCCTTCATGCACGCGCGACGCCGCGCGCGACGTCGAGAAGGTGCTCGCGTCCGCCGTTGCGAACGCCGAGGCGCAACCACGGCCTCGACGGCGACGAGCTCTACGTCGTCGACCGCCACGGTCGGACGCCGGCCCGACGCTCAAGCGCTGGCGCGCACGCGCGCGCGGCCGCGTCGCCCGGATCCAGAAGCGCACCTGCCACATCACCATTGCGCTCGCCCTCCGCGAGGAGCAGGCCATTCCCGACGCCGCTGCCGAAGCTGGCCCGGTCGCCGCCCGGTGCTCGAGCCCGAGCGCCGGAGGCCGTCGAGGAAGAGGAAGCGCCGAAGCCCAAGCGCGCTCCGCGCGCAGGCCGCGAGACCGCCGAGACGGCGGAGGAGAAGCCAGAAGCCGAAGCGGGCACCGCGGAAGAAGGCGGAGACCGCCGAGGCGGAGGAGAAGCCGAAGCCCAAGCGCGCGCGCGCAAGAAGGCCGAGCCGAAGGCGAGCGCCGACAAGCCGCAAGACAGCCCCAAGAAGAAGACGGAGGACAGCTAGTGGGCCAGAAAGTCCATCCCGGCGGTCTGCGCGTCGGCGTCATCCACGAATGGAAGTCCAACTGGTACACGGGCACGAAGGAGTTCCCCGCGTACCTGATCGAGGACGTCAAGATCCGCGACCACATCCGCAGCAAGCTCGGTCACGCCGGGCTCTGGCGACATCCTCATCACGCAAGGACAAGCAGCGGATCACGATCGACATCTTCACCGCGCGCCCCGGCATCGTCATCGGGAAGTCGGGCGCCGAGGTCGACGCGCTGCGCCGTGAGGTGCACGCGATGACGCACAAGAACGTCCACATCAACATCAACGAGATCAAGCGCCCGAGCTCGACGCGAAGCTCGTCGCGCAGTCGATCGCCGAGCAGCTCGAGAACCGCGTGAGCTTCCGCCGCGCGATGAAGCGCTCGCTCGCGTCGGCGATCCGCTCCGGCGCGCAGGGCGTGAAGATCACCTGCGGCGGCCGCCTCGGCGGCGCGGAGATGTCGCGCTCGGAGACCTATTCCGAGGGCCGCGTCCCGCTGCACACGCTGCGTGCGGATATCGACTACGGCTTCGCCGAGGCGAAGACGACCTTCGGCCGCATCGGCGTCAAGGTCTGGATCAACAAGGGCGAGATCATGCCCGAGGGCTTCGACACCGGCCGCGACACCGGCCCGTCGGGTCGCCTCGGCGAGCAGTGACCAGGCGCCGCCGCCGCGGCGGCCGCAAGCCCGAGAGGTCTCGGCGAGGGCGCAGCAGTCAGGCCGCCGGCGCAGCCTGGACCGCGAGGGCCTCGGGCCCCGGTCAAGCGCCGCCGCCTGGCGAGCGCCCGGGCGGACCGCGAGGCGGCGCGGCCGCCCGCGGACCAGCAACGCCCCAAGGCGAGCGCAGGCTCAGCCCGAGGCCGTCGAGGAGCAGGCGACCGCCACGCCGAGGCCGAGGCGACTCCGCCGCCTGTCGAGGTCGACGCCGCCTGTCGAGACACGCCGTCCGCCTGTCGAGGAGCACTCCCGCGAGGCGCTGAAGCACGACGAGCGCCGAAGGAGTCGACGTCCTGATGCTGATGCCCGCGCAAGACCAAGTACCGCAAGCAGCAGCGCGGGCGCCGTCGCGGCTACGCGAAGGGCCAGCAGCAGGTCGCACTTCGGGGACTACGGCCTCAAGTCGCTCGAGTGCCGGCTGGGTCACCAACCGCCAGATCGAGGCGGCTCGTATCGCGATGACGCGTCACATCAAGCGCGGCGGCAAGGTCTGGATCAACGTCTTCCCCGACAAGCCGGTGACGCAGAAGCCGGCCGAGACCCGCATGGGCTCCGGCAAGGGCTCGCCCGAGCACTGGGTGGCCGTGGTCAAGCCCGGTCGCGTCATGTTCGAGCTCGCCGGCGTGTCCGAGCCGCTCGCGCGCGAGGCCATGCGCCTCGCCGGGATGAAGCTGCCCGTCAAGACGAAGTTCGTGAAGAGAGAGGCTGATCTCTTTGAGGGCTAGAGAGAGCTGAGAGACTTTCGGAGAGTGAGCTATCCGGCGCCTCGCCGACAGCCGAGAGAACTTGTTCAACCTCCGCTTCCAGATGGCGACCGGCGCGCTCGAGAACACCGCGCGCATCGCCATCGCGAAAGCGTGAGATCGCCCGGATCCACGACCGTTCAGGCCGAGCGCGCATTCGAGCGTTGGAGAGAAGGGGTAGATGGCAAGACCGAGGAAGAAGACAGAAGAAGAGCAGCCCCAGGACGTGGTCGACGGAGAGCACTGGAGGCCGAGGCTCCGGAGGCCGAGGAGAAGCTCGAAGAAGAAGGCTCCGGCCAAGGAAGAAGGCCGAGCCGAAGGCCGAAGCCGGAGCCGAGAGAAGGCTGCTAGAAGAAGCCGCAGGCCGAAGAGGCTCCCGCAGAGGGCCGGCCGTCGACGAAGCTCCCTGCCGAGGAGCCCGCCGCCGAGGAGGCTCCGCTGGAGACCGCCGGCCCGTGGCCGACGAGCCGGCTGCCGAGCCCGTCGTCGAAGAGGCGCCCGCGGAGGAGCCGGTTGCCGATGAGCCCGTGGCCGAGGAAGCTCCGGCAGAAGAGCCCATGCGCCGAGGAGCCTGCCGAGGAGCCGGTTGCCGAAGAGGCCCTCGGCTGCCGCGGCCGAGCGGCGAAGAGCCTGCTGCCGAGGCTGCCGGCCCCGGAGGCTCCCGTCAAGCCGAAGAAGAAGCGGTTGCCGCGCTCGAGCGCCGCCAGCGCTCGAAGCCGAGCGCGAGCGCCCCGCCACGCGAGCCGCGATCGTCCGGTTGCCGAAGCCCGAGCACGCGCGCGGCAAGCGCAAGGAGCGCCGCGGCGTCGTCGTCTCGAGCGCGATGGACAAGACCATCGTCGTCCGCGTCGACACGCAGAAGCCGCACCCGGTGTACAAGAAGGTCGTCCGCCAGCTCGAGCAAGTTCCACGCGCACGACGAGGCAGAACGTCGGCGAAGGCAGGCGACGTCGTCCGCATCGTCGAGACGCGGCCGATCTCGAAGACCAAGTCCTGGCGGCTGGCCGAGGTTCTCGAGGAAGCCAAGTGATCCAGCAGGAATCCCGACTCCGCGTCGCCGACAACACGGGTGCCCGTGAGCTTCTCTGCATCCGCGTCATGGGCGGCTCCAAGCGCCGCTACGCGCGGGTCGGCGACGTCATCGTGGGTCACCGTGAAGACGGCGACGCCGCAGGGCACGATCAAGAAAGGCGAGGTCGTCCGCGCGGTGGTCGTGCGCACGAAGAAGCCGTTCGGGCGCAACGACGGCACGTCGATCGCCTTCGACGAGAACGCGGCCGTGATCATCGACACGCCAACAACCCGCGCGGCACGCGCATCTTCGGGCCCGTCGCCCGCGAGCTGCGCGAGAAGAACTTCATGAAGATCGTCTCACCTCGCTCCAGAGGTGCTTTGAAGTGGCAAACGCAATGAGAATTCAGCAAGGGCGACATGGTTCAGGTGCTCTCCGGCAAGGACCGCGGCAAGCAGGGGCGCGTCATCGAGGCCGACCCCGCTGAAGCAGCGCGTGATCGTCGAGAACCTGAACCTCGTCAAGCGGCACCGCAAGCCGCGCCCGCTGAAGGACTCGAGCCGGATGGGCCAGACCCGAGATCCAGCCCGGCGGCGTGATCGACCTCGCGGCTCCGCTCGCGGTGTCGAAGGTGATGATCATCTGCCCGACCTGCGGCCGCGCCTCGCGCGTCGGCTACGAGTACCGCGAGGACGAGAAGGGCCGCCGCATCAAGGTGCGCGTCTGCAAGCGCGAAGGCTGCGGGGAGGTGCTCGACCGGTAATGGCCACCGCGACCAAGAAGAAGAAGGCGCAGAAGGACGGCTACTCGCCGCGCCTCGAGCGACCGCTACGACGCCGAGATCCGCGAGCCGGCTCAAGGAGCAGTTCGAGCTCAGCTCGATCATGCAGCGTCCCGCGGGTCGAGAAGATCACCGTCAACATGGGCGTGGGCGACGCGAAGATCAACGCGCAGGCGCTCGACCGCGCGGTCGACGAGCTGACCATCATCACCGGCCAGCGGGCCCAGATCACCGCGCGCGAAGAAGTCGATCGCGGGCTTCAAGATCCGCGAGGGCATGCCCATCGGCACGAAGGTCACGCTGCGCGGCGCCCGCATGTGCGAGTTCCTCGACCGCCTCGTCTCGATCGCGCTTCCGCGCATCCGCGACTTCCGCAGGCCTCGCCCGGCGAGCTTCGACGGCCGCGGCAACTATTCGATCGGGATCCGGGAGCAGATCATCTTCCCGGAGGTCGACTACGACGACGTCGAGACCGTGCGCGGCCTCGACGTCACCATCACGACGTCGGCGGACGACGGATGAGGAGGCGTTCGGCGCTCCTGCGCGAGCTCGGCCTTCCGTTCCGCGCAGAAGCATAGGAGGACAGTTGGCGAAGAAAAGTCATGATCGCGAAGGCAGCGCAGACCGCAGCAGCTACAAGTCGCGGGCGTACACGCGCTGCAACCGCTGCGGCCGCCCGCGCGCGGTCTACCGCAAGTTCGGCCTCTGCCGGATCTGCCTGCGCGAGCTCGCCCACGAGGGCGTCATCCCCGGCATGACGAAGTCGAGCTGGTAGGAGGAGAGCGATGCTGACCGATCCAGTTGCAGACATGCTCGCCCGCCTGAAGAACGCGAACAAGGCGCTGCACGAGACCGTCGAGATGCCGGCCTCGAACATGAAGACGGAGATTGCGCGCCTTCTCACGCGACGAGGGCTACATCAAGCGACTACCGCATCGACAAGGGCGAGTCGTTCGATACGCTTGGTGATCGAGCTGAAGTTCGGGCCGCAAGCGCGAGCGGATCATCACCGACGTCAAGCGGGTCTCGAAGCCGGGCAGGCGCGTCTACGCGACGAAGCGACCGGCCTCCCGCGCGTCCTCGGAGGCATGGGGACGGCGATCACTGTCCACCTCGAACGGCCTGGTCACGAGCCGAACGGCGCAGGAGCTCGGCGTCGGCGGCGAAGTCGTTTGCTTCGTCTGGTAGCACCCTGAGATGAGTCGAATCGGAAGAGCACCAATCCAGCTGCCCGCCGGAGTCTCGGTGTCGCTCTGCCCTGGGCGCGTGATGGTGAACGGCCCGCTCGGCGAGCTGACGCAGATGGTTCCCGCAGCGGATGACCGGTCGAGCAGGACGACGGCGAGCTCATCGTCAAGCGCCCGACCGAGCGCGGCGAGGACCGCGCGCTCCACGGGCTCACCCGGACGCCTCGTCGCCAACATGGTCGAGGGCGTCACCAACGGGCTTCACGAAGACCCTCGAGATCCAGGGCGTCGGCTACCGCGCGTCGCATGCGCGGCACCGACGCTCGAGCTCAACGTCGGCTACTCGCACTCGGTCGTGAAGAACGCCACCGCAGGGGATCACGCTTCGAGGTGCCCGTCCCAGACGCAGGTCATCGTCAAGGGCATCGACAAGCAGAAGGTCGGCCAGGTCGCCGCCGAGATCCGCACGGTGCGCCCGCCCGAGCCGTACAAGGGCAAGGGCATCCGCTACGAGGGCGAGTACGTGCGCCGCAAGGTCGGGAAGCGCGCGTAATGGCGACCCTGACCGTCACGACGAAGCTCGCCTGCGCCGCCACACGCCGCGTGCGCCGCAAGGTCGCCGGCACGCGCCGAGCGGCCGCGTCTCGTCGTCTTCCGCTCGAACCGCGGCATCTCCGCGCAGCTCGTGGACGACGTCGAGCGGCAAGACGCTCGCCGCCGCCGGCCACGGCGAGCTCAAGAAGACCTTCAAGGGCTCGAAGACCGAGCAGGCGGCCGAGGTCGGCAAGCTGCTCGCCGCGGCCGGCGAAGAAGGCCGGCGTCGAGACCGTGCGTCTTCGACCGCGGCGGCTACCTCTACCACGGCCGCGTCAAGGCGCTCGCCGATGGCGCGCGCGAGAGGGAGGGCTGAAGTTTTGACAGCGTTGAACGCCAGGTCGAGCGCAACCTCGAGTACGAGGCGCGGGAGCTCAAGGAGCGGGTCGTCGAGATCAACCGCGTCGCCAAGGTCGTCAAGGGCGGCCGGCGGTTCTCGTTCACCGCGCTCGTCGTCATCGGCGACGAGGTCGACCGCGTCGGCGTCGGCTACGGGAAGGCGCGCGGAGGTCCCGCTCGCCATCTCGAAGGCCGTCGACGACGCGAAGAAGAACCTCTTCCAGGTGCCGAAGCAGCGGGACGACGATCACGCACGAGATCCTCGGCCAGTTCGACGCGGCCCGCGTGCTGCTGCGCCCGGCGAGCGAGGGAACCGGCGTCATCGCCGGCGGCGGCGTCCGCGCCGTCCTCGAGCTGGCCGGCATCCGCGACATCCTCGCGAAGAGCCTCGGCACGACCGAATCCCGATCAACCTGCTCAAGGCGACGGTGAACGGCCTGAAGAGCCTGCGCCGGCCCGAAGACGTCGCGCGCGATCCGCGGCAAGGCCGATCCACGCAGATCCTGTTCGCGCCGTAAGAAGACCGAGGAGCGCCGAGGCGGCTCCGGCGCCGACCGAGACCACCGAGACCACCGCCAGATGGCGAAGCTGACGATCACGCAGACGCGTAGCCAGATCGGCCAGACGCAGAAGCACCGGGGCACGCTCGCGCGCGCTCGGCCTGGGCAAGATCGGCCGCTCCGTCGAGCGCGAGGACACCCCGGAGACTCGCTCGGTATGCTCAGGAAGGTCCGCCACCTCGTGCGGATCGAGGAGTCCTAGATGCCTGCGCCTGAAGAAGAGCTCAACCTCTCCACCCTGAAGCCCGCGCAGAAGCGCAAGGCGCGCAAGCGCGTCGGCCGCGGCCTGGGCTCGGGCAAGGGCCGCTACTCGGGCCGCGGGATCAAGGGCCAGAAGTCGCGCTCGGGCTCGCACAAGATGCGCGCCGGGCTTCGAGGGCGGCCAGATGCCGATCTACATGCGCCTCGGCAAGCAGCGCGGCCCGTACTTCGAAGGACGCGATGCCGATCGGCCCGCACCGCACGCACACCGTGGCGGTCAACGTGCGCGACCTCGAGCGCGTCTTCGACGACCGGCGCCGACGTCACGCCCGAAGCTGCTCGTCGAGAAGCGGCCTGATCACGAACACGCCGCATCGACGTGAAGATCCTCGGCGAGGGCGAGCTGACGAAGAAGCTGGCCGTCATCGGCCCACCTCTTCTCGAAGACCGCGCGCGGAGAAGATCGAGGCCGCCGGCGGCAGCGCGACGGCTCCTGCGCGAGCCGGTCGAGAAGAAGCGCAAGACGCGCAGGGCGAAGCCTGTCGCCGACGAGGCCGAGCCCGAGGCCGAGGCCGACGAGCGAGCGAAGCTGCCGAGGCAGCAGGCGGCGCCCGCGGACGAGGAGGTTGCGCCGAGGAATCGGCGAGTCCGATTCGAGGAATAGATGCTCTCCTGGCTGACGCAACGCCTGGCGGGTGCCCGAGCTCCGCCACCGCGTGCTCTTCACGGCGATGATCCTCGCGCTCTACCGGCTGCGGGAGCTGGATCCCGGCGCCGGGCGTCGACTCGGACGCCGATCAAGAACGTACTTCTCCAGCCAGGGCGGCACGGTCCTCGGCCTGCTCGAACCTCTTCTCGGGCAGCGCGCTCTCGGGCAGTTCTCGCTCTTCGCGCTCGGGATCATGCCGTACGTCACGGCCTCGATCATCCTCCAGCTGATGACCGTGGTCGATCCCGCGGCTCGAGCAGCTGCAGAAGGAGGGTGAGGCCGGCTACGCCAAGATCAACCAGTACACGCGCTACCTGACCGTCGTGCTCGCGGCGCTCAGGCGGCTCGGCTACTCGTACCTCTTCAACGCGCCAGATCACCCTGACTCGAGCTGAACCCGGGGCGCTTCGTCCTGATCGTCGATCACGCTCGACCGCCGGCGACCACGCTGCTCATGTGGATGGGCGAGCTGATCACGAAGCGCGGGATCGGCAACGGCATCTCGCTCCTCATCTTCGCGTCGATCATCTCGAGCGCTCCCCGCAGGCCATCCGCGCCTGGTACGACGGCGGCCCGTACGAGCAAGCGTCATGTTCCCGGTGATCGCGCTCAGCGTCATCGTGGCGGTCGTCTTCGTGCAGGAGGGCCAGCGCCGGATCCCGATCCAGTACGCGCAAGCGCGATGGTCGGGCCGGCGGATGACGCCGGGCGGCTCGACCTACATGCCGCTGCGCGTGAACATGGCTGGCGTCATCCCGATCATCTTCGCGGCGGCGATCATGGCGTTCCCGCCGACGATCGCGCAGTTCTTCCCGAAGACGCAGAGCTTCATCAACGACGCACTTCACGCCGACGGACTGGACCTACCTGATGCTGCAGGCGCTCCTGATCATGATCTTCACGTACTTCTACACGGCGGTCCAGTTCAACCCGATCGACCAGGCGGACAACCTGCGCAAGTACGGTGGCTACATCCCGCGGCATCCGGCCCGGGCCGCCGACCGCGCAGTACCTCGACCGCGTCCTCACGCGGCTGACGCTGCCCGGCTCGCTCTACCTCGCGCTCGTCGCCGCGCTGCCGACGCTCATCATCCTGTTCTGCGGCTTCTCACAGGCGACCTCGAGGAGCTCCTCGGCGGCACGTCGTTGCCTGATCGTGGTCGGCGTCGCGCTCGACACCATGCGCCAGATGGAGTCGCAGATGATGATGCGCTCATTACGAGGGATTCCTGAAGTAGGGACCTCCCTGGCGCTCGACATCGTCATCCTCGGGCCTCCGGGGGCCGGCAAGGGCACCCAGGCGAAGCGCATCTCGGCCGAAGCCGGGATCCCGCACATCGCGACCGGGGACATGATCCCGCGAGGCGATGGAGCAACGCGACACGAGATGGGCGTGCGCATCAAGCCCATCTACGACGCGGGCGACCTCGTCCCGACGACCAGATGATCGAAGCTCATCCGCGACGCGCCTCGAGCGTCTCGACACCGCCGAGGGCTTCATCCTCGACGGCTTTCCGCGGACGGTCGCGCAGGCGGAGGCGCTCGACCGGGCCCTCGAGGAGATCGACCGTGAGCTCACGGCCGTTCTCTTCTTCCAGGTTCCCGACGATGTCGCCGTCGAGCGGCTCCACGTGCGCGCTCTCCAGGAGGGGCGCACGGACGACACCCCGAGATCGATCAGGCACCGGCTCGAGGTCTTCCACGAGAGGACCGAGCCGGTCGTCGAGTACTACCGCTCGAGAGGCATACGTCGTCGGCATCCACGCCGAGCGACCCATCGACGCCGTCTTCGCCGAGGTACGGAAGTCCTCGAGACCGCTTCCACGCACCAGTGATCGAACCGCAAGTCCGCCGCCGAGACTCGAGACGATGGCCCGCGCCGGGCGCGTCGTCGCCGACACGCTCGCGCTCATCGGCGAGGCTGCCCGTTCCGGCGTGACCACGCCGGATCTCGACCGGGCTCGCCGAGGAGTACATCCGCGCGCAGGGCGGCGTGCCGACCTTCAAGGGCTATCGCGGCTATCCCGGCGTCCATCTGCACGTCGCCGAACTCGATGGTCGTGCACGGAATCCCGGGCTCCTACCGGATCGACGACGGCGACCTCCTCTCGGTCGGACGTCGGCGTGACGCTCGACGGCTTCGTCGCGGACTCCGGCCTACACCTTCGCCGTCGGCGAGGTGCCCGAGAGCCGCAGCGCCTCCTCGAGGCCGGCCAGGCTGCCCTCGAAGCCGGGATCGAGCAGTGCGCGCGCCGGCAACCGCCATTCGGCGACATCTCCGCGCCATCCAGCAGGCGACCGAGGACGCCGGCTTCGCCGTCGTCCGCGAGCTCGTCGGGCCACGGGGTGGGGCGGTCCATGCACGAGGAGCCGCAGATCCCGAACTTCGGCGAGCCGGGTCGCGGTCCGCTCCTCCAACCGGGGATGACGCTCGCCATCGAGCCGATGATCACCGCGCGGCCGGGCCGGCGTCTACACCGGGGACGACCGCTGGTCGATCTACGACGCGCGACGATTCGCTCGCCGCGCACTTCGAGCACACGGTCGCGGTGACCGACGAGAGGCCCCGCATCCTGACCGCTGCGGGCGTCCGCGTTTCAAGGCGGGTTCTGGACGCCTTCTGGTCACGATTGACGGTCGCGGCCGGGCCGTGTCTTAGCCGTGGCTTGCCGCGACCTTCTCATGAAAGTCAGAGCATCCGTCAAACCGATGTGTGAGCGCTGCCGCGTGATCAAGCGGCACGGCAAGGTGCTGGTCATTTGCACCAACCCCAGGCACAAGCAGCGACAGGGCTGAGGAAGGAACGGAATGGCACGAATTGCAGGAGTTAATCTCCCGCGCGAGAAGCGCCTCGAGGTCGGACTGACATACATCTACGGCATCGGCCCGGCGACCGCGCGCAAGGTCTGCGCCGAGCTCGGGCTCTCGCCGGACGAGAAGGTGCGCGACCTCACCGACGACGAGATCGCCGAAGCTTCGCAGCTACATCGACGCGCGACCTTCAGGTGGAGGGCGACCTTCGCGCGTGAGCGCTCGCAGGCGATCAAGCGGCTCTCAGGAGATCGGCGCCTACCGCGGATTCCGTCACCGCGCGCGGCCTGCCGGTGCAACGGCCAGCGCACGAAGACGAACGCGCGCACGCGCAAGGGCCCGAAGAAGACAGTCGGCCGCGGAAGAAGCACCGAGCAGACGTAATGGCGCCTCCTCGCGACAGGCAGGCCACGAGGCTGCGCGCGCCGCCGCGTCAAGAAGAACATCGCCATCGGCCAGGCGCACATCAAGACGTCGTTCAACAACACGATCGTCGCGCTCACCGACAAGCGACGGCAACGTCATCGCCTGGGAGTCGCCGGCTCCGCCGGCTTCAAGGGCTCCGCAAGTCGACGCCGTTCGCCGCCCAGGTGACCGCCGACGTCGTGCGCCACGCAAGGGCATGGAGCACGGCCTGCAGAAGGTCGAGGTCTTCGTCAAGGGCCCCGGCTCGGGCCGCGAGACGGCGATCCGCTCGCTGCAGGCCGCCGGCCTCGAGATCCTCGGCGTCCGCGACGTCTCCCCGCAGGCCCACAACGGCGTGCGCCCGAAGAAGCGGCGGCGAGTCTAGATGGCCCGCTGCACTCGGTCCCAAGTGCAAGCAGTGCCGCCGCGAGGGCATGAAGCTCTTCCTGAAGGGCGAGCGCTGCCTGACCGAGAAGTGCGCGATCGAGCGCCGCAGCTACCCGCCGGGCGAGCACGGCCGCGGCCGCATCAAGCAGTCGCGAGTACCTGCTCCAGCTCCGCGAGAAGCAGAAGGCGCGCCGCTACTACGGCATTCTCGAGAAGCAGTTCCGCAACTACTACGAGAAGGCCGCGCGGCGTCCGGGCATCACGGGCGAGAGCGCTCCTGCGCATGCTCGAGACGCGCCTCGACAACGTCGCTCTACCGCCTCGGCTTCGCGGCCTCGCGCGCCCAGGCGCGCCAGATCATCCGCCACGGCCACTTCCAGGTGAACGGCCGCCGCGTGAACATCCCGAGCTTTCAGGTGAAGCCGCAACGACGTGGTCTCCTGCGGCCGGAAGCCCGGTCGAGCAGGTCGTCCGGGACGCGACCGACCTGACCGCGTCGGTCGCGCCGTGGCTGCAGGCCGACCACGACAACCTCACCGGCAAGGTCCTCAAGCTGCCCGAGCGCGACGGACATCGACACGCCCGTCCAGGAGCAGCTCATCGTCGAGCTCTACTGCGCAAGTAATCCGGGAACCAAAGGAAGGCGATGGCTACACGCAACATGCTCATCGGAATTCCAGGTGCCGAGGATCACGCACGAGGAGGTCAGACGACGACCGCGGCCGTTTCGTCGATCGAGCCGCTCGACCGTGGCTTCGGGTACACGTTCGGCAACTCTGCTGCGCCGGGTGCTGCTCTCGTCGTCTCGAGGGCGCCGCCGTCACCTCGGTGAAGATCGAGGGCGTCGCGCACGAGTTCACGACGCTCGCCGGGCGTTCGCGAGGACGTCACCGACATCATCCTCAACCTCAAGAACCTCGATCTGCCTCCTGCACGGCGAGTCGCCCGAGATCGAGGTGCGCCTGGACGAAGAAGGGCCCGGGCGCCGTGACGCGCCGCCGACATCGAGGCGCCCGCCGATCTCGAGATCCTGAACCCGGAGCTCGAGGTCGCGAACCTCTCCGACAAGGGGCCGGCTCGAGATCACGCTCGACGATCGGCCGCGGCCGCGGCTACGTCCCGGCCGAGCTGAACTCGCGGGCCGGAGCACACGATCGGCGTCATCCCGGTCGACTCCGATCTTCTCGCCCGGTCGCGCCGCGTCTCCGTACGAGGTCGAGGCGGCCCGCGTCGGTCAGCGCACCGACTACGACAAGCTCGACCTCGACGTCACCACGGACGGTTCGATCGATCCCCGCAGGACGCGATCGGCCAGGCGCGCCGAGATCCTCATCCGCCAGCTCGCGATCTTCACCGACCTCGAGCAGCATCGAGGGCTTCGGCGAGACCGGTCGGCGAGGAGGCCGCGACGTCGAGCGCGCCGCAGGCGCACGGGATGGAGAACTTCCCGATCGAGGAGCTCGAGCTCGGCGTGCGCGAGCTACAACTGCCTCAAGCGCGTCGGCATCGAGACGATCGGCGACCTCGTCACGAAGACCGAGAGCGAGCTCGCCGCGATCCCGAACTTCGGCAAGAAGTCGATCGAGGAGGTCCACGGAGACCCTCCAGGCCACGGCCTGACACTCAGGGACGAATAGGGCGCGTTGAGGCACCAGAAGTCCGGTAGGAAGCTCGGTCGCGACGCGGCGCACAGGAAGGCGCTCTACGCCAACCTCGCCGCGGCGCTGATCGAGCACGGCGCATCAAGACCACCGAGGCCAAGGCCAAGGAGGTCCGCCCGGTCGTCGAGCAGATGATCACGCTCGGCAAGCGCGGCGACGTCGCCGCCGCACCGGCAGGCTGTCGCGTTCCTCCGTTCCAGGAGATCGCGCACATCCTCTTCGCCGAGATCGCACCGCGCTTCGCGGAGCGGCCCGGCGGCTACACGCGCATCGCGTAGAAGATCGTGGCCGCGCCAGGGAGACGCGGCCCCTCATGGTCTACCTCGGCTCGTGGACTACGTGCCGCGCGCCGGGGATCCCGGCCGTGCCGGTCGCCGCAACGGCGTCTAGCTCCTAGCTGTTCGCGTGCGTCCGCGTAGCGGCCGATGACGACGTCCAGCCCTCGTCGTAGCTCGCCACGGCCTCTTCCGTCCGGTCGCCGAGCTTTTCCCAGCCGGCGTGGCGGATGCCGACGCGCGTGCCGTCGCCTTCGGGATCGAAGGTGACCTCGACCTCCTGGGCGCGGTCCGCTGCTGCGCCCGGGTGCCACGAGTAGACGATGCGGCTCGGAGGCTCCCGGGCGACGATCGTCGCCCCAGAGGTGCTCGCTCGCCGGAAGGCGTGCGCTCGTAGAGTCGCCCGCCGGCGTGACCCTCCGTGACCACGTCTCGACCGCTCGGTGTCGACCGCTGGGTGCGGAGGGCCGACCACGGTGCGGCGATCTCCGCGGTGAAGACCTCGAAGGCGCGGTCGACCGGGACGCTCACGGTCACCGACTTCTCGACGACGTTGTTCACTCGTCTCCTGCATTATCGGACTCTCCTTCTCGGCGGCTTCCTTGAAAGCCGCGAGCGCGTCCTCCCGGGCGCACAAGCGTAATTGAACGAAGTACTT
>ERZ1370068.9913-contig-8655_pt1 | contig 38676 bp, 58 predicted proteins | sample MGYA00561227_ERZ1370068 | MGnify/ENA primary metagenome ERZ1370068 (study PRJEB38410, sample SAMEA6850437) | metagenome | study: Metagenomic assessment of the ecological functions of the soil: analysis of the soil microbiota associated with the...
GGTTACGTATTGCTCGCTCCGTTGGGCGCCTTCAAATCGCCCAGGCCGGTGGCCGCGGCCGCACGGACCACCGGGTCGTCGCGCTTGAGTGAATCGAGGAGCACCTGCACCGCATCGGGCGCCTTCATCTTGACGAGCGCCGCGAGCACCGACGGAATCACCCGCTGATCACTGTCGTTGAGCATCGCCTTCAGGCGCGGCAGCGCGATCTCGGGCGACAAGCCGCCGAGAACGCCCGCCAGCGCCGCTCGCACGGTCCAATGCGAATCGGGATCGAGGCCCGACAGAATCGCGACGAAGTTCTCCGGATCCATCGTCGCCACCGATCGCAGTGCCGCGGCGCGGATCTGCGGATTCGGGTCGGTCATCAGGTCGAGCAGCGTGTCGTTGACCTTCTGACAGCGCGGGCAAGCCGCCCTGCAGACCGCCGAGCGCGATCACGGCCTCGAGGCGGACCTGCGGGATCCGCGCTCGCGTCGCGAATGAACTTCAAGAGCGGCGGCGCGGTCGACGGAATCGCCGATTTTTCCCACGGCGCGGATGGCCTCGATGAGCACCGATCGCTCACCGCTCGACAGGAGTCGGCATCAGCGTCGGCAGCGCGCTCGATCCTTGAGTGCCGCCAGCCCCTTCACCGCAAACGCGCGCGTACGGATACGGCTCTGGCCAGGGTCAATAGCGCCGGCAGCGCGCGCTTGTCCTCGAGCCGCGACAGCGCGAATGCGACCGGCCACCAGCGGACGCGCGGCTGCGCGCCTTGATCGAGGACGGCGGCGGACAGTGCGGGATACGCCTTCAGCCGGACCAACGCGTGCAGCCCGAGGCGGAATGCCGCGGATGCCGTGTCCCTCTTCACATCGTCTTCGTCGCCGGGCGAGCTGGGCGAGCGCCCCCGACTGCAGGATCGACGACAGCATGCGGCTGATCGGCTCGGCAGCGGTCGCATCGCCGATCAGTCCGAGAGCCTCAGCAGCGCTTCCTGCTTCACCATCGGCGACGGGTCGTTGAGGACCGCGACGAGCGGATCGCGCGCCGTCTTGTCGCCGAGCAGACCGAGCGCGAACGCGGCCATCTGCTTCACTTCCGCGATCGGTCCCGCTGCCGAGCGCCGCGACCAGCGGCGCGACGCCGTCTTTGAGTCCGACGCGGCCGATCGCCAACGCCGCGCACCGGATGTGCGCGCCTCGCTGTCGCCAAGGAGTTGCGTGAGATCCGGGGCGGCGGTGGCGGCGGCAGCGGCGGAGCCACGGCCGGCTGTCCGCGGCGAGGCGGTGTCGCCGCGACCGGCGGCGGCGCGGCCACGGCCGGCGCGGGATCGCGCAGCATCCGCTGATCCTCGAGACGGAGGATCCACGACATCTTCTGCTCGAAGGTGGGACCGCTCGGCGCAACCGGAACGGTCTTCGGTGGCGGCGCCGGGGCGCTGCCGCATGCGGCGCTGAGCAGGACGCTGAGAAGACAGAGACGCCGCATATCAAGTCTGAAGTTTGACGTCTGAAGTCTGAACTACGTCCGAGTTCAGATTGCCAACCTCAAACGTCGCGACGCGCCGGGTCGCCTGCTCGATGCGATCGGTGCGAATCGACACGCCGAGCCCGGGGCCGGCCGGCACGGCAATCGTGCCGTCGGCGGCGACTTCGATCGGCGGCTCGATCAGATCCGGATTGAAGTAGCGCTTGCTGCCGGCGATGTCGCCGGGCAGCGAGAAGTTGGGCAGCGTCGACAGATGAATGTTCGCGGCGCGGCCGATCCCTGACTCGAGCATCCCGCCGTGCCACACCGGGATGCCGTGTGCGGCGCACAGATCGTGGAGGCGGATCGATTCGCCGAATCCGCCGACGCGTCCCGGCTTGATGTTGATGATGCGGCACGCGCCCAGGCCGATCGCCTCGCGGGCGTCGGCCAGACTGTGGATCGACTCGTCGAGGCAGATCGACGTCGTCAATCGTTTCTGCAGCGCGGCGTGATCGGCGATATCCTCGTAGTCGAGCGGCTGCTCGATCATCATCAGGTCGTAGCGATCGAGCGCGGCGAGATGATCGGCGTCGGCGAGCGTGTACGCGGCGTTGGCGTCGACCATGAGGCGGATCGATCCGAACCGCTGGCGGATCATGTCGACGGCGGCGACGTCCCAGCCCGGCTTGATCTTGATCTTGATCCGCTGGTAGCCCGCCGCCAGCTCACGCTCGACTTTTGCCGCGAGATCGTCGAGCGAATCCTGAATGCCGATCGACACGCCCGAGGCGATGCGTTCGCGTGCGCTGCCGCCGTTGCCGATCACCCGCGCCAGCGGCTCACCGTGCGCGCGGGCGTAGAGATCCCACGCGGCCATCTCGACCGCCGCCTTCGCCATGTTGTGGCCGCGGATCGCTTTCAGCGCCGGAAAGATCTCGCGCGGATGCGCGAACTCGACGCCGAGCACGCGCGGCGCGATGAAGTCGCCGATGATGTGCCACACGGTGTCGTTGGTCTCGGCGCTGTAGTACGGATCCTGCTCGGCGACGCATTCGCCGTAGCCCGAGACGCCGTCGCCGTCGGCGCGGACGATGATGAAGTGTTTGTCGTAGATGCGGCCGAAGCTGGTTTCGAAGAAATGCACGAGCGGGAGCTTCAGCAGACGCAGCTCCAAGCGTTCGATCTTCATCGGCGCGATGATATCATCGGCCCGCCTTGCAGTTCCGCCACATCGCGATCGAAGGACCGATCGGCGCGGGCAAGACCGCACTCGCGGAGCGTCTCGGCACGCGTCTCGACGCGACCGTCGTGCTGGAGGACATGCGACAACCCGTTCCTCGCCGACTTCTACGCCGACCGGCCCGGCGCCGCGCTGCAGGCGCAGCTCTTCTATCTGCTCAACCGCCACCGCCAGCAGATCGTCGCTGCGGCAGGCCGATCTCTTCAGCCAGATGACGATCTGCGATTACCTGTTCGACAAGGACAAGATCTTCGCGTATCTCAACCTCGACGACAACGAGCTGTTCATCTACCAGCGCCTCTACGATCTGCTCGCCCGCGACGTGCCGCAGCCGGACCTCGTCGTCTACCTGCAGGCGCCGACCGACGTGCTGCTGCGGCGCGTGCACAGCCGCCGCATCGGACGCGGAGGCGGTGTCGCTGCAGCCCGACGACGAGATATCTGCGCGAGCTGAACGAGGCGTACCATCACTTCTTCTTTCACTACAACGTCACGCCGCTCCTCGTCGTCGAGACGTCGCAGTTCGATTCCGACGCGAGCGACGAAGCGCTCGACGATCTGATCAAGCAGATCCGCGCCATGGGCTCCGGCACGCGCTACTACGTCCCGCGCACGAAGTAGTCAATCTGCAATCTGAAATCTGCAATCTGAAATGTTAAGCTGACGCTGAATGGCGTGGTTCAAGAAGGCCCGCAAGCCGATCGCGGCGGCCCCGAAGGAAAAGCCAGCCGCGTCCCCGAAGGCCTGTGGGTGAAGTGTCCGGGCTGCGCGCAGATCATCTACAACAAGGATCTCGCGACCAACCTCCACGTCTGCCCGAAGTGCGCGCATCACTTCCGCGTCAACGCCGCCGATCGCCTGCGCATGCTCTTCGACGGCGACTGGGTGGAGTACGACCAGGGTCTGACCTCGACCGATCCGCTGCACCTTCACCGACACCAAACCGTACAAGCACGCCTCAAGTCGAGCATCGAAGCCACCGGGCTCAAGGACGCCGTCATCGTCGCGTCCGGATCGATCGACGGCATCGACTGCATCGTCGCGTCGATGGAGTACGGCTTCATCGGCGGCAGCATGGGGGTGGTCGTCGGCGAGAAGATCGCGCGCGCGATCGAGCGCGCGGTCGAGACGAGACGGCCGCTGGTCATCGTCTGCAGCTCGGGCGGCGCGCGGATGATGGAGGGCGCGCTCTCGCTGATGCAGATGGCGAAGATCTGCGGCGCCCTCGCGCATCTCGATCGGGCGCGCGCTGCCGTACATCGCGGTGCTGACCGATCCGACGACCGGCGGCGTGACCGCCAGCTTCGCGATGCTCGGCGACCTCAACATCGCCGAGCCGAAGGCGCTGATCGGCTTCGCCGGGCCGCGCGTGATCGAGCAGACGATCCGCCAGAAGCTCCCCGAGGGATTTCAGCGCAGCGAGTTCCTGCTCGAGAAGGGCATGATCGATCTCGTCGTCGATCGGCGCGAGATGAAGGGCGTCATCGCCAATGCGATCCGGTTCATGGGCGGGATCCGGCGCGGCCGCAGCCCGACGTCGCCGCCGCCGCCGAGATCCCGATGCCGGCGGAACCCGCGCCGCAAAGCTGATTGGATCCGCTCTCCTACCTGTTTTCGCTCGAGCAGTTCCGGGATCAAGTTCGGCCTCGAGAACATCTCGACGCTGGTCGCCCGGCTCGGCCATCCCGAGCGCGCGTTCACGACCATCCACGTGGCCGGTACCAACGGCAAGGGATCGGTCACGGCGATGGTCGACACGGCGCTGCGTGCGGCGGGCCACCGCTCTGCGCGCTTCACCTCGCCGCATCTGGTCGATCTGACCGAGCGGTTCGTGATCGACGGCCGTCCCGTGACGCCGGCAGCGCTCGCCGACGCGATCACGGACGTGCGTCTGGCGATCGACGATCTGCGCGCGCGAGGCGAGCTGGCCGTGCAGCCGACGTTCTTCGAGGTGACGACCGCGGTGGCGTTCGAGTTGTTCCGCCGTGCGGATGTCGACGTGGCGGTCCTCGAGGTCGGGCTCGGCGGCCGTCTCGACGCCACCAACGTCGTCTCGCCGGTCGCGACCGCGATCACGTCGATCGCCTTCGATCATCAGTTGTATCTCGGCTCGACGCTGCGTGAGATTGCGATCGAAAAGGCCGGCATCATCAAGCCCGGCGTGCCCGTCGTCGTGGGCGAGCTCGAACCGGAGGCCGCCGCCGCGATCGAGGAGATCGCGCACCGCCGCGGCGCCGCGTTGATCCGTGCCACCGCCGCCGATGTCGACGGCTTTACGATCGGCCTTCGCGGACGCCATCAGCGCGTGAACGCAGCAGTCGCGCGAAAACTGCTCGAGACGGTGAACGGCCGCGGCGTCGCCGTGCCGGCGGCCGCGATTGCGAGCGGGCTCGCGACGGCGGAGTGGCCGGGCCGGCTCGACTGGCGCCGGCTCGCGGACGGGCGCGAGGCCTTGCTCGACGCGGCGCACAATCCGGCCGGCGCCGCGGCGCTGGCGTCCTACCTGAAAGACCTGCCGGGGCCTGCGCTGCCGCTGGTGTTTGCGGCGATGCGCGACAAGGACATTCGCGGCATGCTGAGCGCGCTGCTGCCGGTGACGAGCCGGCTCATCGCCACGCGTGCGCCGAACACGCGCTCCGAGGATCCGGCCGCGATTCTCGCGGTCGCGCGCGCGATCGCGCCGTCGCTCGAAATGTCAGCTGAGCCGTCCGCCGCCGCCGCACTCGAGGCCGGCTGGCGCGCGAGCTCGCGGATCGTCGTCGCCGGATCGATCTTTCTGCTCGGCGCAGTCATCCGCGAGATGGCACCGTGCTAATCTTCGACGGATTCCTTCTCATGCGGCGATCCCTTCCCACGATCCTGCTCGCGGCGGCATTGGCGCTCGTCACCGCGCCGGCTGACGCGCAACAGCCGCCGCCGCCAGGTCAAACTCCGCCGACACCGCCCGCGGTACCAGCGCCCGCGCCACCCGCGCCCGCGGTGCCCGCGCCGGCAACGCCTGCTGCCGCGGGACCAGGACCCGAAACCGTCCGGGCCGATCGCCGCGAGTACACGAACGAGATGAAAAACGCGCACTACATCGGCCACGTCGAGATCGAACGCACCGACGGCAAGATCTACGCCGACGACGTGGTGATGTTCAGCGACGAGAACAAGACGCTCGCGACCGGGAATTTCCTGTTCGCGCAGGGCAACAATCGCCTCGCCGCCGAGCGCGCCGACTTCGATACCAAGACCGGACTCGGCACGTTCTACAACGCGTGGGGCATCGCCAGCGTCCAGCCGCCGCGCCAGCCGCCGCGTCCGGGTGTCGCGGTGCCGATGCACGACGAACCAGGAAACGTACGTGCTACTTCTTCGGCGAGAAGGTCGAGAAGATCGGTCCGAAGAGATACCGGATCACGAAGGGCGGGTTCTCCACCTGCGTGCAGCCGACGCCGCGCTGGGATCTGCACGCCGACACGGTCATGCTCAACATCGATCACTACACGGTGCTGACCAACGCCGTATTCAAGGTCAAGGGCGTGCCGATGCTCTACACTGCCATTCCTCTACTACCCGACCAAGCGATGAGGATCGGGCGACGGGATTCCTGATTCCGACCTACGGCAACTCCACGATCAAGGGGCATTCGCTCCACGACGCGTTCTTCTGGGCGATCGATCGCAGTCAGGACGCCACGTTCTACCACGACTGGTTCTCGAAGACCGGTCAGGGCTACGGCAGCGAATACCGCTACAACCTGGGCGGCGGATCCGATGGCAGCATTCGGACCTACTTGCTCAATCAAAAGAAGCGATCTATCCGGTGGCAGGCCAGTCGGAGCCGAGCGTCGCTGCCGGCCGGTCGCAGCTACGAGATCCGCGGCGGCGCGAACCAGCTGCTGCCAGGGAATCTGCAGGCGCGCGCACGCGTCGACTACTTCTCCAGCATCCAGTCGATGCAGACGACGAACACGAATATCTACGATTCATCGCGCAATCAACGCTCGATAGGCGGCAACGTCGTCGGCGCGTGGGGCAGCTTACTCGCTGAACGCGACCTTGGACCATTCCGAATGCTTTCTCCGTATGGGACGGCAGACCAGAACGCCTCGAGCCTGTCCGGCACCTGGCCGCGGTTGACCTTGTCCCGCAACGAACGGCCGATCCTCGGCTCGCGCCGCTCTATTTCTCGGTCGGCACCGACCTGACGCACGTGCTCTCGAACCAGCGGATCATCGACGCCGACGGCAAGGACCGTGGTCGCGCCGGTTGACCGCGGCCTGTCGCGCTTTGACGTCGCGCCGCAGGTCCGGTATCCGTTCAAGAAGTGGCAGTGGTTCACCGTCAATACGACGACACTGTGGCGCGAGACCTACTACTCGCGCAGCTATGCGCCGACCGGCGATCCGGCAGTGGCGCCCTCCGAAATCGTCGACGTCGGACTGCACCGTCCGGTATTCGCGGTGCAATCACAAATCGTGGGTCCGGTCTTCAATCGGATTTGGGACACGCCGACCAACGGCTACGCCGAAAATTCAAACACACGATCGAACCGATAGCTGAACGTCAATGGACGGCGCCGGTCGCGGTGTTCAGCCAGGTCATCCAGTTCGACAACATCGACAGCTACCTCGGCGGTGAGACGTACTCTACGGCATCAACAACCGCTTCTTCGCGAAGCGCAAGCTCGTGCCCGGGATGCCAGGCGCAAGCGCGCGAGTTCATCAGCGTCGAGCTGAACCAGAGCTACTACACGAATCAGAACCAGTCGGTTCTCGATCGCCGAGTATCATCGTCACAGAGTCCCGGAGCGGTGCCGTCACACTTTTCGGCACTCGCGCTGAGCGTCCGCGCGCTGCCCACCGACGCGGTCAACGCGACGATCCGCGCCGAGTTCGACCCGACGCACCGGCAGCTGAAGCAGGTGTCGGCGCAGGGTTCGTATTCGTGGACCACCCGTCTGCAGACGTCGGCGGGTTGGACGAAGAAAGCGTTCATCGAGGGTTTGCTGGGTTACGACAATCCGAACCTGCTCGACCACTACGTCAACGCCACCGCAAACATCCATACGCAGGACAACAAGGTCGGCGGCATCTACAGCTTCAACTACGATGTGCGGAATTCGCGGATGACGAATCAGCGGATCTCGAGCTTCTACAACCGCGCAGTGCTGCGGCATCGCGTTCGAGTACCAGATCTACAACTACGGCACGAGCAGCTACTCACCCGTCCCGCAGGACAACCGCTTCTTCATCTCGTTCACGCTCGCCGGCCTCGGCAACTTCTCGCCGCTGAACGGCGCGCTGGGCGGCGTGCCCGCGCTGACGCGCGCGCCCCTGCCTCGTTGACATGGCAAGTCCGATCCTGGTCACCGGCGCCGCGAGGCTTCGCCGGCAGCCATCTCCTCGAGCTGCTCGCCGCCGATCGTGCGCGCGACTCGCTGACAGCGGTGGCGGCGAGATCGTCGGCTGGCACCGGCCCGGCAAGATCCGCCCGCGATAGACGGCATTCGCTGGGACGCGGTCGATCTCCTCGATCGCGCCGCGGTCGGCGACGCCATCCGCCGTCACCACCGGCGGCGGTCTACCACTGCGCCGGCGCGGCGCACGTCGGCCGCGCGTGGGACAGCGTCACCTCCACCTTTGCGGTGAACGTTCGCGGCGCACCATCTCCTCGAGGCGCTGCATGCCGCCTCGCTGTCACCGGTCGTGCTGATCCCCGGCTCGGCGATGGTCTATCGTCCGTCGACCACGCCGATCCTGAGGACCACGATCTGCTGCCGCCCAACCCGTGCGGACTGAGCAAGCTCGCACAGGAACTGCTCGCCGTGCGCGCGCTCGCCGACGGCATCGACGTCCCATCGGGCGCGCCTTCAACCACATCGGACCGCGCCAGGACCCGGAGTTCGCCGCGTCCGGGTTCGCGCAGGCAGATTGCCGAAATCGAAGCCGGACGCCGCGAGCCGCGCATCGTCGTCGGCAACCTCTCGGCCGAGCGCGAAGCAATCGACGTCCGCGATACGGTGCGCGCCTATCGCGCGATTCTCGAGCGCGGATCGTCCGGGACGCCCCATAACGTCAGCTCCGGACGAGCCTATCCGGTCGGCGAGGTCGTCGGGACGGCTGATCAGCAAATCGCGAGTCGCGGTCCACGTGCGCGTCGACGCAGCGCGCTTCCGTCCAACGACATCCCGACGCTCGTCGGCGATCCTCGCGCATCCGCGACGAGATCGGCTGGACGCGCATCGATTCCACTCGAGCAGACGCTCGACGACATGCTCGAATACTGGCGCGGTCAAATCCGATGGGAGGTGCTCGTCACCGGCGGCACCGGTTATCTCGGCCGCGCGGTGGTTCGCGCGCTCGCCGCGCGCGGCCACGAGCATCGTCAGTCTTCGCGCGGACGGCGGGAGTCGAGCGGCCTGCCCGGCGTGCTGGTCAACGGCGACGTCCGCGATCGCGCGGCGCTCGAGGGTGCGGCCGCGGGGTGCGACGCGATTTCCCACTCGGCCGCGCTGGTCGAGCATCTGGCGCCGCCGCCGCCAGGATTTCGACGATGTGAACGTCGGTGGCCTGCGGAACGTGCTCGACGTCGCCGCGGCGCAGCGGATTTCGCGCGTCCTCTACACCTCGTCGTTCCTGCGCGCTCACGCCGCGCGATCTGCGTCAGCCGATCGCCGCCAACGACTACCAGCGGACGAAGGTCGCCGCCGACCGGCTGGCCGACGAGCATGTCCGCAACGGCAGTCCGCTGATGCGCGTCTATCCCGGCGTGATCTACGGTCCAGGCTCGTTCACCGAAGGAAACCTGATCGGCCGCTTGATCGCCGACCACTTGAAGGGCGGCTGCCCGGCCTCGTCGGCCCTGAGCATCCCTGGTCGTATGCGCACGTGGACGATGTCGCCGAGGGACATTGCGCGGTGCTGGAGCGTGGATCGCCCGGAGCGCGCTACGAGCTGGGCGGTGAGAACGCGCCGCAGTCGCGCGTGTTCGAGCTCGTGCACCAGATCGCCGGTCGCCGGCCGCCGATGCGGATTCCATTTCCAGTCGCGGCGGCGCTTGGCGCCGCCGAGGAGCTGCGCGTGACGATGTTCGGCGGCACGCCGCTCATCACGCGCGGCGCGGTCGAAAATCTTCCGGCACGACTGGTCGCTCGACAGCAGCCGCGCGGTTCACGATCTCGATTACAAGATCACGCCGCTCGACGAGGGCATCCGCCGGACCGTCGCCTCGATCGCCGGCGCATCCTGATGGCCCACTCCGAGCGCGCCCGCCAGTGGGTCCACATCGGATCGGGTTGTTCGCGCTGCTGCTCCGCTTCCTGATCTGGTGGCAGGCCGCAGCACTCGCCGCGACCGCCCTCGCGTTCAACCTGTTCCTGCTGCCGCGGATCGGCGGACGCACGCTCTATCGGCCCGTCGATCACGCGCGCGGCTTCCGCTCGGCATCGTGCTCTATCCGCTGTCGGTGCTGCTCCTCATCCTCGTCTTCGAGACACGCCTCGACATCGTCGCGGCGGCCTGGGCCGATGCTGGCATTTGGCGACGGTTTCGCCACGCTCGCCGGTCAGCGCATCGGCGGCCGTCAGATTCCGTGGAACCGCGAGAAGACAATCGCCGGGACGACCGCATTCGTCGTGTGCGGCGGCCTCGGCGGCATTGCGCTCGCGTGGTGGACGCGGCCCGCCGTCGTGCCGCCGCCGCCGATGCTGTTCGTGGTCGTCGCGCCGTTCCTCGCGGCCGTCGCGGCGGCGCTCGTCGAAACGCTGCCGGTTCGCCTCGACGACAACATCTCCGGTGCCGTTCACCGCCGCAGCGGCGCTGTGGCACGCCAGCCTGATGACGACCGCGGCGGCCGCCGCCGCGTCGGTGACGGTGTTGGCGCAGTTGCCGTGGGCGATCGGCGTCAACGCGGTGGTCGCCTGGCTCGGCTATCGCGCCCGGACGGTATCGCGCTCCGGCACGATCTCGGGTGCGCTGATCGGCATCGTCATCTACGCCGCCGGCGGCTGGCGCGCGTGGGTGCTGTTGTTCGCGACGTTCTTCGTCGCGGCAGCGGCATCGCGATTCGGCGTCAAGCGCAAGGTGCTGCTCGGCATCGAAGAAGAGCGCGGCGGCCGCCGCGGCGCCGGCAACGCGTTCGCCAACTGCGGTATCGCGGCGTTCGCCGCTGTGGCGGCAGTGACGACGACGCATCACACGGCGGCGTGGCTGGCGTTCGTCGCGGCGCTGACGGCGGGCGGCAGCGATACGGTCGCGAGCGAAATCGGCAAGGCGTGGGGGAAATCGACGTTCCTGGTGACGAACCTCGGCCGCGTCAAGCCGGGGACGCCGGGGGCGATGTCGCTCGAAGGGACCACCGCGGGCGTCGTCGCGGCGTTCGGACTCGCGCTGATGGCCGTGGCGCTCGGTCAGATCACGACCACGATGATCGTCGCAGTGGTCGGCGGTGCGACCGTTGGCGCGCTGGTCGAGCGTCCTCGCGGCGGCGCTCGAGGGTCCGAGGTATCCTGAACAACGACATGTTGAACTTCATCAACACGGCGGTCGCGGCGGCAGTCGCGCTGGCGATCGCATGAGCGTTCGCGCCTACGTCGACCTGGCGCGGCCGTTCACGCTCGTCGCGCCCGCCCTCGGATTCATGTCGGGCGCGCTCACGGCGGTTGGCGCGCAGCCACGCGAGCCGTGGTCGCCGGAGCTGCTGATTCCGCCGCTCATCGGATCGCTGATGGCCGCGGTGCTCAACGCCGGCAACAACGCGCTCAACCAGATCTACGACCTCGAGATCGATCGCGTGAACAAGCCGAAGCGGCCGCTGCACGAGCGGCCGCCTGACGATCGCGCAGGCGTGGGCATTCAGCGTGGTCGACCTACGTGCTCGCGCTGGTGCTCGCATGGCTCGTCGCACCCGGCGGACGGCACGAGTGCTTCTGGCTCGTCGCGATCGCGGTCGTGTGCACGCTCCTCTATTCGGTGCCGCCGTTCCGGACCAAGCGGCTCGGCATCTGGGCGAACGTGACGATCGCGATTCCGCGCGGCGTGCTGTTGAAGGTCGCGGGCTGGTCCTCGGTGAAGACGATCGTCGGCGTCGAGCCGTGGTACATCGGCGCGATCTTCGGCCTGTTCCTGCTCGGCGCGACCACGACGAAGGATTTCGCGGACATGGAAGGCGATCGCCGTGGCGGCTGCCGCACGCTGCCGATTCAGTTCGGCGTGCGCCGCGCCGCGTGGATGATCTCGCCGTCGTTCGTCGTGCCGTTCGTGATGATCAACGTCGGTGCGGCGCTGCACGTGCTCACCGGGAACTTCTGGCTGCTGCAACTCCTCGGCGCCGTGATGACCGCGTACGGCTTGTACGTCTGCTACCTGATGCTGCGCCGGCCCGAGGATCTCGCGATCGAGGAGAACCACGTCTCGTGGGCGCACATGTACCGGATGATGTTCGTCGCCCAGATCGGCTTCGCGCTGGCGTATCTCCTGTAGGTCCGGCTAAAGCCGGACACCACATCCGATGGCGGCGTGCGATCACGGCGTGTGCGATGGCGCGGCTTCTCGAGCTGTATTCTTTGTGCGTGGTGTCCGGCTTTAGCCGGACCAAGCGATCAGATCGACCAGAACGACCCCGTCAACCCGACGCTCGCGAAGATCTCCCGCGCTTCTTCAATCGTGGGCCGGCGGAAGTCCGGATCGAGCCGGTTGCCATACCACTTCTTCGACAACTCCCACGCCTGCGGCAGCGTCATCGTCGCACCGTGATCGAGGCCGCGGGCGTCGCACCAGCGCGCGATCTCCTCTTCCGACCGGAAGAGCAGGATGTTCGCTCACGTGTAGAAGATGTCGTCCCAGAAGCGCGCCGCCGGCACGAGCAGGTGAATCAGGCCGTCGCCGTAGCTGCGACCGTGGTCGACGCCGCACGGGATTGGTTCGCCCGACCATCCACATCGTGCGTCGATCGCGACGTCGCGATCGAGCGCGGCCGGAATCCCGAAGGCGTCCCACGCACACGGCGCATACCATGCCGTCGCCCCGGCGCGGACGAGAAACGGCGTTGCTACACCTGAGAACGGCGGCGCCGACCGGATCTTCGTCGTGCCCGGCTCGACCACGATGACGTGCGCGTCGGCGAGGCCGCGACACGCCTCTTCAACCGACGCGGTCGTCAGGTGCGTTGCGGACGCGATGGAGATCGAATCCGGCGCCGCGCCGGTCCGCACGATGCCTGCGTAGATCGCTTCCCGAACGATCCGGAGCAGTTCAGAGAAGAGGCCATTGACGCCGCGCCTCAGCATGGACGAACATACAGCGAAAGACAGCGACTTCTCGAACCAATTGCCGCCATGGCGACCTTCCCCCTTCTGTTCGATCTCGGATCCTCGAAGCCGCCGGAGACAACCACGCGCGACATCGCGCGCACGGTCGAAGGGTGGATCGGCGGCGCTGACCGAAGCCGAGCGCCGCGCCGATCAGGCACGATATCAGGAAGTCACCTGCCGTTCGGCGCTGAACCGCGTGAAGGGCATGCCGTTCGACTGGACGCTGAATCCGTACGCGGCTGCACCCATGGCTGCCACTACTGTTACGCGCGGCGCTATCACGTCGAGCAGTTCGAGTTGAATGCGGACGACGAGTTCGCGTCGGTCATCCTGGTGAAGAAAAACTTCGTCGAGGTGCTGTCGCGCGAGTTGGCGAAGCCGGGCTGGGCCGGCAGAATACATCGCGGTCGGCACGGCAACCGACTGCTATCAGCCGATCGAAGGGCACTACAAGCTGACCCGCGGCGCGATCGAAGCGCTGATGCGCGCGGCGCAATCCCATCGGCATCGATCACCAAGGGCCCGATGATCGTGCGCGATCGCGACCTGCTCGTCGAGATGTCACGGGTCGACCAGCGTGACGGTCTGCATCAGCGTCCCGACCGTCGACGAGGAGGCGTGGCGCGACGCTCGAGCCCGGCACCGCGCCGCCGCTGCAGCGCCTGCGCGCGGTGCGTGAGCTGGCGCAGGCCGGCGTCAACGCCGGCGTGATCATGGACCCGATCGTGCCCGGCTTCTCGTCGTCGCGCGCCAAGGTCGAGCGGACGATCAAGGCGATCGCCGACCACGGCGCGCGCTTCTGTCGGCTGCAACGTCATGTTCCTGGAAGACGGCACCCGCGCGCACTTCATGAAGTTCCTCGAGCGCGAGTTTCCCGCGTTGCTGCCGCGCTACGAGAAGCTGTATCGGAAAAATGCGCGCCGGAGGACTATCGCACGCAGATCAAGGGCATGATCCACCTGCTCCAGGATCGCTACGGATTATCGAAGCGGGAATATCGGACGAAAAAACCTGCGCCGGATTCGGATCCGACGCAGGTTGGGACTACGCTGGTAGCTAAAGCGAACGAGTATTCGTTATGCGACGTCGCCGTAGGCCAGCGCCGCGTCTGGCGATGTTACCTTGCGCAATGGACGGCTCCACGACGATCGCGCCATTCTCCGCGCGCACGTCGAAGTGCGTGCCTTCCTTCCAGCGCGCGCTGATCGGCAGCTTGATGTGCTCGTCGATGTAGCGCTTCAGGAAGCGCGCGCCGAAGGCCATGTTGTAGCCCTTCTGCACCACGAGCTTCGAGCGCCGCGGCCTCGACGGCGATCGTCTTGCCGGCCTTGGCGAGCGTCAGCTTCACCTGGTCGAGATAGATCCGCGCAATCTGGCGAACCTCGTCATGCGCCAGCGGCGAGAAGAGGACGACCTCGTCGATGCGGTTGCGGAACTCCGGCGGGAAGCGACGCTCGAGCTCGCGCATGACTCTCGCCCTGCACCTGCTCGACGCCGACCGTGCTTGTGTCAGGAATCCGAGCGGACTCGTCAGCTTCCGGAAGTTCTCGGCAGCCGATGTTCGACGTCGCTGATGACGACGGCGTCGCTCAGATAGACGCGCTTGCCGCGGCCGTCGGTGATCCAGCCCTCGTCGAACGCCTGGAGGAACAGGTTCAAGAGATTCGGACTCGCCTTCTCGACCTCGTCGAGCAGGACGACCGGTGCAGGGTTGTCCTTCGAGCTGATTGGTCAGGATGCCGCCGCGCTCGCTGCCGACGATGCCGCGCGGCATGCCGATCAGCTTGTCGACCGCGACGCCGCCGTCCTGGTACTCCGACATGTCGACGCGGACCATCTTCTTCTCGTCGCCGAACAGGAACTGCGGCGACCGACTTTCGCGAGCTCGGTCTTGCCGACGCCGGTCGGTCCGAGGAACAGCAGCACGCCGTCGGGACGATCGAAGCCGTCCTTGAGCGGTCCCTTGTTCAGCACCAGGCGCCGCGCGACCGCGTCGACCGCGTTCTTCTGGCCGACGACGCGCGTCTGCAGCGCGCTCTTCGATGTCCTTGAAGCGCTCGGTGACGTCGCGGAAGACCATGTCCTCGGGAATCTGCGCGGCGTGCGAGATCACCGCGACGACGTCGTCGGTCTGTCGACTTCCCAGCGGCGATCGATCTCGGCGCGCACGGCCGCCGTATCGAGCCAGCCGATGACCTTGTCCGGCAGATGCAGATGCCGCATGTAGCGCGGCGACATCTCGAGCGCGGTCTCGATCGCCTCGTCGAGCAGCCGGACCGAGTAGTTCCGCTCGAGGCGCGGGCGCAGGTTGTAGAGGATCTTGCGCGTCTCCTCGATCGACGGCTCGCAGACCATGCACGCAGCGGAAGCGGCGCGCGAGCGCCTCGTCTTCCTGGATGTATTCCTTATGCTCGCTGAGCGTCGTCGCGCGCGATCATCCGGATCTCGCCGCGCGCGAGCACCGACTTGAAGACGTTGGCCGCGTCCGACGGCGCGCCGAGCGCCGAGCCGGCGCCGACCATCGTGTGCGCCTCGTCGATGAAGAGAATGAGATTGGGCCGCTCCTTGAGCTCGCGGATGACGTTCTGAATCCGATCCTCGAACATGCCGCGCAGCATCGTGCCGGCGACCATCGTGTTCATCTGCAGGTTGACCACCTGGCAGTCGCGCAGGCGGACCGGCACCGATCTCGGGCTCGAACTCGATGCGGCGGGCGAGGCCTTCGACGATCGCCGTCTTGCCGACGCCGGGCTCGCCGATCAGCATCACCGAGTTGGCGCGTTCGCGATGGCAGAGGATTTCGAGCACCTGCTGGATTTCCTTGTCGCGTCCGAAGACCGGCGGCAGCTTGTCCTGACGCGCGAGCAGGTTCAGGTTGGTGGCGAAGTGCTTGAGGAACGGCGGCAGCTCGAACCGCTTCTTCAGCCGCTCCTCGCGGAGCTCGATGTCGCGCATCCGCGCGTTCAGCCGCGTCGACCAGCACCTCCGGCTCGACGCCGTGGCGGCGAAGAATCGAGACCGGCACGCCCTGCGTCTCTTCGAAGACCGCGGAAAACAGATCGGCCGCTTCGATGGTCTGCCGGCCCGGCTCGGCTGGCATGGTGCAGCGCCAGCTTGAACACGAGCTTGGTCGCCGGCGAGACGCGCAGCTCGCGTCCCGCGAACGACGGCATCATGTGCAGGTGCTCCTCGATCGCCTGAAGAATCGTATGCGGGTTCAGTTCGATGTCGCGCATGACCTCGGCGAACATGTCCCACTCGACCTGCGCGAACGCGAGGAAGATGTGCTCGTTGGTCAGCAGCGCGTGCTCGCGACGGCGGGCTTCTTCAATCGGCGCGGTCGATGATTCGCTGTGCGGTCTCGCCGATCTTGCTGGGTGAGATGTCCAGGTCTTCTACGTGCACGTCGTAACCTCCACGTCGGACAAGGACTCAGCAAGACGTGCGCCACGAGCCCAGGCGTGGCGTACGGGCCACACTCCTGGATGTGCCGGAGGTTTGGACGGCGCGTTTACGACCGATCCAGCTGGAGCAAAGCGCGGATGCGATCCTCGGTCGGCGGATGGGTGCTGAACAGACCCAGCAATCCTTGAGCGGAGAAGGGTTTGACGATGAACATGTGCGCCGTTGCCGGGTTCGCGTCGAGCGGCACCCGACGCGAGGCGCTTTCAATTTGTTCAAGGCGTTGACGAGACCACGCGGATCCCCGGCAATCGCCGCCCCACCGGCGATCGGCGTCGAATTCGCGCGAGCGCGAAATCGCCGCCTGAATCAGCATCGCGGCAATCGGCGCAAGGATGATCGTCGCCAGCAGCGCCAGCGGATTGCTGCCCTGCGATCGTCGCTCCGGCCGCCGCCGAAGAACATCGCGAAGCGCGACATCATCATGATCGCCGCGCCGAGCGTCGCGGCGATCGAGCTGATCAGGATGTCGCGATGCTTCACGTGGGCCAGTTCGTGCGCGATCACGCCTTCGAGTTCGTCGTCGCTGAGAATCTGCAGGATCCCTTCGGTCGCCGCCACCGCCGCATGGTGCGGATTACGCCCGGTGGCAAACGCGTTCGGCGACGGCTGCGGGATGACGTAGACGCGCGGCATCGGCAAACCGGCGCGCTGCGCCAGACGCTGCACGATCTGATAGAGCCGGTTTTCCGGGCCGACTTCACGCGCGCTGTACATGCTGAGCACGATCTTGTCGGAGAACCAGTACGACCGAAGTTCATCGCCACGGCGAACAAGAAGCCGAAGATGAGGCCCTGACCGCCGCCGAGCGTCTCCCCGATGAACATGAGCAAGGCGGTGAGTACGCCGAGCAGCAGCGCGGTCTTCACGACGTTGGTCATATCGCTATTCTATTTCTATCCGTTGGATCAGCCCGCGATGAGTGCCGCGCGGTCCGGCAGCGCGTCGATCTCGACGTATCTCGTGCAGGGCATGAGCGCCGTCGCCGATTGCGCCAAGTCCATCCAGTGTTGGGACGCCGATCGCGGCGGTGAAGTTGCCGTCTGACCCTCCTCCGGTGCCGCCTTCCGCGAGCTGATGCTGTCCGAGCTCTCGCGCGACATCCTGTGCACGTCTGTAAAGCTGCTCGACTGCGGCGCTGCGCTCGAGCGGCGGGCGATCGAAGCCGCCCTGCGCCTCGATCGTCGTTCGCGAATCGACCGGAGTGAGGCTGCTGAACGCCGCTTCGACCTCTGCCGCGGCCGCCGCGCTCGGCACGCGAACGTCGACGACGGCGCGCGCTTCGTCGGGGATGACATTCGATCGCAGCCCGCCTGTCACTTTGACTACATTGACCGAGATTCCACGATCCAGATTCTGGCACGGCGTTGATACGCAGAATCTGGTGCGCGAGCTCTCTGCATTGCACTTGCGCCCTTCTGCGGCTCGATGCCCGCGTGCGCCGCGACGCCGCGCACGATCACCTCGCTCAGCCGCCGCACCGCTTTCCTCGACGTCTTCAGCGCGCCGCCGGGAAGGGAGGGCTCGAGCACCAGCACGGCATTGCTGCGGCGGGCTTCTTCCTCGATCGCCGCGCGAGACGTCGCGCTGCCGACTTCCTCGTCGCTGGTCCACAGCATCACGATCCGATGCGACAGCGGAGCGCCGGTTTCGATGAGCGCGCGCGCGCAAGCATGCCGAGCGCGATACCCGCCTTCATGTCGAACACGCCGGGACCGTGGAGCCGCCCGTTCGTTCGAGTGAGCGGCATGCGGTCGAGCTGGCCGACCGGCCACACCGTATCGAAGTGCCCGAGCAGCAGGATCTGCGAGGTTCCGCAGCCAGAATTCCGCGATCAGATGGTCGCCGCGGTCGGTTCGCGGCAGCGCCGTGACGCGGCCGCCGATGGCGGTGAGTCGCGCTTTCAGTTCGGCCCCGCACCGGTCGACCGCCGTCTTGTCGGTGGTCGGCGACTCGAGGCGCACGAGCGTTTCGATCGTCTCGAGCAGCCAGTCGTGTTGCGCCCGGCAAAAGTCGCGCAGGTATAATGGCTCATGTTCGCTGTGCTGATGGCCGTCGCGCTGCTCGCGCAACAACCGCAGCCATTTCCACGCCCTGGAACAGCGCAGCCGTCGCAGCCGAAGCCGGCGCCGCCGCCGCCAGCCGCACCGTCGGGGCCTTCCACCGCAACACCGCCGGCCAACCCAAGTCAGCCGGCGCGCCGACTGAAGCCATGCTGGGCGTGCCGATCTACCCGGGTGCTCAGTTCATCCACGTCCTACGATGCCGGCCGTGGGCAGCGATGCACATTTTCGGGTCAGCCGCTTCCTTTGTCGATCTCGTGACGTGCTTTCACCGGACAGCGCTCAAGCAGAAGGGGCGAGCTCGTGTTCGACGTGCCCGCTACGCACGAGTTCGACGTCGGCAGGTTCCGCGAAGAATCGATGGCGTTTCCGCCCGGAGTCACGATCAAGGACTACCAGTCCGACCTCTCGCAGGGCTATCCGAACCCGAAACCCGGCGGCCAGCCAGCTCGCTTTCCGACGCTGATCCAGATCGTCCCCGTCACCGAGAAGCCTTAGGACACCTCGGACACATCGATACGACAAATAGCGACTTCATACGCCATATGTGGTAATGCTGAGACACTATTCATTCGATAGTGTCCGATTATTTTGGAACACTGCGATCGATAACGGAACAGTTTCAGGCAGGTCCCCTAGCGGCGGCGACGGTGGTGCGATGGGGCAGGCGATGACGAGATCGTCATCGCCCTGACGGTTTCGTTGCCGCGACGGATCACTGCTCGACGTAGAGTTCGCCCTTCTTCCGGAACTCGAGCGACTTCTCTTCCATCCCCTGCGCCGCGTAGTCGCGGACCTGCTGCGTCAGCTCCATGCTGCAGAACTTCGGACCGCACATCGAGCAGAAGTGCGCGACCTTCGCGCCGTCGGCGGGCAGCGTCTCGTCGTGGTAGGCGCGCGCCGTCACCGGATCGAGCGCCAGGTTGAACTGATCCTCCCAGCGGAACTCGAACCGCGCCTTCGACAGCGCATCGTCCCACGCCCGCGCGCGTGGATGACCCTTCGCGAGGTCGGCGGCGTGCGCGGCGATCTTGTAGGCGATCACGCCCGCCTTCACGTCGTCGCGGTTCGGCAGGCCGAGGTGCTCCTTCGGCGTGACGTAGCAGAGCATCGCCGTTCCATGCCAGCCGATCATCGCGGCGCCGATCGCCGACGTGATGTGATCGTAGCCGGGCGCGATGTCGGTGGTCAGCGGGCCGAGGGTGTAGAACGGCGCTTCGCGCGCACCACTCGAGCTGCTTCTCCATGTTCTCCTTGATGAGATGCATGGGGACGTGGCCCGGGCCTTCGTTCATCACCTGGACGTCGTACTCCCACGCGATCGTCGATTCAGCTCGCCCTGCGTCTTGCAGCTCCGCGAACTGCGCCTCGTCGTTCGCGTCGGCGATCGATCCGGGGCGCAGGCCGTCGCCGAGCGAGAACGACACGTCGTAGGCGCGCATGATCTCGCAGATCTCGCGGAAGTGCGTGTAGGTGAAGTTCTCCTGATGGTGCGCCAGGCACCACTTCGCCATGATCGATCCGCCGCGCGAGACGATCCCGGTGACGCGGCGCGCGGTCATCGGAATGTAACGGAGCAGCACGCCGGCGTGGACCGTGAAGTAGTCGACGCCCTGCTCGCACTGCTCGATCGAGCGTGTCGCGATAGACCTCCCAGGTGAGATCTTCCGGGACGGCCGCCGACCTTCTCGAGCGCCTGATAGATCGGCACGGTGCCGATCGGCACTGCGGAGTTGCGGATGATCCACTCGCGCGTCTCGTGGATGTTCTTGCCGGTCGACAGGTCCATCACCGTGTCGGCGCCCCACAGCGTCGCCCAGCGCAGCTTCTCGACTTCCTCCTCGATCGACGACGACACGGCGGAGTTGCCGATGTTGGCGTTGATCTTCACCAGGAAGTTGCGGCCGATGATCATCGGCTCGAGCTCGAGCGTGCCGGATGTTCGACGGGATGATCGCGCGGCCGCGCGCGACCTCGTCGCGGACGAATTCGGCCGGCAGCCCTTCACGGAGCGCGATGAACTCCATCTCCTCGGTGATCTCGCCGTTGCGCGCGAAGTGCAGCTGCGTCACGCAGTCGATCGCCCGGCGCCGCGCCTTGACCCACGGCTCGCGCGGCTTCGGCAGGCCGGCGGTGACGTCGTGATCCTGTGGACCGCTGGTGTCGTAGACGCGCACCGCCGGCTCGCCGCCGCCGAGCGCGATCTCGCGCATCGGCACGCGCACCTCGGCCGGACCCTCGACATAGACTTTGGTGGAATTGGGAAACGCCGTGGAAAACTCGGACATGCCGCCTCCCTCCGCCGGTTTAAACCGGATCAGGTTCCAAGGGTTTGCTCTCAATCCCGTGTGGGATACCCCTGGCGGGTTTTTCAGTCTGCGACTATACCACGCTGAAAATGAAACCGGCGCGATCCTGACGTGGGCCGAAATTACCGTGACCGGCGGGCAGCGACCGGAATGACGAACTTCTCGGCCGTGTGCGTCGCCGAGAAGCTCACGACCTTGACGTCGACGAGGCCGGCGGCTTTGCCCGCGTCCATCACCGCGCGCTCCGAGATCTCCGGGACGGCCTTTCGGACGCACAATCCACAACGCGCCGTCGGGCGTGAGCGACGTCTTCAGCTTCTCGAGACGCGCGAGCTGGATGGCTTTGGTGACGCCGTAGAAGATCGCATCGCTGCCTTTCACGACGCGGCCAATCGACAGATGAGAAACCGCGCGCTCCAACTCCGCGAGAAACGCTTCATCGTCGACGCCGATCGCCGATGCGCGCCAGTCGGGTTTGACGCCAATTTTCTGGAGCCGCGTCGGCGGATTCTTGATCTTGTCGGCCCGCTTGGTCGACGCCGCGCCTAGCTCGAAATGGGCCGTGTCGCCGCCGAACGTCACCGACAACACGCCCTTGCACGAGCCGACCTTCTCGATCGCCTTGAACGGAATCGAGGCTTCAGGTCGTCGGCTCGAAACTGGAGGACGTCGGTCTCGAGCCGCGCCTTGCCGGCGCTCGACTGTCCCTTGAATGTCGCGGTGCAGGTGGCTTCAGCTCCCATGACGCGTCGCCTTCAGCAATGACCGTCGTTTCGTCTCCGCAAAGCGTTCGATAGCGTAGCGCAAAGTCGTTCGCGGAATCGCCGGACCGTTCGTGCGGAGATAGCGTTCGAGCCGCGCCGGATCGGTCTTGCCCGCCTCGCGCAGCATCCAGCCGACCGCCTTCTGGATCAGGTCTTCCCGATCGCCGTGCAGCTGCCGAGCCACCTCGTATGCCGAGATCGAGCGCGACGCCCTGGCGCACCGACGCGATCAACCCGACGGCAGATGCGCGGCGCACCCACATGTTCGGATGGCGCGCCCACGCGCGCATCTGCGCGGCGAGTTGCGGATGCCGCACGATCAGCGGACCGATCAACGTGCCGCAGATCGCATCGGTCGTCGCCCAGTTGGCAGAGTGATTCTTCGCCAGCCAGCGCTTCCACGCGGGCAGCAGCTGCGGCGTGAACTCGCGCCGGTAGCGCGCGACCACTTCGATGCCGACCGACTTCGCTTCGAGATGGCGGTCGACGATCAACGCGTCGGCCAGTTTCATGGCTTCGTCAACCGACCACGCGCTACGGTGATTGTCGTAGGTGGATCGCGCCAGCGCCCGCATCGCGGTGGTGCCGACGTTATAGAAGCCGAGATCGCCGGCGCCGCGGAAGTAGCGGCTCGCGTCGAACTCGCCGCCGGGCCGCGACAGCCGCTTCAGTTCGCGGATGACGCGCGCTTTCTCGGCCGCCGCCGCCGTCACTGCAGCTTCCTCAGGATGAAACACTTCAAATAATAGGTTTCGGGGACGCCGAGCAGGACGGGATGATCGCGTCCCTGCATCCGCTTCTCGACGACGCTGACGTGCGCCCGCGCGTCGACCGCGGCATCGTAGACGATCTCCGCGAAGTCCGCCTCGTTGACGTGATACGAACAGCTGCACGTGACCAGCGTCCCGCCGGATTCGAGCAGCTTCAGCGCGCGCAGGTTGATCTCCTTGTAGCCGGCGTGCGCGCTGGCGACCGCCGCCTTGTTCTTGGCGAACGCCGGCGGGTCGAGCACGATGGTGTCGAATCGCTCGCCGAGCCGCTCCATGCCGCGCAACTCGTCGAACACGTTGCCGACGCGCGCGTCGACGGCGACGCCGTTCCTGGTGGCGTTCCGGCGTACGCGAGCCACCGCGTCCTCCGACACGTCGATGGCGATCGTCTCGTGACAGCGCCGCCCGAGGACGAGCGCGAAGCCGCCGTTGTAGCTGAACGCGTCGAGCAGACGGCCGCGCGCGTACTGCGCCGCGGCGGCGCGGTTCTCGCGTTGGTCGAGGAACAGTCCGGTCTTCTGTCCCCGGCGCAGGTCGACCTCATGCTCGAGGCCGATTTCCGTGACGGTCACGGTGTCGGGAATCTCGCCGGCGAGGACGTCGACGCGCTGTTCGAGCCCCTCGAGCGTTCGTGCGCGCGGATCGTTGCGGGCCAAAATGCCGCGCGGCTGCAGCCGATCGCCGAGCGCGGCGACGATCGCCGGCAGACGTCGATCCATCGCCTGCGACAGCGCCTGCACGACCAGGTAGTCGCCGTAGCTTGTCGACGATCAGCGACGGCAGCAGATCGGCTTCGCCGTGGACGAGGCGGTAGGCGGTCGCGTCGATGCCGAGCGACGTGGCGAAACGCGATCGCGGCGTCGAGGCGGCGGCCGATCAGCGCGTCCGCGTCGAGACGCGTCGGCATCGCCGTAGGCGAGCATGCGCAGCGCGATCTGCGACCGGTCGCTGTACCAACGCATGGCCGAGCGCGCGCGCGCGGTCCGCGCACCAGCACGACGTCGCCGGCCTGCGCGCGCACGTTGGCCACGTCCGCACGATAGATCCACGGATGGCCGTCGCGCAGCCGCTCCTCGCCGCGAGCCGAGATCACCACGCTCGGAGGCATGTCGCGCACATAAGTGCAATCGTTGCCCGTGCGAATCGCGATTGGCGCCGATCACGCAGGCTTCGCGCTGAAGGAACATCTCAAACAGACGCTCGCGCGGCGCTCGGCCACACGGTCGACGATCACGGCACGCACAGCGAAGCGCCGGTGGACTACCCGCCGATCTGCATCGGCGTCGGCCGCGCGGTGGCGGAAGGCCGGGCGGAACGCGGCATCGTTCTCGGCGGCAGCGGCCAGGGCGAGCAGATCGCGGCCAACAAGGTGGCGGGCGTTCGCGCCGCGCTCTGCCACGATCTCTATACCGCCCGGCTGTCGCGCGAACACAACGACGCCAACGTCCTTTCGATGGGCGGCCGCATCGTGCGCGTTCGGCCTCGCCGACGAAATCCTGGCGCTGTGGCTCGCGACGCCGTTCGCCGGCGGCCGCCATCAGCGCCGCCTCGATCAGATTCGGGAGGCCGAAATGGCGGCCCTGAAAGGGCCGCCGCACGAGTCAGTCGCAGGGCGGCCCTGTCAGGGCCGCCGAGGGTGTATGACGACACAAACAACTCCCGCGATGTGGCGAACGCTGGCGGAGGTCGACCCCGAGATTCGCGCAGGCGATCAAGGACGAGCTCCACCGCCAGAACAGCGGGCTCGAGCTGATCGCGTCGGAGAACTTCGTCAGCCGCGCCATTCTCGAAGCGGCCGGATCGGTCTTCACCAACAAATGCGCCGAAGGCTATCCGGGCACGTCGCTACTACGGCGGCTGCGAGTTCGTCGACGTCGTCGGAGCGCGCCGCCATCGCGCGCGCGAAATCGCTGTTCGGCGCCGAGCACGCGAACGTGCAGCCGCACTCGGGCGCGCAGGCGAACATGTCGGTCTATTTCACGCTGCTCAAGCCGGGCGACACCGTGCTCGGCATGAACCTCGCGCACGGCGGCCACCTGACGCACGGCCACCCGCTGAATTTCTCCGGCAAGCTCTACACGATCGTCCCGTACGGCGTCAGCAAAGACGACGAGCGGATCGACTACGACGAGCTCGATCGCCTGGCCGACGAGCACAAGCCGAAGATGATCATGGTCGGCGCCAGCGCGTACCCGCGCATCATCGACTTCGCGCGCATTCGCCGCGCCGCCGATCGCGTCGGCGCGCCGATCGTCACCGACATGGCGCACATCGCCGGCCTGGTCGCCGGCGGCGTGCATCCGAGCCCGGTGCCGCATTCCGATTTCGTGACGACGACGACGCACAAGACGCTGCGCGGTCCGCGAGCCGGCATGGTGTTGTGCCGCGAGCGGTACGCCAAGGAGCTGGACAAGAGCGCTGTCTTCCGGGTGTGCAGGGCGGACCGCTCGTCCACATCATCGCCGGGCAAAGCCGCGTGTCTGCAAGGAAGCGGCCGAGCCCGCCTTCGCCGAGTATCAGAGACAGATCGCGGCGAACGCGAAGAAGCTCGCGAGCGCGCTCACGGCGAGCGGCTTCCGCCTGGTCAGCGGCGGCACCGACAATCACCTGATGCTCGTCGACGTGTTCTCGAAGGGCATCACCGGCAAGGTGGCGGAAGCGGCCCTCGGCAAGGCCGGGCATCACCGTCAACAAGAACGCGATTCCCTTCGATCAGAATCCGCCGATGGTCGCCAGCGGCATCCGCGTCGGCACGCCGGCGCGTCACCACGCGCGGCATGCGCGAAACCGAAATGGAAACAATCGGCGAGCTGATCACGCGCGCGCTGGCGACGCCCGACGACGACCGCGCGCTCGGCATGGTCCGCACGGAGGTCGAAGCGCTGTGCCGGAAATTCCCGCTCTACCCTGAATAATGTCATTGCGGATTGAGGAATGCGGATTGCGGATCTAATGTGGATTGGGCATGTCAATCGTCGATAAATCCGCAGTCCGCAATCCTCAATCCGCAATACCTGATCTCATCGAAGCCACTGCACGGTGTATTTGCACCCGACGGTCCGCTCGCGCGCGCGATGCCGGAGTTCGAGCCGCGCGCCGGACAGATCGAGATGGCGACGGCGGTCGCTCGCGTGTTCGAGCGCGGCGGCGTCCTCCTCGCCGAAGCCGGCACGGGAACCGGCAAGACGCTCGCGCTATCTCGTGCCGGCGATTCTTCGCCGCGACCGCGTCCTGATTTCGACCGGCACCAAGAATCTCCAGGAACAGATCTTCTTCAAGGACATTCCCGCGCTGCGCGACGCGCTCGGCATCCCGTTCACCGCGACCTACATGAAAGGCCGCGCGAACTATCTTTGCCTCCACAAGCTCGATCAGCTCGACGACGACGGCGATCCGGCCGCCGGACCGCTCGCACGACGTGTTCCTGCCGATGATCCGCGACTGGTCGAGGCGGACCGAAACCGGCGATCGCGCCGAGCTCGAGGATCTCCCGAGGATCTGCCGTTCTGGAACGAAGTCGCGGCGACGGCGGATACCTGCCTCGGCACCGAGTGCACGCGCTACGACGACTGCTACGTCACGAAGATGCGCCAGCGCGCCGCCGCCTCCGACGTCGTCATCGTCAACCACCACCTGCTGTGCGCGGACGCGGCGCGTGCGCCAGAACGCCTACGGCGAAGTGATTCCGGCGTGTCATCGCGCGATTCTCGACGAGGCGCACCAGCTCGAGGACATCGCGACGCAGTATTTCGGCTACAGCCTGAGCACCTACCGCGTCGAGGAGCTGGCGCGCGACATCGAGCGGTCGCTCGATCATCGAGCGGGGCGGGCCGCGAGCGGTGACACGACCGCCGCGCCAAGGACGAACATCGCGAAGGCGATCGAGCAGCTGCGCGACTACGCGCGCGCCTTCTTCAGCGATCTCGCCTTCGCGCACCGCGGCGGCGACCGCGGCAGCGAGGGCGCGGCCCCACGAGCTCGAGAAGCGAAGATCGGATCCGCGCGACCGTCGATTCGCTCGGCGCCAGACGTCGGACGCGGCTCAGTCGATCTGTCCGGTGCGTCGAGGTCATCGAGTCGACGTTGTCGGTGTTGGTCCGGCTGAAGCCGGACACCACGCACGACGACGTGAGACGGCGACGCCGATCCCGAGATCGCGACGAAACGATCGCGACGCTCGATGCGGCGCGCCAGCCGGACGTGCGCGACGATCTGCGGTTCCTGATGCGCGCCACGCGATCCCGACTATGTCTACTTCGTCGAGTTCCGCGGACGCGGCGTCTTCCTGCGCGCCTCGCCGATCGACGTCTCCGCGATCGTGCGCGAGCTGCTGCTCGACCGGATGCAGGCGACCGTGCTCACCTCGGCCACGCTGACCGTCGACGGCAGCTTCGACTACATCCGCGATCGCCTCGGCATCCGCCACGCCGACGAAGTGCGCCTGGCGTCGGAGTTCGACTTCGCGCGCAGGCGATCCTGTATCTGCCGCCGACGCATGCCCGATCCGCGGTCGGAGAGCTTCGCGCGCCGCGGCCGGACGGGAAGTGATCGAGATCCTGAAGCGCACGCGAGGGCCGCGCGTTCGTCCTGTTCACCAGCTACGCGACGCATGCGCGCGGTGCAGGCGATCGCGGAGATGGCGCTCGACTACCCGATCTTCGCGCAGGGCACCGCGCCGCGATCGCAGCTGCTGAAGCAGTTCCGCGCAGACGCCGCATGCCGTGCTGTTCGCCACCTCGAGCTTCTGGCAGGGCGTGGACGTCGTCGGCGAGGCGCTGAGCTGCGTCATCGTCGACAAGCTGCCCGTTCGCGTCGCCCGGCGATCCGATCACCGGCGGCGCGCATCGACGCCGATGCGCGCGCGTGGCGGCGATCCGTTCGCGCGAGTATCAGGTCCCGCTGGCGATCCTGGCGCTGCAGCAGGGTCTCGGCCGCCTCATCCGCCACCGCCGCGACCGCGGCGTGCTGGCCGTGCTGGATCCGCGCCTCCGCACCAAGGGCTACGGCCGGCGCTTCATCGCCTCCCTGCCGCCGGCGCCCGGTCGTGCACGATCTGTGACATCTCGATACGTTTTTCGCGCTGACACACCATCCGAATCGCCAATTTGCGGCGTCTATGATCCGGTGATGGTGCCGCGCATCGGCGCGCTCGTCCTGCCTTCCTCGTCTGCCCTGGTCAGCGCCAACGGCAAGCCTGCGCTCCGTCTGCAGGGATCGATCGAGCCGGTGCGCAGCCACCCGGTCGTCGTGCCGCGCCTGGCCGGCAGCGGCTCCCGGCGCCGGCCCCGGCACGCTCGTCATCGTCCGCCTGGTCAAGCCGGGCACGCGCGTCAAGCGCGGCGATCTGCTCATCGAGTTCGATCGGCAGGCGCAGATCAAGACGGCGCACGATCGCGCAGGCCGAGTATCGCGATTTCGTCGAGCAGATCAACCGGAAGCGCGGCGAGCAGCTCACCGCGCGGCGCGCACGGCGAGGCGGAGCTCAAGATGGCCGAGAACGCCGTCAAGAGCGCGGAGCTCGAGGTCCTCAAGAACGAGGTCGTCCCGCCGATCACGGCCGAAGCAGAACCAGCTGACGCTCGACGAAGCGCGCGCCAAGGCTCGAGCCAGCTTCGCCGCACCTTCGACCTGCGGCGCAAGGCCGACGCGGCCGACATCCGCGCGCTCGAGATCCAGCGCGATCGCGCGATGAACGCGTGGAAGCACGCCGAGAGCAACGCCGAGAAGATGCGCGTCGTGTCGCCGATCGACGGCATGGTGGTGCTGAAGTCGACGTGGAAGAGCGGCACGATGGGCGAGGTGCAGGAAGGCGAGGAGGTGCGCTCGGGCCTCGGCATCATGGACGTCATCGATCCGTCGGCGATGCGCGTGCGCGTGAAGATCAATCAGGCCGACGTCTCCGCGCTTCGCGTCGGCGCAGCCGGCGCGCATCACGCTCGACTCGTATCCGACACGCACGTTCACCGGCCGCCTCGAGCAGCTGTCGCAGATCGGCGCGGTCAGCACAGATGTCGAACCGCGTCCGACAGCTTTCTGGCGATCTTCAGCATCGACGGCAGCGACCCGCATCTGATGCCGGACCTCGCGGCGGCGATCGACATCGTCGACAGACGGCGTGATAGCCACGGCGACGATCAGCAAAAGCCGCGCGATGAACAAAGCCGGTGCCGATCCTCGCGCGTGGTGCTCGTCGTCGCGCTGTCGGTCGCCGCGGCGGCGCGCGCTGCGCCGCGACGCCGGCACGCCGTCGCTGCCGACGGCGCATCGTGACGAAGACGACGTTCGTCGACTTCCTGCAGCTGCGCGGGTGACATCACGGCCGGTGCGATCGGTCGTGCTGACCGCGCCGTCCGACCGGCGCCGACCTGCAGATCGTCGAGCTGGCGACCAACGGCGCGAAGGTCGCCGCCGGCGACGTCGATCGTCACCTTCGATCCCACGCGTGCAGCAGCGCACGCTCGAAACCAAGCAGTCGGAGCTGAAGCAGGCCGACTCGGAGATCGAGCGGACCGAAGCCGAACAGCGGCGGCGCGTGGCGTCGGCGCAGAGCGAGCTCGACGAAGCGAAGAAGGCGCTCGAGCGGGCCCGCCTCGAGATCCAGGGCAACGAGCTGCGCGCGCGCCTCGAGGCCGAGAACTTCGTCCTCGCGGTCTCCGACGCCGAAGAGCACGTGCGCGAGCTCGAGAAGAAGATCGAGGGCGAGCGGATCGCGGCGCAGGCCGACGTCGCGATCGCGCCGCCAGAAGCGCGACAAGGCGCTGTTCGACGTCAAGGACACCGAGCGCATCCTCGGCTCGCTGCAGATCCAGCGCGCCGATCGACGGATCGATCTCGCTGCTGCCGAACTTCCGCGCCGGCGGCCTGGGCCGCGCCGCGCCGGAGTTCCGGCGCGGCGATCGCGCCTGGTTCGGCGCGCCGATCGCCGAGCTGCCCGGATCTCACGACGGTGCAGCTGACGGCGCGCGTGGATGAAGCCGACCGCGGCCGCGTGCAGATCGGCAGCGGCGTGCCGCGTGCGCGTCGACGCCGTGCCCGACCGCGAGCTCGACCGGCACGCTGAAGGACATCTCCGTCGTCGCGAAGCCCGACTTCACGACGTGGCCGCCGGTTCGCAACTTCGACGTCGTCGTCGCGCTGTCGGATTCCGACCCGCGGCTGCGCTCGGGCATGAGCGCGTCGGCGCGCGTCGAGCTCGATCGGCCTGGCCGACGTCCTGGTCGTGCCGACCGGCGCCGTGTTCCAGCGCGGATCGGCGACCGTGGTCTACGTCGTCGACCGCGGCGACGATCGAAAGCCGGCCCGTCACCGTGCTGCGGCGCGGCCGCGATCAGATCGCCATCGCGTCCGGCGTGAGCGAAGGCGAGCGCGTCTCGCTGAAGGAACCGGAGCAGGAAGGCGCCGCGAAATGAGTGCATCAAGAAAGCCGCGATCGCGATCGTCGTCGCTGCTCGTCGCCGGCGCCGTTCGTCGCTGCGCAGCGTGTCGCCGGCGGCGCCGAAGGCGATTCCGACCGCGCACGTCCAGCAGCGGGCGCGTGCAGGTGACCGTCTACACCGTCGGCGAGCTCCGCGCGGCACGCGAACGGTCCAGCTCGCCGTGCCGCCGATGGGCGGCCAGCTGCAGCTCGTCAAGCTCGCCGAAACCGGCGACGCCGTCGAAGACCGGCGACGTCGTCATGGAATTCGACGCCGTCGGAGCAGGAGTTCAACCTCGAACAGGCGCGGTTCGATCTCGCAGCTCGCCGAGCAGGACATCGTCAAGGCCGACACGCAGGCCGCGGTCCAGACGGCCGACGACGAGGTGGCGCTGCTGCACGCGCGGTACGACGTGCGCCGCGCCGAGCTCGACGTGCAGAGCAACGAGCTGGTGAGCGCGATCAAGGCGCAGCAGAACGTGCTGACGCTCGACGAGGCGAAGCAGCGGCTCGCGCAGCTCGAGGCCGACGTGAAGACGCATCGCGAAACCGACCGCGCGTCGGGCGACGGCCTGCGCGAGAAGCGCAACAAGGCGCAGCTGTCGGTGCAGGTCGCCGAGCGCAACATCGACAGCCTGCGCGTGCGCGCGCCGTTCGACGGCTTCGTCACCGTCCGCACCAACTTCAGGGCGTTCGGCGGCATCGGTTTCCGCGGCGTGATGCCCGACTACCGCGTCGGCGACGCGGCGTTCGCCGGCCAGTCGATCGCCGACCTGATCGACTCCTCGCACATCGAGGTCACGGCGAAGCTGCCCGGAGCAGGATCGCGCGAACGTCGCGCCCGGGCAGTCGGTCGAGGTCGCCGTGGACGCGCTGCCCGACGCGACGCTGCGCGGCACGGTGCGCACGGTGAGCGGCGTCGCATCGCGCGGCATCTTCGACGCCGGCACGCGGCAGTTCGACATCGCGTTCGACCTCGGCGGCCATCCGTCGGTCCGTCCCGGCGTGTCGGCGGCGATCGCGATCTCGGGGCAGGCGTACGACAACGTGCTCTACATTCCGCGCACCGCCGTGTTCGACGTGAGCGGCAAGCCGACGGTGTACGTCCGCTCGGCCGGCGGCTTCGACGCGCACGAAGTCCGCGTGCGCGCCTGGACCGACAGCGTCGCCGTCGTCGAGAACATCGAGCCGATCCGCCGAAGTGGCGCTCGTCAACCCGAACGCGCCGTCGGGCGCGCGTCCCAAGACCGCAGCCGCCGGCGCCGCAGCGCGCCTCCCGATGAAGTCCGCGCTGTGGCTGCCCGATCTCGGACGCAGCGTCGACAACCTGCTGCTGCCACAAGCTGCGCACGCTGCTGACGATGCTCGGCATGATCTTCGGCGTGGCGGCGGTCGTCGCGATGCTGTCGATCGGCGCCGGCGCGCAGCAGCAGGTGATGGCGTTCATCGAGAGATCTCGGCGTCCGCAATCTCATCGTCGAAGCGCGCGAGACGACCGAGTTCCAGGCGTATCAGAAGGTGCGGCAGCAGTCGCCCGGCCTGACGTTCAAGGACATCCGCGCGATGCAGGCGACGGTGCCCGGACTCGAGATGCTGTCGCCGCGCAAGCGCTTCACGCCGTCGCAGGTGATTCCGAAGCCGCAGGGCGAGCTGCCGGTCGTCTACGGCGTCGAGCCGAACTACCAGCAGATCGCGGCGCTGAAGATCGCGTCGGGGCGCTTCTTCACGCCGGAAGAGGCGGCGCGCGCCGCGCCGGTCTGCGTGCTCGGCGAGGCGGCGCGCGTCCGGCTGTTCGGCCTGACCGATCCGCTCGGATCAGCTTCGTCAAGGTGAACGCGCCAGTGGTATCAGGTGATCGGCGTCGCCGGGCGCGCAGGCGGTCGCGCAGAGCGACGTCGCCGGCGTGCCGGGCCAGGATCGCAACAACGCGCTGCTACGTGCCGACCGGCGCGGCGATGTTCCGGCTCGAAGACAACTACAGCCAGTTCCGCGACGAGATCGACGGCGTCTACCTGCGGCTGAAGCCCGACGCCGACATCCTCGCGGCGGCCGCGACCGTCCGCGGCATCCTCGCCGCGTCGCACCGCGGCGCCGACGACTACGCGCTGGTCGTGCCGGCGGAGCTCCTGGCCGAGCAGCAGCGCACCAAGCGCATCTTCGACATCGTCATGGTGGCGCTGGCGTCGATCTCGCTGCTGGTCGGCGGCATCGGCATCATGAACATCATGCTCGGCCAGCGTGCTCGAGCGGACGCGCGAGATCGGCGTCCGCCGCGCGATCGGCGCGCGCCGCACCGACATCATCCGGCAGTTCGTCATGGAGACGACGCTGATCGCGGTCGCGCGGCGGCACGATGGGGCTGCTGCTCGGCGCGTCGATGTCGCGGCTGATCGCGAGCTTTGCCGGCTGGTCCACGATCATCAGCGGCGGCTCGCTGGCGCTCGCCTTCTCCGTGTCGGTGGCTGATCGGCCTGGTTTCCGGCGTCTATCCGGCGATGAAGGCCGCCGGCCTGGATCCACGTCCAGGCGCTGCGACTACAGTAATCGCCGGTCAAGGGCCGCGTGGGGCCCACCGCAAAATAAAAGGGGTAAACTAAGCCCTGTCATTTTTCAGGAGGAATCCATGGATCCGCCGATTGAACGGCCGGCTTCCGTGGCTGATCGGGTGCGTCGTGTTGATCGCGTGCGCGATCGCGATGCCAGCCACCGCGCAGTCCACCGGGATGGTCAAGGGCGTCGTGAAAGAGCGTGCAGGGTGCAGCCCGTCGACGGGCGCAAAGGTGACCATTGAAATGGCCGGAAGGCACCAGCCGTCATGTTCGAGACGAAGTCGAACAAGAAAGGCGCGAGTTCATTCAGATCGGCCTGCCGTCGGGCGCGTACAAGGTGACGGCCGAGAAGGACAAGCTGGCCTCCGAACACGGCGGACGTCCGCAGTTCGCATCAACAGCGACCGCGGAAGCGGTATCTGGTCCTCGGCGCCCCGAGCGCCGCGGCGGCGTCGAAGGAGGCCGGCGGCGAAGAACGCCGAGCTGCGGACGACGCTCGGAGGCCGGGCTCGCCGCGAGCCAGGCCGGCAACGACGACGAGGCGATCGCGCAAGTTCCTACACGCGGTCGAGCTGAAGCCGGATTGCGCCGACTGCTTACTACAACATCGCGCTGCCTGCAGACCAAGAAGAAGGACTACGACAAGGCCGGAGGCGGCATACAAGAAGGCGATCGAGTTGAAGCCCGACTACGCCGACGCCTACAACGGCCTCGCGAACATCTACAACGCGCCCAGCGGAAGTTCGATCTAGGCCGCGGCGGCCAGCGCCAAGGCGGGCGAGCTCGCGGGCAGCGCGCCGGGCGCCCTGCGGGCGGCGGGCGGCAATGCTGACGCGCTGTTCAATCAGGGCGTCATCCTCTGGAACGCCGGCAAGATCGCCGACGCCAAGAAGCAGTTCGAGAGCGCGATCGCCGCGAACCCGAACCACGCCGAGGCGCATTACCAGCTCGGCATGGCGCTCGTGAACAGAGGGCAATCTCGCCTGGCTGCCGCAACCGAGTTCGAGACCTACCTGAAGCTGCGCGCCCTCTGGTCCCAACGCCGCGACAGCGAAAGGGATTCTCGGAACGATCAAGAAGTAGCGATCGCACCGGCTTCGAAGAGCGAGGACTGGTGATCGATACGCTCCCGAACCGGCTGTGACGTCCGCGCGCGGATCGCGCAGGCCGCCGGCCGGGCCGGGCGCGACCCCGCCATCCATCCGCCTCGTCGCCGATCTTCCAAGACATTCTTCGCCGACTGCGTGCGCGCCGCGGCTCGGCCGGGCCAGGTCGACTTCGGCGAAAACAGTGCAGGAAGGCGCTGCAGAAGATGGATGAGACCGCCGGTCTGCGCATCCGCTGGCATCTCGTCGGCCATCTGCAGTCGAACAAGGCGAAGGCGGTGCGCGAGGCTTCGACGTCGTGCCAGTCAGTCGACGCGCGATCTGCTGCAAAGCTGGATCACGGCGTGCGGCGAGTCGCAGTCGGGACGGCCGCGATCCAGGCCGATCTCGCGCACGAAGTCGACCGATCTTGCACGGCGTGTGCGAGTTCGACATACCGCTGCCGATTTATCGACGGCGTATCGTCGCGTCCACTTCAGCTGCCGCACTGCGTCGCCATGGACTGATGATCATCCCGCCCGCGGTCGATAGAATCCGGAGGAGGCGCGGCCGTGGCTTCCGTGACGCTCCGCGAACTTCGCGATCGCTGATCGCGAGCGGCGTGGATCGGTCAATGGCTGAGCCAGCTGTCCATGGGGATGAGCCACGACTTCGAGGTCGCCACGGTGGAAGAAGGCGCGACGCTCGTGCGCGTCGGAACAGCCATTTTCGGCGGCCGAACCTATGCGCCTGACCGCTACTGTCGTTCAATACGCCGGAACCGTCCGATAAGGCTGAGCGGGGAGAACGATCACGATCATGAACGTCAGTCCGCTCGACTTGCGCCAGCAGAAGTTCCGCACCGAGCTTCCGTGGCTTCGACCAGTGTCGAGGTCGGCCGCGTTCCTGGCGGCCGTCGCCGACGACTACGAGCGGCGCTGCGCGAGACCGACCGGCCTCCGCGCAGGAGCTGAATCGTGTCGAGGCGCTGCTCATCGAGCACCGGGCAGCAACGAGAGGCAACCTGAAGAGCACGCTCATGACCGCGCAGAAGCTCGCCGAGGACATCAAGCCGAGCGGCGCGACGAGCAGGCGCGGCCGCATCGTCCAGCGAAGCGGCAAGGGCGCTCCGAGCTGCTTGCTCGAAAGACGCAGTCGCGGGTCGAGGACATCCAGCGCGAGATCGACGGGCCCGCAGGCTCTCAAGCGCAGCGCGACGTCGAGACGTCGATCGAATCGACCATTCCAGACTTTGCGCAACACGCTCAGCTCGCGTCCGCGAGCAGGAAGCAGCGCGAACGCGACGACAAGATTCTGCTTGCACCGGCCGCGGCATCGCTGAACCGCCCGTCGAGAGCCGCGACGCTAGCATGAGGCGCGAAAGATGCGTGGGGTCAGATCGTCGTCCGCGTCATCCTCTCGCGCCAGAAAACCGAATGTGCCGGCGTGAGGGACGGCGCGCTCGTCATCCAGGCTTGCGGCGCCGCCGGTTGACGGCGCCGCCAACGACGCGCCTGATCGAATTCCTCTCCGACAAGCTGCACGTGCCTCGCCGCGCCATCCGGATCGCGCGGGAGCGCACGGCCGCCAGAAGCGCGTCGCCGTCGACGGCATGACGGCCGCCGATATCGAAGCGCGGCTGTCCTACAATTGACGTCGTGCGCGCGCGACTTCCTGATCCCGAAACAGCTCCGGACGTGCTGCACCTCGCGCCGGGCCGGCGCCGCGCCGCGGCAGGGGCGCAGGCGGATGCGCGCTCGGTCCCGCAGCGCGGCCGTCGCCGCCGACGGAAGGCCGCATTGTTCATCGGCGTTCGAAAGCTGCTTTTGCCGCTCACGAAGTCGAGTTGACGCCCGACAGCGACCGTCGTCGACGCGCAGGGCGGCGCCGTCGTGCCCCGGCTTCGTCGATGCCGCACACGCACGTCGAGTTCTGCCGGCGATCGCCGCGAGGACTGCGGCGGCGGCTCGCCGGCTCGCGCTACGCCGAGATCGCCGCGGAGGGCGGCGGCATCCTCAGCACGGTCGTCGCCACGCGCGCCGCCGACCGAGGAACAGCCTGGCTGCGACACGGTCGCCGTCTCGACAGATGCTGCGCTGCGGCACGACGACGTGCGAGGGCGAAGAGCGGCTACGGGCTGACGCGCCGACGCCGAGCTGAAGATGCTGCGCGTCGTGGCTGCGCTGGCCGAGTCACCAGATCGAGATCTCGCCGACGTTCATGGGCGCGCACGATCCCGATCGAGTACCGCGACCGTCGGCCGGCCTACATCCGGCGGCTGATCGACGAGGATGATCCCGCCGTCGCCAGCCGAGCGGCTCTCGCCGCAGGGCGGTGCGACGTGTTCTGGCGAGACCGGCGTGCTCACGCGCGACGAGTCGCGCGAGGTCCTGCTGGCGCGCGCGCGCCGCCGAGCCTGAAGCTGCGCATTCACGCCGACGAGCTCGGGCGGAGCGGCGGGTTCGGAGATCGCCGCCGATGCTGGCGGTGCGCTCGGCGGATCATCTGATCTACGCCGATGCGGAAGCCGCGGCGCCGACTCGCGGCAGCCGGGGTCGTCGCAACGCTGCTGCCGATCGCGTCGTTCTACCTGAAGCTGGGGCGCTTTGCGCCAGGCCGCATGCTGATCGCAGCGGCGTGCCGGTCGCGCTCGCCACGCGACGTCAATCCGGGCGGCGGGTTCTCGCCGTCGATGCCGTTTGCAATGACTCTCGCCTGCTTCGCATGGGCCTGACGTTCGAGGAAGCGCTCGTCGGCGCGACGATCAGCGCGGCCTACGCCCTCGACCGCCACGATCGCGTCGGCAGCCTCGAGGTCGGCAAGCAGATGGATGCGCGTCATCGTCGGGCGGACCGGCGATCGATCTGATTCGCGTCGGAGCGCTCGATCACGATCCAAAGCGCTCGTCGATCAAGAAGGCACGCCACGTCGGGCCCACACATGCCGCTGGATCGACGAAGAGTCGGTCTCCGTGATCTGCTCGCCGCGTTCGCCTCGTCCGACCCGACGCCCGGTGGGATCGCGAGCCGCGCTGCCGCCTCGGTCGGCGCGTCGCTGCTGATGATGGTCGCCGGATTGCCGCAGACGCGCGCTCCGAACCCGGACGAGGATCGCGCGGCGCTGGGGCTGCGGCGGCATTGCTGACCATGGCGCCGAGCGTCTCACGGAGGCGATCGACGAAACACGGCGGCCTACGATCGCGTCGTCGCCGCTTACAGCTTACAAAGCCACGGACGAAGAAAGCGCCGCGCGACGGCGGCGATCCAGCGGCTGCAGCAGCGCCGCGACCGACGTGCCGCTCCGGCGTGATGCGCCGTCGTCGGCGCACGGTGCGACGCGGCCAGTCGATGCGCATCGACACGGGCATCGCGCTGGTCGAGGCGATGTGCATGCGTCGCGATCGCGCTGCTCCGCGCCGGCCTCGGGGTGCGCGCCTCAACGTCGACGTCAACCTCGCGCGGCATCCGCGACGAGCTTACTACGCCCGATGGCGGTGACGGGCGAATCGAGCCTGAGCGGGCTGCGCGGCCGACGGGCGAGGACGTCGCCGTTCTGACAACGAATGCGTCGATGTAGACGTCGAAGTGCAAGCGTAGTTTTGAAACCGGGGACGACCTCGACGGCCTTCACGCATTCGAGCCTGGACGATCGTGTGTTTGTCGCGCCTGGGTAATCTTCAGGTCTTCGTCGGTGATCGGGCTAGTCGCTGCATCGCTGACGCGCAACTGGAACACGTGGTCCGTGGATCTGCTCGTCCGTCTTGGTGCCGCGAATGCGCGCCGTGCTCTCGCACGGCGTCCTTGAACCTGTAGGTAAATACTGCGCCGCCGACCCGCCAGGTCGCGCTGGCAAGAACGCGGCACTGCAACAGCTTGAAGAGAGTTCCATCTCGCTGCTCGCTCGCGAATTTGGTGCTGCTGGTCCCACCGCGTGCGCGCGAGAGAAATGGGTGAACACCGAGAACAGGCTCTGCGATCGTCGCGCTGGCGCTTCGTCCTGATAACCTTACTCGGGTCGCCTGTAGGACCAGTGAGAGCGGGAGCGCCTTTGCCCCGTTCACGCCTCGCGCGGCAGGAAGCCCCAGTAGCGGCTGTCCTGCGAGTTGTCGCGGTTGTCGCCCATCACGAAATACTGGTTCGGCGGGCACGGTCACCGGGCCGTACCGCTCGCGCACGTCGAACGACGTGACTTCGTGGAACTCTGAGTTCGTCGGCGGCGGCTCGAGGAAGTGCACATGCGGCTCGTCGAGCGGCTGGCCGTTGATGTAGACCTTCTTGCTCTTCAGCTCGATCGTCTCGCCCGGCAGGCCGATCACGCGCTTGATGAAGTCGCGCTCCGGCTCGTCCGGGATACTTGAAGACGATCACGTCGCCGCGGCTGGATCGTGCCGATCGGCAGCAGCGTGCGCTCGAGCGCCGCGGCGTCGGGCCGAGGACGAACTTGTTGACGAGCAGGTGATCGCCGATCAGCAGGTTGTTCTCCATCGAGCCGGTCGGGATCTTGAACGCCTGCACGACGAACGTGCGGATGAACAGCGCGAGGATCACGGCGATGACGATCGACTCGAAGTACTCGCGCGACGGTCGGACTTCTTGAACGGTGCCGTCGGCCGTCATTCGTCTAGTCCGTCCCCATCTTCAGCACGGCGAGGAACGCTTCCTGCGGGATCTCGACCGTGCCGACGCGCTTCATGCGCTTCTTGCCTTCCTTCTGCTTCTCGAGCAGCTTGCGCTTGCGCGAGATGTCGCCGCCGTAGCACTTGGCGAGCACGTTCTTGCGCAGCGCCTTGACCGATCTCGCGCGCGATGATGCGGCCGCCGATCGCCGCCTGGATCGCGACCTCGAACATCTGCCGCGGAATCAGCTCGCGCATCTTCGACGCGAGCAGCGCGGCCCGCGCTCGTACGCCGCGTCGCGGTGGACGATGATCGACAGCGCGTCCACCGGATCGCCGTTGACCAGGATGTCGAGCTTGACGAGCGGCGACGGCCAGTAGCCGGTCACATGATAGTCGAGCGACGCGTAGCCGCGCGAAATCGTCTTGAGCTTGTCGTAGAAGTCGAGCACGACCTCGTTGAACGGCAGCTCGTAGGTGATGAGCACGCGGTCCGAGGCCGAGATACTCGAGCGTCTTCTGCACGCCGCGCTTGTCCTGGCACAGCTGCAGGATGCCGCCGACGTGCTCGGCCGGCGTCAGGATCATCGCCGGTGATGACCGGCCCTCGATTTTCGTGATCAGGCCGGTATCGAGCAAAGCAATACGTGGCTT
>ERZ1370068.9644-contig-8406_pt1 | contig 38675 bp, 64 predicted proteins | sample MGYA00561227_ERZ1370068 | MGnify/ENA primary metagenome ERZ1370068 (study PRJEB38410, sample SAMEA6850437) | metagenome | study: Metagenomic assessment of the ecological functions of the soil: analysis of the soil microbiota associated with the...
AATTGTACTTCGTTCAGTTACGTATTGCTGCTAAACGACTGCCGGGAGTTGACAAAGCAGGTAATCGGCTTAATCGCGGCGAAGAAGGGCTCGGCGAAATCTCTTAGCTTTGTTCCATGGCTTGCCGGGATATGAACTGGCGCTCGGCGTCCCGTCCTTTCCAACGGCACGATGAACATGAGACCGTCGTCGACACCGCGCGCGTATTCACAGAAGTGATCAAAGCGATTGTCGATGCTCGGCCCAGACGCCTGGAATCAATCCCGGCGCCTCGCAACGCAAAGCGTTTCTTCGCCACCCTTCTTTTCGCGAGGTTCGCTGTTCGCGAAGCCCTCTCCTTCGGCCACTCTAACGAACAAATCCCTGCGTGCCCGGCTTTTCTCGACGGCTCAAATTTCAAGCCTGGCGTGATTGACGGCCGCTGGGGCGGAATTGCATGCGCAAGGCGCTCGTCCGTTACGAAGCAGCGGAGGGGAAAAGCGGCGGACAGTTCGGCGCAAGAGCGCCAGACCGATTAGATCTGCGCTTTCGAACTCAATCGCGACCGCTTCTCACCAGTTATACATTTTCGCCTAACGACCAAAAATTCATCGGCCACGTTCCGGGAAACCACGCGCAACAGGCGAAGCAGCAGAGCATGCCCTTACAACGATTTTCTCGAGCTTTGTTGGGCGAGAAATTTCATGCCGAGGGCGATTTCCTGCGCCAGCCCAATCCAGGATTACGACTGGAGCAAAAAGCGAAACCGGGCGACGAAGTGAAGGTGCCCTAACGTGGCCAAGCCGCTTCGATCTGCACGGGAAGCGATCGACCTGCAAAAGCAAAGCCGAAGCACCGCAGGAAAACTAACCTCCCCTGCAAACCGAAAAACAAAAAAACAGAGAGAACAGAGCGCTACGCCATTTTGTTGTCTCGTGCAGGAGAAGAATCTCTGGGCTAAAACAGAGCGACAAGTTGGTCGGCAGTTAATCCGCAATCACGCCCGGCTCAAAGGCCCTGCCAGCACCGATCGGCAGAGTGGTTCGCGTGAAAGGCTTCAGCTGGATGCCGACCTTTCGCTGGGACGAAGCGATGCTGCATCACGGGAAGCGGGGCGGCGATTTCTGGAGTTGCCGCCCGGGCCCAATGACGTCCCGTCGGAATCATCTGGATCGGAATTGAGTCACAAAGGTAAGTGGCCTGCACGGCATGGACGCGCCGGAAACGATTTGGCACTCACGAGCCACGGTTGCATCCGGCTCTCCAATTGGGATGCGCTCGATCTGAGTAGCCAAAAGTGTTGCCCGGCGTGCACGTGACGATTCGTTACGAGGCGTTTGACCCGGCGAAGGCACTGCCTGTCAGTACCCGCAGCCGACCGCGCGGGTTTCCAGATCCACTGCCGCCCGTGTTCTCCGGACGCATTGCACTAATCGCGGCGAAGAAGGGCTCGGCGGAAATCTTTGCAGCGCTACGTTCGCCGCGACGCCGGGGATTGCGGCAAGAACTCGACCTTGGATATCATGGGATAGGTGCCGCGCCATTTCGCGCAGCGCCACGTCGGAGAAAATCGCAGTAGGCCGGCACGTTGCGCGCGTCAGCCAGAGCGTGCGATCGGACGCCGCGGAGGCGAGCGAAGAGGGCTTCATCGCATCGATTTCGCCGGCGCGCATGTTTCAATTTCGCTGGCGGTTTTTCGACCTGCTTGGTGAGGAGTGATCGGCGTTCGTTCGCGCAGGGCGCGCGCGACCGGCCGCAGTCACCTGCAGAGTGGCAAATTTCCAGGCGCAACCTCGACCAGACCTAGCCGCGAACAGCTGCGCCCGAGCGCCTGCCAGGCGTCTCGCGTTTGATTTCGCGCGCCCGATGCCGTAGGTCGAAAGTTCGTTATGCCGCCGCTGCCGAATCGCCTCCGTATCGGCGCCGGTCAGCACTTCGACGATGTGGTTAAGGCCGAAAGCGAAGCCGCTCTTTTGCTGCACCCGCAGAACGCAGAGAGAGAAATTTCTGCGCGGCCACCGTGCCGTCGAACGTTTCGCGCGGGTTGAGACAGTTGTCGCAGCCATTGCAGGACTCGTTAGGCCATTCCTCCGCAAAATAGCGCAGGAGCGGTCGTGCGCCGGCATTCGCGGGTCTCGGCGTAGTGCACCATCTGGCGTAAGCTGTTCGCGCGCGATCCGCTGCTTCACTCTCGCTTTTTCCTCGATGAAACGCGTCTGTTTCACGACATCGCCGGCGCTGAAGAGGAGCACGCAATCGCTCGGCAGTCCGTCGCGTCCGGCGCGCCCGGTTTCCTGGTAATAGCTCTCGATGTTCTTCGGCAGGTCGTAGTGCACGACGAAGCGAACGTTCGGCTTGTTGATCCCCATCCCGAAGGCGATCGTCGCGCTCACCACCCGCACGTCGTCGCGCAGGAACATCTCCTGGTTCTGCGCGACGCTCTTTCGCTTCCAGCCCGGCGTGATACGGCTTCGGCCGGGATGCCGTCGGCGTTCAGTTTCGCGCGCGACGCGAATCGGCGGTCTTGCGGCTGGCGCAATAAACGATGCCGCTGTCGTTGAGGCCGGCTCGCGCAGGAACTCGAGCAATTGATCGTAGGGCGACGACTTCGGCACGACCCGGTAAGTCAGGTTGGGCCGGTCGAAGCTGGCGACGTAACACCGCGGCTCGCGCAGCTTGCAGTTGCTGGAGGATGTCGCGCGCGCACACGCTCGGTCGCGGTCGCGGTCAGCGCCATGATCGGCACGTCCGGCAAAAGCGACCGCAGCCTGGCCAGCTCGCGATATTCCGGCCGGAAATCGTGGCCCCATTCGCTGATGCAATGCGCTTCGTCGATCGCGATCTGCGCGACCTTCCACTCCTTGCACCTCTTCGATGAAACGAATCGAGCATGAGCCGCTCCGGCGCGACGTAGAGCAAGCGGAACTCCCCGTTGTAAAGCCCGCGCAGCCGTGAGCGGGCCTCGCGTCGCCATCGAGCGCGGAATTCAGAAATGTCGCCGCGACGCCCGCTCGCCTGCAGGGCGTCGACCTGGTCTTTCATGAGCGAGATGAGCGGCGAAACCACGATCGTTAGGCCATCGCGCAACAAGGCCGGCAGCTGAAAACAAAGCGACTTCCCGCCGCCGGTCGGCATGAGGGCAAAAACGTCGCGCCCCGCAAGCGCGTCGCGCACGATCTCCTCCTGCAACGGCCGAAAGGCCGTGTAGCCGAAGTGTTTCTTGAGGGCGGAGAGAAAATTCATGTCCTTATCTGTCCTGTGTCAGTCTCCACCTCCGTGCCGGGCTGAGACCGAAGCGATGGTGATCGGAAACGGAATCGTGATCTGGCCTTGCTGGTGATTTGGCATGAGTAATACCGGGGTGTGCCATCTGTTTCCTCGGTGATTATTACGCGCAGGGGCAATCATGCGAAAGAAAAATACGTCATTCGTTAGGGTCTAACGGTTTGCCGACGGGAGAATCGTGTCTCATGATGTGAGGTTGGATGCTGGAACGGTCGCAGCATCGGTATGCCCGCTTCACTCGAACAGATCTCGATAATACGCCGATGGGCGCGAACCTCACCGCCGCCTCGGGCGCGACCTTTCGGGTCTGGGCGCCGCACGCGCATCGGGTCCACGCCTGCCGTAAATGGCGCGGCGGCCGTGACGAGAGGCAACTTGCTCACGCCAGCAGAAGCGCGGGCGATTGGCGCGGCTTTCTTGCCCGGCGTGCAGGACCGCGATCGTTACAAGTTTTTGTCGTCGGCGACGGCGGATCGGGTCCGAAGCGCGATCCGTTTGCGCGGGAGCTGGCCACTCCGTTCCCGGACGATTGCGTCATCCGCGCGACCGGATTTTCCGTGGCACGAGGCTGGATACGTCACGCCGCAGTTTCACGATTTCGTGATCTATCAGTTGCACGTCGGCGTATTTTTGACTCTGAATCTGCCGCGGCAAGGCGGGCACGTTTCTCGATGTCGCGCGCAAGATTCCACACCTCGTTAGCCTCGGGGTCACGGCCGATTCAGCTCATGCCGATCCAGGAGTTTGCCACCCAGTTCAGCCTCGGCTACAACGGCGTCGATTACTTTTCTCCGGAGATGGATTTCGCCGGTCGAGGATGCGGACCTGCCGCCGTATCTCGCGCAGTTAAATCAGCTCCTGACCGCAAGGGTCTGGCGCCTTATGCAATCGGCTGATCTGCGCGGAGAGATGAACCAGCTCGAAGGCCTTGATCGATCTCTGCCATGTTGCACGGACTCGCTGTTCATTCTCGACGTGGTTTACAACCATGCGTGGCGGCGATTTCGGCGACGAGAGCATTTACTTTTTCGATCGGCAATCGACAGCGGGCGGAAACTGGAATTCGCTTTACTTCACCGACCGCGGACACGCCGGCGGGCTGGTCTTCGATTTCGGCAAACCGGAAGTGCGCGACTTCCTCATCCAGAACGCCCGATTTTTCCTCGAAGAATATCGGGTCGACGGGTTCCGCTACGATCAGGTGAGCGTGATCGACCACGACGGCGCGCCCCACGGCTGGAGCTTTTGCCAGGACCTGACCGCGACGGTCGCGCTATCGCCAGACCGCAGTCGTTAGGCAAAGCGGAGTACTGGAACGTCAATCCGCTCGTCGTTCAGCCGCCGCCGCAAGGCGCTGGGTTTGACACCTCGCTGACCGACGGATTGCGCATCGCGATTCGCGACGTGATCGGCAACGCCAGCGCGCCGGACACGCGTCCGCTGAACATGAGCGGTTTGGCGCAAAGCCTGTGGCCGGATGGATTCTACTGAGCAATGGCGTTTCGTCCAGGGGCCGGAGAATCACGACATTGTTTATGAGGGACGTGAGCAGCGCGTGGCGCGGCTGGGGCATCCGGACTGATCCGCGCTCGTGGTTTGGGCGCAGCCGCGCGCGGTCGCGACCGGACTCGAGCCTGACTGCGCCCGGAATTCCAATGCTCTTCATGGGTCAGGAATTTCTCGAGGACAAACAATGGTCGGACAATTTTACCTTTCACCAGGATCTGCTCCTCAATTGGGCCGGGCTCGATGCGGGCGACAAACAGATGATCGATCACGTCCGCTTTACGAGCGAGCTGATCGCGCTGCGCTGGCGATCATCCGGGATTGCGCGGGCAGGGATTCCGCGTCGTGCACGTGCACGACGAGAATCGCGTGCTGGCCTTTCATCGCTGGGTCGAAGGCGAAGGGCACGACGTGCTCGTCATCGTGCACCTTTCGACCTTCAATCGTTTCGACTATCGCATCGGCGTGCCGGGCGGTGGCGTCTGGCGCGAGGTGTTTAACAGTGACGTCTATGAGTCGTGGGTGAATCCAAACGTCGACTGGTAACGGCGGCGCGGTTCTGGGAGACGGTCCGGCCATGCACTGAGTTCGGACAGTCAGCATCGCTGGTTTTGCCCGCTAATTCGATCCTGGTTTTCGCGCGTTAGGAATTTCTCGTTAGGCGCGGATGGAGCAGGCGGGCGTGTTGCTGGTCGCGGAGTGAATTCTCCTTGTTTAGAGAAGGACGCGAAGCTGTAATTGCGCCATGACGGCGACCGGGGCGAGCTTCAGGCGTCGCATCTTCGTGGTCATGCCCTTTGGGAAAAGGAGTGCCGAAGAAACCGCGCATCGACTCGATCGGAGAGCCGACGGACAAAGACGACCCCTTCAGGTCGATTTCGATGACGTCTATCAAATGCTCTTCCGTCCGGCGCTCGAAGAAGCGGGTCTGCAGCCGTTTCGCGCCGATGACGAGGAAAGCGCCGGCGACATCCTCAAAGACATGTTCGCCGAACTGGTGACGGCGGACTTCGTTCTTTGCCGATATCTCGATCCTCAATGCGAATGTATTTTACGAACTGGGCATCCGCCATACCGTCGGTCCGCGCGGCGTGATTTGCCTGCATGCAGGCTGGGCGAGATCGCCCGTTTGACGTCGCGCCGCAACGCACTTTCAAATACGACGGGCAGCTTTTCCGCGTCGGTCTCCCGCGGGACGCCGCGTGGGAAACACAGATCGCCGCTGAGGTTTCGCGTCTGGGTCAGACATTGCAAGAAGGCGGTTGCGGCGGATCGCACGACGGAAGGCAGCCCGGTGTATGGCAATCTACCGAAGCTCATACGCCGGATGCGAGTCAGATCGGCACTGCGCGCTTCAAGCATTACCAGGCGCAAGCCGACGAATGGAATAAGCGAGTGACAATTGCGGGAAAGGAAGGTCATGCCGAGGACATTCTCACCCTCGCTGGCGATGTGCCGTCGCCCTACTATCGGCGCAAGTTGCTGCGCCAATGCGAGCGAGGCGTTGCTCGCGCTCCGGTCGCTTTGCGCAGGCGGAAAGATCTTCCAGGAATTGTGCCGGGACGTGGATGGGGATGAGTCAGCCGAAGAACTGCGCGTGAAGACGCAACTCGCGCTCTCAGCCAATCGGCTCGGGCGGAGAAACGAAGCGAGCAAAGACTGAGCGATCTGGCCCGCTCGATGCCGGGAGAACCGAGGCGCAGGGCGCCCTCGGTCGCGTCTACAAGGACATGTGGCGGACTACCTGGAGTCAGGCGGAGAAATTAGAAGAGCGAACTAAACTGGCGTGGCGCAACATCGCCATGGTGCGGAGATCAGTCGAAACCTACGAGGTTGCGATCCGACATCGATCTCGCGAGCTATTTCAATGGTATCAATGTCATCACTCTGGCCACGCTGGCCGAATCACGTCGCGCAGGCCAACAAGCGCACTGCGAAACCGGTGGTCGCCGATTTAGCCGATCTCCAAACGGTCGTCCGACTTGCAGCTACAGCTAAGATCGACGATCCGGCGGAGGCGGTCTGGGCCGCGCTACTCTTGGCGAACTCCATCTCGGACTTGGCCGCCCGGAGGAGGCACTCGATGGTTACGAGCAGGCCACGGCCGACCCAAGCCTCACCTGGTTCAACATCCGCTCGATGTTCGAGCAGGTGCAGCTTTTCCAACTCCTCGGCTACCAACCGAAAGCAGTGGAGCCGGTCGCGGCGCTGCTTCAGCAAAGATTGGAAGAACTACCGCATCGTTCGGTGCGTTTCGACAAAGTCGTAATTTGCAGCGGGCACATGATCGACAAGCCTGATCGGAAGACGCCACGCTTTCCCTGGGCAAGGCAGAAGCTGTTCGCGCGAAAATCGCCGCAACAGCTCGAGCAATGGAAAGTCGGCGCCGGCGACCTCGCGGTCTGCGGCGGCGCGTGCGGGGCCGATATTCTCTTCGCCGAAGAATCTCTGCGCCGCGGCGCCCAACTGCGTTTGCTCCTCGCCCAGGAGGTCGATGATTTTATCCGCGATTCCGTGCGTCATGCAGGGAACGACTGGGTCCAGCGCTTTCACGCCCTGCGCGAGCAAGGCTGAGGTCGCGACGCAACCGGAGCGTCTCGGCAAGGAACCTAACGACGTTTCAATTTATGCGCGGACTAATCTTTGGATCATCAACACCGCCCGGGTCGAGGCAGCCGATCCCGGTAAAATTTACGCGCTGCTGGTCTGGGACGAAAAACCGCGCGGCGACGGGCCGGGCGGGACGTCGGATTTCCAACAAAAGTCTGTGATCTCGGCGGCCAGGTCGAAATCATCAATCCCACGAACTTACCATGAACCCATCATTCGAATACCTGGAACGGCGGCTCGAGCCGCAGGAAAAGTGGCACGAGGAAAAAGCGAGATGGAATAAGTGGCTCTTCTATACGATGGAGGTGGCCACGCTCCTGTCCGGCGCCGCGATTCCGGTCGTCAACCTGCGTGGTCAGGACCCTACCTCGCAGGAGTGCTCTCCGCTATTCTCGGTGGCCTCGTGGTGGTGGCGGCCGCGGTGGGGAAGCTCTTCAAGTTTCACGATAACTGGCTGCATTACCGTGGACTCGTCGAAGCCCTCGGGCGCGAGAGAGGCTTTCTCGGCAGCCGCCGGCGACTACGCGTCGCCGCTCGACGAAGCAGGCCGCAAACGACTTTGGTGGAGCGGGTCGAGAACCTTCTCGCGAGCGCCACCTCGCGGTTTATCGAGAACACACCGCAGCGAGCGAGACGCTGCTCCAGCCGCTGAAAACAAATCATAAGCGCTGGCTTGCCCATTTACGGCAACATCTCTCTCTTTTGTGAACCAGGCTCAATCCAGATTCAAAGAAAAACTCGCCAAGACCGGTTCTCGAAAACTTCTGGCTCTCGACGGCGGCGGAATTCGAGGAATCATTTCTGTTGAGATCCTGGCCAAAATCGAGGCCAGAGCTGCGAGCCGCAACCAGCAATCCTGACCTCGTCCCTCTCCGACTATTTCGATGACGTCGCCGGGACGAGCACCGGCGCGATCATTGCCACACTCGTCTCACTCGGCTTTGGCGTTGATGAGATTCGGGAGTTTTTATGTCAAAAGCGGCGCGGAAATGTTTCCAGCCAGCCAGGCTTTGGGAGCGGCTGCATGCGAAATTCAATGACGACAACCTGACGAGAATGCTCAAGGAGGTAACGGGTGCAGGAGACAACGCTCGGCTCCGACAAACTCCGGACGTTGCTCATGATCGTCCTGCGGAACGCCACGACCGATTCCGCCTGGCCGGTAAGTAATAATCCTAAGGCCAAGTATAACGACGTGGCGGTCCGTGGCGCTGGCACGCAACCTCACCTGCCACTCTGGCGGTTGGTGCGCGCCAGCACCGCAGGCGCCCACCTATTTCCCACCCGAAATCGTCGAGGTCGGGCCTCGTCGGTTTGTCATTCGTTGATGGCGGAGTCACGATGTATAACGACCCCGCGTTCCAACTTTTCCTGATGGCAACAACGAGTCATACCGGCTTTGCTGGCCGGCGGGGAAGACAAGATGTTGCTCGTCTCTGTCGGCACGGGCGCGAGTGCGAATGCGAACAACAACCTTACTCCCGTGAGATGGACCTGATTTATAACGCGAGCCACATCCCTTCGGCTTTGATGGCGGCCGCGCTCCACGAACAGGATTTTCTCTGTCCGGACGTTTGCGCAAGTGCCTCGTTGGAGATCCGCTAGACCGGGGTAGCGGACGTCGTCGGTCACGGCATTCCCGGCGTCCCGAAGCTGTTCACCTATGCGCGTTACAACGCCGACGCTATCTCGCGAAGGACTGGATCTCCTCGAGTCTTCCACAGATTGACCCGACTCACGTGCAACAGATGGATTCCGTAGATCACATCGGCGAAATGCAGGAAGTCGGCCGCGCGGTGGCGCAACAGAAAGTGCGCGCGGCGCACGCTTCTTCTAGGGGCGTCGCTCTTTGATTGACTGCAGCAGGTCGGCAACTACATCAGCTCTCGGCTTCGCGCCGAGGTTGCCTTTGCCGTGGACGCGCGACGCTGACGGCGTTCGCTTCCATGTCGCGGTTTCCGATCACGAGCATGGTGTGGACCTTCATCTGCTCGGCGCTGGAGATCTTTGCTTTGATGTGATCGCTGCTCGCGTCGAGCTCGGCGCGGACTTCGTCGGCGCGCAGTTCGGCTTGGATGGCGCGGGCGTATTCGAGGAGCGGCGGCTGTCGTCGCCGATCGGCAGGATGCGGACCTGCTCGGGCGCGAGCCAGAGCGGGAAGTTGCCGGCGTAATGCTCGATCAGGAAACCGATGAAACGCTCGTGCGTGCCGAGCGGCGCGCGATGGATGCAGAGCGGCGTCGTTCTCGGTGTTGTCCGCGGTCTTGTAGGCGAGGCCGAAGCCTGGCCGGGACGGCGAAATCGACCTGGTTGGTCGCGATGCTGAACTCGCGGCCGATCGCGCTCCAGACCTGGACGTCGATCTTCGGCCCGTAGAAGGCGGCTTCGTTAGGCACTTCGACGTAGTTGATCCCGCTGCGCTGCAGGACGCCGCGGACCATCTCCTCGGTCTTGAGCCAGAGCTCGGAGTTATCGACGAACTTCTGGCCGAGCTGGGCTGGGTCGTGGGTCGAGAAACGCACTGACGTATTTCTCGATCCCGAAGATCTTGAAATACTTGAGATACATCTGGTTGACGGCGTTGAACTCGTCTTCGAACTGCTCGCTCGGTGCAGTAGATGTGGGCGTCGTTCATCTGCAGCGAGCGCACGCGCATGAGGCCGAAGAGTTCGCCGCGACTGCTCGTAGCGATGGCAGGTGCCGTATTCGGCGAGTCGCAGCGGCAGATCGCGATAGCTGCGCGGCAACTGCGGCGAAGAGCTTGTGGTGATGCGGGCAGTTCATCGCTTTGAGGTAATAGCGATCGTTCTCATGTCGCTCATCTCTCTAGGAACATATCCGCAGCGACTCTCGTCTATCAATCCGCGTTTGCCGTTAGCGCTGCCGCGTTCAGTTCTTCGGACAGTCGCACTCACGATTTTCAGGAACGTCTCGGCGAACGCGGTCGCAGTCGTCCTCTTTTTGCAATTCGCGAGTATTGCTTCGCGTAGCCAGCTAGAAGGTTTCGCGCCAACTCTTTCGACTCCTGCTTGCAATTCAGTTGAAGTGCTTCTGTCGCTCTCCTTCGAGACGGAGCGCATCGGCGGAAACATCGAATCCGCGTAGTACGGCAGATGCCCGCTCGTTAGGTACACGGCTTTCCGCGCGCAAGATGTGCGTCGTCCGCACGCGCTGATAGCCGGCGGCGAACTCCGTCTCCTTCGGCGAGCTTCTCCAGTTCTTCGATGATGGCGGCGCCGCGCGGCAGCCAGAGCGGCAAACCCGGGTCCGACGTCGTCGTCGAAGGTGAAAAGCTCTAGTTCCTTGCCGAGCTTGCGATGGTCGCGCTTCTTCGCTTCCTCGAGCATCGCGAAGTATTCGTCGAGCTGCGGTCTTGTTCTTGAAGGCGGTGCCGTAGATGCGCTGGAGCTGCGGGTTCTTTCGTCGCCCTTGTAGTAGGCGCTGGCCACGTTCGTGAGGCGGAAGGCGCCGATGTTGCCAGTGCGCATGACGTGCGGGCCGGCGCAGAGATCCGTAAAAATCGCCGTTGCGATAGATCGTGATCGTTTCGTTCTCGGGAATGTTCTGGATGATATCGAGCTTGAACTTGCTCGGTTCGCGGTCTCGCACCGAGGGCGCCAAGTTCACCACGGTTGGCCATCTCCAAGGCGTCGGCGCGTGAGAGTTCAACCCGCTCGAAGCGATGGTTTCGCTTTGACTTCCTTTTTCATCTCGGCCTCGATTTTCTCGAAATCCTCGGGCGAGATGCGGTGCGGCAGCTCGACGTCGTAGTAGAAGCCGTTCTCGACCGGCGGCCCGGCGGCGAACTGCGCTTCCGGCCAAAGAGCGCAGGATCGCGGTCGCCAGGACATGCGCGCAGGAATGGCGGATCCGTTCAGCTCCGTCATCGGTGGACCTTCATGTGCCGTGCGGTCACATCGGCGGCGGCGATGTCTTCGGCGACTGAGCTTTCTTCGTTCATTTTCAAGACGCAAATTATCGGCTGCAAAGCTAACAGGGTAGGACGAATTTGCACGATGGCAGTGCGTCAGGCTCGAGCGTGGTTTCTTCTGCTACTCCTCGGGGCGAGCTGCAAACCAGCGCAGACCTCCGCGCGCGAGTTTGCCGCGCGAGCGCGAGCGGATGGGTAAAAGAGCAGGTCGCGATGCGTGGGGTGACCGACGAGCGGGTCTTGAGGGCGATGCGCAAGGTGCCGCGCGAACAATTCGTGCCCGAACCAATGCGCGGCCAAAGTTATTCCGGACGGGCCGCTGCCGATCGGTTACGACCAAACGATTTCGCAGCCGTTCGTCGTCGCCTTCATGACGGAGAAACTCGGCCTGCGCCCGACGGATCGCGTCCTGGAAATCGGCACCGGGTCCGGTTACCAGGCGGCGATCCTGGCTGAACTGGCGGCGAAGGTTTACACGATCGAAATCGTCGAGCCGCTGGGGAAAAGAGCCGCGCAAACCCTGCAGCGACTCGGCTACAAAAACGTGCAGGTGAAAATCGGCGACGGCTATCAGGGCTGGCCGGAACACGCGCCCTTCGACGCGGTCATCGTGACCTGTGCGCCCGACCACGTGCCGCAACTGCTGGTCGAGCAAACCAAGGAAGGCGGGCGCATCATCATTCCGGTCGGACCGGCGGGCGATCAGACGCTGTATCTGCTCGAGAAAAGAATGGCCGGCTCGAGCAGCGCAATGTTTTGCCGGTGAGCTTCGTGCCGATGACGGGCGAAGCGAGTCGGCCGCGGTGAACTCCGGGTCGGCGCAGTTGGATCGCCTAACGAATCAGGCAGTCCAACGGCGCGCTCGTTAGCCGCGCTTGCTGAAGATCTTGAGTTCGTTTGCGGCTTGCTCTGGAGTTCGTCGAGGGCGGCGAGCGCGGCTTCCTGCTTCTTGATCGTAGCGGCGTTGGTTCGCCTGCATGTCCTGCAGAAGTTGCAGCGTCGCCTTCAAGTCACTCTCCGGCGCCGCGGCAGATTTTGCGACGACCGCGGGGGCGGGGCTGGCGGCTTGGAGAATGATTGGCACAGGAGTTTGACCGCGGCTGCTGAGCAAGGACAGCGCGCTGAAGATCACGGCAAAGAAAACGATCAGGTAATGCCTCATTTTAGCGTCCCCCGGCTGCCGTAGATCCGGGCGACCCGGATTGCTTCGGCCACTGCGGCCAGCTTCGCGTCGATCTTCGCCTGGTTGTCGGCGATCACGAGCTGTTGAGCCTGCACTTCCTTGAGCAGGGCCTCCACCGTTTCTGGGTCATCCGTCACCGGAGATTGTGCGCCGATGGAAGTGGCGAAAAGGGCCAGCGCGCCGAGGAGCGTCAGTTTTTCATAAGCAAAGTGTCGCCAGAATAGCGAAGCAAGTCACGTTCCCGACGCGACCGGACCAGGCCGAGCATGCTCCTGGCCGGTCCACGGCGCGAAAACTGCTTGCGGTAAGAGTGCTCAGTTGTTACCCTCTGCCCATGGCAGGTCCGGGAATGTTTCAATCACAGAATCTTTCCCTGCAGCAGGTTCTGGCGCCGCAGCTGCAGCAGAGCCTGCTCATTCTCCAGGCGCCGCTCCTCGAGCTGCGCAACCTCGTGCAGCAGGAAATGGAGACCAATCCCGGTGCTCGAGGAGTTGGCCGAGCCGACCGAGGAGGAGCGCCAGGTTTCCGAGAGCGAGCCGGCGGAAGACAATTTCAAGGAGGAATTCGATCAGCTGGCGAAGCTCGATGACGAATGGCGCGATTACATGGCGCAATCGAGCAGCTACAGCGGCCGCTCGAAGGATGAGGACGAAAAGCGGCAGTTCTTTTTCGATTCCATCGCCACCCAGGAGACCCTGCAGCAACATCTCGTCGGCCAATTGAACCAGACCGCGCTCAGCGGCGACGATCGCAAGACCGCCGAGCTGATCATCGGCAACATCGACGACAACGGCTTCCTCCAGACCACGCCGGAAGAGATGGCGATGAATACCGGCATTCCGCAGGAAGATTTCGAGCTCATGCTCACGCTCGTTCAGAGCTTTTATCCGCCGGGCGTGGGCGCGCGCGACTTGCGCGAGTGCCTCTTGATTCAACTGAAGCGCGAGGGACGCGAGAAGAGCCTCGAATACCGGATCGTCTCCGACCACATGACCGACCTCGGCAAACGGCGCTTTCCGAGATCGCCCGCCGGATGGGGATCACCGTTGAGCAGGTGCAAAAAGCCGCCAACAACATCGCCCAGCTCGATCCGCGACCCGGACAGATTTTGCCGAGGCGCCGCAAAATTATGTCCTGCCCGATGTGACGGTGGAAAAATCCAGGGCCAATACCAGGTCATCCTGAACGGCGAACAAATCCCGCACCTGCGGATCAGCAACACCTACAAGGACATCATGTCGCAGGACGGGAGCAACGGCGAAGTGAAGGATTACATCCGCGACAAAATCCGGAGCGGAAAATTCCTCATCAAATCGATCCACCAACGCCAGCAGACGATCTCGAACATTGCGCACCAGATCGTCTCGCGGCAGAAGGAATTTCTCGAGCAAGGGTCGGCGCACCTGAAGCCGATGACGATGGTGCAAATCGCCGACGCCGTTGGTGTGCACGAGACGACCGTGAGCCGCGCGATTTCCGGCAAATACATTTCGACGCCGCAAGGCGTGTTCGAGATGAAATATTTTTCACTCCGGGCTACCAGACTTCGAGCGGCGTCTCGATGAGCAACACGAGCGTGAAAGAGGCGATTCTGGACCTGGTGAAAAACGAGGCCGGGAGCGCGCCGCTGAGCGACAAGGAAATCGTCGAGATCCTCGGCCAGCGCGGCATCCCGATCGCCCGGCGCACGGTGGCGAAATACCGGACCGAGCTGAATATTCTGCCGAGCAACATGCGGCGGAAGTATTGAGCATCGCGGCTCACGGCGAAGCAAGGAACTGCAGCGCTTCTCGGTCTCGGTCCCTGCCCGCAACCTGGTCCGAGATTGCGCCCATGATGAGTCCGTGGTAAGATGCGCGCCCTGCTTGGAATCATGCAACGCAAACTAACGGCCATCCTGTCCGCCGATGTGCGTCGGCTACAGCGGCCTCATGGAGGCCGACGAGACGGGGACGCATGAACGGTTGAAGGCCAATCGCAGCACGATTTTCGATCCCCAAGTCGCCACCCATGGCGGCCGCGTGTTCAAGCTGATGGGCGACGGCGCACTGGCGGAGTTCTCCAGCGTCGTCGCCGCTGTGAACTGTGCGCTGGCGATACAAGATGCGACAGGAAAAGCCGGGACTGAGATCGCCGAAGCCAAGCGCATCCGCTATCGCATTGGCATCAATCTTGGCGAAGTCATTGTCGAGGGCGACGACATCTATGGCGAGGGCGTCAACGTGGCTGCGCGGCTCCAGGCCCTCGCTCCGGTGGGCGGCGTAGCCCTCTCCCGCGTCGTCCGGGATCAAGTAGAAGGCAAGGCCCCCTGCGCGTTTGAGGATATGGGTGAGCACACGGTGAAGAACATCGAGCGTCCGGTGCATGTGTTCTCTGTCCGTGCGGCTGCCGGGCGCAGCAGGCCGGGGAGCACAAAGCGGAACAACCTCGAAAGCTGTCGATCTGCGTGCTGCCGTTCGCCAACATGAGCGGCGATACCGAGCAGGAGTATTTCAGCGACGGCATCAGCGAGGACATTATCACTGACCTGAGCAAGGTTTCCGCGCTCGCGGTCATCTCGCGCAACAGTGCCTTCATGTATGAGGGCAAGCATGTTGATCTTCCGAAGGTCGCGCGCGAGTTGAAGGTCAGCCACGTGCTGGAAGGCAGCGTGCGAAAATCAGGAGGCCGCGTGCGGATCACGGCGCAGCTGATCGACGGCGCGACTAACGATCACGTCTGGGCCGAACGCTACGACCGCGACCTCAACGACATCTTCGCCCTCCAGGACGAAATCTCCGAAGCCATCGTCAAGGCTCTAAAGTTGAAACTCCTTCCCGAAGAGAAGAAGGCCATCGAACAGCGCGGCACGGAGAGTGTCGAGGCTTACAATCTCTATCTGATGGCGCGCCAGAACTACGTCACCGGCGGTGAAGCGATCTTCGGCGAGCGGAAGCAACCATCCGCATCTGTCAGCGCGTCACGGAAATTGATCCCAACTATGCACAGGCCTGGGCCCTGATGGCTCTTGACCAAATGATCAGTGCGCTTCATTCATGGAGGAAAAGGCGAGGACGGCCTGGCGGCAGCGGAACGCGCGCTTGCACTGGACGCCAATCTGGCCGAGGCCCATGCCGTAAAGGCCAGAATTTTCGCTGAAAACGGTCGTCACGCTGAGGCGTCTGCCGAAATCGCGAGCGGCCTTCGTCTCGACCCCGAGTCCTTTGAGGTCAACAGGTCGGCGGGCCTTTTGAGCTTCCGACAGCACCGGCTGGAAGATGCGATTCGCTATTGGGAAAAGGCGACGACTCTCATGGAAACGGATGTCGCTTCGCCTTGCCATGTTGACGACGTGTTACGCCGCCCTCGGAAATTTCCAAGCTGCCCGGCGCGCGGCAAAGATCGCGCTCGCCAGAGCCGAAAAGTTCTCGCGCAGGATCAGAACAATGGAGCGGTTACGGGCTGGGGGTTGGTGCTCTTGTAACCCTCGGCGAAACCGAACGCGCCAAGGAATGGATTAATCGTGCCCTGCTGATTGATCCAGACAACGTGCACATGCGCTATAACTTTGCCTGCGCCGTTGCGCACGATACGAAAGGTCAAAGAGACCGCGCTCGAATTGCTCGGGCCGGCTTTCGCGAAGATATCTATGAGCCTGTTAAACCACGCCAAGATCGATCCAGACCTCGATCCGCTCCGCGACGATCCCCGCTTCCAAGCCATGATCGCCGCCGCCGAAGCGCGGCTGGCGGCGGAAGATCAGACCGGCTCGCCACCGGCGAATCGATCAGCAACACCCGTTGATCCAGCGCTCCGATCTCATCCATGACGCCATCGCTCCGCCGAGCTGTCATCGCTGAATGGCGTGGCCTGCCCTCCGATTCGCCGCGGCCCGACCGGACGCAATCAACGGCCGAGCTTCTGCCCAAAGTGATGCAGAAGCTCGGATTAAAGGAGCGGATGCAGGAAAGCGAAATCCTCGGCGCGTGGAAAACGCTCGTTGGCGAATTCATCGCGGCGCATTCCTGCCCGATCGCGCTGCGCGAGGGCATTCTTTACGTCCACGTCCTCCAGCCGGCGCTGCATTACGAGCTGGATCGCGTGAACAAACCGGAAATCCTGCGCAAACTGAAACAGCGCTATGGGAGCCGGGCGATTCGCGATCTGCGCTTCCGGCTCGGCTAGAGACAAGAAGTGAGATCGACTTGGCTCTTAACGTTGCAGCGAGCTTAAGGTCTCAGCGTTTTCCGTTTCCTCTGCCTGAGGTGCTTCACAAATGCGCGCAGAGTTTCCGCGCTCACGTGATGCTCGATCCCCTCGGCGTCGGATCGCGCGACGAGCGCGGGCACGCCTAACGATCTCGAAGAATTCGACCACGATCTCATGCCGGGTGCGCGATTCCTCCGATAACTTGCTCCCGCTCGCGGTCAGGAAAATGGAGCGATAAGGGAGACTCGTGACCAGCCCGTCGCGTTGCAGCCGCTGAATCGTCCGCGCCACTGTGACGTGCGTGACCCCGAGCCGGCGCGCCAGGTCGATCACGCGCGCCTCGCCGGTCGACGGCGATCAATTCGGCGATGATCTCGACATAATCCTGCGCGATCTTCGTGCGAATGCTCTTCCCGCGTCCGGCGTGGATGGCGATGCGGGAGCGCAGGGCGGCGTTGCGGGCTTTGGCGGGCTTGGCAGCGGGCGGCACGGCGCAAGCAAAACAAAAGAAGCGGTCCGTTGACAACTGGAAGATGAATTTGTAGCATCCGCTACATCTTTAAGCGCGTCGCTGCGAGATGTAGAGACCAGCTAATTGTGATGATATCCGGAAGCGAACTGACGAGGCGGTCGGAGTCTGGCGGCTGGCGGCGCAGCGGCGGCCTGGTCTCGCTCCCGGAATCGCATCGCAGCGTCGTCGTCCCGAGCGACCGCTTCCTTCTGGCGCAAATTGGCGGCTTCTCCGGGCCAGGTTTTCTCGTCGCGGTCGGCTACATGGACCCGGGCAACTGGGCGACCGACCTGGCGGGCGGCGCGCAGTTTGGTTACACGCTGCTCTGCGTCATCATGATCTCCAATTTCATGGCGATCCTGCTGCAACACCTTTGCATCAAGCTCGGCGTCGCCACCGGGCGCGACCTGGCCCAGGCCTGCCGCGATCATTATTCCAAACCGACTGTCATCTTTCTCTGGATCCTCTGCGAGATCGCGATCGCGGCCTGCGACCTGGCGGAGGTCGTCGGCTCGGCCATCGCGCTTGCAGTTGCTCTTCGGCATTCCGCTCGTCTGGGGCTGCGTCATCACGGCGGTCGGACGTGCTCATTATCCTCTACCTGCAGACACAAGGGCTTCCGCCGCATGGAAGCGATCGTCATCGATGCTCATCGCGACGATCGCCCTCTGCTTCGCTTCCGAGCTCTCTTCTCCAAGCCAAACCTGCCCGGATGTGCTGGCCGGATTTATTCCGCGCGGCGAAAATTCTGAGCCCATCCCGGCATGCTCTACGTCGCGATCGGGATCATCGGTGCGACCGTCATGCCCCATAATTTGTATCTGCATTCCTCGATCGTCCAGACGCGCAAATTCGAGCGCACGCCCGCGGGCAAGCGTGAGGCGATCAAGTTCGGCACGATCGATTCGAGCGCCGCGCTCATGTTCGCCCTCTTCATCAACAGCGCCATCCTCATCCTCGCTGGCCTCGGCTTTCCACTGGTCGGGGCACCAGGACGTCGCGGCAGATCCAGGACGCCTTCAAGCTGCTCAGTCCGCTGCTTGGCGTGGGAATTGCGAGCGCGTTGTTCGCCATTGCGCTGCTCGCGTCGGGGCAAAATTCGACGCTCACCGGGACGCCTAGCTGGTCAGATCGTGATGGAGGGTTTTCTCAACTTCCGCATCGCGCCCTGGCTGCGGCGGTGATCACCGCGGCCTGGCGATCATCCCGGCGGTGCTGGTGATTGGCATTTTCGGGGAAAGGCAAACGACGCAATTGCTCATCGCGAGCCAGGTCGGTGCTCAGCATGCAACTCGGGTTCGCGGTCTGGCCGCTGATGCGCTTCACGGGTGAGAAAAGGAAGATGGGCGAATTCGCGAATGGTTTTTGGATCAAGCTCTTTCGGCTGGACGACGACGCTCATCATCATCACGCTGAATGTGAAATTGCTTTCGCGATACTTTCCTGCCAGCCTCGTGGTCGGCCGCCTTCTACGGCGCGCTCGGTTTGCCCGCGCCCTAACGTCGCGCGAGCGAGCGGTTGCTTAAAGCGGGCTGGCGCTCGGGGAAGCGGACGGTGTCACAGGGACCATTGCGGGATTTGTCGGGCCGGTCGGCAACAGATCGCGGTTCTTTAGTCCGTCCTGCAGATAGATAAACAAGCCGCCGACCGCGACCGCCAATCCAATACGTCGCTTCCCGGAAAGTCACCGGACCGACCGATTCCGTCACATAGCCATCGTGATCGTATCTTTGCGACATGACGATCGGTGAAAGATGTTTCGCGATCGCCTCCGGAGCCGGCCACTTGGAGAAATCAACTGTCGTCGCGAGAGCGGGGTAAAACGCCGCGCCCATCAGCAGAAGCGGACGGGCTGCAGCGTCCGCCCGTTCGAACAAGAGCGAGTATCGACATAATTGAAGGCCGACTCTGCGGGCGGCACCTGCGCGGTTGCATCGCGAAAAATCGCGCTCTTCTCCAACTCGCCTGTCGGCTGCAGATCTCGGCTCGAGCGCAGCCTCGACTGCGCCAGCGTCCGACCCGACCATCATCATCGTGTCCGAAATGGCAATGGCGGGGCGCACCGGAACCGAAACCACCGAACGGCTGCGCGCTGATGCACGGTCGCGCCGTTTTCATCGCTGCGCGCCCAGACCGCACCCGGCGATTTCGACAGAAGTCAACGCCTCCGCGATCTTCCGTCCGCGGGCGGCGTCATTCACCGGTAACGTGGCAACGAGCGTCGGCCAATGCGCGTCCGCCGCCCAATCTCCAACGATCTCCAGCTCCTCACCAAACGCTTTGCATAACCTCATCCAGCGAAATCCCGCGGGGCATCATTGCGGCGGTGAATTGTCGGACCAACGCCGGCTAACCTTACCGCAGCCGGCCCCGATGGGGCGAGGAGATTGCCGGGCCAATGAACTCGCGACGCCGGAATAAAGAAACGTGTCCGCCCCAGCAGTGCCCGAGGAGGGGCCGCTTCAACTTTTCTCCGCGCCCATCTGCGGCATCGCAACAAAATCTGTTTCCCGCATTTTTCCATGGTCGAAGCCAACCACCGCCGCCACGCTGCGCACCTGCTTTAACCGCTCCACTGGTCCATGGGCAGCGACTGCCCAGTCATGCGCAACGAGCGGCATCAGTTTTTCCACAAAGGGCCGCGGATCGAGAAAGATCATCCCCGCATATTCATCAGGCAGATGTTTCGCGCCGCGGCGAAAGCACTCGCTTTCCTCAGCGAGCTGTTGGCTTTCGCCCGGCGATGATCGGCGCGGTCGAGCAGTGCCCTGAGCGCCGCGACGTCGTTCGAGGCCAAAAACCACTGATTATCGTAAACGCGTGCGAAGACGAAATGCGATACGCTTACCGTCTCGATCTTGTGCTGCTCGTAAACGATCGTCTCGCGTTTCGCATTCGCCGTCTTCGCCAGAGATCCGCCTCTGCGTTGCTCGACGAATTTTCTCGCTTCTTCCGGGATTGATCGAAATGAAAACCGCCGATCACCTTTGGTTCGTTATTCTCGACCGACGTCAGGGCGAGGAACCCGCACGTCGGCCCGAGCTGGAGAAAATCTTCCAATGTCTGGCGACCTCCGCGGTCTCTTCGGCAGACGATGCCAACGGTTTTTGCAACCACGCCTGCACCGACGGTTCGCGCCAGATCTGGTATAGATCGCTCTGCGTGCCAGTGCGTCCGCGTCCGCTGGAAATCCGGCACCTCAACCAGCAGCAGCGTCTCCTGCGGCAGCAGTTCCGGCACCACCGCGACGCGCTTCGCCAGCTGTATCCGCAGAACCACCCAGACAGCCACCGCGACCACCAAGGCGATCACGAGCACTGCAACAAGCTTCTTCATCGGCGAAGTCTCGCACCAATTGCGCTGCCGCCGCGAGCCGCGTCCAGCTCTCGACTTTGGCCGCGCATCGACGATCTCCTTGCATGGAAACATGCGCTGGATCCCGCCTCATCCTGGGCGAGTTTCGGGAGCGCGCTGTTATTGCCGCGCGCCGAAGAGTCCCTCGCCGAATGCGGCGGACAGCCGACCTGCGGCTTTCTTTTTCTAGCCGCCAGCTGGCTGCCTCAGATCCGCACGGGAAGTGCTCGACCTTGTCCGGCTGCACGGGCGCATCCCGCTCCTGGTCGGCTCCATCGGCGCGGGCCTGATCGGCCGTAGCCAGGGAGGCCGAGGGAATCCCTGCGGATGTCTTTGCTTCTCGTTAGTCTGCCGGAGACCAAACTGACGCCGGTCCTGATCTCGAACGCGCAAATCGAGGAATCGACCGGGCCCGCTCTATTGGCAGATGGAGACCGGTATCGGACCCGAGGACGTCGATTCATGGATCGTTCTCGCCAACCCCTTCACGCCGCACCTGGAGCGTTGGCTGGCAGAATGGAACGTTGCTTTCCCGACGCGCCGAGCATCGGCGGACTGTCCAGCGGGGCCACGGAGAGTGGTGAAAACACACTCTTGCTTGATGGCAAAGCGATCGACGCTGCCGTCCTCGCCCTCGCAGTCAAGGGCGGAAAAGTTCGTACTATCGTTAGCCAGGGCTGCAAGCCAGTCGGCGAGCCTTTTACCATCACGCAGGCTGACGAGAATCTCGTCTACGCCCTGGCTCGCGTCCCGCCTACCAGGTCTTGAGCGAGACTTTCAATGGCCTCTCGGATGATGAAAAAGAGCGGGCGCGCGGAAATCTCTTTGCCGGATTGGCCGCTTCCGAATACGTCGCGGAATTGAAGCGCGGCGACTTTCTCGTCCGTAATTTGTTAGGCGCCGATCCGGCAAACGGGCGCCGTCGCGATCGGCGCGCGGGCTCGGACCGGGACAAACTTTGCAATACCAACTCGGGACAAGATCACGGCCCATGCCGACCTGGTTGAGCTGGCCAAAATCAACGACCTCCGTGGCTGCAAGCCGTTTGCCTCGCTCGTCTTTTCCTGTAACGGCCGCGGCCATCGTTTCTTCGGCGTGCCCGATCACGATGCCGCGACGCTCGCCGAGATTTTCGGACCCGTTCCGAGCGCGGGATTTTTCTGCGGCGGCGAAATCGGCCCGATTGGGAACGCCAGCTACCTCCACGGCTACACCGCCTCGGTCGCGCTCTTCTGCAAGTAAAGACGCTCCCTGCGATGGGACGTTGATCCCATACAGACACCTCTCTGTGGGAGGCACGGGCTCTGCGGGTCAGCAGCCGAACGTATACCCCTCGCTTCGGAGAGCGAAGCGCCCCCAACCCGGCCAGAGCGGTTCGTTAGGCCCGCGGATGAAACTTATGGTGCACGCTTTCAAGCTGCTGCTGATCGACATGCGTATAAACCTGCGTTGTTGAAATATCGGCGTGTCCGAGCATTTCCTGGATGATGCGCAAATCGGCGCCATTGCCTAACAAATGCGTGGCGAAACTGTGTCGGAGCAAATGGGGATAAACATTCGCCTCCAGCCCCGGACCGCCGCGCCACCGCCTTGACGATCTGCCAGATCCGCACAGTCGTTAGTTTGCCGCCGCGCGTGGAAAGAAAACTTCGCTCCCGGTCCGTCGCTTAACGAGTCGCGGCCGCTCCTGTTCGAGGTAAGTGGCGATCGCCGCACAGGCCTTGCGTCCGACCGGCACGAGCCGCGTCTTGTTCCCTTTCCCCGTCACGCGCACGACGCCTTCCTCGAGATTGAGATTCTCCAGCTTCGTGCCGGCCAGTTCGGAAATGCGCAGCCCGCTGGCGTAAAGCAGCTCCAGCATCGCGCGGTCGCGCAAGCCGAGTGGCGCCTTGCAATCCACGCTTTCAAGCAGCTGTTCGACCTCCAGTTCATTCAGCGTCTCCGGCAGATAACGCTCGATGCGCGGGAGCAACAACGAATCCGTCGGGTCGCGCTGGATGAAGCCGCGCGCGGTCGCGAAACGGAAAAAATCTTGAGCGCGACCACGATCAACTTGATCGACGACGCCGAGAGCCCGCCGCGCTTCCGTTCCGCCAGGTATTCGCTGATCAACGGCAACCCGACGTCGCGCGGCCGCGAGATCTGTTTCCGCTCTGCGCACCAAGCGGCAAATTCGGCTAACGACCGCTCGGTCGAGAGCTGGTAATTTTCGGAAAGACCGCGCTCCACCGCGAGGAAACGAATGAAAGCCTCGATCTCGTTTTCCATGTAGCGCAAGCTTCCAGCGTGCTCCCTCCTCTGTGCAGGCTGGAAGCGTGCGCTGCCTTGCGCACGCGTTGACAAAGCAAACATGGACTGGATTGTTTCCTGCGATGAGCCTCGACTTAAACAGCTTGCTGAAAGACTGGCCGCATGAATCCGGCGCGATCAAGGTCCGGAAAGTCCCTGGTCTCGATGGCCGGGAAAAACTGCAGCTCCGGATCGACCTCGGTCTGCTGCAAATGGAAATGGAAGGCCGGCCCGATGGCCAACGGCCCCACAATTGCGAGTCGTATCTCGTCTACCACCAGCGCCGCGCGCTTCGCGCGGCGGAACGTGGCGAGGAATATGAGCTTACATCCGAGCAATGCGGCGAGTTGCAGCAGGAAGGCATCCAGTATTACCACCGCTATCTCGAGCCTGTTTCAAATCGACGAATTCGAGGCCGTCATTCGCGATACGCAACGCAACCTCGACCTCTTCACCTTCGTCGACGAACACAGCGAGCGGGAGGATGTCGTCTGGAGTTTCCAACAATTCCGCCCCTACGTCCTGATGATGAATACCCGCGCACGTGTCTCGATTTTGCTCGCCGACGGGCAGTTCGGCGACGCCCTCCGCGAGATTGAGAGCGGGCGCGACCGGATCATGCGAATTTTTCCAGCAGTCGGCCTTTCCGGAGCTCGAAGCCAAGAGCTCGGAGATCGCTTTCCTTGATGAGTGGCTCGATGAAGTGCGGGCCGAAGCGTCCGCTCACGAAACTGGAAGTGATGGAACGCGAAATGGAGCGCGCGATCGCCGGGCGAACGCTACGAGCGTGCCGCGGAACTGCCGCGACGCGATCCGCCTGTTCAAGACGCATCCCGAGGTCGAAAGTTGACCTTTGTGGCGAGGTCACTCGTCTCGCGCCTAACGACTTCCGATGGCGGCGTCTGATTCCAGTCTGACCGAGCGCAAGGAACGTTGGGCCCGCAAGATGAGCGGGAAAGCGGAAGCCGACGGTCCGCTCGGAAGGCCGACTGCCGCCCGGGCAACATCTTCACGCCCGGCTTTCCAGTGCTCGATCTCGGGATTCGCCCTGAAATTTCGTTAGGCGAATGGCGCCTCGAAATTGGCGGGCTGGTCGAGAACCCGCAAACGCTTACCTGGGAGCAATTCAATGCGCCTCCCACAGTTTGAAGACGTGAGCGATTTTCACTGCGTCACCACCTGGAGCAAGTTCGATTGCCGCTGGCAGTGGCGTGACGCTTTTCACCCTCGTCGATCTCGTTCGACCAAAACGCGAGGTGCAACATGTTCTCTTTACGAGCTACGACGGCTATCAACCGAACGTTCGCCTCTCCGATTGTCTCGACGACGACGTCCTGATCGCGACGAAGTTCGATGGTAAATTGATCACGCGAGAGCACGGCCCGGACCGGCGCGTCATCATTCCCAAGCTCTATGCCTGGAAGGCGCCAAGTTCGTCAAGGCGATCGAATTCTCGGCAGAAGACAAGCTCGGCTTCTGGGAAGTGCGCGGTTACAGCAACACCGCCGATCGCGTGGACGGAAGATCGCTTCTCGTGAGCGAGTCTGAAGCCGCGCGCCACCGCGAGCTCGCGGTCATCGCCGCCTTCGCGGCGCTCTACCTCATCTGGGGCTCCACCTATCTCGGGATTCGTCTTCGCCATCGAGTCCATCCCGCCGTTGCTCATGGCCGGCGACGCGGTTTTTCTCGCCGGGATCATCATGTACGCGATCGCACGCTGGCAGGGCGCGCCGAAATCCTCGCTTCGCGGAATGGCGCACGGCGTTCGTCGTCGGCGCCTGCCTGCTCTTCTTCGGCAACGGCAGCGTGACGGTGGCCGAACAATGGGTCCCCTCCGGCCTGGCTTCGCTTCTTGTCGCGACCAGTGCCGATTTACATCGCGCTGCTTGCCTGAGCTCCGGCTCCGCGCCTCGTCCCCAGCCGCTGGTCTCTGCTCGGGCTCGCCGGCGGATTTGTTGGCGTCGGAATTCTGGTCGGTCCGGCACTCACCGCCCGCCCGATCGCGCGGTTCGCAGTCATGTCGGTGCCGGGATGTTGATTCTCTTTTCGGTTCGCTCCTCTGGTCGATCGGCTCGCTCTACTCACGCCGGGCGCGCAGTGCTGCGCTGCGCCGTTCCTTTCCTCCGCCCAGACGATGCTCTGCGGCGGAGCGCTCATGATGACTCGCCGGGTTCGTGCGCGGCGAAGCGCGCACCTTCCGATCTGCGCCAGGTGACCGCCTTGTCGTTAGGCGCGTTCGCCTATCTTGTTCTCATCGGCGCGATCGTCGGCTATACCGCCCACATCTGGCTGCTGCGCCATTGCGATCCCGCCAAGGTCGCCACCTACGCCTACGTCAACCCGGTCGTGGCCGGTCCTGCTCGGCGCCTTTTTCGCCGGTGAAACCTTACCGCCGCGACCGCGCTCTGGCCGCGGCGATTATCATCGGATCGGTTCGCGCGTCGTCATCACGGCGCAACAGGCGAAACAAGAAATACCGCTGTCTCGCGCCACGCAGTTGCGCGAAACGAAGTGAAACCAGCTAGAAGGTAGCGAAGCTTCAACTTGCAGGCTCAGGAACAACGTCTGACGATGAAGTCCGACGCAAGACGCCAAAGCGGTCGCCGCCACTCCAGGCCAACTGGCGCGCGGGAACGGGAAACCGCGCTGGTTTATCGCGATCTCGCTGCCGAACGAGCCGGACGAAAAGCGCCGCGGCATCCTGCTCCAGCATGGCGGAAGCGCGAGGAGCGCCACGCCGTGCGCTGGGAAAATCAAGCTGCAGCGAACTCGGCGCGCAGCCGCCGGTTTGCAAGAATGATTGGCGCCAGCGCTCGAATCGCTGGTGGAATCGCGCGGCCGGCGCGGACGTCGCCATCCGCCGGATGGAAGCGGCAGAGGATCGCGACAAGCGAGCGTTACCAAGCACAGCGAGCGGGCACAGCTGGCGGCGACGAGGAGGAACAGGAATCTCTGCGCCAGACCGCGCTCGAGGAAAAGCCCACTCCCGCGTTTTGAACACGATGAGCGCCGCACGCCGTCGTTAGGCCCGAAAGGTCTGCTCGACACAATCCCTGAAACGCGAAGCGCTGGCACGGACGCGGCGGCGGCTGGGTGGCGGACGCCATCTACGGGCGGAACGACGGCCTCGGCGCGGTCTTCGGCATCGTCTCCGGCGTTGCTGGGGCGACCGATAATCAGCAGCATTACATCCTCGTCGCCGGGCTCGCCGGCATGCTGGCCTCGTCCCTTTCGATGGGCGCCGGCGCTTATCTCGCGAACAAGAGCGAGCGCGAAATCTGCGAGGCCGAGATCGCGCGCGAGAAAGCCGAGGTCGGAAGAAAATCCCGAGGAAGAAATCGAGGAGATGTCACTCTTCTATCAGCTGCAGGGTTTTGCGCCGGAGGAGTCGCAACGCATGGCTGAGCGGCTCGCCAGAACAGCCCGAGCAAATGGTCCAGGCGATGGCACAAAGCGAGCTCGGCTTATCCCAGCACCATTTTCCCAACCAATGGACTTCCGCTTTTTCCGCCGCGCTCTCCGACCGCCATCGGCGCGTTCATCCCGATCATCCCGTTCTTCTTCATGAGCGGATTCCCGGCGGTAATCGCAGCTTTTGTCATCAGCATCGTGGCGCACTTCGCAGTCGGCGCGGTGAAGTCGCTCATCACCATCCGCTCGTGGTGGGCGCTCCGGTCTGGAAATGACGATCGTCGGCGTGATCGAGGCGGTGGTCACCTATGGCCTCGGGCTGGCCTTCGGCGCGCTTGGATGGAACTCGTTAGGCATGAACTCGTCCGCATACTTGCCGTCGTCGTCCCGGCGTTTAACGAAGCGCAACGCCTGACCGGCAATCTGCTCACCCTGCTGAGCTCATCTGCAGAGCCTATCGCGCCGGAGGCGGAGTTGATCGTGGTCGACGACGGCTCCACCGACGGCACGGCGGCAGGTCGCCGGAAGAACTTTTCGTGCGCGTCCCGATGTGGCGACGCGCGTGCTGCGCTTCGCCGTAGAACCGCGGCAAAGGTCATGCCGTTCGCGCCGGCCTGCTCGCCGCCCAGGCGCCGATCGCGATTTTCTCCGACGCCGATCTTTCGACTCCGTTCACGGAACTGCCGAAGATCGTCGAACCGATCGAGGCGGGAGACTTACGACATCGTCCTCGGCTCGCGCGCGCTCGACCGCAGCTTGATCGGCCACCGCCAGCCGTGGCGGCGCGAACAGGGCGGCAAGGGTCTTCAACGGGATCGTGCGCCTGGCGACAGGCCTTCCGTTTTCCGACACTCAGTGCGGCTTCAAAGCATTCCGAATGGAAGCCGCCCGGCCGATCATCGAGCAGGCGCAGATCGACGGCTTCGGCTTCGACGTCGAACTTGCTCTTCCTCGCGCAGCGCGCCGGCTTGCGCATGCTCGAGGTGCCGGTGCGCTGGGATCACAACGAGGGCAGCAAGGTGCACATTGTGCGCGACAGCTTGCGCATGTTCTGCCGAAAGTCGTGAGCTTGCGCACGCGGGTCGCGCGATGGAACACAGCGTGTCTCGCGGCTGCGGAGGTGTCGCGCTAGGGGCTGGCCGCCGAGGCCATCCAAAGACGTGGAAATCTTTCAAGACAATTCGTTAGGCTGAACGCTCGCCGTCTTGCTGCGTTCGTCGCCGCCGCGCTGGAGCGACAGGAAGTCCGCCGCGCCATTCCGGTGAATCCTCCCGTGGCGCAAACGCCCGGACCGCCAGGTTGCGCCCGGGTGCCTGTCCAGCCTGCGGTTTCCACGCCGCCCCCCAGCGTCTCTATTCCCGCGCCAAACGTGCCGAAAGTTCCCGCGTCGGTCGAACGACACCGCGCATTTCCTCGCCGGCCTTCCAGTTTCAGAGGGCCTCGCCCCTCGCCGCCCTCACCAGGATCCGGCCTGGCAGCGACACGCCGCCTTCTTCGATCAGGCCTGGACCAAGCTCATCGCGCGCCAGTTCGTTGGCATCCGTAACTGGGAAATCGACTATCTACCCGACGCGACGCAGCCGATCCCGGTCGTCTTCTACATGTTTAGCGGTCCGGATTTTCTCTTACGCCCATCAGTTTTTTCCCGAACGCCAGCACCTACATCCTCGCTGGCACTGGAGACCGATCGGGCCAGTCCCCGACGTCATGCGATTTGCCGGTCCGGCGCTTGAGCCCGTCCTGCTGGATCTCGAAAAATCACTCAACAGCGTCCTCAGTTTTTCCTTCTTCATTACCAGAAGGCATGAGGACCGACCTGCAAGCGCGAGGGACCTCAAAAGGCACCCCTCCCAATTTTCTACGTCTTCCTCGCCCGCGGCGGGAAACCATCACCGATACCACATCCTCGTCGCCCTCGACAAAAGCGGGAAGCCGCACTCCGCCGCGCCTAACGAGCAGGTCAAAGACCTTCACTCCCGGGGTGCGATCACCTTCACCGGGGGTCCCGATGCGTCGCCCCAGACGCTCTACTACTTCACCACTGACCTCTCGAATGAAGGCATCCGCCAGCAGCCCGGTTTCCTGCAGAAATCGCAGCGGCCCGGCGTCGGGCGGAGCCTGCCTGAAGTCCTCCTCATATCTGATGTTTGAAGAACGGCTTCAGCCGGGTGCGCGATTTCTCCTCACCCACAGCAGTCATCGTGCAGGACGATTCCGGCATCCCGATCGCCGCCTTCTCGATCTCCGCGAAATGGTTGCTCCGCTTTCGGCAGTTATGCCGGTCCGATCGATCTCACTGCTGCCATTGCTACGCAGCCGCAGCTGGTCTCTACCAACAGAGCAACCTCGGCGCCACTCGAGCTCGTGGCATTGGCCGTACCGCGTTGGAGCCCGTCAGTCAATGGATCTCCTCGTCGTCGCCCACGCGCCGGGGACCGAAGCGCTCGCCGCTCCGGGGCCGAGCCGCCGCCAGCTGCGCCCACGCCCGCCGCGCAAATAACCCCGCCGCGCAATCACACACCCCTTCCTCACCTCGATGTCATCTTCAGCCCGCGATGAGACCATCCGGCCCCTGGCAGTCTTCAGTGCTTAGCCGATGCTCACTCGCTCGCCTGCGGAAAACTCGAACTCACTCCTGTCGCAGCCGCTCAAATCCACCGTCAGGCCAACTTCACTCAAAAATGCGTTGACCCGACTCGCCCTCAGATGTATGCTGGGGCTCTTTGGGTAGCCACCAAAAATGTCCGTGAAATGCGTCCAACTCTCGCCGTGAGAAGCGCCGTGACGCGCGGTAACGCGGAAGAAACAACCCAACACTGCAGCGTGGTCGGCGGAATCGCGCTTGCCAAACTTCAGCGCGCCGCCATCGCGCCAGGAGCAGCAATCCGACGAATACTGGCAGGGTGGGCTGTATGAGAGCGCCGGCGTTCGACGCAATCTACGAAGGAAACCTCGCCAGCACGCGCTGCGGATTTTCAGCGGATCGCCCGGTAACGGAACGCTGCAAATCAGCGGGTAAGGTGCAGTAGCTCGTCGCACGTCTGGCGCGATGTGCCGGCTTGAACTGAGCGTGCCGCCTTGGCGATGGCAATGAACCCCGAAGCTTGCAGAGGCTCTGATGGGAAACGGCGCCTTAAGCCAGTGTGGACGGACAGATCGGCCACGCGAGAGCCTGGTGCTTCTGTAGCGAAGTGAAATGACTACTTGGAGAATGCAGCGTTCAGGCCAGCGCGCGGACGAATGGCGGTTGTATGTGCGTAGAATGTCTCAATGCATGCGTCGAGCTAAAGGACGTGCGCGTTCAAGACCCAACGATCGCGCGACAAGCTGGTAATTTTTCTGCCATATTTCTTGGGTTTGTCTGCCATGAGGGGGTTAGCGACAGAGTGCGTGCCTGGGCACTTTGCGGGCGGTGACGGGGCTTAGAATAGCGTGCCTCACCGAGGGCGGATAGCCAACCTCCAGTCCCGCCTGGGGATGCTCCAGCTTTAGGAACAGTGGGTAAACGATGGCTGCGGCATGGGCGTCGAGGAGCCTTCGGCTGACAGCGCAAATGGCCGCGTCGCGGCGGTCGGTGCACATACTGCGTTCCACTTCCCGGCCTTCCAGCTACCGTAGCCGCGCATGAGCACGCGGGTTTTCTCATCCGGCACGGCGCCACCGTCCTGACTGCGGGGGACCGTCTTCGCCGGAGCCACCGATGTGGAACTCTCCGACGAGGGGCGCGCACAAGCGCACCGACTCGCGGAGAGATTGGCGCGCCGAGAAGGTTGTCTCGGTATACGCCTCGCCGCTCGCGGCAGGACAACGGAAACAGCCAACATCATCGCGCCAGCCGCATGGACTCGAGGTCGTTAGGCGATGGCCTGCGCGAGATCTCATCGGCCGCTGGGAACAGATGACCGCGCCGCGAGGTGGGAGGCCACTTCCCGGAGGAGGCGGCAGCCTGGGAGGAGAGATCCCCTACACTTTGCCCCGCTCGGCGGGGAGAGCGGGCTGGCGGTGACGGCGCGGGCACTGCCGGTGCTGGTGGAGATCGTCCGCACGCATCGCGACCAGAAGGTGATCATCGTTTCGCACAAGGCGACGATCTCGCCTGCTGCTTAGTCTCTCCTCGGTTTGATCCACGCCGGTTATCGCGACAATCGACCAAAGCCCGGCGGCTCTGAACATCGTCGATCAAGACGCGCACGCGCGGCTGACGCTTACCCGACATCGCACGCTATTCCCCGTGCTCGAGTACTCGATCCCCTCTGATGCCGTACGGCGCGGCTTTCCAAGTGGTGGGACGAGACGGGAAGTGACGAGTTGATGAAAGCCGCTAAGGATGAAAACCGAATCGCACGAGAGGAGACTGACCTGACTTGTCATCCTTCCGATCCTTCCTGCCTCTCATCCTTCTCCCTCTTGCTCCGGTCAGCTCGGCCTCCTCGGCACCATCGATTGGACGGTGATGGCGGCATAACGGCTGCTCGCGCGGATTCATCAATCCCTACATCGTTGCGCAGCGGTCCGCCACTTCGACACTCATCCTCGGGGCTTGATCGCGGGCGGCCTGATCGGCTGCCGGCGGATCTATTTACGCGTGAGCTGGCGGCGCGCTGCCCGGTCGTCGGCGGCCAATACGCTTATCTGCGGAGGCGCTGCATCCGGCGGTTGCTTCGTCTATGGTTGGAGTGCTGTTGCTTCGTCATCCAAACCGGCGGGATGGCGGCGGTGGCGGTGACTCTTTGCCCGCTACTTCTCGAGCTAACGCAATGGCCGCTGACGATTCGTTACGTCGCGGCGCCCTCGGCGCTTCTGACCGCGATCAATTGCCTCGGGTACGCGCGGGCAGCCGCCTGCAGGCGACGCTTACGCTGACGGCGATCGCAGCGATCGCGCTACTGGAAGCGGCGGCTTCTGGCGCGGCGGTCTCAGCGCAGATCGCGTGGCGTCCGACTGCATTCGATCGCCCGCCGCATCGACGGCGACCGCGCTTGCCGGCGCGGCGATGACCCCGGTCCTTTTCCGCCTATGGCGGCTGGCACCCTCCAGCTTTCTCGGGGTGAAGTAGCGCGATCGCGCGCCGCACTCTGCCGCGCGGATTGATCCTCAGGCGTGCTGGGCGTGATTGCGGATTTAGTCTCTCGGTCAACTTCGTTTACCTGCGGGCACTGGGGCGAGCGCCTCGGCGCACTCGGACCACGCCGGCGTCGTCGGTCATGCACGGCTGCTCGAAGCGCGCGGCGGAGAGCTTGATCGCGCGCTGGCATCGCCGTCTCGGCCTCGATTTCCTCGCGCAATCAATGCTGACCGCGCCGCGGGTTTATTCGCGATGGCGAAAGACGGCGTCTTTTTCGCGGGCGTGGCGCGGGTCCATCCCGCGCACGCGTGCCGGTGGTGCGCGATCGTTTTGCAGGGCTGGTGGGCGACCGTGATCGCTCGCCGGACCTACGCGCAGGTGGTGAATTACGTCGTTGCGATGGATTGCATTTTCTTTGGCCTGTATGCGGTCTGCTCTTTTCGTCCTGCGGCGGCAGAAGATCGAGCGAGGCGGTTCGTTTTCGCGTGCCGGGCATCCCTGACAACTCTGCTCTTCATCGCGGCGCAGTGGATGATCGTGGTCGTGCACCTTGCCGCACGATCCGAAGCGGGCGTGCATTGGGCTGGGCATCGTGCGCTGGCCGGTTTGCTCCATCTATTTTCTCCGGCGATGAGTTTGCGACGGAGAAAAGCGCTCGCGTTATATGCGGAATGGGCGAAGACCTCGTTCCAGCGCGCGCTTCAATCTCGCAACCAGCGGCCTAACGAGTGTGGCGCTGGCAGAGTTTCCATTGCGCCTGACGATCTGCAGAAATTACCGGCGGCGGATACGGCTACGGGCCGCTGTTGGAACGCATCGCGGCGCACACCGGCGCGCCGGTCGAGTGCATCGTGACCGCGGAAGGCACCTCGATGGCGAACCACCTCGCGATGGCCGCGCCTCGACCCGGGCGGCGAGGTCCTGATCGAACAACCAACCTATGGACTGCTGCTCGACGTCGCCAACTACCTCGGGCGCGCGCGTGAAACGGATTGGGCGCGCCTCGAAAACAACTTCGGCCATCTGCGCTGCCGGAAACGGAGCGGGCGATCACGCCCGCGACACGCCTCGGTACTGACGAACCTGCACAATCCGTCGGCGCCCTGATTCCTTGTGGGGACGATGCGGACGATCGGCGAAATGGCGCGGCGTGTCGGCGCGCGGCTGCGTCGACGAAGTCTATCTCGATATGTTGTTCGATCTCGCGTCGCCTGTCCGCTTTTTCGTTAGGCGAGAACGTTTGTCGTAACCAGCAGCTCGGACGAAAACCTTACGGCCAGAGCGGGCTGCGCTGCGGTTGGGTCCTGGCCGCGCCGGAGCTGGCACAGTCAGACATGCGGTTGCTGAGCTGATCTCTTCGCCGCCACCGCCGCTCATCCTCGCCGAGCGAATGTCCGTGATGGCGTTTGACCAGCTCGCGCAGTTCGCGAACGCGCGCGCGCGGTCTATAACGTTCAAATCGCGCACTCCTCAACGACGCGTTCCTCGATTCGCGCGCCGACCTGGAATGCGTCGTCCGCCCGCCGGGACGGTGGTTTTCCCGGCTGCCGAATGGCGACTCGGAAGCTCGTTTGTCCAGCTGTTGCGCGAGAGCTACGAAACCTCGGTCGCCCCGCAAATTTTCGAATCGCCGCGACATTTTCGGCCTTCGGCGATTGGTGGCGAGACCGCAAAATCTGCGTGGCGTGCGCCTCGCGCGGCTGGGAGCAGCGCTGGACTGAGCTTCGGCCGTCGTGGCGTCAACAAAATGGGCGATCGCCGGAACGATGACCTGCTCGCGCTTCCGGGGGAGGATGGCGCGGACCGTCCCGGAGGCTTCAGATTATTGCTTCTGCCCGGTGGCCTGCTCTATGAGTTGGAGGGTCAACTGCGCATTCATCCGGAGGAGTGCACGCGACCGCATGGCGTGCGTGGAGGAATGCCGGGACGGTGCACGCCATCTACGCCGCGGACGACAGTGCCGCCGGAGTTTCAAGCCGACATCGAATTCAACGCGGTCGAGGCCCGGCGGGTGCAGGAGTCGGGTCAGGGTGCGATCGAGACGAAGGATCCCTTGCCGACCACCGCGCAAAGAGAAAAGCAAGGTGGGGTATTGAACCTGTCTGCGAGTCCAGCGACCAGTCGCCCGTCCGTCACTGCCTCGGCGAACAGTCACAACCCAGCGGCCGGCCGCGGAGGTCAGCAGAAATGTTTTGAAGGCGAGGGCGGCATGGCCAAACTTTTTTCCTTCGCGATGGACGATGTGCCACGCACTGGCGCTTGAGCGGAAAACCTTCCACGCCAGTTGCCCGCATTTGTTAGGCAGCCGCTGCCGGCGAAGCGCCCCTTTCAGTCTGTCATCGATCCGGCGAGGCGCGGAGAGGGACCCGCAATTGTAATCTGCGTTCCTTCAACTGGAGGCACTGAGCCCAGATGTGGTCCCTCGCCGTCCTGCGGCGGATCGGGATGACAGACTGAGACGACCCCGTTCCAAATCGAGAAGGCTTCACTCGACCGCTCTTCGGGTCGGTTCGAAATCGGCGCGCCGCGGTACTCGCGTATATACTGGCGAAGGATGAGACGCGTCTTTGGGTTGGAAACGGAGTATGGGATCACGGTCGATAGGGCGGAATCGGTCGACGTGGTGGCGGAATCGATTGAGCTCGTGCGCGGCTACACGGAACACGGCGCGCATATGAAATGGGATTACGATCTGGAAGATCCCGCATCGCGACGCGCGGGCTTCCGGCGCCGCGGAACTGCCTCAGGACGCTGATGAGTCGGCCTACTTTGAAATCGATCGCAATCGGCCGCTGAGTTTTGAGGAAATCAAGAGCGACCTGGTCCTGAGCAACGGCGCGCCGCTTCTACAACGACCATGCTCACCCGGAATATTCTACGCCGGAATGCACGACCTTGCGCGACCTGGTTGCACAGGAGAAAGCCGGTGAACGCATCCTGGCGGAGTCGCGCGCGCCGCAACCGGTTGCCTAACGATCAGAGCGGTGCGGCTCTACAAGAACAACACCGATTTTTCCGGGCACAGTTATGGTTGCCACTGACAACCACCTGATGCGGCGAGATGTGCCGTGGGATCGGATCGTCGCTGGAGTGCTTCCGTTTCTCGTCACCCGCCAGATTTTCGCCGGCGCGGGCAAGATGGGGATCGAGGCGGAGAGCGCAGCGGGCAGCCGGGGATTTACCAGATTTCGCAGCGCGCCGATTTCTTCGTCCGTCGCTGGTGAGCATCGATACCATGAACCGGCGGCCGCCTGTCAACACGCGCGACGAGCCGCACTGCCGACTCCAGCTCAATATCGGCGTTTCCACGCGTCATGTCTCGGCGACGCGAAACATGAGTGAGTGGGCGACGGCGTTAAAAGCCGGCACGACAGCGCTCGTGCTCGACCTGATCGAGCGCGGCGCCGCGCCGCAGCTCGAGATCGCGCAACCTATCGACGCCACCAGCCGATCAGCCGAGATCAGACTTATGACTGGATCATAGAGCTGACCGACGGGCGCAAGATTTCGGCGATCGATGTGCAACGAATTTACCTGGCGGCGGCCGCGAAGGCTGACGCGGTGCCGGATGACGAAGTCGTACTGGCTTCTGCGGGAATGGGAAGCCGTGCTCAACGATCTTGATCGAGACGTTCGGCTCTTGCCGCGATCGAGTTGATTGGGTAAACGAAAGCAGCTGCTCGAGGCGCTGCTCAACGAGGAGCAGTTATCCTGGACAGATCCGGTGGCTGCAATCGATCGATCTGGAATATCACAACATCGCGCCAGGAGGCGGGTCTCTATTACGAATTGCTTGGCCAAGGAACGATGCGGCGCTTTAGACGGAAGCAGGAGATCAAGCACACCATCTTCGCCCCTGGAAGACACCCGGGCTTACTTCCGCGGACGATCAGTGGCGCGATTTAACTCGCAGATCAAATCCATCCAGTGGGATGAGATCGTCTTCGCCAGCGGGGCAAGCCCGCAACGGGTGCAGCTGGCATCAGTATGACAATCCGCGGCTGCGGCACTGAACAGACAGCGCGCGAAGCCGCGGATTATCGACAGCTCAACGCGCGCGTGGCCGCGCTCTAAGTCGTCGGCCAATCCTTCGCGAAAGGTTGCCCAGCGAACTGGCCTAACCGTTACGGCGGGCGGCCCAGCGGGCCTTCATCATTTGCGATGGCTTCCTGCGGCCTGCCGGAGGTAATCCCGCCTTTGTCGACTTTTACCGCTCAGACGTCTTTGCACTTGGCGCCGCAGCTGGCGGCCTCGGCCTTGAGCCCGAGTTCGCCAGCGGCCGCCGCGGCAGCGATGCAGGCACGGCCAGCGGCAGAAAGACCGCCGCGGCGTTTACGCGAAGCGCCTGGCGGTGCTGGCCGGCGCGAGCTGGCAGCACCTGCTCGGAGCACTTGAGCCGCGTAAGAGACTCTGTGAGTCGACTTCGCAGTTGGTCGATTTGTCTCCTACCGCCACTGCTTCTTCCAGCTGTTTAACAGATACGTCCATGGCGCAGTTATAAGCGATGCTGGAGGATTGAGCAAGCAATGTTTTGCTCTAACTTCAAAAAGATTGGTAAGTCTCAGCCATCCCGCCGATCAACGCCTCGGCGCCCGCGAGATTAACTAACGCGCTAAAGACAAAGCGCGCCCTACGCCCAGGCAATGAGCCGCAACTCATGCGCCTGGAGTAAATGCGGGTAAGTCGGAATAACACGCACGTTGAAACCATAGGTGCCGCTTTCCGACGCAGGAATGTAAGCCTCGTAGATGTAATCGCCGTCGCCGACCCGGACGCCCTTCTCCCAGGACCGTGACAGTGGGATTGCGCAGCGCATCGTTTTCAGCCTCTCCGTGGTAAGCCTCCACTCGCACATGCTTCGGATCCAGCGCGCCCGAGATGGACACGCGCGGCCACCTGCAGCGAATCGCCGACATGAATATTCTGCCGATCCTCATTACCAATCTGCACGTCGGAAATGCGCACCTGCGGCCAGTCTTTTCTCATTTGCGCCTTCCACTGACTTAGTCGGTGGCGGCGCGCCAGCCGTCGCGCGAGAACTCGTGGTGCGCCTTGGCGGCCGGGATATAGAGGCGCTCGGTGTATTCTTCGACCATCCGATGAGTGTTAAAGACCGGCGTGACGCTGCGGATCGACTCGCGCATCAACTGCAACCAGGCGAGCGGAAGTTTGCCGTCCGGCTTGGCGTAATAGAGCGGGATGATCTGGTTCTCGAGGAGCTGGTAAAGGCTGGCCGGCGTCCACCTCGCTCTGGAATTCGACCGTGCCACCGTTCGATCTCGGCGCCGATCGCCCAGCCATTGTTGCCGTTGTAGCCTTCGCACCACCAGCCATCGAGCACGCTGAGGTTGAGTCCGCCGTTCGGCGGTAGCTTCATCCCGCTCGTGCCGCTGGCTTCGAGCGGACGCAGCGGATTGTTCGAGCCAAAGATCGACACCCTGAACCAGACGGCGCGCAATGTAGGTGTCGTAATCCTCGACAAAGACGATACGGTTTTCGAAGCCCGTCTCGCGGCTGAACTTGTAGACCTGCTGGATGAGCGCCTTGCCGCCTTCGTCGCGCGGGATGCGATTTGCCGGCGAAGATGAATTGCACCGGCCGCGCCAGGTCGTTCAGCATGCGCAACAACCGATCCGGGTCGCTGAAAAGAAGCGCGCCGCGCTTGTAGGTCGCGAAGCGCCGCGCGAAAACCGATCGTTAGGATTTCCGGGTCGAGAATGCGAATTAACCGTCGCGAATCGATTCAGGTGATTCGCCGATGCGCTCGCGCCGGCCCGCACGCGATCGCGCACGAAATTCGACCAGGCGGAGCTTCAGTTTCTGATGCGTTTCCCAGAGCTCGCGCATCGGGAATCTCAATCACGCCGCGCCAGAAATCGGGCTCGGTCAGGTGTTCTTCCCAATCGGCCCGAGATACTTGGTGTAGAGAGCGGAGAATTCCGGCGCCATCCAGGTCTTGGTATGGATGCCGTTGGTGATGCTGGTGATCGGCACTTCATGGATCGGCACGCCCGCCCAGACATCCTGCCAGAGCGACTGACTCACCTCGCCGTGCAGCCTGCTCACGCCATTGGCGTGCCGGCTCATGCGCAAAGCCAGAATGCGTCATGCTGAAAGCTCGCCACGCGGATCAGTCGTCGTCTGGCCGAAACGAAACAGCTCGTCGAACGGAATCTGAGTTGCGTCGCGAAATCGGCCGAAGTAGCGCACCATCATCTCGCGCGGGAAGGAGTCGTTGCCCGCGGGGACGGGCGTGTGGGTGGTGAAGACGTTCGCCGCGGCCACGACCTGGAGCGCGGAATAGAAATCGAGATTGTGCTGCGTGACGTGCAGCCGAATACGTTCGAGCGAGAGAAAGGCGGAGTGGCCTTCGTTCATGTGAAAGACTTCCGCCTCGATAGCCGAGCGCGCTCAGCGCCTTCACGCCGCCGATCCCGAGAACGATCTCCTGGCGCATCCGCATCTCGAGATCGCCGCCGTATAAGCTCGGCCGTAATCAAACGATCTTCCGCTCGGTTTTCCGCGATATCGGTGTCGAGCAAATAAAGATTGATCCGGCCGACGCGCAGCTCCCAGATCTTGGCGAAGACCTCGCGGCCCAGCAGCGGCACCGAGACGAGCAGAATCTGATCGTTGCGCATCGACTTCGCGGATCGGCAGATGATGGAAAGTTCTGGTTCAGACTGATCGCTTCCTGCCAGCCATCCTTGTCGATCTGCTGCTTGAAATAGCCGTGGCGATAGAGCAGTCCGACTCGCGACAAAGTTCAGATCCAGATCGCTCGCCGATTTGCAATGATCGCCGGCAAGAATCCCGAGACCGCCGGAGTAATTCGGGATCGACTCATGAAACCCGAATTCGGCCGAGAAATAGGCGATCGGTTTCTTGATCTCGCTGACCCGCGCCTCGCTTCCCGTAGGTATCCTTCCGGCCAAGATATTTCTGTGAAGGCCTCGTAGCACCTCCGCGAGCTCGCGCAGGAAAACTTCGTCCTTCAGCCACCTCGACGCAGCCGCGCCTGGCGCGAGAGCTGGAGCATGCGCAGCGGGATTGTGATTCGTCCGATCCCACAGCTCGGGATCGAGATGCCGGAAGCAGCTCGGCGCGCGCGACTGGCTCCCACGTCCACCAGAGATTGAAAACGACCTGCGCGCAGCGACTTCAGAGCTGGGTGGGAGATTCGGAATGACGTTGTAGGTCTGGATGTTCGGCATGGCGAAACGAGCGTGCCTTTGCGAGAGAGCTGAAATTCTGGCAGCAAAACGACCAGCAGCAAGTGTTCCGTTTCACCGGCTCCAGTGACGACCGCGCCGGAGGTAAACCAGGGAGGCCGCCGGAGCAATACGTAACTGAACGAAGCATA
>ERZ1370068.3510-contig-262_pt1 | contig 38666 bp, 64 predicted proteins | sample MGYA00561227_ERZ1370068 | MGnify/ENA primary metagenome ERZ1370068 (study PRJEB38410, sample SAMEA6850437) | metagenome | study: Metagenomic assessment of the ecological functions of the soil: analysis of the soil microbiota associated with the...
AGGTTACGTATTGTCAACGTGCGCTGCTCGCCGTGCCAGCGCTTGATCAGCATCAACAGGTCGGCCGAAGTCTCGGCGTCGATAGCGTTGAACGGCTCGTCCAGCACGATCAACCGCGCATCCTGCAGCAACACCCGCGCAAACAGCATGCGCTGCATCTGCCCGCCGGACAGCGTGCCGATCGGCGGTTCTCGAAACCAGTTGAGCCCGACGGCGGCCAGCGCCTTCACGATCTTGTCGCGCTCGATCCTGCCCATGCCGCCGAAAGGGCCGGTCGTGCGCCAGAGCCCGCATGCCGACGAAATCGAACACCTGAGATCGGAAAGCTCTTTGTCGATATCGACGCTCTGCGGCAGGTAGGCGATGTCTCTCGGGTCGAGCCCGCCGAGATCGATCGAGCCCGCTAAGGGCCTGGATCCCGGCCAGTCCCCGAAACAGCGTCGACTTTCCGGCGCTGTTCGGCCCGATCAGCGCGATCAGCGCGCCGGACTGACCTCGCCATTGGAGGTGATGCACCGCGGGTGGCGGTCATAGCCGAGTGTCACGTTCCTGAAAGCGAGCTGCGCGGTCACGTGTCACCTCATCGCAAGCCACACGACCGCCCATAACGCGGCGCCCGACCGCGGCCCGCCGCAGCGAGCCGCGCGCGGCTACCGTCATGCGCAGGATCGACCACGGCGCGGCCTGCGCCGGATGCGGTGTCGCCGGCCCGTGGCTGTGGGCGTGGGCGTGGTGGTGTCCATGGTCGTGGGGATGCGGGCTCGCCATCAGAAAACGTTATATTATAACATTACGGCTGTCCACCCGGAGGTGCTGACGTCCAGCCGGCGTGCTCGCGGCGCCATGCGTCCGAGGTTTTGCTTCGATCGCTGTGGATCCAGCCGTGGATCGAGAGTCGCGACGTTCTGCGCGTCGTGTGCGCAAAGTCGCAGCCTACGTCTGCCGCCGTGGCAGCCCGCGCCCCTGCAACATCGGCAACATCGAGGCCGCCCTCGCCGATACGGACGAAGTGAGCGGCTATCGCGCCGCTGCATTGCTGTGCCAGCGCATGCAGCGCTGTGGCGTCAGCCGATGGCATCCCGATCCTGTCGCGCATGCACGCGAAGCCGCCGAGGCGAAGCGACATGATCTCGCTGAGCGATGATGGAAGCAAGTACGGGCATGGACGCTACCGCCTAACTACTTGCGTAGCGTTGGGGTGGTGTTGTGGTCGATCATGGTGGGCCTTACGTTGTACCAAGTCCCAAAGCGTACGCCCCAGTAGAGCAGGTACTTCTGAACCCAGCCGACATTGAGGAGCCTCCATGGCTTCGAAGAAAATTCGGTCGGCATGGTCGCGCGTCGGCGCTTCAGGATGGGGATTGTTGAGCGCGATTAGGTAGCACAGGTAGTCATGAACGACGCCCGCGCGGCTCCAGCTTGCCCAAACTGGTAGGATCGACCACAGTAATCGTGGAATGGATGGACCGTCGGTGATGAAGCCCTTCGAAACGAGGATGACGCGACCGGAGCCGCGGCCTCCGACCTCATAGATGAGGGGCTCTGCCAAGCGCCATAAGCGCCAGCCCATGCGTATCGTTACCGGAGAGTTGCGTAATCGTCAGTTCGCTCGTGAATGCGCCCACAGCTCTTCCTCCCTTCCTCGAATAAGCGATCCCGTCAGTTGATGATGCGAGGACGTTAAGGGAGATCAGCTCCTCAGACTGTGATGAGCGTCACTAAGCTCAGCTGCTTGACTGCGCAGGATGCGCTCTGAAATCCAAGTGTTGCCTCAGCGGAACGACCTCCGCCAGCCGGAGGCTGCAGCGCCGGTCCGAACGAGAGGCAGCGTCTGGCGCGTGATCTCGCGGTCCAATGAGGGCGCGGGCTTGCGCCATCGCGCTCACTGCATCGTCGCCCGCGCCGCCACGATCTCGATCCTGGGCCAAGCAACTTTCAGTCTGCCAATTCCTCAAGACCTTCGCGGCACGGCCCCGTAAGAACGCCAAGGACCACACGACTTCGCCGTCCGCAAGCTATCTTGCGTTCGTCTTCGCAAGCGCCGCGTCCACCGCATCCCACCGCGCGTTCGTGACGTGCGCAACGCCCTCTCTGCCCGGTCGGGACGGCCGAAGAGATGAACTGGATTTGCGTGAGAACAAAAACGGAATATTTTCGCGTGACAGGCTGGACCCGCCTACGGCGTGATTTGCCCGCCGGGCTGCGCAGGATTTGGTGGGTACTGCGGACACGGAGAGCGGGCATCCTTCGCTGGATTTCTCTGGTCGGCCCGCGCCCATCAGGTCAAATGCGGCCGCGAACTCCCGCTGGAAAGCTGCTTTCAACCCTAGGCTCCCCTGCCATCCTGTTTGCCAATCACGCAGCGCCATGCCGCCAGGCGCTCGGCGGGATGCTGCTTCATCCACTCGGCGAGCTGCGGCGCGCCCATCAGGCAGGACTGCATCGAGACGTCAGCGAAGTCCGAGGTGGTGACGGTCTGCTCGTGGCAATTTGCCGGAGAGGAGAGACTGCAGAGCACGGCGATGATCTTGATCACGACAGCAGAACCCCGTCGCTGCGATGGGCATCGACGCCGCTGACCGTATAACTTGCCGGTGCCTTGTCCTGCTGCTCGCTGACCGGATCAGCCGGCGGAAAGATGCTGTCATATATCGCGCGGGCCTCTCGAATTAGGCGCGCTCGCTCGCGCTCAGACTTTGGGACAAATCGAATAACTTCGCCCATATTCGCTCCATACATCAGTTAGGACAGAGTTCGCAGTTAGAGAACAAGTCCGCTATGAGATGACGACGATCATTCCATGCTTATGTGGGATATCAGTCCCAACTTTGAAAGCTCTGCAGGCGGTAACGACGCGATAAAAAGCTCGTGACTGGATCGCGCGCCGGGCATCCCAACGTCGCAGGCATTTCCCAGGATGGGCTGTGAAGCTGATCATCACATCATGCACGCCACTCGCCTTCAGCATTGGCAGCCGATCGAGCGGATGCTTTGGCCGCATCAACATGCGAAGCTTTCTCAGCTCGCCGCTGGTAGTCGTCGGCAAGGGCCTTAAGCTGACCCGCAACCGCTCGGTCGGTCATGGTTTGGGCAGCGCGGAGCAAAGTCTGTGCTGTTTTCAGGTATTCCTTGCCTCGTTGTGAGATCTGGAACGTCATAGAGCCCTCGCGCGGTTCTCTGGCAGCCTGGTCGAAGGCGATTTGGAGCCAGGGCAGCCAATTGCGGTCACTTGCCCGGCGAGCTCTGAAGCGATCGACGCACTTCCTGGAACAAAGCGGGGTTCGCCACGAGTAGTGCCGGACGAGACCAAACTTGCCATCACAAACTGCGCATCGCGCGGCTCTGCCAGATCTAAGACTTTCGGAGCAGTTGGGCATTGTAGTCTCCTCTTGGTATTATCGTCGCTGTTCGTCGATCATCCTTTTTCACCGTCGCACTTCATGAGCCTGTGCGCTTTTCCAACGCATGCAGCCTAAGACGATCGCGATCAGCGGCTCAATTGAACGTAGGTAAATCGTCGGGCATCCAAAGGGATCACGGAACGATACGAAAGGTGTGGGTGCGACAGGATGATCGCCTGGCGCAGATCGGCCGCCATGCTCGGATGGGCAGACCATGGGCAATTCCGGGGTGCACACCCCAGAGTGTGACGCAGGGTCGCCTCACTCCAGGCCCGCCGCCCGCATCGCCTCTTCGTATTTCGAAACCGCTTGTGGCGGATATGGGCCCAGCGAATTCTTGAGTTTGGAGACGCGGAACGCCGGATCGACCCGCAGCAATCGTGCCGCAGCCTTTCTCGCTTCCTCAGCTTTTTCCGGCGGCCGCATTGCTCGCAACGGCGATGCGCAACCCGGATGAGAGGCCGGATATTCCCGAAGCAGTCTTCCGGCCCAAGCCGAAGCTTCATGATAGCGACCGGCGAAGAAGTGAGCGGTCGCGACTGCGGCTTGCATCCCGGCGATACCGCGACCGAGAGGGCTCAGGCGCATGGCCCGCTCAAGATGCTCGATAGCAACTTCGAACTGACATCGCCAAACCTTCGTCCACCCAAGAAACAGCCATGCCGCCGCAAAATTCGGGTTGAGCATGAGCGCCCGCTCAATCGCGGCAACTCCCGCTTCGAGTTCGTGGACGACAAACGCAAGCACATAGCCGCCGGTTGCGAGCGCCACCGCGTCGTCTTTGACCCTGCTTGTAGAGCACCTTGAGCGAGCCTTCCGGCCTCCGCGATCTCTCGCACCGGGTCGCTCGTCCAGCCAAATGCCTTGCGTTGCGCATAGCACAAGGCTGCCACTGCCGCGCGCCGAAGCAAATTCGGGGTCCAGCTCAATAGCGGCGTAGAACAGCTTCAACGCCTCGCTTGTACCCTCGCTCGTCGGCTGTTCGAGGCCTCCCGCGAGATCGGCCACTTCTCGCGCCATGCCTCGAAGGAAGAAGTCATAGGCATCGAGGCTTTCGGTCGGCTTGCGCCTCGCGCGTTTGATCTCGGCTTTGCTGCAGCTCGGGCGCAATTGCGCCTACAACGCTTTCAGTCACCCGATCCTGCAGATCGAAGATGTCGCCGAGCCGACCTCAAACCGGTCTGCCCAAAGATGGGCCCCGGTGGCGGTATCAACGAGTTGCTCCCGTGATGCGCACGCGGCATGCCGCTTTGCGAACGCTCCCCTCCAACACATACTGCACCCTGGCTCACGCCCCACCTGCTTTACGTCGATGGCTCGCCCCTTGTACGCAAAGCTGGAATTGCGGGCGATGACGAACAACGCCTTTGAAACGGGACAGTGCGGTGATGATCTCCTCTGCCATTCCGTCGGCAAAATATTCCTGCTTCGATCGGCGCTGATGTTGCTGAACGGCAGCACGGCGATAGAGGACCGATCTGGATGAGCGAGCGCGTCATTCGGTCGCTCCGGAAGTCGTGACAACATCGGGGCAGACACTCGCTCTTCGTTCACCATCCCAACGAACCGGAATCCTTTGCGCGACAGCGTCCTGATCAGGCGCTGTTCCTCGCCGGAATCGCCGATTGCGGTCCGGGCGGCATTCAGGCGCGTCGTCAGCGCCGCATCGGACACGATGCGGCCGTTCCAAATGGCGTTGATGAGGTCGTCCTTGCTGACGACGCGCTCCCTGTTGCGGATCAGGTAATCGAGCAGGTCGAACACCTGTGGCGCGACGGAGACGACGTCCGCCCCGCGATGCAGCTCGCGCCGGTCGGTGTCGAATGCGTACTCCTCGAAGAGATAGCGCAAGCTGCCAATCCCTTAGGCGGCCTCCGATCATCGAGGCTCTAGCACCGGTTGCAACGCAAAGAATAAGCCGCCGGTAAGGAAAATGTAAGCCGAATGTCAAGCGCGCCCGTCGATGCCTTGGCACCCTCGCTCGGGTAGAAACAACACCCAGGAGATGCCGCGATGAGCACGACCTATGGTGCAACAGGGTTGGGACAGACCGCCGCATCGACGCCGGCGCGTCTCCAGCTTTTTCAAGAGATATTGGGGTGCGTTTCAGGAACGGCGCAAACGCCAGAGGTTACGAGCCACCTTGTGCGACCTAAGTGACAGGGAGCTGATGGATATCGGCACTACGCGCGGCGAGATCGACTACGTCGCCTCGAACCGAGGTATCGACCCGCGAGGCATCCGATCCGCCGAATGAACGTCCGATATCTGGCACCGGTGGATGGCCGGAATTGGACACGACCAGAACGCACCATTCCGCAGGGGCCGACTTCCGCATTGGGTCAATTGAGGCCTGATGATGGGCCTCCGTCTGGATGCAACGGAGAGTGCCATGCCAGCCCATTATTCGCATCGCTTTCCGAGAGACATCGACCTCGCGATGCGAAGTCTTTCAAGTCGATAGTTCCTGGTATGAAAACCGTTGGCTAAAGGAGCGCAAGCCGCGACCGGCCGGCATGGTCGCTCCGAAATCTTCCGACGATAGTGTCCTGCTTTCGCCTGGCTTGTGATTAGCGTGGCCTTGGTCCGGCGGGCGGCGTTAGCGGTTGTCCTTCGACCAAAAACTCATTCATCGGCAAGTTAGCCGCATGTCAACGAAATGCGGTTGCGGATCAGGCTCCTGCCTGTGAGCGGCGGAGCCATTCGTCGAAACCGATGCGGCCGAGGCGCGCTTCGCCCAACGGCACGAGCGAGTGCTCCTCGACCCGGCCGCCGAAGTATCGGGCCTCGGGGTCGCTCACGACCTCGCGCGGGTCGCCGACCGCCTTCAGATAGCGGGCGACGATTTCGTTGAACGGTGCTCGTTCCGGGCCGGCGATCTCGACGATGCCGTTTCGCGGCGCCGCGAGCGCCACATCGGCGACGATGGCAGCAACGTCGTCCGCCGCGATGGGCTGGAACAGGCCGGGCGAAAGCCTGACCATGTTTCCATCCGCACTTGAAGCGGCGATGCCGCCGAGGAATTCCAGGAACTGGGTCGCGCGGATGATGGTGTAGGGGATGCCGGAGGCCTCGATCAGTTTCTCTTGGGCGACCTTGGCGCGGAAATAGCCATTGTCGGGCGTCCGGTCGGTTCCGACGATGGATAGCGCGACATGGTGCCGGACGCCGGCTGCGGCCTCCGCCGCGAGAAGGTTGCGGCCGGAGGTCTCGAAGAATTCCAGCACCGCCTTGTCTTCAAATGAGGGCGAATTGGCGAGGTCGATCACCACCTGCGCGCCGGCCATGGCCTCCTTGAGGCCCTCGCCGGTGATGGTGTTGATGCCGCTTTTGGGCGAGGCGGCGACGACCTCGTGGCCGCCCTGGCGCAGAATGGCGACGGTCTTCGAGCCGATCAGGCCGGTGCCGCCGATCACGACGATCTTCATGGTTGACCCTCCCTTGTCGATGAAATGGATCCGGAAAGCGGGTCGAAAGTTCATTGACAAAAATATCCGGTCGCCGCTTCGCACTCAACACCAGCATGATACCGCGCGGCTTTCCCGGACGGCGTCGGAATTCCTCGGTTTGACGAGCGCCGCAGTGCTCAGAAGGCCTCACGGTTTTCCGATCACCATCGCGATCGCGGCCGCCAAAAACGGGAACGGCACCGACACCGCGCAGCGGAACCAGACGAATTTCGCCGGCATGAACGGGATTTCCACAGAATCACCCGCTGGAACGCAAACAGCGCCCAGGCGACGACATAGGCGATCACCTGGGGCGTACCGCCGCCCGCCTTCAACGCCACCGCGCCGATGGAAAAGCCCACCACCGGGCCGCCTGGCGTCGCAGCACCTGCGATCACGGCGGTGAGCACGCCTGAACCAGCCGCTGATTCGGTCCCAGCCAGCCGGTGATGACCTCCTGCGGGATGACGGCGGCGATATAGCCCGAGCCGATCACGCCGAGCGCGATCCGCGGCACGATGTTGATGAATTCCATGCGAGCCCTCGCGCAGCGACGACGACCAGCACGGCATTGCCGCGCTGCCAGGCGATCAGGCCGACCGCGACCAGCACGAGCCCCACAGCAGGATGTCGATGAGGAGCGCCGCGCTCATTCGCTCCTCGCCCTTCGGATAGACTCTGGACATAGACGAAGCGGCCCGAGCGCGCCGGCCAGGACCGGCAGCGGCAGCGAGATCACGATCCGCCACAGCGTGAAGTCCGTGCCGAGGATCGGCAATTCCCAGGCCACCGCGCGGCCATAGCCGATCAGCGTCCAGCTCACCACCATCGCGATGGTGGCGCCGAAATCGGCGCCGACCGTGAGCAGCGCGGCCGCCACCGGATAGGCGGTGAAGGGGCCGCCGGGCAGGATGGCGCCGAACGCGGTGCCGATCAGCAAGTCCCTTCAGGCCCGATTTGGGTCCGAGCGAGCGCGAGACTTTTTCGTGCGGCAGAATTTCCGCGATGAAGGCGCCGAACAGGCAGCCGGCCAGCACGCGCGGCAGGATGCCGCCGAACAGCGAGACGTCATCGGTCAGGATCTCGAGCACGCCGTCGATGCCGTCGCGGCGCCAGACCAGCGCGGCGCTGACCGCGACCAGCACGCCGAATGAAGATCATCGACCAGCCGATCGGCTTGCGGACGCGGCCGGGACGCGGCTCGGCCTCCGCGGCGTCATCGGCCGGCGGCTGGCTTTCAGGTGGAGTTCCGACAAGGCAATCGGATCGAGGCTGACGAGCGATCGATCCCTGCTTAGTCCCGGCAGCAAAAGCGAAGCAAACGGAAGCTGCGCATACCCATGCGCAGCTCAGGGACGCCCATGCGCCATCGTGAAGCGCTCAGGTCGAAATGGCGCACCAGCGCCAGGCTCGGCGAACAGGCCGGCGATCGAGAGCGCGACCGATCCGAGCACATAGAGCGCGGCAAGCGCCGAGGTGCGCCGCGTTCATAGAGCAGCGGCGGCATCGAGCGAGAACGCGGAAGAACGTGGTGTAGCCGCCGAGGATGCCGGTCATGATGAACAGCCGCCAGGGCTGCGACGCCTCGCCCCTTGAAGGCGAGATAGCCGGCGATCAGGCCCATCACGGTCGAGCCGGTGATGTTGATGATGAAGGTGCCCCAGGGAAAGGCGGTGCCGAAAACGCGGGCGCAGACGAGGTTGACGAAATGGCGCAGCATCGCGCCGAGGCCGCCGCCAAAGAACACCAGAAAATAGCCTGCCGCGTGTCCCACCATGCCCCCTGCCGGTGTGTGTCGAGTGAACCGTGCTGCCCCAACTGCCGTCGCATTCACCCTCCTCAAGGAGGGAGGGTCGACGCGAATGCAATGAGCGGCCAGGTGAGCCTGCATGTGAACGACCCTCGCCACTCAGCGAGTCGCAGAATACTCAGGCCTTGCGCGAACAGCTCGTCGACGTAATCCCAGTTCACGAGGTTGTCCAGGAACGCCTTGAGATAGTCCGGACGGCGGTTGCGGTAGTCGATGTAATAGGAGTGCTCCCAGACGTCGCAGCCGAGGATCGGCGTGGCGCCATGCACCAGCGGGTTCTCGCCGTTCGGCGTCTTGGAGATTTCGAGCTTGCCGTCCTTGACCTGCAGCCAGCACCAGCCGGAGCCGAACTGGCCGACGCCGGCGGCGGCGAAATCGGTCTTGAATTTGTCGAGCCCGCCGAGGTCCTCGTTGATCTTCTTTCCGAGCCGGCCGGGCAATTTGCTGCCGCCGCCATTCGGCTTCATCCAGCTCCAGAAGTGGAGGTGGTTGTAATGCTGGCCGGCATTGTTGAACACGGCCGGGTTCTTCCCGAACGAACCCTTGACGATCTCCTCGAGGGACTTGCCCTCGAATTCGGTCCCCTTCGATCGCGTTGTTGCCGTTGGTCACATAGGCCTGGTGATGCTTGTCGTGGTGGATATTCCAGCGTTTCCTTCGACATGTGGGGCTGCAAGGGCGTCATGGGCATAGGGCAGATTGGGAAGCGTGAAGGTCATGGGGATGATGTCCAAACTGATGGGAGACGACGACATAACGGGAACCCTTATAGAAGGTTCCATCGGCGCTTAAACACCGCATTTTGGAAAGCTCCCGCCCCTGATGCGGCAACCGATGGCCGAGCGTGCGCTGATGAGCGAGGGACAGCGCGTAATGGGAAGGGCCGAGACGATGAGCATCGAGATCGACGTCCTGCAACGGCGACGCTTCGTGGCCCACGGACCGAACCGCTGCTCAACGCGGTCTGGCCGCCGGAGGTGATGGCAAAATCGTCCTGGGGGCATATCAAATGGGCGCACGCGCGATCTGCGCGTGCTGATCGACGCGCCCGAGGACGAGCGGCCTGGCCTGCCATGTCGGCATCTACTTCCGCGACCGTCGATCTGGAACGGCCACAAGATCCATGTCGGCGGCATCGGCGGCGTCATGACCCGCGAGGACTGCCGCCGCCGCGGCTATGCCAGCGTCGCGCTCGACGCCGCGATCCAGACCATGCGCGACAACGAGGCGGTCGCGGTTTCGCGCTGCTGTTCTGCGAGCCGCACAACTTCGCCGTTCTACCGGGCGCGCGGCTGGCATCCGTTCAGCGGCGAGATCTATTGCCGAGCAGCCGCGAGGGACGCATCCGTTTCGAGGCGATGGCGCCCTTGTGTTCGACATCCGGCCGCGCGCCGCGCACGGGTGCGATCGACCTATGCGGCCTGCCGTGGTGACCCTGCGCGGCGCGGGTGGTGTTGCGGCCGCGCTCGGGCCATAATATGTTGCGTCCATAATCATATGTTGACCTCCGGTCCGGACTCGCGGTGACGCATGACGATTGATGCCCCGCTCGACATGCGCGCCGCGCCGTCCCTGCCTCTGCCGCCATCGACGGCCTGCTGGCCGCGCCGATCCTGCCGACGCTGTTGAAGCTCGCGCTGCCCAATTCCGATCGCGATGTTCGGCACGGCACGCTGGTCGCGGTGGCCGGAGACCTCCTATATCGGCCGGCTCGGCACCGAGCCGCTGGCCGGCATCGCGCTGGTGTTTCCGTTCGTGATGCTGACGCAGATGATGTCGGCGGGCGCGATGGGCGGCGGCGTCTCGTCGGCGATCAGCCGCGCGCTCGGCGCCGGAAACCGCGAGCGCGCCGCGGCGCTGGCGCTGCACGCGGCGATGATCGGCGCCTGCGCCGGACTGTTCTTCACCGGCGATGCTGCTCGGCTTCGGCCGCGACTTCTATCTGCTGCTGGGCGGGCGCGGCGGCGTGCTCGAGCAGGCGATGCTATTATTCGCAGGTGCTGTTCTCCGGCGCGGTGTCGATCTGGCTGGTCAACACGCTCGCCTCGGTCGTGCGCGGCACCGGCGACATGCGGACGCCCTCGGCGGCGCTGATCGGCGTCGCCGATCGTGCAGATCGCGGTCGGCGGCGCGCTCGGCCTCGGGCTGTTCTGGCCTGCCGCAATTCGGCATGCGCGGCGTCGCCGCGGGCAACTCATCGCCTTCACGCTCGGGGCGATGTTTCCTGATCTGGTATCTCGCCAGCGGCCGCAGCCGGCTGACGCTGAACTTTCCGCGCTTCACGTTTCCAGCGCGACATGTTCTTCGACATCCTCAAGGTCGGCGCGATCTCCTGCCTGTCGCCGCTGCAGACCGTGCTGACGATCCTGATCTTCACAAAAATCCTCGCGGGCTTCGGCACCGAGACGCTGGCCGGCTACGGCATGGGGTCGCGGCTGGAATTCCTGCTGGTGCCGATCGCGTTTGCGTTCGGCGTCGCCTCGGTGCCGATGGTCGGCATGGCGATGGGCGCAGGCCTCGTGGCGCGCGCGCGCCAGGTGGCGTGGACCGCCGGCGCCGCGGCCGGCCTCACGCTCGGCCTGGTCGGCCTGGTCGTGGCGGTCGATCCGGCAAATTGTGGGTCTCGCTGTTCACCAGCGATCCCGGCGTCACCGCCGCGGCCTATTCTATTTTGCGCTCGGCCGGCCCGGCCTTCGGCTTTCTTCGGCATGGGTGCTCTGCCTGTATTTCTCCGCGCAGGGCGCGGCCAAAGTGCGGCGGTCCGGTGCTGGCCGGCACCGTCGCGGCTGCTGATCGGTCGCGACTCGGCGGCTGGTGGCTGGCATCGTCGGTGCGCCGGCCTGGACGCTGTTCGCGCTGGTCGGCGCGGCCATGGTCGTGTTCGGCCTGAGCACGGCGCTGTTCGGTGCGCTTCGACCGCGCTGGGGCAAATGACGCGCCTACTGTTGCTCGCGCTGGCATGGACGTGAGCATTGCACAAATCCGATTTGTTGCTATGCAGGCCTGCTTTTGCGGGGAATGATTCATGGCCTGCAGATCTGGCCTTCATCGTCGCGATTGCTGGCGGTATTGCTGGCCGCGCCGTCGGCGCAGGCGCAAGGCGCGGCGCGAGCCGACCGGCATCTGGCTGACGCAGGCGGGCGATGCGCGGGTAAGTGTCAGCAAATGCGGCGGCGGCATTTGCGGCGTCATCGTCTGGCTGCGCGAGCCGATCGATCCCGCCACCGGAAGACCGCAGGTCGACGACAAGAATCCGAATCCGGCGCTCGACAGCCGCCCGATCGATCGGGCCTGCCGCTGTTTTCAGCGGCATGCAGTCCGGTCGGCCCCGAGCAAATGGTCGGGCCAGATCTACAACGCCGATGACGGCGGCACCTATGCCAGCAGCATCTCGCTGGCGGGCACCGGACACGCTTCGCGTCGAAGGCTGCGTCGGCGCGCTCTGCGGCGGCGAGACCTGGACGCGGCGTGGCCGCGATGAGCGCTCGCCGCGCCGTACAGTCGAACAGCCCTCAAGCCGCCATCGCCTTCAGCGCGGTCGCGGCCGAGGCGTAGCCGCCGCGGGCGCCGTCGATGAAATGGACGTGGTCGCTGCGCATCACCGACGGCGTGAAGCAGGTCATCATCGCGGCGTCCTGCCGGTGCAAGCCATAGCGCACGATGCCGTCTGACGCCGCGCGCGCCAGGCGCTCGCGTCAGCGCCGCGTCCAGTTCCGGCGTGCAGTCGAGGATCATCCGCAGGCCGTCGTCATATTTGCGGAAGTCGGAATTTTCCACCACCTGCTGCACATAGGTTTTCGGCACGAAATTGCCGACCGTGATGCCGAGGCGCATGACGACATAGGCCCACGAGCGTGCAGCGCCAGCACCATGCGCCGCGCGCGAACAGCGATCCGCCGCGCGCGGCGCGCGCCTCATATTCGACGCCCGCCGGCGGCCAGCGCAGCGGCGGCCCGCCCGGCGGCACCGGCCGGCCGGCATCGGGACTGCGCTCGACGAGACGGATGACGTCCTCGATCACCTTGCGAAAGCGAAGCGGATCGGCGCCTGCGCCGGCACCACCAGCACCGAAAGGATGAGGCCGCGCGCGGAGGGAATTTCCTCGAACCGGCACGACAGTCCGGTAAGGTCCGGCTGCGTGCCTGGCGGCGCCGCGGCAACCGCGAACTCGCCGCGCTTCATCGCGGCTTCCGCCCAGCCCAGCCCGCCGCCGGAAAACATCGCATAGGACAGATTGGCCGACGGCCCGAAGCGGGCGACGCGGACATCGAGGCCGCTGCGCGCGGATCGCCGCCACCGGCACCAGCGCCACCCGCATCGCGAGGTCGAGGTCGTCCTCGACCCAGCTCGCGGTCGCCGCCAGCGCCTCGCGCGCGCGCCGCGAGATCGGCGGGTGAAACCGCAAAGCTCGCGCCGTCGCCGCCGAACACGAACGGAAATTCGCGCCCCTCCAGCGCATTGGTGACCGGCGGCGATCACGGCGGCGCCCGCCATGTTGACCGCCTTGTAGCGCTGCGTCCGCGATCGCCTTGGTCGATTCCACGATATCGGCGACGCCGATGGTCCAATCGTCCGGCAACGGCGAATACAGCACCGGGTCCATCAGGCGGCCAAAGCCGCGAAAGACCGGGATGCCGCCGTAGAAGATGTCGGTGCCGCTGGGGTCGTCATCGGTGCGGGGAAGCTCCGTTCTGAGGTCCTGCGAGCAGATACGGTCCGACTCGGTGATCCGGGTTCAGCGCATTGGACAGGTGGGCATATCCGCGTTGGCAATGTCGCTTTCAGGCCAGCCTATCCAGATATTATGAACGCCACCGAGCCGCCGCGCGGAGCGCCAATCTTCATCCGGAGAGGACATGGCATGACAGGAGCCGATCCGAGGTAGGCCGACCAGCCGGCCAGACCAGCGTCTGAGCGCTGGGCTGTCAAGATTGCCCGCGCAGGACATGGCGCAGGTCCGCGCTCATTGCCTGCAACGGCATGCGCGAACGTCAGGACGCAAGGCGCTGTTGCTGAGCGGACAGGAATGCCGCAGCGGCTGCTGAGGCGATCGCAAGGAACTGCGACGCGATCTGTTCCGCATCCCGACCTCGCTGCCGTGGTGAGCGAGTTTATCGGCGAGACCGAAAGAATCTCGAGCGCCTATTCGCCGACGGAGGCGAGCCGACGGCGCATATTGCTTTCGACGAGGCCGATGCGCTGTTCGGAAGGCGCACCGATGTGAAGAGATGTGCACGACCGCTTCTCGAACACCGAGATCGGACATCTCTGCTGCAACGGGCATAGAGGACGCACCGAGCCTGGTCTTGCTCGCAAGCAAGCTGAAAGCTCACCTTCCAATGAAGTGCCCCAGCTGCCGATTTGTGCGTGTCTACCAAGCTTTCCGCCGGGCACGATTGACGGCGCATGTACGCAATCTGTCGCACATCACGACGACGGATCAGCCGTCTGCCCCTGCGTCACCCCCCGCAGCACGAGCTGATTGAGCGCGGCTGGCAAACGCGGCCGGATCCTCCGGCAATTCAGCCATCGAGGATTTGCGCCTGCTCCAGCAGCAGGAACGACAGATCCTTTGCCGCGTCCTTGCTCGTCGGAGATCGCCGCGACCAGCGGATGCCGCAGGTTGATCTCGAGAATCGGCTTTGTCAGTCGCGCCCTGGTTCTGCTGCGCCAGCAGCCGCTCCAGCGCGCGGTCGCGGCCATCGCCGGCGGCCACCAGGCACGACGCGCTCGAGGTCAGCCGCTGCGACGCGCGCACATCGGAGACGCGCTCGCCGAGCGCATCCTTGATCACGGCGATCGTGGTGGCCTCGTCGCGCGGCCTGCTTCCTCTGTGTCCTCGGCCTTGTCGTCGAGCAGCGGGATCAGGCTGAAATCGACGTCGCCCTGGCTCAGCGATTTCAGCGGCTTGCCGCCGAAATCGAGCGGCGCCGAGGTCCAGAACGCATCCACGGGATCGGTCAGCAGCAGCACCTCGATGCCGCGCGCGGTCGCCGATTCCAGCTTTGGATTGATTTCAGCCGCTCGATGCTGTCGCCGGTCAGATAATAGATCTCGGTCTGGTTCGGCTTGAGGTCGTCGACATATTGCTTCAGCGAGCGTTTTTCGCCCGCCGTCGTGGTGAAGCGCGACAGCGCCAGCAGCTTCTCGCGGCGCTCGTAATCTTCCCAGATGCCTTCCTTGATGACCGGGCCGAACGCGTCCCAGATTTTTGCGTACGCTTCCGGCTCCTTCTCGCCGAGGCTTTCGAGTTCAGCCGATGACGCGGCTGGTCACGGCCTTGCGGATCTGCGCCAGCTGCGGATTGTTCTGCAGCATCTCGCGCGAGATGTTGAGCGGCAGATCCTCGCTGTCGATCACGCCGCGGATGAAGCGCAAGTAGGCCGGCAGCAGCTCGGCATCGTCGGCGATGAAGACGCGGCGGACATAGAGCTTTACCTTGCCCTTGCGCGTCCGGCTCGAACAGGTCGAACGGCTTTGTCGACGGCGCAAACAGCAGCACCGCATAGGATTGCCGGCCTTCGGCGCGGTAGTGCAGCGTCATCGCCGGCTCGTCGAAGGCGCCCGCGATCGATTTGTAGGCCTGCTTGTAGTCTTCCGCCGAAAGCTCCGATTTCGGCCGCTGCCACAGCGCGCTCGCCGAATTGATCTGGCGCGGCTCGCCCTCCTCCGGAACGAGTTCGATCGGGAACTGGATGTTGTCGGAATAGGCGCGGACGATGCGCTCGATCTCGTAGGTCTCGAGATATTTCGCCGCGTCCTTTTTCAGATGCAGCACGATCTCGGTGCCGCGCGTGACGCGCGTGGCGACCTCCTCGGTGGCGGGCGCGATCTCGAACCCGCTGCCGCCCGAGGACGACCAGGTCCAGACCTCGCTCGGCGCCGGCGCGGCGGCTGGTGGACGCTCGATCTTCTCGGCGACCATGAAGGCGGCGTAGAAGCCGACGCCGAACTGGCCGATCAGATTGGCGCCGTCCCTGGCTTCGCGTCAGCCGCGACAGGAACGACTTTGTGCCGGAGCGGGCGATGGTGCCGAGATTGTCGATCAGCTCCTGCCGGTCCATGCCGATGCCGCTGTCGATCACCGAAAGCGTGTTCGCCTTCTTGTCCGGCTTGATCGAGATTTTGGGCGGCGCACCGTCGGCGATCAGGTCGGGCGCGGCGATCGCCTCGTAGCGCAGCTTGTCGCAGGCATCCGAACGCGTTCGAGATCAGTTCGCGCAGGAAGATATCGGTCTCCGAATAGACCGAATGCACCATCAGATGGAGGAGTTCGGCGACCTCGGCCTGGAACGGCTGGGACACGGAAGCGGTGTCATTGGTGCTCGGTCATGGCGGACTGCTCGCTGGAACGCAAACATGAATGGGGCGTGAAAGCCCGGATAGCAGCAGCGCTAGCCGGGGTGACAAGGTTGCCGGGAGGCGCGCACGGCGGCCCTCAGGAGCCAGGCTCCATCGAAATCGCCGCGAGATGCCGCCGCACTGGAGGCGTCGAACGCCGTCTGCTGGCGCCCGTCGGCGACACTGCGGCCCCACCACGCCCCGTAGACGCGGTCGAACGCCAGCGGCTCGACCTGCGCACGGGCGATGCCGCGTACGGCCTGCCGCGTTCAGGGAATGTAGTTCGGAAAGCTGTACATGAAGCTCGAGGGAGCGGCGATCCGCCGCCACCATGGCGACGTCCCCGGTGAGACAGCGCGTACCGCGTCCATCCGCGCCGGCGCGCCAGTGCTGGCACGGTGGCGCCGGCGAAATGCCGCTCGGTGTCGCTACGAGAAGGATGTCGTCGGAGAGGCGGTGAGCTGTCGCTTCGGACCACGGCACGATCGCCGGATGCGGCCGGGTGATCCTCCCGGCAGTCGTCGCCATGCAGATAGACCGGCGCGCCGCCAGAACGCCTCGCTCCAGTCGGCGACCGCGCCGTATCGATGCCGGATGCGACACCGCGATCCGCCTTTCAGCCCGCCGAGCGACTTGACGTGTTCGATCGCCTCCGCAGGTAGACCAGCGGTATACGCGATCCCAGAGCACACGACCATCAGGCTCAGCGAACCAAAGCAGGGCGCGCTGCCCGATCGCGAAACCGGGCTCGACCCCGATGCCGGGAAGGCCGAGATCGTCGCGCCAGACGAGTCTGTGGCTCCCGGCCAGGTCCGTCGCGGGTGAGCCACTGCTGGCCCTTCCAGTTCACGGGCTGCCGCTCGTCCTCGCAGATCGGGCGTGGCTGCCGGCGGCGCAGCGCTGTCGGGGAAACTGGGCGCCGCATTGTTCGCAGGTCAAAAGGGGCAAGGTGGCTCTACTCAATCAAAGGAGATTAGATAGTGCAAAATGGAAAAGTCCGCCAACGGCGGCTCTTCACTGAGGCGACAGCGCGTGCGCGGAGAGCGTTCAGCGACCAGCAGCCAGGAACCGGACATCGCCAATGCAGCGATCAACGGTGTCACAAAGCCCGCAATCGGTGACGTTTAAAGCATTGGCGAGACCTTTACCATCTGCCCACGACTCCATGGCCGCGAGCCGTGTTCTATTCGCCATCCTATCGATTGTTAATGCAGGAGGATCGCATGTGCGCACGAGCCTGAAGAATGTTTGGCCGCGGATGCCGGCGAAGTGGGGCGCGCTTCATGCTGGGGTTCCGGAGTGCTGATCGGCGGAAGATGCCCGGGCGGCTCAACCGAAGCCGCCAGAGTCGAGACCAGACCGATCTCGGACAATCGCCCTCTCCCAGATCGGATGAAGTTGCGCTTCGGCTGACGGCGGCGACCATCTACACTTTCCCAAGGCGGAGGCGCGTTCGAAGAATTGCGCTTGGGCGATGCTGCTAACCGAGGCGGCGCATTTGAGAAAACTCTTGCGGGATGCAGGTGGCACGGGGCAGTCGGTTTCTGGTTCCGATCGGGTCCACTGATCGTCGCAGGCGGTGAACGCGGCGGCGCATCCCGGATGGAGCCCGAAATCCAAACCAAAGACGCCGCCCGGCCCGGAAAGCGGAAAATGATCCCGCCAGCAAACCGCAGCGCCCTCCTCGAAGGCGTTGCTTTCGTAACTCCGTGCAGTGCTCCTGAGATCGCCGGCCCCTAGCCAGCAGGCCTGATGTGGTCCGGTTCCCGGAGTTATTTGAGCGCGGCACACACCGGATAATTCTCGCCGGATGATAAGCGCTGGGGCCCGGATCGCGCCCAGGGCACCGCAAATTGAGCATCACCCGTCTGGGGAATGTGACAGAGCCTCGATCGGATAGGAATTCCAGTCACCGTCGCTGATCCGCCCGAATTCGCGCCTCGGTTTCCGTTTCGCAGAGCACGGGGCTCAGTCTTTCCCAGGCGCTCGCATCTCGCCCTGATGGAGGCGATCGAGCTGTTTCACGCGGAGAGCCTGCGCGGACGCGCCGTGGATGCGAGTTTTCTGGAGCTATCAGCGAACGCCCGCGTTGTGCGCCCGGCTTGCTCTCCGGCGGCGGGATTTCCGCTTGCCCGACCGAACCAGAATAAGATGGATGGAGGGATACGATCTTCTCGCGCGCGAGACCTGTTGGGTTCCCTGGATGTTGTGCATACCGACTACACGCTGCTAACTCGTCATAGATCGAGCAACACCACTTCCTCTCCGGCTCCAATGGATTAGCTTCCGGCAATCATCTCGTCAGAAGCCGTCAGCTCGGCAATTTGTGAGCTCGTCAGGCGCGACGCCGTCGCCGTGTGGCATGCTCGAAATATTCGCGAGGCGCTCGTGCTGCCATCTCGATGACGAGTCGATAGACGACGAAGATTGCCGCACGCCCTGGAATTGTACGAGACTGCGCAGATCACGATCCGCGGCTTTGGGACGTGACGTCCGATATTAGGAATTCCGGCGTTCGCTTTGCGACATTCCGGCTGCAGCCGACGACGCCTCCAGCGGAGCTGCGACGATTTCGAGGAGCTGGTTGCCATCCCGATCGAGGCGTGTGCCCTCGCTCGAGCGGCTGACTGAGGCGGCGCAGATCAGGCTCACCTATATCGCTGGCATTCGCGACGATCTTCCGACCTTCGGACTACACGGGGATCGGCGGACGCAGAGGGTGGGCGCGGCCCTGCTGGACGCTACGCCATTTCGCAGGCCAGCCGGGCGCAGCTCGTTTCGCGACGTTCCGAGCCTCGATGCGGATGACGTGGCTGGTCGACCTGCGATGGGAGCTGGAGCGGTTGCGCGCGGTCGGGGTTGGCGACCGAGTTATTGCGCGGTGGACCTCACGCGTCGGAACTTCGGCATTCCGGTAGTCAGGATGGTCGATTCCTCGGGCTCGAATGGGTTAGCACTCACTCGCGACTACATGCCGCGGGTCCTCTCGTGCGCGTCTGCAAGCCGAGCGGTGGCAGCCGAATGATCGCTGTCATCTCTTCGCTGGCCTCGTCGCCGCCGCCAGTCCGCCCGCCGCGTTGCAGGTGGTGGACGGCCGCCGGTGCGCCAGAGGCGATCTGTACCACGGCAGCGTTGTCGGGCCCCGCGATTATCGGCGTCAGCGTCGATGGCTACTTCGAACGCGTACCGACGGTCTGGCACAAGGAAATCCTCACGGGCCGCATGGCCCAGGGCATCCATGTCTACGGCGCCGCCAGTATCGGAGCGTTGCGGGCCGCCGAGCTCACGGAACTTCGGGATGAAAGGGCGTCGGCCATGTCTTATCGGCAATTCCAGCACCAGCCGGCTGACGGACGACGACGAGGTACGCCAGTGCTGCACGGGCCCGCAGAGGTCGGCTACGTGCAGGTCACCGAGGCCATGGTCAACGTGCGTGCCACGATCGACCGGGCGCTGCAGCTAGGGCGTGGTCGAGCCCGCGTCCGCGGCGAGCGCTGTTCCGATCGGCAAGTCTGTGTTCTACAAGGACAGGACGTACGGGGGGCGATCCCTGGGCGCCGCTGCCAGAGCAGGGGCTCGCGCCGGAAGCCAGCTCGATTCGCTTCGCGAGCCTGGCTCCCCGGCGAAGCAAAGTCGATCAAAAGCGCATCGAACCTGCGTGTGAGATGCTGCGGGCCATCGCGGCGCATACTCGCCGGTCTGAGGCGTGATCGCCGCTGGAGGTGTCCTACGAGTTCGCTCACACCTTCGCTTGGGAGGAAGCCCGCCGGCGGACGCGATCGAGATGGCGCGGGACCGGGCGGCGCACGCCTTGCCGTGACAGCCGAGGGACCCGGGATCCCTGCGGTCGACGTCCGCGATGGCTGAGCCCGTCAGGGATCGAGATCCTCGCAGGCATTGCACTTCTCTTGGCACGAGATCTCCGGACCCGAGAAGAATCGCAGCGCATTAGATGTCTCGACCGCCCAAGCGAGAATCCTACGATCCGACTGACTTCGGGGATCGCATCCGCAGGACTCTGTACCTGTACGTCTCGGCGACGATCCTCCTCGGGCGCGACTTTCGGCGGCGAAGCTGACGAATTCCTTGCTAGCGGTAGACGTCTCCGATCGCGTCGACTTGCAGCGTCGAATCTGCGTCGTCGTACGTGCGCTCCTCACGACGTTCAGGCTCGAATTCGCGGTCGGGTTTTTTGCCCGCTGTTGTAATACTGGTTTTGGCCGTAAAGTCGGCCCATCGCCGCATATGTCTGATGAAATGCGTTCACGCATCCCACGACGCGCGAATACAAGCGTCCCTCGAAGCACTGCGTTCCGGGAGGCGGACCGCTCACCCTCCGTCGCGGGTGATCAACGCTTGATGACCGTCCGCGTTGGCGTCAGCGAGCTTGGACGCGTGCCCAGTTCTGACGGGCGAGCCGCGGACCGGGACCGTCAGCTACCGGATCAGGGCGGCTCCAGCGCGCAAGCGTGCGACCCGCAGGCCCTGTCGCCTTGTAACCATCTCGATCCGCAATGTCGCAAGAAGCTGATCGCTTGCGGTTTGGTTCTCGGCGTCCGCGATCTGATTCTTGGCTGCCAGATCCCGAGCGGAGATGGCGGGGTAAACGCCGCTACGCCGGTGGCAGCCGATCTGGGCCCTCCCAAAGACCCCAGCCGACAGGGCCCCAGGACGAAGGTCGAGTCTGAAACAACCCGCGTCAGTCGACAAAGCTCGGCCTGCGGGGTAGATCCGGCGCCCGGCTGTATAGCCTTGGCGAGGACTGTCCTTTTGACGGGCTTTGGACCACCGGCTTGGATTTGTCAGCAGGTCGGCGGCCGGTACAGTCCCCGGGGCCGTAACCAGATCGGCCCTGGATGATAAAGTCGGTGTAGCAGGCTGTTGCCGCGAACTTCGTTCCGTCAAGGGTCGCTGTCGCATGAGCCCCCTGGAAATGAGTCCCGGGCCAGGTGGCTGGTCCGGGTTGGTCTGGGTAGGACTGTTCCGCCGCCTGCTGCGGGTAAGTTATGCCGCCGTGAAATACACCAATGGGATCAACGCAGTCGCCCTCATAGCCACGCCTCCAGTATTATGCCAGCTGGCCGGATGCTCCCAGCTTCTCGGAATGCGCCGGGCCGACGGGAGAGTGCGCTCCGGACGGCCGACCGCCCCAATTCCCGGCGATTGCCAGATCGTGCGCTTGGACGCCCGTGCCAAATTGCTGTTCAACAGCCAAGCCGAGTGGTGCGAATTTCTAAGCCCAATTTCTCGTTCTCCGATCGTTCGAGTCCGTTGCCGGATAGCGGCGGGTCCCTCTTCGTAACGAGGCAAGCCCGGCATGGCATCGGGCAGACGCTGAAATCAACCGTGCATTCATTGGCTGCGGTGGGCGGCCGCTGCGAGGCCACATAAAAAGGCGAGGCAGGAGTTGGTTGCCGAGCGTCAGCGACACGAAATCCCGTCTGGCAGCATATATGTCACGATGGAGGACTACAATGCTGCTCAGGTTCGTTCGCGAATGTGGTGACGGTCGCGACACAGGGATGCGGTTGTGCCCATGGGTAGGCGCTGAGCGGCGACTGCTATATTTAGTGCCATGTTTTTTGTTGGTGAGTTCATAAGGTGCGGAATGGAGTGCCCCAACTGCGCGCGCGGATGTTCCGGAGCGCGCCAAGTTCTGCATAGTCAGTGCGGCTCAGCGTTGGCGCTCGGGGTGGGTGTCCCTTCGATGCGGCAACAAGCGAAGCGCCGGGCTCGAAGTGTTTTGCGCCAAGTGCGGCGCGAGAGGCCTCCTTCAGTGGCGAGCGGCAGCTCCTGCGAGTCCCGAGCTCGCTCCAAGCTTGCCGCCCGCGCGCGGTCGCTTGGCCGAGCGTTGCCACCTCACGGTGATGTTCTGCGATCTGTCGGCTCGACGACGCTCTCAGTACATCTTGATGTCGAAGACTTTCAGAAGTGATCGCGCACCTACCAGAAGCGCGTCGCCGAAATCGTGACCCGGTTCGGCGGCTTTGTCGTCCGTCGCGTGGGTGATGGTGTCCTCGTCGTATTTCGGTTACCCCGAACGCGGACGAGGATGATCCGGGCAGGCCAGTGCGAGCAGGCCTGGCTTTAGTCAGACGGAATAGGACCCTGGAGAGCCGGGAACCGCTTCGAGGTGCGCGTAGGCATTGCCACTCGGCATCATGGTCGTGCGGTGATCTTGTCGGATCGGGGACTACCAACGACACGGAGGTTTTGGGCGAGGGGCCGAACTCTCGCCTCGCCGACTTCATGGCTGCTGGCCGTGACCCAGTTCGATCGTGATCGCTGATGGCACGCGGCGACTGGTCGGATCCGTCTTCGGGTTGGAGGACCTTGGGTTCAAGGAGACTCAAGGGTTTTGCAGAACCTCAACGCGCCTGGCGCGTGCTGGGCGAAAACCGCGTTCAGGGAGCCGCTTCGAGGCGCTGCGTTCCGCCGAGACGCCTCTCGTCGATCGCCAGCGAGGAGATCGAGCTTCTGCTCCGGCGCTGGGCGCAGGCAAAACCGGCGAAGGTCGCGTCATCTTACTCTCAGCAGAACCCGGCATCGGCAAAGTCACGCCTGCACGGTGGCGCTCAGAGATTCGCTCGGTGCGGAGCCGTACACCGATCTGCACTATTTCTGCTCACCTCATCACCAGAACAGCGCTCTCTTCCCGATTATCAACTCGCTCGAGCGGGCGGCGGCAGGATTCAGGCGCGACGGATACCCGAGGCATGAAGCTGGACAAGCTGGAGAGCGCTAATGGCTGAAACCTCTGCAGCCAGGCGGGACGTCGCGCGTGCTCGCCGACTTGTTGTTAGCTGCCGACCGGGCGCTATCGAGACGTCGAGCACAACCCGCGGCGATGGAAGGAGGAGGCTTTCGAGGCAGCTAGCCACGGCAGTTCACTGGCTTGGCACAGACAAAGCCCGTGCTGATGACATTTGAGGACCTGCTGCACTGGATCGATCCGACCATCGCTAGAGTTGCTGGATCTCTTGATCCAGCGGATCTAGACATCTCCCGTGTTCTCTTGATTGCAACCTCCCGTCCGGGAGTCTACTGGCCCCATGGGCAGATCAGCCGCACGTCACCGTACTGAGTCTTAACCGCCTCGCAGTCGAGTCAATAGCGAGGGCCTTGGTTCGACAGCTTGCCGCAAAGAGACCATGTCGTTATCGAGCGATCTGGTCGAAGAAATCAGTCGAGCCAGGATGATGGCGTGACCTCTTTCTTGAGGAGTCACAAGACAGTCGGTGGATGCCGAACCGTTACGCAGTCGGGATCGGGGCGACACCGCCCGCGACTCTCGGTTCCGCCGACGTTGCATGCATCATTGTTAGCGAGGCTCGATACGGATTGGACCGATAGCCAGGAAATTGCACAGATCGGGGCGACGATCGGCCGAGAGATTTTCGTATGGACTCGCGGCTATTGTCGCCGGGCGACCCCAGCGGGTGCTCAACGATACTCTCGGCCGGCTTGACTGAAGCCGGCCTCGTTTTCCAGCGTGGCGAAGCGCCGCGATCAAGCTTCTGTTCAAGCATGGGCTGTTGCGGGATGCTGCGCCTATAGCACACTGCTCGCGCGGCTCCGCGCCGGGCTCTGCACTGCGCGCATCGCGCAGGCGATCGAAAGGAAGTGTTTCCCGAAATAGCCGAGCCAGCCGGAGTTGGTGGCGCGCCACCGGACCGAAGCAGGTCTGAAGAAGCCCGCCACGATCCACTGGCAGCGCGCGGGCGAACTCGCGCTGCGCCGTTCCGCCGGGAGCGAAGCCGCTGAAGCACTTTTCCAGCGCGTTGAGAGCATTCTGGAGGAGTTGCCTGATGCACGACGGACCGCTGGCACCAGGAGCTCGACGTTCGGCTTGGGCTGGGGACTGCCCTGATCACAGGACGCGCGGTTTTCGTTCGCTCGGGCCCCGAAATTTGCCAAACACTACGCCCGTGCCAAAAGCTGGCGCTCGGGCGAGGGCTCGGCGACGACAAGAAGCTCTTCAGGAGCCATGCGCGGGAAGCTGGTACGCAAACCTGATCATGCCTGGGCGAGACCGAGCGAGGCGCTCGGAATGGCCAACGAGCTCGTCGAGGTGGCGAGGCGAGTCTACGGCGACCCCGATCTGATGCTTGAGGCGTACTCACTCGCGCTGGGCGAACTCCACGTGATGGGGCTCAATTCGAATCACGCTTGCTGACGCGCAGCTCGGCGTCGCGCTGTATGACGCCGAGCGCCATCGCACTCACGCCTACGACTATGGTGGCCACACGATACCGGCGTCTGCGCCTATGCTCATAGTGCCGTAACGCTGGCGGATCTCCGGCTTTCGGATGCAGGCTGTACAAATGGCGGATACAGCGCTCAACTGGGGCATCGGCTCGGGCATCCCCCAGCCTGGCGCACGCGGCGTGGTGGTCGGCCACACTCCAGCAACTCCTTCGCGCGCCCGCCATGTCGCGAACTTTCGGAACTGACAATCGCATCGGACGCGAGCAAGAGCAACATGTTCTTCATGTTGCCCGCTTCTCTTGGGCTGGACCGTTTCGAGTCCGGTGCGGCCATCGAGGGCCTGCAGCGGATGGGGGATGCGCGGTGGCGCGCACAGCAGCGCCAGTCAGCCCGACGTTTCTATTTTTGAGTACGAGCTTGTGGTGTTTGCGGAAGCTCTCCTGAAGGCTGGTGAGCTGGATCAGGCGCAGCAAGTCCTGGAGGAAACCCCTCGATCGCATCACGAGCAGCTGGGAATTGTGCTCTGTTCACGAGGCCGAGCTACATCGCCTGATTGGGCATGTGCCTCGGGAATCGAGGCGGCGACTCGGATCGCGGAAGCCGAGGCGCTTCTGTTGAAGGCGCTCGAGACGTCGGAGCAACAAGGCGCACTGCTCTTCAAACTTCGCGCCGCAACGAGCCCTGGGGCGACTTTGGCAAGATCGATCATAACCGCCACGGTGACGCGCACAACCTTCTCTCGCAGGTCTACCAACGGTTCGCAGAAGGTTTCGATACTCCCGACCTGAAAGACGCGCGGGCTCTGCTGGACGATTTGGAAAGCATCGGGCGTTGCGCGCTCATGAAGAGGTGCCTGGAGACTGCTGGGCGGCACCGGATGCCGCCTGGCAAGCTGGTCGAGCGGCGGCTTTTGCTTCCCTGATCCCGTCAAGGCGAAGCGGACGATGACATCACCCTGCCGGCCGAGCTGCCCCCACAGTCCTTCCGACGACCATTTCACGGCTCGGGGCCGCGCGATCCTTCGATCCAGACGAAATTTACCACTCCGTCATGAAGAAGCGTCCCGAGGAAAAGTCTCAAGACTCCGGCTATTTGCGATCGTTGCGACCCGTCGGCACCGGCAAAGCCAGGCGGGACTTGCTCGATCGATACCGCGTCACCGGTCGTGCGGAATACCAAAAGGAAAAAGGTTGGTTGCGGGGATAGGATTTGAACCTATGACCTTCAGGTTATGAGCCTGACGAGCTACCGGGCTGCTCCACCCCGCGTTAAACCGTTGCGTCGCCTTTCGAAAACCGGGCCGGAAGCGAAAGCCGGCCAACGCTTGATGGCGCCGATCGATCCCGTCCAGAGGCTTCCTGAGAAGGCGACCCGGGCGAAGGCCATCGGGTGCGAGCGGTATGTATCAACGCCACCCTGCTTTGGAAAGGCCAAAGGCGCCGGTTTTGAGGATTTTGTGACAGCCAAAATCGACGGGTTTGAGCTCGCAAAACCGGGCCATCGTGGAACCGCTCTTGCCAGCAAACGCCCGCAAAAGCGGAGTTTGACAAAGTCGCTGCAGGCCGGCCAGAACAAGACAATGGGGGACAGCGCGTGACGGATACATTCGATTTCGTGGTGGTGGGCGGCGGCTCCGGCGGCTGCGCGGTGGCGGGGCGGCTGTCGGAGGATTCCGAGCACCTCGGTGGCGCTGCTGGATGCCGGCGGCAAGAACGACAATTGGGTGGTCACGACGCCGTTCGCGCTGGTGCTGATGGTCGCCGGCAACGTCAACAACTGGGCCTTCAACACCGTGCCGCAGAACGGCCTCAACGGCCGCATCGGCTATCAGCCGCGCGGCAAGGGGCTCGGCGGCTCGTCGGCGATCAACGCCATGGTCTATATCCGCGGCCACCGCACCGACTACGATCAATGGGCCTCGCTCGGCAATGCCGGCTGGTCGTTCACCGACGTGCTGCCCTACTTCAAGCGCTCGGAAGACAATGCCGATTTCGACGGCGAATATCACGGCAAGGGCGGCCCGCTCGCCGTCAACAAATCGCGCACCGGCAATCCGGTGCAGCAGATCTTCCTGCAGGCGGCGCAGGAGGCCCAGTTCCGCCTCCGCGAGGATTTCAACGCCGAGGACCATGAAGGCCTCGGCATCTACCAGGTGACGCAGACAGAACGGCGAGCGCTGGAGCGCGGCGCGCGCCTATATCCATCCCGCATATGGCAAGCCGCGCCAATCTGCGCGTCGAGACCCACGCTCATGCCACCCGCATCCTGTTCGAGGGCAAGCGCGCGGTCGGCGTCGAGTACCGGCAGGGCAAGGAGTTGAAGCAGATCCGCGCCCGGCGCGAGGTGATCGTCGCCTCCGGCGCGTTCCAGACGCCGCAACTGCTGATGCTGTCGGGCGTCGGCGACGGCGCCGCACTTGGCAAGCACGGCATCGCCAGCGTGCATCATCTGCCCGGCGTCGGGCAGAACCTGCAGGACCATCCGGATTTCGTGTTCGGCTACATGTCGGACAATCCGAACTTCAACGGCATCTCGCTGAAGGCGCTGCCGCGGCTGCTGCGGGCCATCGGCCAGTACCGGCGCGAACGCCGCGGGCCGATGACCTCGAATTTCGCCGAATGCGGCGGCTTCCTGAAAACCCGGCCCGACCTCGACGTTCCCGACATCCAGCTGCATTTCGGCATGGCGATGGCCGACGATCACGGCCGCAAGCGCCACCGCGGCACCGGCTTTACCTGCCACGTCTGCCTGCTGCGGCCGAAGAGCCGCGGCAGCGTTGCGCTCGACAGCGCCGATCCGTTTGCCGCGCCGCTGATCGATCCGAATTTCTTCGGCGATCCGGCCGATCTGGAAACCATGGTCGCGGGCTTCAAGACCACGCGGCGGCTGATGGAGACGCCGGCGCTGCGGGCGCTGCAGAAGAAGGACATGTTCACCGAAGGCGTGCGACACCGACGACGACATCCGCGAGCGTGCTGCGCGCCCGCGTCGACACCGTCTATCACCCGGTCGGCACCTGCAAGATGGGCGTCAACGACCCGCTGGCGGTGGTCGATCCGAAGCTGAAGGTGCTACGGCGTCGAAGGCCTGCGCGTGGTCGATGCCTCCGATCATGCCGACGCTGATCGGCGGCAACACCAACGCGCCGACCATCATGATCGGCGAGAAGGCCGCCGACATGATCAAGGCGGAGCTGCGTGAATTCGACTGCCCGTCACTGCGAGGGAGCAGTACGCCCGATGAGCGGATCCGGTGCCGGTGCTTCTGACTTCCCGGATGTCGCTCCGCTCATCCGGGCTGGACCGCAAACGTGGAGAGAGCCGTGCATTTCTGCGACGCGCAAATCTGCACTTATCAGGGCCGTCGACGATGTTGGCCTACAGTGCCGCCGTCCGACTTCAAAAAATCACCTGACATAACGGGAGTGAAACAGTGGATCTTGGGATCAAAGGCCGCCGCGCCATCGTCTGCGCATCGAGCAAGGGCTTGGGGCGCGCCTGCGCCATGGCGCTGGCCAACGAAGGCGTGCATGTCACGCTGACGGCGCGCGGCGCCGAGGCGCTGAAGAAGACCGCCGATGAAATCCGCAAGGCCAATCCCGGCGTCACCGTCACCGAGATCGTCGGCGACATCACGACGCCCGCAGGGCGCGAGGCGGTGCTGAAGGCCTGTCCCGATCCGGACATCCTGATCAACAATGCCGGCGGCCCGCCGCCCGGCGATTTCCGCAACTGGACCCGCGACGACTGGATCAAGGCGATCGACGCCAACATGCTGACCCCGATCGAGCTGATCAAGGCGACGGTCGACGGCATGATGGCGCGCAAGTTCGGCCGCATCGTCAACATCACCTCGGCCGCGGTGAAGGCGCCGATCGAGATGCTGGGCCTCTCCAACGGCGCCCGCGCCGGCCTCACCGGCTTCGTCGCCGGGCTGTCGCGCAAGACCGTGATCAACAACGTCACCATCAACGGCCTGCTGCCGGGCCCGTTCGACACCGACCGCCTGCGCGGACACCGCGCAAGGTCGGAGGCCGAGAAGCGCGGCATCACGTTCGACGCAGTTGATGGCGGAGCGCGCCAAGCGCAATCCGGCCGGCCGCTTCGGCGATCCCGAGGAGTTCGGCCTCGCCTGCGCTTTCCTGTGCGGCGACAAGGCCGGCTTCATCACCGGGCAAAACATCCTGCTCGATGGCGGCGCGTTCCCGGGTACGCTGTGAAGGCGGTCTGGTACGAGCGAACGGGCCGGCGGCGGAGGTTCTAGTCCTATGGCGAGATGCCGACGCCGGTGGCCGGCCCGGGCGAAGTCCGCGTGCGGCTGGAGGCGTCCGGCGTCAATCCCGCCGATGTCGGCCGCCGCGGCGGCGTCTATCGCGCGATGGAATATCCGCGCGTGATCCCCAACAGCGACGGCGCGGGGATCGTCGATCAGGTCGGCGACGGCGTGACGCGGCTGAAGGTCGGCCAGCGCGTCTGGCTGTTCAACGGCCAGCGCAACGGCCGCGCTTTCGGCACCGCGGCGGAATATATCGCGCTCGCCGAGCACCTGGTGACGCCGCTGCCGGACAATACTGTCGTTTGCAGCAAGGCGCCACGCTGGGCATTCCCGGCATGACCGGCATGGTGCTGCCTGTTTTGCGACGGACCGATTGCGGGCAAGACGGTGCTGGTCACCGGCGGCGCCGGCGCGGTCGGCCATTACGCCGTGCAACTCGCAAAATGGGGCGGCGCGCAGGTGATCGCGACCGTCAGTTCAGCCGCCGAAGGCCGAACAGGCGCGGCTTGCGGGCGCCGACCTCGTCGATCAACTACAAGACGGATGACGTCGATTGCCAAGGCGATGGCGTTCACCGGGCAGCGCGGCGTCGACCGCGTGGTCGATGTCGATTTCGGCGGCAACATCGCGACCACGCTGAAGCTGATGGGCATGAATTCGACGATCGCGGTCTACGCCACCAACGGCAACCGCACGCCTGTGGTGCCGATGCGCGAACTGATGGAGAAATGCATCGCGCGTGCGCGCGCTGGTGCTGTTCGCGCTGCCGCCGCCGCTGCTCGCGGCAGCGCAAGCCGACATCACAAAGTGGCTCGCGGCCGGCACGCGCATTCACAACATCGCCGGGCAGTTTGCGCTGTCGGACACCGCGCAGGCGCATCTGGCCGTGGAGAAGGGCGACAAGCTCGGCACCGTCATCGTCGACTGCGCGCGGTAAGCAAGAACAACAGGGAAACGCCGGATGCAGTGGAACGATGGGCAAGGTCAAAATCACAAAAATCGTCGAGCTGGAGACCGTCGGCAGCACGCGATTCATCCTGCCGCTCGCGACCAACGAGGAAATCCAGAAACTGCCCTGGCTGATCCCGCATTTCGCGACCGAGGAAGGCCGGCTGAAAATGTCGATCCATTCGCTGCTGGTGGAAACGCCGACGCGGCGGATCATCGTCGACACCGGGCTCGGCAACGACAAGCAGGGCCGCAACGTGCCGACCTGGAACAACCGCAAGGATCCGTTCCTCGACAAACTGACCGCGGCGGGCTTTCCGCCCGACAGCATCGACACCGTGCTGTGCACGCATCTGCATGTCGATCATGTCGGCTGGAACACCAAACTCGTCGACGGCAAATGGGTGCCGACCTTTGCCAAGGCGCGCTACGTGTTCGGCAGGACCGAATATCGAGCACTGGCGCGACCACAGCGATCGAGCCCGCACATGATCGCCGTGTTCAACGATTCCGTGAAGCCGATCGCGGACGCCGGCAAGGCCGACCTGGTCGCCAGCGACGCACAAGCTCACCGATGAGATCACGCTGATCCCGACGCCCGGCCACAGCCCCGGCCATATGAGCATCCACATCAGGTCGGACGGCGAGGAAGGCCTGCTCACCGGCGACGTCGCCCATCACCCTGCCAGATGGCGCATCTCGACTGGTCGTCGACCGCCGATTCCGACCCGAAGCAATCGCGCGGTGACGCGGCGCGAGCTGTTCTCGCGCTTTGCCGATACGCCGACGCTGGTGATCGGCGGGCATTTCAATGCCGGCCATATCAAGCGCGAGGGGCACGCGTTCAAGTTCATCGCGCTGTCGTGACTGGCGACCGGCCTCCCTGAGGACGGGTGGCTGCAATGCAGCACGCAGTCAGCAGTTGAATTTCCGCCCGCGCTGTTCCATGAAGCCTGCCAAGTACAGACAAGAACCCCAAGGGAGTGATAAAAATGAAGCTTGTTCGTTACGGGGCCAAGGGTGCGGAAAAGCCCGGCCTGATCGATAAATCCGGCCAGTTGCGCGACCTCTCGGCCCATGTGAAGGACCTCGACGGCGAGGCCTATGCGCCGGCCTCGCTGGCCAAGCTCGCCGCGCCTCGATCCGTCCAAGCTTCCCGCCGTCGACGGCAAGCCGCGGTTCGGCGCGCCGGTCACCGGCATCTCGAAATTCGTCGCCATCGGCCTGAACTACGTCGACCACGCCAAGGAAACCGGCAATCCGATCCCGACCGAGCCGATCTTCTTCCTGAAGGCCAACACCGCGCTCTCGCGGCCCGAACGACGCGGTCGAAAAGCCGCGCGGCTCGACCAAGCTCGACTGGGAAGTCGAGATCGCCGCCATCATCGGCACCCGCGCCAAATACGTCTCGCGAGGCCGACGCGCTCAATCACGTCGCCGGCTACTGCGTCTGCAACGACGTCTCCGAGCGCAATTTCCAGATCGAGCGTCTGCGGCCAGTGGACCAAGGGCAAGTCGCACGACACCTTTGGCCCGGTCGGCCCGTGGCTCGTCACCAAGGACGAAATCGCCGGACGTGCAGAAGCTGTCGATGTGGCTCGACGTCAACGGCCAGCGCCGCCAGACCGGATCGACCTCGACCATGATCTTCTCCGATGGCGAAGTGCATTTCCTACGTCTCGCAGTTCCTGACGCTGCTGCCCGGCGACATCGTCACCACGGGCACGCCGCCCGGCGTCGGCACCGGCATGAAGCCGCCGCAATTCCTCAATGTCGGCGACGTCGTCACGCTCGGCATCGAGGGCCTCGGCGAGCAGCGCCAGGAGATCATCGCGGCGTGATGACGCTGCCGTCATCCAGCGCGATCGTCATGCACGAGCGTGAGCGCAAGGACGAAGCAATCCAGCTGTCGCTGCGTGCAATACTGGATTGCTCGTCGCGTTCGCCCGCAATGACGGACGTGGCGTCATGCAGCGAACTGTTCAAGGACATCCCATGAAACTCACCTTCTCCCCCGCCTCGCCGTTCGCCCGCAAGGTGCGCATCGCCGCGATCGAGCTCGGGCTGATCGACAAGATCGAATTCGTGCCCGGCCGACGGTCGCGCCGGGTCAGCCCAACGACGAATATTCGCAACATCACGCCGCTGAAGAAGCTGCCGGCGCTGATCCTCGACAACGGCGACGTCATCCTCGATTCCTACGTCATCGTCGAATATCTCGACGAGCTCGCCGGCGGCGGCAAGCTGATCCCGGCGTCGGGCGCCACGCGCTGGAAGGTCAAGAGCGACCATTCGCTGCTGCAGGGCATGCTCGATTCGATGCTGCTGTGCCGCTACGAGAAGATGGTGCGGCCGCAGGGCCTGCAATGGCAGGCGTGGTCCGACGACCACTGGAACCGGGCCTGGACCGGCATGGCGCGTTTCGAGAAGCAGGCCGGAGATGCTGGCGCGGCCGCAGCTCGACATCGCGCAGATCGGCCTCGTCTGCGTGCTCGGCTATGCCGATTTCCGCTTTGCCGATTGCGGCTGGCGCAAGGCCTATCCGAAGCTCGACGCGTTCCATCAGAAAGATGCTGGAGCGGCCGTCGGTGAAAATCTCGGTGCCGCCGCCGGCGTAAGCCGATCCGCGAGGATGACGAGCATGCGCGACAGCCTGCGCAGTCGATTGCGCATCCTCTGCCTTGGCGTCCTGCTCTCGCTCTGTCGCGTCACCCGCGCTGGCGCGGTCGAACCAGATGCAGCTTGGCCAGCGCAACCTCGCCTGCGGTATCGCCGGCCGTCGCTTGACGACGGCTGGGCCATCGCCTCGCCCGGAGAGCGTCGGCATGGATGGCGCGCGCCTGTGCGGCATCGCCGCGCGGCTGCAACTCACCGGAGCTCAGAGGTTCATGCCGTGGTCGTCGCCCGCCACGGCAAACTGGTGTTCGAGCAATATTTTCCCGGGCTCGACGAGCCACTGGGCGAGCCGGAAGGCGCGCCGCGAATTCACCGCCACGACGCATCCACGACATGCGCTCGGCGTCGAAAAGCGTGATCTCGCTGCTGGTCGGGATTGCGATCGATCGCAAACTGATCGCAAGCGCGGACGAACCCGTGGTGAAATTCTTTCCGGAATATCAGGCGGTGAAGCACGGCGGGATGGGACGCCATCACGCTCCGTCATCTCCTGACCATGTCCTCGGGCATCAAGTGGGACGAGACGCTGCCCTGGAGCGATCCGAAAACGACGAGCCGCATCTCGCGTTCGACGCCGATCCGCTTCGCTACGTGCTGTCAAAGCCGGTCGCCGCACCGCCGGATACGCTGTGGACCTACAATGGCGGCGGCACGGATCTGCTCGGCAACATTCTCGAGCGCGTGTCCGGAAAGTCGCTGGAGGCGTTTGCGCGCGAGGCGCTGTTTGCAGCCGCTCGGCATCACCGATGTCGAATGGAAGAACTATCCGAAGAACGGCAAGATCGCGGCCGCGGCCGGCCTTCGCCTGCGCCCGCGCGATGCGCGCAAAGATCGGCCAGCTCGTGCTCAATCGCGGCGCGTGGAACGGCAAGCAGATCGTCTCGGCGGACTGGATCGAAAAATCGATCACGCCGCGCTTCCAGGCCGCCGGCTATTTCGGCGGCACGCTGTTCTATGGCTATCAATGGTGGATGGGCCGCTCGCTGTCCGACGGCAAGGAAGTGAAGTGGGTCGGCCGCGTTCGGCTGGGGCGGGCAGCGCATCTTCATCGTTCCCGATCTCGATCTGGTGATGATGACCACCGCGGCCCAATATGGCAGCCCGAAGGAAGGCCTCGCTGCGATGGACATCCTTGCCAATGTCGTCATTCCATCCGTGCGCGACGCGCCGCTGAACAGGCCCAGAAGAGAAAGCCTGGAGCAAGAAACGCCATGAGCCTCAAATTCACCGCCGGCGACCTCACCATTCACCGCATCATCGAGCAGGAAACCACCTTCCTGCCGGCGCTGGAGATGCTGCCCGGCCTGACGCCGGAGCTGCTGGCGGAGAACCGGCCGTGGATGCAGAAGGCCGGCGCGCTCGACGCCAACGACGTGCTGATCCTGTGCTTCCAGTCCTATGTCGTGAAGACGCCGCATCACACCATCCTGATCGACAGCTGCATCGGCAACGACAAGCCGCGGCCGCAGCGGCCGAAATGGAACATGAAGACCGACGACACCTATCATGCGCGGCGCTCGCCGCCGCGGGCTTCTCCGTCGGCGACATCGATTACGTGATGTGCACGCATCTGCATGTCGATCACGTCGGCTGGAACACGCGGCTGGAAAACGGCCGCTGGGTGCCGACCTTTCCCGAACGCGCGCTACGTGTTCGGCAAGACCGAGTTCGACTACTGGACCGAGCAGCACGCCAAGACGCCGGTGCCGCCGTTCGCCGACAGCGTGCTGCCGATCGTCGAGGCCAAGCGGCTGAGATCGTGCGCGACGATTATGCGATCGGCGATCACGTCGCGCATCCTGCCGACGCCGGGCCACACGCCCGGCCATGTCGCCTTCACGCTTCGGCCGCGGCAAGGACGACGCGGTGTTCTCCGGCGACCTGATGCATTCGCCGCTGCAGGCGCGCTATCCGGAATTGTCGGTGAAGTTCGACGTCGATCCAGGCGCAGGCCGGCGAAGACGCGGCGCAGTTTCCTGGAGCGCTATTGCGACACCGACACGCTGTGCTGCACGGCGCATTTTCCCTCGCCGTCGGTCGGGAAGATCCGGCGGCTGGGCAACGGGTTTACCTGCGAGGCGGTGTAGCTGTTTACCTCGCCCCGCTTGCAGGGAGGGTCGAGCATCGCAGATGCAGTCCGGGTGAGGAGTCCGAGTCTCGCAATCAGTGAGGCTCGCGGTGAGAGCCCCTCACCCACCTCTACCCCGCGAAGAGCGGGGCGAGGGAGAGAGCAGCCTCAATCGAACAAACTCGGCGTGTGGTTCACCGCCGCGCCTTCGATCGCCAGCATCTTCAACTTGGTCACCACGCCGCCATTGGCGGAAAAGCCGCCGGGCTTGTTGCCGGCCGCCAGCACGCGGTGGCAGGGCACCACGATCGGGCAGGGGTTGCGCCCGAGCGCCTGGCCGACGTCGCGCGACAGCTCGACGCCGCCGAGCTTCTTGGCGATATCGCCATAGGTCATGCGTCTTGCCCGGCGGAATGTTGCGCGCGATGTCGTAGACGCCGCGGTTGAACTCGGGCACGCCGTCGAGATCGAGCACGACGTCGGCGAGATCGTTCGGCTTGCCCGCGAGCAGCTCGATCATCCCGTCGATCGCGCGCTTGCACCTCGGCCGGCGGCGCGCGCCTCCGCAATATCGCCATTGCGCTGGTGGATGCGGTTGCGGGTCTTCTCCTCGCTGCCCATCGGCAGTTGCACGCCGGTGATGCCGCGCTCGCCCCAGACGATGCCGCAGGGCCGATCGCGGTGTCGAAGATCGCAAAATGCTGGCCGGTCATGGCTGGCTCCAGAATTCCTGGCTCCCTGTCGTGAGCTTGATGCTGGCCCTAAATCTAGGCTTGGAAATAGTTGCTATCCACCCGAATCCTGAGGGAACTTGGCGGCATCAACAGCCCGTGCGCGAAAATCAGGCTGTCTCGGCCATGCATGGGCCGCGTTCCGTGAAATCATGGCCGCCCTTCCTCCGATCTCCCCACGAGCTCCTCCATGCAAACCCTTCGCGTCAACGGCTACGACATGGCCTATCTCGACGTGGCGAGCCAGCGGGCCCGCCGCTGGTCTGCGTGCATGGCTCGCTGTGCGATTTCCGGATCTGGTCGGCTGCGTGCTCGGTCCGCTGATCGAAAAGCACCGCGTGATCGCGCCAGCCTTGCGGCATTTCTTTCCCGAGCATTGGGACGGCGTCGGGCGACACCTATTCGATCGCGCAGCACGTCGACGACGTGATCGCCTTCATCGAGAAACTGGATACCGGGCCGGTCGACCTGATGGGCCATTCGCGCGGCGGGCATATCTCGCTTCCGCGTGGCGCAGCGGCGGCCGGATCTGTTGCGCAGACTGATCCTGGCCGAGCCCGGCGGCGAGCTCGACGCCACGCTCGATCCGACATTTCAAGCCCGGCCCCTCGCCGCTCGCGGCGCGGATCGCGGCTTCCGCCGAGGTGATCGCCAAGGGCGATATCGACGGCGGCCTGCAGATCTTCATGGACGCGCTGGAAGGCCCGGCGCCTGGAAGCGGCTGCCGGCGACGCCGAAGCAGCTGCTGCGCGACAACGCCACGACGCTGATCGGCCAGATGCGCGACCAGCGCCCGCCATTCTCCAAGGCCGATGCGGAGGCGATCAAGACGCCGACGCTGTTCATCGGCGGCGCCAACACCAAGGGCACGCTGCCGCAGGTGCTGCACGCGCTGGCGGCGCACGTGCAGGAGTTCGCGCACCGCGATGATCCCGGGCGCCACGCATCCGATGTTCGAGCAGGCGCCGCAGAAATATTGCGAGATCGTGCTGCGAATTTCTGCGAGGACTGAGCCGCATGCAGACGTTGCGCGTCAACGGCTACGACATGGCCTATCTCGAAGTCGGCAGGCACGGCCCGCCGCTGGTGCTGCGTGCACGGCACGCTCGGCGATTTCCGCACCTGGAATGCGGTGATGGGTCCGCTGTCGAAAAAGCACCGCGTGATCTCGCTGAGCCTGCGGCGTTTCTTTCCGGAGCATTGGGACGGCGTCGGCAACGACTATCTGATGGCGCAGCATGTCGCCGACGTGATCGCCTTCATCGAACAGATCGAAGCCGAGGCCGGTCGATCTGATGGGCCATTCCCGCGGCGGCCATATCGGATTTCGCGCGGCGCAGCAGCGGCCGGATCTGTTGCGCAAGCTGGTGCTGGCCGAGCCGGGCGGCGATCTCGATGCTTCGCTGATACAGCCGGCGCAGTCCGCCGCCCCGCCCGATGCCGCTGGCGCTGGCGATGCCGATCGTGCTGCCAAGACAGTGCGAGGCGGCGACATCGACGGCGCGCTCGAAGCATGTTCGTCGACGCGATCGACGGCGACGGCGCGTGGGCGCGTGCCTGCCGGCGGCGCAAAGCAGCAGCTGCGCGACAATATCCTTCACGCTGCTCGGCCAGGCCGGCGAGAACCGAAAGCCTCTTCACCAAGGCGCAGGCGGGACCGATCCGTACGCCGACACTGTTCATCGGCGGCGGCAACACCACGGGCAGCTTCCCGCCACGGTGTCACCGCGTGCTGGCGCGGCATTTTGCGAGCTCGCAGACGGTGATGATGGACGGGGCGAAGCACTGGATGTTCGACGAGGCAGCCGCAGAAATATTGCGAGGCGGTGACTGGAGTTTTTGGCGGGTTGACCGCTTCGCCACCTCTCCCCGCTTGCGGGAACTCGCGGCGGTTGCGCCGTCTCGCAACGGTATCCGCGCAGTACTAAGCTCTTCACAGCAGGCGTTTTGGGAGGACCTCATGGAGGCTCCCATCCACCGCGATCTTGCCTCGGCCCTTGCGCTCACTGCGACTGGCGCTTGCCTCTCCCCTGCATCGGCCGGACGCGCCGAACGAAAAGCTGCTCGCCGCGGCGGAGGCGGCCAAGCCGGCCCTGATCGATACGCTGCGCGACATGGTGATGATCGAGGTCCGGCAGCGCCGACGTCGAAGGGCTCGCCAAGATGGCCGATTTCACCGAGGCGCGGTTGAAGGCGCTGGGCGCGCAGACCGAGCGGCGCAAGACGACGCGGCGCCGGAGCCGACATCGTGATCGGCACGCTTCGACGGGACCGGCAGCACAGAAGCTGATGCTGATCGCGCATATGGACACCGTCTACCAGCGCGGCATCCTCGCACAGCCAGCCCTATCGCGTCGACGGCAACCGCATCTATGGGCCGGGCATTGCCGACGACAAGGGCGGCATCGCCGTCGTCCTGCATGCGCTGAAAATCCTGAGCGATGGCCGGCTGGCGCGACTACGCCAGATTGACCGTGCTGTTCAATCCGGATCGAGGAAGTCGGCTCGATCGGTTCCGGCGTGAGTTGATCGCCGAGATGGCCGACCAGCACGACGTGGTGCTGTCCTGCGAGCCAACGGACCGCAGCGCCTGCGGCCAGGAACGACGCGCTGCCGCTCGGCGCCAGCGGCACCGCGACCGGGACCATGGAGGTGAAGAAGGCCGCGCGCGCCCATTGCCGGCGCCGCGCCGCAGCTCGGCCGCAACGCGCTGATCGAGCTCGTCGCATCAATTGCTCCAGACCCGCGACATCGCCAAGTCGCATTCCGGCACGCAATTGAACTGGACCACCGCGCAGGCCGGCACGGTGCGCAACCAGATCCCGGAAAAGGCCGGCCGCCGGCGCCGACATCCGCGTCACCGTGCCCGACGGCGCTGCAGAAGCTGCAGGCCGCGCTTGAACGAGAAGGTGAAGGACAAGCTCGTCCCCGACACCGAGACGACGGTGAAGATCGAAGTGGGCCGCCCGGCATTCGTGGCGAGCGACCGCGGCCGCGCGCTCGCCAAGGAGGGACAGGGCGATCTACTGCCGAGATCGAGCCGCACGCTGGATATCGTCGAGATGACCGGAGGCGCCACCGATGCCGGCTTCGCCAACCGCAGCGGCAAGGCGATCGTGGTCGAGAGCTTCGGCCTCGCCGGTTTCGGCTATCCACGCCCGCGACGAATTTATCGACACCGGCTCGATCGTGCCGCGGCTCTATCTGATGACGCGGCTGCTGACGGAGCTGGGGAAGCGGAAATAGCGATTTCTCGACCTCGCCCTACCCCGGATGGCCCTTGACCGCCGGTCCCAACGGCGCTAGCCATATCGAATACGGAATTCCGTATTCCAAATTGGACCGCCGGCATGATCCCGCTCGACCCGCTCCCGAACCTGATCGACCAGGTCTATGCGCGGATTCTCGAGGCGATCATCGACCGCACGCTGCCGCCGGGCCAGCGCATCCGGCAGAACGAGCTCGCCGAAAGGCTCGGCGTGTCGCGCCAGCCGGTCTCGCACGCGCTGCATCTGTTGCACCGGCAGGGCCTCGTCGCCGAGAGCGGCCGCCGCGGCTTTGAGGTGACCGAGCTCGATCCCGCGCGCATCCGCCAGCTCTACGAGGTGCGCAGCGCGATCGACGCGCTGGCGGCGCGGCTGGCTGCCGGGCGGGCCAGGACCGACGCTGCGGGCCGCGCGCAACTCGAGGCGGCGCTGCAAGCCGGGCGGGCCATCGACAAGAATACGCCGAGCAATACGTAACTGAACGAAGTATTAC
>ERZ1370068.635-contig-10580_pt1 | contig 38663 bp, 46 predicted proteins | sample MGYA00561227_ERZ1370068 | MGnify/ENA primary metagenome ERZ1370068 (study PRJEB38410, sample SAMEA6850437) | metagenome | study: Metagenomic assessment of the ecological functions of the soil: analysis of the soil microbiota associated with the...
AGTTACGTATTGCCTTCTCATCCCTACACGCAGGCGCCTCGGCGATCCCGGTGCCGAACCCGAGCGTCAGCGGTCGCGACGGCGCATCGTGCCGCCGGCACGTGCCATCGGCTGCCAGCCCACCGGTCTGGCTGTCGCCACGCGGCAGCCTGGCAATGATGGACGTGCGCGAAGTGACCTGCCCATGCCGCGACGTCGCCGACGGCACGCGCGCCTTCTGCCATCTCCACACGATCACTTCGGCCCAACGCTGAGGAACGTCCGTCAGACAGTTTTGACCGAGGTCAGGACTACAGTACTTCCAACTGCCCGCCGCGATGCGTCCAGGTCGATGGCGTATGTTGGAACTGATGATGCACGCCCGCAGCGCTGCGACCCTAAAATTCACAATGACGCTCGGTGGCGGTAAAGCGTCACTACATCCCTGTGTCGTTGAGGAGCGACCTGAGTAACCCCGACGCTGTTGAGGCGGGTCTTCACCTCACCAGGTCCCCGGCGTGCGCGCCGGTGACACGGTCATTGTGGCGCGCCGCTGTCGTTCTCCACCTTCTGGCTGAGCATCACCGTCGCGATGGTGAGAACGAGGAACACCGCCACGATCGCGATGTATTGCGGAACCAGGCCCCGCGAGGTGGCGACATCTCGAGCCGATCGGCTGCGCAGCTCGCTTCATTCATCTGGCTCATCGGGGCGGGTGGCGCTGACACTTCGGTGCCGGCCTGAGCGGAAAGTAATCGCAGGCGATGGGCTGGGCCCGCATGAACGCCGCGAGCGTCACCACCCGAGTGGACGGATGCGGTCGAGTCCGACGGCGGCCTGTTGCTCCCGTTCAAAGCTGCCGTTGCCATGCCTGGGGAATCGTTGCCGCCGTTGCGTGGGTGGCCTGACCTGACCTGACGCTAAACAGCCCAGTCGGGGCGTCAGCCGTCAGGCCTTGCATCTCGAAATCGCCCGCCTGCGCCCAGCCCACTGTGTGCCTTTGGCGGTGCGCTCCAACCGCCCGCGGAGCATACCACGACCAGCGAGGTCGGCGCACGACGGCAGGAGGAAGGGGCCTGGCCGGCAGGCTTTGCGGTGCCGTCGGTCGTGGCCTGCGGGGAGCTCGAACGACTCTGAGAGCAGGCCACCGAAGCCAGGCCCAGCGCGCGTCCGGCGATCACGAGGTAGCCTGAAGATCTGGCCGGGCGGAGGCTGCGGCGTGGTGCCCGTCGAACAGCAGCGCTCGCCCGTCCTCGCACGCCCAGATCGCGATGCGCACCGGGATCCAGACGACGAGCAATGCCGAGGCCGCAACGCCGTGGGTAACTGGCGAGTCGGGTCGGCGCCAAGCGCATCCAACCAGCCGCGAGGTAGCCGACCGGTGATTTCAGCGCGAACAATCGGTGAATCCATCCGCCGCGTCGTCGGAAGTCGTCGATCTTCCGGATCGACACCGTTCCAGCGATGGTGGTCGGCACGATGATCGCGAGAATGACTACGCGGCGCTGCGCGCAGATGCGTCACCTGGATCTGGTCCGACGTTGATGCCATCGGTTGCGACGGTCGGTCACCCGCCGTCGACTCCGGTCCCCGAGCCCTTCGGCGTCTCTTCGTGGATGAGCCTTCTGACCGGCGTGGAACCCGTCACGGAGCGCGGACGAACCGAGCGTCGTTGCTGATGAGGATGACGCGGCGCAAACCATGTACGCGCAGAGCACCAGGTGACGGAGATGCGCTCCCAATGGTGGATGTCTTCGGGGAGCACGCCGCCCAAGATGAATCCGCTGATGAACAACCCGAACAGCAAGCAGGTATCTCGCACATTGACGCGCCGGTGACTTCAGAGCAATCGGCGACGGCGAAGACCGACAGTTGCCGGGGAGGAAGAGCTCCTCGCGCTGGGTGGCGGAGCCGAGGGGGAGTCCGGCGCTCGAACCACTCCACATCCACGCAGCGCGACGAGCGGCAAAGCGCGCCACTGGCAGGTCCACTGGTTCACCTTCGCGAGGACACCGATGCGCGATAGCCGTTCTGTGTCGAGCCTGAGCGCAGAGTGGCGAAGATCGACGAGCTCGGGGCTCTCGGAAGCGGAAGGGCGCGCGAAACGCCATTGCACGAGCAAGAACTTGCTGATCGTTGAGTGCGCCTGGAGCGCCGCCGCTCGCGACAGAGGATCGGGCGAACTGGCTTCGGCGCTCGCTGACAGGATTGCCCCCGCCGCAACGCGAAAGCACGCCGCCTCACTAACCGGTCAGCGCGCCGCTGGAAGACTGCCGAGGAACTGTGTTGGCCCGATGAGATGCGTGGTCACCGCCGGCGCGCGGAGATCCGCACCATGTACAAGCAGGCGTGAAGAGCCCCACGAGGATGGCCGTGCCGAACAATGTGAGCCGTTGCTTGAGCTGGCAGCGTGAGCGAATAGACCGTCGCGACGGCCAGAAGGCGATCTCCACCGCATGGGGTCGGTCCAGCTTCACGTCGGTGTCGACCTCGCCGGTGTAGCCAAGCTTCTGCCGAGCGCTGGTGGAGCCGCCACGCCGCCAGCATGAACGACGAGCGACCATCCGATGCCGATCAGCAGCCGGTTGCCACCGGTCATGTTGGCGAGGCCAGCGGGGCGAACTGCTGCGGGTCCGATCCGGCCTTGTACGCGAACGCAGTCGACCGCTACTGGTGTTATGTGGTCGGCGATGAGTTGCTTTGAGGACGGCGAGGCCAGCCCACAGCGAAGACGTCGACCTGGAGCGCTTCGGCCCCCACGCCATCAGGAACGCGGTTCGACGATCGGCCACTGAAGACGATCGAGCCCACCACTGGCGCAGGGTGGGTGCTCGCCGCAGGGCGCAGGAAGATCGTGTTGTTGGAAGGGTGAGTCCGCCGGCTGATGGCGATCGCGGCTGTTGGCCCAGGCGGTTCGGGTCGCTAACTGGGGTTTCTGCCCACGCTGCGATCCCGGTCGTGCCTGGAAAGCTCGCCACGACGGGCAGAAGCCCCAGAAGTGCGTGAAAACGGACCCTCAGAACTCAGGTTCCGGCCGGGCGGGTCGAAAACCTGGAATACCGTGGTCATAGGCTGGTCGTTTTACCAACGCTGGCCCCCCGGGTCCAGCAGGAGAGTGCGAGCGCCGAGTGGAACAGCGCGCGACTGCGGGCGCGGCGCCGGGCAAGCATAGAACTCAGGTGTCCTGCGACGTCTGCCCGGTCGTCGAGTCGTGCCTGGAAAGTCTGCGGTCTCGGCGCGGAGAAGGACGGCGGCATGGCATGACTGCTCGTAGAGCGCCGGCGACTGCGCCCACGGGCGTGCCGCCGCAACTGGTGCAGGCCATCCCGAGCTGCTCCTGAGCGCTTCGTTGACCACGCCGCCGGGAGGCGTCGAGCCGGTCCCCTCTATCCTGCCGTGGTGCAGTTCGATCTGAGGCGGGTGCGTGGATGGCTGGGGCGATGGCGGCAACCTGTGGCCCGACGTCCGGTCGGCTGCTGCGTCGTGACGATCTTCCCAGCCTCCCGCGAGGAGGTGCTCGCTGCGATCCTCGCAGGGCGAGGCCACCGACGCGATCGCCGGCTTTGCGGGTGGGACTGCGGCCAAAGGGGAGACACCGCCAGAAGAGGCTCGCCGGCGTTTCTGCAGGACCCCTCTTGTTGTAGCTGCGCGATCGCGCCGAGGTTCCCGGCGACGCCCGCCTGTCGACACGTGTGGGACGGGTGGCGACCGAGCAGGCACCGGTCAACGTCTCGACGATGGCTGCGCTCGTGGTGGCTGGGGCAGGCGCCAGGTGTCGCAAGCACGGCAACCGAGCGGTAACGTCGCAGTGCGGATCGGCCGACGTGCTCGGTCGCTCGGCGTCGTGATCGCGACCCGATCCGACTGGCGTCGCACGCTGCATCGACGAAGCCGGCATCGGCTTGCTTCGGCGCAGCGCCACCACCTGACCGCCGCGGCCACGCCGCGACGAGCCCGGCGTGCCGACCACGTTCAACTTCCCTCGGGCCGCTGCCAACCCTGCCGGCGCCACCCGGCGCACCGTGGGTGTCTCGGATCCTGCATGGCGGATCGACTCATCGGCGCTCGGGGAGCCTGGCGTTGAGCACGCCCTGGTCTTCTACGGCCATTGACGGGCTGACGAGCTCACCACCACGACCACGACCTCGACGGTGTTCGAGCTGGCGCGGGTGAGGTCACCAAGTACGAAGTCGACCCGGTCGCTTCCGCCCGCGACGGTCAGAACCCGGCGCACCGCCGGGGCGACGCCGCTTCAACGCGCAGGTGGCGCATCGCGCTCGACGGCGAAGCCAGTGCTTTCGTGAGATCGTGGCGCTGAACGCGGCGTACACTCGTGGTCGCGGCCTGGCGGACGATCTTGCTGCTGGTGTGGAGCAAGCATTCGCCTGATCGACGGCGGCCCGCCGTGCCGACGCTGGGAAGCATTCGTACGCACGAGCGTTGCTGCTCGAGATGCGCGGGATCCTGAGGGATGGCCGAGTCGCTGCAAATGTCCGGGTCGTGGTGCCCGCACGCGCCGGGCACCCCGGCGCCCGACACGATCACGGGCGATGCGGCCGCAAGCTCAGCTCCCGGCATCGTCCGCGCCGGGCGTCAAGCACCGTTCCCGCACTCGCCGCGGCGGTGCTGCGGTCGCTGCGCCTGCGTCGTCGTCGCCACCACCGCCTAAGCGTTCGCGCGGTTAATGGAAGCCGGCGCGCCTGCGGCACCAGCGCACCCTCGGCGTCGCGGCCGAGGCAATGGCGGTACCGCCACACCGATGTGGCGAACATGCCGGCCCCGCATCGCACCCGCTGCCGCCCCGGCGCAGTCGCGTGGTCGGCTGCGGTTGGCACGCCCCCTGGCCCGGCGTGCCGGTGGTCGTGGCGCCGACCCAGTCAGCCTCGTGCGGATCCTGGTCTGGGCCGTCGCTGCCGATCGTGACTGGTGCGGTGGGCAATCCCCGCGCACGCAAGGGGTGGATAATCACGGGTCAGAAGCCTGGACGTGATCGTAGCACGACCCGGTCGCTTGCCGCCCTCGTGATCGCCGTTAGGCTGGTCACCGCCGTGCTCGTGACGATCTTCTGCGGCGCTCGGCCGCCTCCTCGAACCGGAGCCGATGCGCCCAGCGATGTGCTCGACCCGGTGGGCGCCGGTGCTGGCCGACGACGCCGCGGCGGGTCGTAGAACCAGCCTGACCGGATTCCGAAACACCTGTTCCGGAATCCATGGTCTGTGCCAGGTACACCCGCCCATGGGGGTTCGCTACCGCTGCTCCGCGTGGGAACCTCGCCACCGCTTCGATGTCACGACGCCGGACGAGCGCGCCCATCACCAGCGGCGTGAGCCAGCGTCGAGGACGAAGCCAGGCCTCGACGAACGGGTCGAAGATACGTGATCGTGCCGTTGGTGCGGCGCGCCCGGCGATGGATCGACACCGCGCCGGCGGAGGCGCCGGTCGAGCAATGAGCGGTCCGCCATAAACGCGCAAGTGGCGCGACACCAGCGCGCTCCCGATCCCCGAGACCCTGCTGGTGCCGCTGCTCAACGTCGCCGCGCCGGTGTGCTCACCAAGCTCCCCTTCCACGGACTTCCCGTCGGTGTTTCTCCGCTCAGTAGTCTGACCGTCGGCGCCTGACCACGAGCTGGCCCAGGCCCGTCAACAGCTGCGGCGGGCTTTCGACGTCGATGACACGTTTCGAGAGCAGGTCGCGAGAAGTTCTGTGAGCAGGCCGAGGTCGAAGCCGCGGTCGCCGCCTGGCAGGTGGAGTCAGCGCTGGAGCGAGTTGCCGACGCCGCGGCAGACGTTCCGATCTCCCGTGGTTGCTCATCGGCGCTGTACGGCACGACCCAAGGGTTGGACGTTCGGTCTGGATGGTACGTGCCGCGGCTTAGCGGACCGCACCGAGCAGGGAGCACGACAGACGACGCGCAAGGCCTGAGATGCGCTGGCCCGATCGACGAAGGCGCCGACGGGCAGAACAAGCTCGCAGATGAGGCGCTGAGTGAGGTCGCCCGTCGAGGGCGAGCCTGCACAGTTATGCCACCCGTCGAGACCGCGTGAGGCCCAGCAACGTCCGGACGTGGAAGAGGCGCGGATCGTCGGCGTCGCGACGCCGAGGTGGGGGCCGGGAGCAAGCGATCGCCGCAGTGAGGATGCTTTGAATCTGGCTGGGGCGCGAGTCCGACCTGGTACGCGGCAGAGCACGAAAGCTGCGGATGTTGCGTCGCAGGCCGACACGCGAGCAGTCAGCAGCGAGCCGGAGCACGCTGCGCCTCGTCCCGAGGTCGAGGCGTCGCCGCAGCCTCCGGAGGAGGTGCAGCGATTGGCTGCCGCACCTGCGACTCACGCTGCGCCTGCGATTTGCTGCGCTGCGTCGTCGCCGGACCCCACCGACGATGACGTGCCGCTGCCGCTGACCGCCGTTGTGTCCGCCGGGATGCGCGCCGACATCGCCCGAGAGTGCGCTGGACGCGGACGCTGGCAGAATGCGCTGGCGTGGTGCCGTGGTGTGGCTACAACGCGCCGAGATTAGCGCCGTGGCCGGATGCGGTGCCTGCCGAGCAGCGTGGAGCGGCTCGTTCGCCGCTCGAGCGACTCCACCTCCCGGGTCCGGCTGCGTGACGTGGTGGTGGTGTTCGACGGTGCCGATATCGGGGTCCAGCCTCCGCGCCGTGCTGGTGTGCGCGCCGAGTTCGCCTCCGACGATCGGCGAGGAGGCCGAACCCGGTGGTCGTCCGGGAGGTCGTCGTTGGGCCCAAGCGGGTGCCGGCTACTGTGGCGTCGACGGACCACTGGGTCTGACCACGCCGAGGGTGCACGTCGCCATCCACGTGCTCTCAGACGTGTTGCGCTGGCTGGATCACAGGTTGCCGCCGGCGAAGCGCTCAGCAGCACTCGGTCGACGCGCACACATCGTCTCCGTGCCGGCGAGCACCGTACCACCTCCCACGGCCCATCGGGTCTGTCGATCCACACTCTTGTCCCGTAACGCCGCGCAGCACGTGGTGGCGTCCTCGTTCTTCGTCGGTAGATCGGTCGGCAGACCGCGCTGGTGAGCTTGGCTGACCTCTTCTTCCCGTCGGTCGTCTCGGACCCCGTCGCCGAGGTGATTGCGAGTCGCCCGTTGCGCTGGCGCCCTGAAGAGCACGAGCCAGCGGTGGACTCGCGACCGCGGTTGGTGCAGCTTCGGGGCTTCCGCTTGCGGTTCGGGGCGACGCCGAAGAGGTGAGCGGAAGTCGACTGGCTTGGTCGATGTCGGCGACGCTGAGGGCGAGCCGCACTGGCCATCGGGTCCTCCGTTGGTCGTTCGTATTGACGGCATCTGACCATCAGATACTGATGCCAGTCGTCACGATGGCGGAGAGCCTCCATGGATGTCCGCACGATCACTGCTGTGCCGCGAGCCGGTGCCGCCGCACCACTGAGCAGATCGATGCCGAGGATACCGCTGGCGCTCGCTGCGGCTTGCCGATCTCGGGCGGTTGCGCCTCCTCAGCCCGTGGCAACAGCCCGATGGCGAGGTGTGCGTAGTAATCTCGTCGTGCCGCTCGGTCGGAGCCAAACTGACCATCAGTCATCACCTTCGGCGTCGCCGACGCATCGCTCGCACGCGATAAGCGGCGCGGGAAGTGGGCGTGGTATTCGATGGTGCCCGAGAAGCTGGCTGCGTCGCTTGTCAGATCCCGCGCCTGGGCGTCACCTGTTGATGCCGTTTCGATGCGCGCGCGGCCGAATGGGTCGGGACCGCGCCTTTCGCCGTCGCGACGTCGGTCGGCACCGCGGATAACTGGCCCAGCCCGGGGGACCGGCTGCGTCTGGAGAATGCCGTCGCAACCGGTGCGGCACCTTGGAAGCGTAACCCTCTGCGCGTTGTGCCGATCTCTGCGCGCACTTTCAACCCGCTGGTGATGTCATTGACTGGCTGGTCTGGCCGCATTCTGCAGGAGGTATGCGGGCTGCGGCGCAGATCCTCGGCGCTGGCGGGGGTGGCTGCCTGGAAGTCCGTCATGTTCTGACGTCGATGATGCGCTCCGCGCGGGTCCGGCCCAATGCCCGTGGACGAGCTCGGGGTGAGGGAGAGGCCGTCGCTACGCTGGGGTTGCTGCTCGTCGTTCGGTGTCGCACGATCACGTGGCTGCAGGCTCCGTTTCGCAGGGCGCCTACATCACCGCGCGCACTTCTTCACGTCGTCAACGAGCTTCGCCAACCCCGCGGTCACGGTCGGGCGTATGTTGACCATTCACCTTTGCCGGCATCGACAAACAGATCCGTGCGCCGGGTTTCTGAGCGGCGTCGTCGGTGCCGTCGCGGCGCAGTGATCACCGGGTGCCTGCCGACGCGTGAGGAAGCGACGCCGCATGACCCGGGATCTGCCGGAAGTCCCCGTGTGCGTCCACAATGCGGTCGATCAGGCAGATGGCTGCGGCGCTGCTCGATCGAGCCGCCGCGGGTCGGGTGCTTGTTCGATCGGCTGGGAGTGGTGCTTTCTGCGGGACACGATCAACCCAGCGGTATCGTCAGCGCTCTGCCGAGATCACCGGACTCCACATCGCCCGAGACCTTCGAAGCGGTTGACCGCCGAGCCGCCCAGGAGGCGACATCGTGATCACTGATGGGCTTGGCGACGCCTGCCCCATACCCCGGCAAAGGTACCTGGACTGGGAGACCGACGACCCGGCACGGCCCGCCGAGGTGCGGATCAACCGGGACGAGATCGACCGCCGCGTGCAGGCAATGGTCGAAGAACTGCCACCTGATGGCTGCGCGCCGAGGGGCGGCGTGGGCGCTGTTGTCCCCGGCAGGGGAGCGTCGCCTTCCTGGTCCGCTGTCACACCTGGTGCCATCGTCCTGCATGATCATCATCGACCGTGCAGAGTGCGTGATGCAGCAGACCGAGGCGTGCGACGACTGGGTGCTCCGTGACGTTCATCGCCAACTGGATCCGGCGACGCCCTGGTGATCGATGTGGCTGAGGAGCGAGCGGTTTCGCTCCTCCAGAAGGCCGGGCTCCTTCGCCCGACCTGCGCCACGTACGATAGTCCAGCGGTTTTGCCGACCCGGCGCCGGCGCGAGACGAAGCCCGCGGAGTCGACCCAGAAAGGTGGGCCGAAGCGGCCCTTAGTCCTTTTTCACCTCCGGCGCAGGGCGCGACCGTGCACTGCCCTTCGGGCGGTGCGCGAACGGGTCGTACCGGAAGATGCGCATCGCGTTCTCGTGGGTGATCTGGCGACCCGTCGCCGGGACGCCCTCCACCTCTGCTTGGCCAGCGCCTCAGGCGAGTGCGGCCAGGTGGAGTCCGAGTGCGGGTAGTCGCACTCCCACGTGATCGTGTCGATGCCGATGCGGTGGCGGTCGTCAACGCCGGCCGGTCGCTGATGAAGCAGAGCGATGAAGTGGTCGCGGACCACCTGGCTCGGCAGCTGGTCGCCGAAGTCCTGGTGCGGTCCAGAAGCGGTGCTGCTGGTACACGTAGTCGATCCGCTCGAGCCAGTACGGGATCCAGCCGATGCCGCCCTCGGACAGGCGCGAACTTGAGGTTCGGGAACTTGCGGAACACCGTCGCGACCACAGCAGGTCGGTGGCGCGCCTGCATCGATGTTGAGCGGCGTGCAGCGTGATCATCACGTCGATCGGCGCGCCCGGCCGTGATCACGAGCTGCGTCGACGACGAGCCGATGTGGAGGCAGATGACCGTGCCCTCGTCCTCGCACGCCGCGAAGAACGGGTCCCAGTGGTCGCCGAGAGATGCTGCGGCCAGCCGAGCTTCGCCGGGTTCTCGGAGAACGTGACCGCGTGGCAGCCCTTCGTCGGCCACGCGGCGCACCTCGTCGGCCATGAGCTGCGGGTCCCAGATCGGCGGGATCGACAGCGGGATGAACCGGCCGGGATACGTGCCGCACCACTCGTCGATGTGCCAGTCGTTGTAGGCCCGCAGCATGGCTGAGGCCCATGTCGAGGTCCTTCGACCGCGAGAACAGCTGGCCGCAGAACTGCACGAAGCGACGGGAAGCACATCGAGCCGAGCACGCCGTTGCGGTTCATGTCGCTTGACGCGCTCGTCGATGTCGTAGCAGCCCTTGCGGATCTCGGCGAGCGACGTGGGCTCGATGCCGTACTCCTCGGGCGGCCGGCCGGCGACGGCGTTCAGCCCGATGTTGGGGATCTCGTTGCCCTCGTACGACCCAGACGTCGGTGCCGTCGTCCGGTGCGACGATCCTCGGCGCAACTCCGTCCACTTGGCTCGGGAGGTGGCCTGTCGAAGAGGTCGGGCGGCTCGACGACGTGGTCGTCGACGCTGACGAGGATGAGGGTCTTCGGCGCTGCATGGTGCTCCCAGGCGAGCGGCCTGACGTCGGTGTCCGGCGTAACGCCATCCGACCGGCCGGCGACCGCGCGGTAGCGGCTGCGTCCTGCTGCGTTTGCGAACGGAGGGAGCGTTGGTGTGACCCGAGTACGCCTGGCGCGTACACACCATCTACGCGGGCTCGACTGCCGCCCGGGTCTGGGTCAGGCATCGCGAGTGTTCCTGGCCCACGGGTGGCGGCACCTCGCAGGCCGTCCGCAGTGGCCCTGGGATGGCCAACTGGTTCCGGAGAGCTCGGGCTGCGCAAGCCGGGAAGGCTCCACGGCGGCGTGGAACGTCTACCTGCCTCGAGAACCGAGCGCGGCCGGCGCCGCTGCTGGTGGTCGGCTACCGTCACGCCTGCGTGGCATACGGCGGCGCGGCCTGCGATCGTGCTGGTCGCGCCCGGCGCGAACCACTGGAAGAACGGCTTCCTTCATCAACAACCCGGGTGAAGGCTGGGAGTACGTGTGGAACGCTCGCGCCGTGCTTTCGGTCAGTCCTCGGCGTTAGGCCTGTGGTGGTCGCTCGACTATGCGCCCGAGCTCAACTTCGCATTCGACGCACCGGACGCCGCCATCATCGCTGCGGTCGTCGGCATCGGGGCGGCGCACGACACCGTGGCACCTCTGCTGCGCCCTGGCGCCCGCCGAAGAAGGCTGCGACGAAGAGCTGGGGCTCGGCGGCGGTTCGCGCGCGACGCATTACGCGGCCCCGATGCGCTGCAATGGCATCTGCACTCGTATCAGGGTTGCTGCGCGGTTGCGGCGTTAGGTGACCGCTCTGGATCGATGACTTCGATCGCGGAAGCTCCTGCGCGTGGAGGCGAACGGTGACTCGGCCCGTCACCTCGCACTCCACTCGCGGTTGGCGCGAGCATCGCAAAAAGGCCCGGGCGGTAACGATCCAGTCCGCACGGCGTGAGCGATGCTTTCCGCGGCGTGCGAGCCGGTAGAACGCATCACTTCGTCCGCTCCCACGCCCGAGGGTGGCGCTCGGTGCAGGCGCCGTTGTAAGCGCGATCACCGTCCTGCTGGCGTCGAGCCTGTACACAACCGAGCAGTGATCGAGCGACGTCTGGCGAGACTGGTTCTGAGCACCGACCGCATCGCCCCGGTCCGTTGCGCCACGGCGTGCTCGCACTGGTGCCCAGCGGTTCGACAGTGCGATCGAGTCGCGGACGAGAGCGCGCGCCACGGGTGGGATCTCGCATCCGGTCGACGATCGGGCTGTGCACGACGACGTGGTAGCAGGCAGCCGCACGGTCGCTTTGCAACCAGCCGTCTTCGTGCTGCCCGCGCACGTGCACACAACAGAGCGCCTGCATGTTCGTAGCGCCGACGCAACAAACGGGAGATCGAGCAGAGTTCCGCAACCTTCGGCCTGAGCTGACTGCAGCCGGCGCCGAGCAGCACGAGGCCGAACGGGCCTTCACTGCCAGGACGTCAGCGAAGGCGTGAGCCGTTGCCAGTCCAGATGCCGCTGCATCGGAGCCGTCGGTCTGGTCTCGGTGACCAGGATGCCGCTGGTCATCACGGTGCAGGTGCGGGCTCCATGCGTGATCGCTTCGCAACACGTCGTCGGCAGCTCCTGGGCCCGACAGTGATCATGGTATGCCGTCACCGACGGCGGCGCAGAGCTCAACGGCCTGGGCAACAGCTACACGGCTGAGGTCGTCCATGACGAGCGTGCCATCAGGCGCTCGAACGTGCTCGACGAGGACGCAGGCCGCGCTCGCCATTGCACGCCGAGCTCTCTTGCGCGGTGCGCTTCAGCCGCCCCGGGGGTCATGTCGAGGTCGGGCGGGGCCTCGCCGGGGATCTTCCAGCTGAGGTACGGCTTGTCGTAGACCTCGTGTGCGCGTTCGCGTGGTCGACCATCGCGTCGGAGCGTGGCCTCGAAGCGCGTCCCAGTCCTCGGTCGTCGATCGCCTTCTTCACCGACGCTCGACCTGCTCCTCGATGAACTTGTACATGTTGTCGGTGTACTTCGGGCGCGGAGCAGGACGCCGTCCCTCCATGAGGTTGACTGGCTTCCTTGAGCTGGAACGTCGGCGAAGCGGCTTGTTCTTCGCCTTGCCCGCGTGAAGCACTTCCAGATCCGTGCGCCGACCTCGGGCATGATCGCGCCATGCCCGGCTGCACGTGCCGAGCCCTCGAGGGTGAGTGCTCTTTGCCGGTGTCGATGATGTGATCGTGTTCGGGACGCGTCGGCCATCTCAGCCCTGCCTGAGCGAGTCGCGTGCCGGTGTCGCGAGTGAAATGCGCCACCCCATCTGCGGCGGTCGACGGTGGCAGCGGTCGAGCGCTGGCGGCTTTCGCCAGCATGCAGCCGACGGAGACGCGTGAAGCGGTCATCGTCGACAACGTCCGTACCCCCGATCGGCAAGCGCAAGGGCGCACTCGCCGGTTGTGGCACCTCGGAGCGACCTGCCCGGTTCACGTCCGAAGGCGCACGTGCTCGAGCGCAGCCCCGACGTCGATCCCCGGCGCGATCAGGTGACGACGCGGTGGGGCGGGTGCGGGTGAGCCAAGCGGGCGGCGAGCAGGGCTCGCAACGTGCGACCCGCAACGCGGGTGGCCGCCGGGTTGCCGTGGCACGTGCCTCGGCCGCGTGAAGCGTCGACCGCCAGTGCGGCTCGTCGTCCCAGCAGGCGATGCACTTTCGTGGCCCAGGGCGTGATGGCGGGGCGTACGACCTCGGATCGCCGGTGGCGTGCGAGCTCCGTGACCCGCGCCTGATGTCGGGCAGCAAACTCCGAGCGGGTGGGACCGGGCCGTTCAGCCCCGGCGTTCCTCGAAGCGTGCGCTGGCGCGCGCGCTCGGCACGCAGTTCTGGGTGCCCCGCAGGTGTGCTCGCCGAGCGGTTCGGGGTGACGCGGCGAGGAGATGGACGCCTTCTCGGTGGAGAGCCACCGGCGCGCTTAACGAGAACACCGAGAACGCGGGCACTTGGCCAAGGAGATCGATCGCCGTCCCGGTGCGCGACGAGGACGGCAACGAGACCGGCGCGATGCTCGAGGTGGCCGACGAGTGGCATCCGCCCCGGCACGACGGCTCGAGACCCCATTCGCCAACCTCCCGCCGGTGTGGATGGCCGAGGACCAGCCCGCCTCCGGACATCACCGTGCGGGGAACGTCGCCGCAGATGAGCGACGGTGCGCCGGCGATGCTGATCGCCGATCGCGCGACGGCCGAGCGGCTCGCAGCCGTTCCGACTGCCGCTTCGTGCAGATCGCCCACTTCGCCGCCGCTCGCCGACGACCCCGTGATGGTGCTCCTCGGCGCCGAACCCTGTTCGCGCGACAACGCAAGCCTCGCTGGAGCGCACGGGCATGTCGATCGACGACTTCGACGCGATGGAGTGCCACGAGGCGTTCGCCGCGCATCGCACTGATGTGGGCCACGAGTTCGCCCGACATGGCGAAGTACAACCGGCGGGGTGGCGCGACCGCGAGATCGGCCACCCGCTGGGTGCGAGCGGCGTGCGCATCATGACCACGATGCTGAACCACCTTCGAGGCCACCAGGGACGCTCGGTACTGGGTCTCCAGACGATGTGCGCGAAGGCGGCGGCCAGGCGAATGCCAGCTGGGTGACTGGTTCCGCTCGCCCCGACCAGCCCGAACGCGAACATGATCAGAGCTCAAACGCCGGTCCGGCGCGAGTCGAGGATCGATTTATCCACGGCGGCTCACCAGAGCCCTCACGGTCGACGGCTTGACCTGTTCGGTTCCAGCCGCAATGGCACGAACGGTAAAACCACGGCGGCGTTCTGATGGCCTGGGCTGACGCATCCGCCGCGGCGTGTTCACGTTCGACGAGGTGGAAACATCAGCCTCGCCGTCAACCATCCGCCACGCGATCCACGGGACCGTGCGGGACCAGCGGTGGAGTTGTCCAGCGCGAGTCCGCGTACAGAAGCCGCGTGGTCAGATCAAGCTCACCGACCCTGTCCGTTTGCTGGCCGCGGACCCAGCGAGCGACTCACTTCCCGTGCGCTCGAGCTCGAGATGGAAGTGCAGGCCGACGATCGGCCGATGATGCCGGTGTCGCGGATGGCATCCATGGTGGTCGCGCACGCCTGCGCGGCGAAGCGGTGGAGACTGAGCTGCACGGCGCTGACGCGGCCAAGCGGAGCGCGACGAGGGTCCCGACTGGCGAGTTCGTCGCCGTGACGTCACCGCCCTGGGACGATCACTGCTTCACCGACCTTCACAAAGCCACCGTGCCGACTTGGCCCGGCGCAGCAACGGTCACGATCGAGAGCTATGGTGAGATTGCCCATGCGTGGCTGTGAATTACTCGAGCCTGAGCACGCAGTGCGTGGAGCCGCAATCCGGACCGCCAGGATGCGTTCAACCTGGAGCCCCATGTCGTGGAGCCGGGTGCACCGCTCGTCGCGCAGACCCGGTGGGAATGGGCGTCACGGATGAGGTCGCGCATCGCGGCGAGCTGCTCGCAGAAGTGGTCCACCGAATGGTGAGCAGCGAACCGCAGCTACTGGTGATGCCCGCGCCGTAGAAGATCCCGATGCGGCCTGTGTCGTCGGGCCTGCCGTGGAGCGACGGTGGGTGGCGTCGCCTGACGATCACCTCGAGGTAGTGTCGTCCGGGCGTTCCATGACCGGTTCACCGCACGCTCGAGCATCGCGGCGAGGTCGTTTCGCGACGGCGTAACGGACCAGGCGGGCGAGCCCGCGCGGCGGCGCAACGACCGGGCGGTGCGTCCGCCGATCCAGACTGACCGACGAGTGTCGCGAACAGGCTGGTCGGAAACGCCGTCGATGAGTTTGCCGCAGCGAATGGCGAGCAGTGCCGTTGACATGGGTGTGTACGGCACCTGCCGCAACGCTCGAGTGCCTGGGTGAGCGCGGGCGTACTGCACCGCGCAGGCACTCGCGAGCGCCGCACCGGCGCGGAGGGCAGGCAGGAAGCGTGTGCTGGCGTGAGCGTGGATGAATTCCTGGCCGTCGAAGTCGGGGAGTTTGGCGTGGCGCCGCGCGCCGAAGTCCGGCCTTCGCCTGACCGATGCGCTCTTTCGATGGAACGAGACAAAGTTCCACTCGATGAGTCGACACCGCCCATCAACGGCTCGCCGCCGAGCGCGATCGGCGATGGAGGGCTGCGTCAGGCCGGTGATGGTGCGCGTTCTTCGCCGCGCTCGAACACCAGCATCTTGCCGGCGCCGAAGCGCTGCCCGCGCGCGCTCGACTTCTCCCGCTGGCAATGTACAGCGCGCGCTTCTGGATATTCGAGCGGGCAGCGCGCGGCGCGCGCCGCGGTCGAGTTCCCAGTGCGCATAGAAGCATGCGGCGAGTGAGTCTTCACGCCGGCGCGCAGACCGAAAGCCTGCGCCGGCCAGCAAACGCAGTGCGTACGCCGCCGTCTTCGTGCACGCGGCAGATGCGTCCGCGCCATAGTGGTGCGAACGGAGGGTCGCGTCTCCTCGTGTTCCGTGGGCAGCGCCACCCAGGCCTGATGCCATGCATCGGTCCGCCCTCGCGCGCGCGCCTTCTCGAAACGCTCCGGAATGCGTGATGCCGCGGCCGGCGATCATCCAGTTCACTTCGTCCGGGTTCGGATCGCCTGCTGCACGCCGACGCTGTCGCGATGCATGATCTCGCCCGCGAACAGGTAGGTGACGGTGGCGAGCCCGATGTGCGGATGCGGCCGCGCATCGACGGTCTGCGGGATGCCAGGCGTAGAAGTTGCCGGGCCCGATGTGATCGAAGAAGATGAACGGGCCGACCATGTGCCGGCGCGTGAACGGGCAGTACACGTCCGACTTCAAATCCGCCGAGATCACGGCGCGCCGCTGGTCGATGAGCATCCATGCCGTCATCGGTTTACCAGACCGGCGCCCGCGGGCGCAGAATGGGCTCAGACCCCATTCGTTCACAGTGACTTCAGATATTCCGCGAGATCGCTGTTTCTCGCTTGCCGGTCAGACGCGAGCGACAAATGCGCGTCGTAGTGATCGATGACCGCCGCCGAGCGTCGCGAAACGGCCGTCGTGGTAGAAGCCGCCCGTGGCATGCGTCCATAGACCCTTGCAGCGGAGTGGTGCGGTAGCGCGCGTCCGGCGCGCGGCTCGCCTGGAAATCGTCGATGCCGATCTCGGCGCCGGTGTGCATGTTCCAGCCGGGCTCGGTGATAGAGCGGCGGCACGTGACAACGGCCGCAGTTCGCCTTGCCGTTGAAGACGCCCTCACCGCGCTTCGCGGCCGCGCGATCGAAACTGCCGCGCGGCGCGGCCGGCGCCGGCAGCGCGAGCTGGTAGAGCTGCAACGCCGGCAGCAGCGGCGTGATCAGGTCCTCGGCGCGCGCACGGTGACCGAAGCCCTCGCGCGCGGCGATCGGGAAGCGCGTGGCATCGTCCAGCCGCGTGGTCGAAGAACGTTGCCCTGTCCGTGCATCTTCGAGGTTCGCGACGAACGCGTTCCAGTGCGATACGCCGCCCCAGCCAGTCCAGGTGTGCAGGTTCACGCCCGGCGAGGCCGAACGCGGGCGGAATCAGGACGGACGCGGATTTGCCGTCGGGACGAAACGCCTTGCCGTCGACGAACAGCGACGCGTCGAAGCGGCCCGGACCCCAGGAATTCAAGCACCGCCCGCACCGTCGCGACGTCGGCGCCGAGGAGCGTGGCGACCGAGTCGAGACGCGGCGCGAGCGCAACGATCGCGCCGACGTTCGAGATCGCGGTTCGGCCCAGCCGTCGACGCCGGTGACCGATGCCGGTCGCGAACGAGTCGTCGACGGTCGAATGACAGAGCGCGCATTGAATGCCCATCGAGGTGATGCGGCCGCTGCGAATCGAAGACGCCGGTGATGCCGACGACCGGCATCGAGCTTCTGAGTAGTTCGAGCGTCGTCGGCGGGATCGGTGAGGTCGACCCTGCCGCGTGCGATGCCGCGCTCTTGCAGCGCGCGCGGCAGGGCGGCGAGGTCGACCTTGAGTCCGGACCTGCCAGCGCGGTCGCGGGCGACACGCCTGGGCCCGATCGCCGCCGTTGCGCGGCGCCCGCGATCGCGAGGTGTAGTCCGGAGTCCGTCGCCCCAGAAGTGCTTCGTCGCCGAAGGTCGCGGATACCGAAAGGTGATCGCGCCCTTCCGGCACCTGCTCGAGCACGTGCTTCTCCCATGGTGCCGAATCTTGCAGATCCGTGGCTCGTGCCGATGTGGTGATCACGCCGCCGCCAGCGAAATCATTCGTTGCTTCATCGAAGTTTTTCCCCGCGTCAAAGTAGTTTCCCCTCACTAACCAATGCTCGGACGTCGCTGCCAATGTTCTGGCGGCCGGTTTGACGCGGCAACGGCGCGTCCTGTAAGAGAAATGACATGACTTCGCATCGCCTGCTCCATCGCTATCGGTCTGTCTGTCATCGAGCGGTAATTTGCTAACCATGACACGGCGGTGCTCTTCGTGCCTGACGGGATCCACAAAGCGCGCTGGTTCAACGGTCCCGCGACAAATGGACCGAAGTGCGCGAAATGGACGTGCGGTGGCGGCCGTGAACGGGTCATCGGCGTTCTGCGGACGGCTCCGAGTCGCGCTTCGAGGCGCTGTACTTCGACATCGTGCCCGACCGGCGCCTGGTCTATACCTACGACATGTATTTCCAGGGAAAGAAGATTTCCGTGTCGCTGGCCAGCGTCGAGTTCGTCCGAGGCAAGGACAGCCGCGGCGAAACTCATCGTGACCGAGCAGCACGCGTTCCTCGATGGACATGAAGATCGCAACCGCGGCGCGGGCACGCTGGGCCTCCTGGACAACCTCGAAGTGGCGCTCGGCGGCGACACGCGCGCGCCGAACAAAGTTCCTAGCGCGGATCCGGTACAACGAACCCACGTAGCGACGACGTCGATCATTTCCTGGAGCGTGAGCTTGTCGACGACCGGCGCCATCTGCTTCGCGCCTCGCTGCGCGTGCCATTGCGGAACGCCAGCAGCTGGCGGAGCAGGTAGGTAGGCGTGCCGTCCGCGCGATCGGCGGAATCTTGTCGGTGCCCATGAGCTTGGGCGCGTGGCAGGTGGCGCGCCAGCTCTTGACCGGCATCTCTGCCGCCGTGGGTCGCCCCGGTGATCGACTCGTAGGCCCGTCTTGGCCGCCGCGCCTGATGCTGCCGGGCGGCACATAGGCGGTGTATTCCAGGCGATCGTCGCGGCGTTCGTGGCGCGCGAGTCTGTTGGTGACCTTCGAGCAGGCGGCCTTCGAGATCTTCGGTGCCGCCCACTTCTTCGTAGATCCACGCCGCGCGCTCGGCTCGCGGAATGCGCAGGCTCTCGATGACGTATACGCGCCGGCGCAATTTCTTGTTGCGCGAAGTATTTGGCGCTCGTCGATCTCCTGCGTCGGTCATCGCCTTGCGCGATCTTGAGCATGCGTCCTGGCTGGGCAGGTACTCCTCGGGCCCGGCGGGCTTGCGCGCGCCGCTGCGCAGGTCGCGCAGCTGCTCCTCGAAGTACGTCTTCGGGCAGGCCCGCCAGCGCGGAATTTTCCGGCCGCCCTGGCCGGTGGGCGTGTGGCAGAACGCGCAGGCCATCACCGCGGGCTTGCGGCCTTTCGCCACGACGTCGGGCATCGGCAAGTGATCTCGGCCGCCAGTCGGGCGCGTTGAACGGATCGTTGATGCGCGCCTGCGTGAATTTCTGCTCGCTGTCGGGAATGTCGAGCAGCTCGACGTCATCGAGCTTCACGGGCTTCGGTTCGGGTTCTTTCCAGCGACTTCCGGGTCGATGGGGAACAGCCATTCGGGCAACGGTGATCGGCGATCCGGCTGGGCCGCGCCGGAGGATCTCTGGCTGTCTTTGGGCGACGGCGGCATTCACGAACAACGGCCGGCGCAGAGAATGCTGATGCCTTTCACCAGCCCGTGACCCCTGCAGCCAGATGTGCGCATAGTGCCATGGGCTGCATACTCCCGCCGCGCATGCCAGCGCATCTCCCGCCGCGCCTCTGCCCGCCGCCACCGTTGAGCTGGCGCGTTATCTCATCGGGCAAGCGCCTGGTGCACGTGACGCGCCGCCGGGCCGCATCGCCGGCCGCATCGTCGAGACCGAGGCGTATCCGCCGGGCGATCCGACCGGCTACGCGCGCCCCGGACTAACTACCGCGAACGCGCCGCTGTTCCGGCGAGCGCGGCACGGCGCTGATGCGCGCATGGTGTACGGCGCCTGCCTGCACGCTGAACCTGGCGCCGAAGCGCCGAAGTGAGGCGCCGCGGTGCTGATCCGCGCGCTCGAACCCACGGAAGGCATCGGACCTCATGCTGAAGAACCGGCCGCGATCGCGGCTCGCGGACCTGGCGCGCGGCCCGGGGCGCGTGTGCGCGGCGCTCGGGATTGGCCGCGAGCTGTCGGGCGCCGATCTCGTCACGCATCCGCGCGCTGTGGCTCGAAGCGCATGCCGGGCCAGCGCGGCCGGCGATCCAGGGTGACGACGCGCATCGGCCTGTCGCGCGATCAGCATCGGCGCCTGCGCTTCGTCGAGCGCGGCAGCCCTTTCGTGAGCGTTCCGCCATAATGCGCGCCATGCGATTGGCTGCCGTCGGTTTCCTGTTGCTGACGAGTGATCGCGACGTGCGCTGGCCGCCGACCGCCCGCCGCCCACCGAGGCGGATTTTCGGCGGCGCGCTCGGCGTCGCGCGAGAACGTAAAGCTTTCTATCGCAAGCTCGATTGCAGCGCGACTGACCTTCGCGGCGTTCTCTGAAGCCATGCATGCGCACGGGCGTGAAGTCGGAGGTGGAGCGCGCCGTGGATGGGAGTTCGGTCACGCTCACCGATCCGGCGCCCCGGCGGCAATTCGTGCCCGTCGCCTTATGCGCCGCGTGACCGCGATGCCGCCGTTCGACATGCGCGACCTTGCCGGGCAAGCGCGTGACCGCCGCGAGCCTCAGAGGCAAGCCCACGCTCATCAATTTCTATTTCGCGCAACTGCGTGCCGTGCATCCTCGAGGTGGGGCCGATCAACGGCTACGCCGCCGAGCATCCCGAGATGAATTTTCTCGCGGTCACGTTCGATGAGCGCGCCGGTGGCGCGTGCGTTCGTCGACCGCTACAAATTCCGCTGGCGCGTCGTGCCCGATGCGCGGGATTTCATCGACCGCATGAAGGTGAAGCAATACCCGATGATGGCGCTGTTCGATGCCAACGGCCGGCTGCTGCGGCACGCGGCGCGGCGGGGTACGCGACGAGCTCGAGGCGGCCAACGTGGCGCCGCAGCTCGCCCGCTGGGTGGATGGCCTGCTGCGTGTCAACCGGAAGGAGACGAGTGCGTTGAGCGGACAGTAAGCCCATGACTGCGACGCAAAGACACCGCCGCGGCGATTGCCGCCAACCGTTTCGGGCTCGGCGCCCGGCCCGGAGAATTGCCCGGCATCGGCGCGGATGCGGCTCGGCTGGCTGCTTCGGCAGCTCAAGGGCGCGCCGCCCGTGCTCAAAGGCGAAGGGCCTGAAGCCTTCCGCCGAAACGCTGGCGAAGGTCATCGAGCTGCGCAAGAACGTGAAGGACGACGCGAGAAGAAGGACGCCAGCGACGATCAGCGAAAGGTGGCCGCGGCGCTCTAGCTGCCCGCGGTCTATCGCGCCGGTGTACATCGACGAGGTCGTCGCGCGCTTTTCACACTCGGTGACCACCGAGCGGCCGTTCCTCGAGCGCCTCACGCAGTTCTGGACCAATCACTTCGCGGTGTCGGTGGACAAGGTCGCGGTGCTGGGCCTCGCCGGCGCGATGGAGCGCGAGGCCATCCGCCCGCGCGTCACGGGCACTTCCAGCGATCTGTTGTTGGCCGTCGAGAAGCATCCGGCCATGCTGCTGTATCTCGACAACCCGGCCTCGATCGGGCCGAACTCGCAGGCGGCGCGTTTCGTCGGCAAGCGCGGCAATGGACGCAAGGTCGGCATCAACGAAAACCTGGCGCGCGAAATCCTCGAGCTGCACACGCTGGGCGTGGACGGCGGCTACACCCAGGCGGACGTCACGACGTTCGCCGCAGGCGATTTCCGGATGGTCGATCGGCGGCCAGGACAATGGCCGCAGGCTCGCGAAGCTGGGCGTCGACAACGGCACGCCCGGCGAATTCCTGTTTCGCGAAGTCTTCCACGAGCCCGGCGCCAAGAAGGTGCTGGGCAAGAGTTATGGCGACGACGGCGTCTGCGCCAGGGCGAAGCCATCCTGCGCGACCTTGCGATGCGCCGGGAAACCGCGCGCCACATTTCGACCAAGCTCGCGCGGCATTTCATCGCCGACGATCCGCCGAAGGCGGCCGTCGACCGCATCACGCACGCGTGGCTCGACTCGAAGGCGCATCTGCCCACGGTGTACGAGGCGCTGGTCGAGTCGCCGGAGGCCTGGGAACAGCCGCTCGCGAAATTCAAGACGCCCGCCGACTACATCTATTCCTCGTATCGCGCGCTCGGCATTCCGCTGCGCGAGAAGCGCCGCGCGCTGCAGCCCTTCGAAGCGCTGGGCCAGCGCAATCTCATGCCGGGTTCGCCCGCGGGCTGGCCGGATGCGAGCGCGGACTGGGACGGTTCGTCGGCGTTGCTCAAGCGCATCGCCTGGGCCGACGTGGTCGCGCAGCGCATGGGCGACGCGCGCAACGCGCGCGACCTGGCGCCGCAGTTGTTAGGAGCCACGCTCACCGATGACACGGCGAAGGCCATCGCGCGCGCCGAGAGCGGCGCGCAGGCGCTGACGCTGCTCATGGCCAGCCCCGAGTTCATGCGGCGCTGAGCCGCAACGGAGAACGCACATGAAGAATCCCCTTTCGCGACGCGCCTTCCTCGAAACCTCGCTGTTCGCGGGCGCCAGCACGCTGATGGCGTCGCGTCTCGCGTTCGCCAGCGCGCCCACCGACGCGCGCTTCGTGTTCGTGCTGCTGCGCGGCGCGCTCGACGGTTTGTCGGCCGTGCCGCCGGTGGGCGATCCGGACTATGCCGGCCTGCGCGGGCAGATCGCGCTGGCGAAGTCGGGCGAGGGCGCGGCGCTGCCGCTCGAAGGCCCGTTCGCGCTGCATCCCGCGCTCGAATTCCTGCATCGAAGCTACGCCGCGAAAGAGCTCGCGGTGCTGCACGCCGTGGCCACGCCGTATCGCGAGCGTTCGCACTTCGACGCGCAGAACGTGCTCGAGAGCGGCGACCTGCGCCCGCATGGCTCGACGAGCGGCTGGATGAATCGCGCGCTGACGGCGTTGCCCGGCAGGCAAGTCGCGCGAGGCCGGCGTGGCGCTGGGCGCCAACGTGCCGCTGGCCATGCGCGGTCCCGCCGAAGTGGCGTCCTGGTCGCCGACCAAGATCGCGGCGCTCGATGAGGCGACGCTGGCGCGAGTCACGGACCTGTATGCGCGCGATCCGCTGTTGTCGCAGCGCCTCGCCGATGCGCTGGAGAGCGACGCCATCGCCAACGAGGCGCAGGCCGCCGCCGCGGCGGAGGCGGCAGGCGATGACGCCGATGATGAACAGCGATGTCGTCGAGCGCGACGCGAAGGAAAAGCGCAACTACAACGCGCGTTACGTCGGAAACCGCGCGCGCCGCGGCCGGATTCCTCAAGCGCGATGACGGTCCGCGCGTGGCCATGTTCGACACCACCGGCTGGGACACGCATGCCAACGAGGGCGGTGCGCAAGGTCAGCTGGCGCTGCGGCTGCGCGGCCTCGATGCCGCGCTGGCGGCATTGAAGAGAGTCGCTCGGGCCGGTGTGGCGCAACACCGTGGTGCTCGTCGCCACCGAGTTCGGCCGCACCGCCGCCATCAATGGCACGCGCGGCACGGACCATGGAACGGGCGCCGCGGCGTTCTTGTTAGGCGGCGCGGTCGCCGGCGGCCGCGTGCTCGCCGACTGGCCGGGCCTCGCGCGCGCGAATCTGCTCGATTCACGCGACCTCAAGCCCACGCGCGACCTGCGCACCGTCATGAAGGGCGTGCTGCGCGATCACCTCGGCGTGCCGGTGCGCGCGCTCGACACCAGCGTGTTCCCCGACAGCGCCGCCGCGCGCCCGATGGATGGATTGATCCGCGGCTTACAGGCGCGGACAACGGTGGCTGGCGCCACTTCAAGCTCTTGCTCTCGCGGATGGGCAGGTTGATGAACGCCGCGGCCAGCGCCAGCGCGATGTCCGCGTACCACATCCACGAGAAATCACCGAAGGCGGTGCAGCGCCTTGCCGCCGAGCCACGGCGCCGAAGAATCCGCCGATCTGGTGCGTGAACGTGGCGAGGCCGAACAAGGTCGCGAGATAGCGCACGCCAAACAACTTGCCGATGAGCCCGGCGGTCGGCGGCACGGTGGCGAGCCAGGTGAAACCCAGCACGGCGGCGAACAGATAGAACGTGAGCGCGGTCTTGGGCGCGGCGAGGTAGACGGCCACCGCGACGCGCGCGGCTGAAGTACATCGCGAACAGCAGCCACTTCATGCGCATGACGCCGCCGGCCCAGCCGGCCGTGAGGCTGCCCGCCACGTTGGCGAGGCCGATGATGGCCAGCGAGCCCGCGGCCACCGAAGCGGGGAGGCTGCAGAGCTTCACTTCGCCGGGCAGGTGCGTGACGAGAAACGAGATGTGAAAGCCGCAGGTGAAGAACCCTGCGTGCAGGCACCAGTAGCTGCGGTCGCGCGATGCGATCGCGAGCTGCTCGCGCAGGCTGAGCGCGCTCGGCGCCGCCGCCTGGCGCTGCCCGACGCCGCGCATCGCCGCGGCACGCGTCGACGAGCAGCGGGCCCGCGATGGGGATGGTGGCCAGCGCCGCGACCGCCATGGTCCACATGGCCGCCATCCAGCCGAAGCTGGCGATCAGCAACTGGTTGAGCGGCGCGAACACGAATTGTCCGAGACTGCCGCCCGGCGTTGACGAAGCCCGCGGCCACCGAGCGCTTGGCGGCAGGCACGCGCTGCGCCACGACGCCGATGAGCACCGAGAAGCTGCCCGGCGCCGGCGCCGGCCGCGGTGAGGACGCCGAGCGTCGCGAGCAGTCCGAATTCATTGCTGGCGAATGGCGTGAGCGCCGTGCCGGCGGCTAACAACAGGGCGCCGGAGATGAGCACCGGCCGCGAGCCGTAGCGATCGGCCAGCGCGCCGAACACCGGCTGCGCCACGCCCCACATGAGCTGGCCCACCGCCAGCGCGAAGCTCATGGCGGCATAGCCGACATGCGTGGTCTCGATGATGGGCGCGATGTACAGCCCGAGCGACTGGCGCATGCCCATGGTGACCATGAGCACGGCCGCCGCCGCGCACATCAGCAGCAGCATGCGGCGGTTCAGTGCAGGCGCGGCGTGTCCGGACGCGCGGTCTCGTTCACCGCGATCCGCCGGGCTTGGGTCCTTCCTTGCCGGGTGACGTCCAGCGCAAGCACGAAGTAGCTGGCCTGACCGTCGCCGGCATTGCGCATGCCGTGCAGGTCGTTCGACGCGTAGAAGATCACCGAGCCGGCGGGTGCCTTGTGCGACGACGCCGTTGATGGTCGCTTCGATGACGCCCTCGCGCACGAACACCAGTTCTTCATCGGGATGCCGGTGCGCGGCGTGCGGTGCAGTGCCGGCATTCGAGCGTGGTGATGTGCGTTTCGAGGCGATCCACCGTGGCGGTGGCGGCATCGAAGATCGCGCGGCGTTCGCCGCTCGCGGTTTTCTCGACGGGCAGCGACTCCCAGGCAAACACGCCCGAGGCGAGCAGGGCGGGCGCTGGCGCTTTCCGTTGCGAACACCGTGGCGATGGCGCCGGCAGTCAGGCCCAGGACGAGAAAGGAAATTTCACGACGCGTCATCCGGATGCTCCCTGCGTTGCTGGCTGTGTCGAGGTGCGGATGATCGGCGACGGATCGCGTGTACGCCAGAGACAGTTCACGCGGATTTTCTATCGCCAGCGTTAAGCGGCGCTATTGCGAGCCAGGGACACCCGCGGCGTCGTCTGACGGAAATCTCCTTGCCAATCAGCAAGCTGGCAGCGCGCTCAGGGTTTCACCGCGGTGCGCCTACGACTTTGGTCGACAGCTTGACCCTGCAATATTTGCCTTGACAACTATTGCATGGAAACTGAAAGCTACGCGCCTCCCTGGCCGATCGACCGAGAACCCATGAGCGCCACCGCCCGACGCATACGCGAAAACACCGATCCGGTGCCGCCGCCCGAAGACGACGTGCATCGCGCGATCTGCCGGCAGCTCAAGTTCGTCTGGAGCTCGCTGATCCGCCGCGTGGACCTGCACCATGCAGCCGCTCGAACTCACCGGCATGCAGTGGGAACCCGTGCTCATGTTGTGGCTCAAACGAGCGGACACCGTCGCGGGCCTCGCGCGCGTGAGCCAGATGGGCGTCGCCTCGATGACGCGCATGCTGGACCGGCTCGAGGAAAAGGAACTGCTGCGCCGCGAACGCAGCGAGCTCGACCGGCGCGTGGTCAACCTGCACCTCACGCCCAAGGGAAAGAAAGCGGCCTCGAAGATCTGGCCGATCGTGGTCGAGGGCATGCACGTACATCTCGATGGATTCAAGAAGGAAGAACTCGCCCTGCTCAACGACCTGTTGGGCCGAATGCTGGCGAATGGAGCGCGCGATGCTGAAAAGAAATAACGTCTTCGGAGCCGCCGGCACTGCTGGTGGCGGCGTGCCATGCTCGTGGCCTGCGGCAAGGATGCCGGCGGACCGCCGCCGCCGCCGGAAGTGGGCGTCATCACGCTCGCGCCGCGCGCCATTGCCATCACCGACCAGCTGCCGGGCCGCACCACCGCGTACCGCGTCGCCGAAGTCCGGCCGCAGGTCACGGGCATCGTGCAGAAGCGCATGTTCGTCGAAGGCGGCGAGGTCAAGGCGGGCGAGCAGCTGTTCCAGATCGACGCCGGGCAGCTATCGCGCCGCGCTCAGCTCCGCGCAGGCGGCGCTCAAGCGCGCCGAGGCGCAGGCCGTCAGCGCCAAACTACTCCAGGAACGCTACGCGCCGCTGATGGCGGCGAACGCGGTTTCGCAGCAGGAGAACGACGAAGCCATCGCCGCGCGCGCCCGCGCCGAGGCCGACGTGGCCGAGGCGCGCGCCGCGGTGGATACCGCGCGCATCAACGTGGTGTACACGCAGGTGCTGTCGCCCATCACCGGACGAATCGGCCGTGCGCTGGTCACCGAAGGCGCGCTGGTCACATCGGCGCAGCAGAACGCGCTCGCCACCGTGCAGCAGCTCGATCCCATCTACGTCGACATCACGCAGTCGTCCACCGAGCTGCTGCGCCTGCAGCGCCAGCTCGAAAGCGGCGAGCTGGTCAGGCGACCGACAAGCACGAAGCGGAAGTCGGCCTCACGCTCGAAGACGGCACGCCGTACGCCGAGCGCGGCCGCCTCAAGGTTTCCGAAGTGTCGGTGGACCCGAGCACGGGCTCGGTGCTGTTGCGCGCCGTGTTCCCGAATCCGAAGCGCGAACTGCTGCCCGGCATGTTCGTGCGCGCCCAGCTCACGCGCGGCACGCGCTCCGCGGCGCTGCTCGTGCCGCAACGCGGCGTGTCGCGAAACGCCAAGGGCGAAGCCACCGTCATGGTGGTCGACAAGCGACGACAAGGTGAACGAGCGCGTGGTCACCGCGGATCGCGCCATCAATGGCGAGTGGTTGATCACCGCGGGCCTCGCGGCGGGCGAACGCGTGGTGCTCGATGGTCTGCAGAAGATCAAGCCGGGCGTGCCCGTGAAGGCAGTGCCCGCGGCGGAGCAGCTGAACGCCGCCGACGCAGGCGAGCGCCGCCGCCGAAGTCGCGCAAGCGCTAGCCAGAGATTCAAGCATGCTGTCCCGTTTCTTCATCGACCGGCCCATCTTCGCGTGGGTCATCGCCATCATCGTCATGATCGCGGGCGCCGCTTTCCGTGGTCAGCCTGCCGGTGCGGCAGTACCCGGCCATCGCGCCGCCGTCGGTCGGCATCAACGTGAACTATCCGGGCGCCTCGGCGCAGACGGTGCAGGACACGGTGATCCAGGTCATCGAGCAGGCGCTGAACGGCATCGACAACCTCACGTACATCACCTCGGAGGCCAACTCCGACGGCATCCGCGGTCGATCACGCTGACGTTCGCGCAGGGCACGGTGCCCGACGCCGCGCAGGTGCAGGTGCAGAACAAGCTGCAGACCGCCATGCCGTTGTTGCCGCAGGAAGTCCAGCAGTCCGGCATCCGGGTGAACAAACCGGCGCGCAACTTCCTCGTGGTGATGGGCTTCATCTCCGCCGACGGCAGCATGAGCAACGAGGACCTGACCGACTACGTCGCGACGAACATCCTCGATCCGCTGAATCGCACGTCGGGCGTCGGCGACGTCACGATGTTCGGTTCGCAATATGCGATGCGCATCTGGCTCGATCCCGCGAAGCTCAACAACTACGGCCTCGCCACCAGCGACGTGGTCGCCGCCATCCGCGCGCAGAACGTGCAGGTTTCCGTGGGCGCGATCGGTGGACTGCCGGCTGCGCCGGGCCAGGCGATCAGCGCGAGCATCATCGGGCCGACGCGCCTGTCCACGCCGGAGCAGTTCCGCGACATCCTGTTGCGCGTGAACGCCGACGGGTCGCAGGTGCGCATCGGCGACGTGCGCGCGCGTCGCGCTCAATTCCGGAAAGTTACACGCGCGACACGAAGTACAACGGCAAGCCGGCGGCCGGCGTCGCCATCCGTCTCGCGGCGGGGCAGAACGCGCTCGACACCGTCACACGCCATTCACGCCACGATCGATCGCCTGCAGCCGTTCTTCCCGCGCGGCCTCGAGGTGGTCTATCCGCTCGACACCACGCCGTTCGTCAAGACCTCGATCCTCGAAGTGGTGAAGACGCTGGTCGAGGCGGTGGTGCTGGTGTTCCTCGTGATGTTCGTGTTCCTGCAGAACGCGCGCGCCACGCTGATCCCGACCATCGCCGTCCCGGTGGTGTTGTTAGGCACGTTCGGCGTCCTCGCGGCGTTCGGCTTCTCCATCAACACGCTGACCATGTTCGGCATGGCGCTGTCCATCGGCCTGCTCGTGGACGACGCCATCGTGGTCGTCGAGAACGTCGAGCGCGTCATGGCGCGAGGAAGGCCTGAGTCCGCGCGAGGCCACGCGCAAATCCATGGACCAGATCACGGGCGCGCTGGTGGCCATCGCGCTGGTGCTGGGCGCCGTGTTCGTGCCCATGGCGTTCTTCGGCGGCTCCATCGGCGTCATCTACCGCCAGTTCTCGATCACGCTGGTGTCGGCCATGAGCCTGTCGGTGCTGGTGGCGCTGATCCTCACGCCGGCGCTGTGCGCCACGATCCTCAAGCCGCTGCCGCCGTCCGGGCACGTGGAGCACAAGGGCTTCTTCCGCTGGTTCAACCGCATGTTCGACGCGGGCACGCGAGCAGACACGAGCGCGGCCTCACCGCCATGCTGAGGCGGCCGCGGCGTTCGATGTTCGTGTATCTCGCCATCGTCGCCGTCGTGGGCCTGCTGTTCACGCGCATTCCGTCGTCGTTCCTGCCGGCCGAAGATCCGGGCTTCGCCTACGGACAGGTGACGACGCCACCCGGCGCTTCCAAGGAGCGCACCTGGGCGGCGCTCGACGAGGCGCAGCAATATCTGCTCGAGCAGGAGAAGGACGCCGTCGAAGGCGTGCTCACGGTCAACGGCTTCAATTTCGCCGGCCCGGGCCAGAACTCCGGGCCTCCTCTTCATCAAGCTGCGCGACTGGGACGAGCGCAAAGAAGAGCGAGCTCTCGGTTTCGGCGGTGCTCGGGCCGCGCCAACAAGTATTTTCGCCGGCATCAAGGACGCCAACGTCATCGCGATTCCGCCGCCGGCCGTGCTCGAACTCGGCAACACCGCGGGCTTCGATCTCATGTTGCAGAACCGCGGCGGCCTCGATCGCGTCCAGTTCCTCGCGGCGCGCAACCAGTTGTTGGGCGCCGCGGCCCAGGACCACGCGGCTCGCGGGCGTGCGCCCGAACGGCGTCGAAGACGCGCCGCAGTTCAAGCTCGACATCGATCGCGAGAAGGCGAGCGCGCTCGGCATCTCGGTCGCCGACATCAACTCGACGCTGCAGACCGGCTGGGCGTCCACCTACGTCAACGACTTCATCGATCGCGGCCGCGTCAAGCGCGTGTACGTGCAGGGCGATCCCGAATCGCGCATGCAACCCGACGACCTCAATCGCTGGTACGTGCGCAACAAGGACGGCGGCATGGTGCCGTTCTCGGCGTTCGGCCGCGGCGAGTGGACTTACGGACCGCAGAAGCTCCTGCGCTTCAACGGCGTTCCGGCCTACCAGATCCAGGGTGGGCCCGCGCCGGGCAGGAGTTCGGGCGAGGCGATGCAGGCCATGGAAGAACTCGTCGCCAAACTACCCGCTGGCGTCGGCCTCGAATGGACCGGTCTGTCATACGAAGAGAAGGCGTCCGGATCGCAGGCGCCGATGATGTATGCGCTGTCGCTCGCGATCGTGTTCCTGTGCCTCGCGGCGCTGTACGAGAGCTGGTCGATTCCGGCGACGGTGTTGCTCGTCGTGCCGCTCGGCGTGCTCGGCGCCGTCATCGCGACGCTGGCGCGCGGACTCACGAACGACGCGTACTTCCAGGTCGGCCTGCTCGTCACGATCGGCCTCGCGGCCAAGAGCGCCATCCTCATCGTGGAATTCGCCAAGGAGAATTTCGACCACGGCATGGATATCGTCGAGTCGGTGATGCACGCGACCAAGCAGCGCGTCCGCCCGATCCTCATGACGTCGCTCGCGTTCATGGCCGGCGTGTTGCCGCTCGCCACTCTCCTCGGGCGCCGGCTCCGGTGCGCAGCACGCGGTGGGCACCGGGCGTCATCGGCGGCATGCTGGCTTCCACGTTCCTCGCGGTGTTCTTCGTGCCCGTGTTCTTCGTGGTGATCCTGCGCTACTTCAAGGTGAAGCCGGTGACCATGAAGGTGGACGAAACGCCGGCCGACGTGCCGTATGCGGGTGCCACATGAGCGCGCGCCCGATGCTTCGTACGCGTGCATCGTCTTCGTCGCGTCGCATGGCGCTCGGCGCCTGCACGATGGCGCCGCGCTATGAACAACCCGTCGCGCCGGTGCAGCCCGCAATATGAGCACACCGACGTGGCCACGGCCGCGGCCCGGTGGCCCAGCCCGCGGGGGATATCGGCTGGAAGGAATTCTTCCCCGACCCGGAGCTGCAGGATCTGCTGGCGCGCGCGCTGGCCAACAACCGCGATCTGCGCATCGCCACGCTCAACGTCGAGGCGGCGCGCGCGCAGTACCGCATCCAGCGCGCCGAGCTCGTGCCGGCCATCGACGCGCAGGGTTCGTCGACCAACGCGCGCGTGCCGGCGAGCCTGTCGCAGACCGGGCAGAGCGAGCTCAATCGCACCTATTCCGCCGGCTTCGGTGTTTCGGCGTTCGAGCTCGATCTCTTCGGCCGCGTGCGCAGCCTGCGCCGCGCCGCGCTCGAGGACTACTTCCGGCTCGAGGAGACGCGCACGCGCCGCCCAGCTGCGTGCTCGTGTCGGAAGTCGCCAACGCCTGGCTGACCTTGATCGCGGATCGCCAGCTGCTGCGCGCTCGCGCACGAGACGCACGACAGCCAGCGCAAGTCCTACGACCTGACCAAGCTGCGCTTCGACTCGGGCGTGTCGAGCGAGATCGACCTGCATCGCTCCGAGACCTCGTGGCGCGAAGCCGAAGTCGACATCGCGCAGCAGACCCGCCGCGTGGCGCAGGATCGCAATGCGCTCGCGCTGCTGGTGGGTGAGCCGCTGCCCGCGGAAATCGCCGCCGGCGAACGACGGCCTTCGAAGCGCAGACATTCTGCGAAGACGCTTGCCCGCCGGCCTTCCGGCGGAGCTGCTGGTGCGCCGTCCCGACGTGCGCGCCGCCGAGCACGCGCTCAAGGCCGCCAATGCCGACATCGGCGCGGCACGCGCGGCGTTCTTCCCGAGCATCGAGCTCACCGGTTTCTACTGGCCAGGCCAGCAACGATCTCTCGGCGCTGTTCCAGAGCGGCCACACCGGCCTGGAGTTTCACGCCGCAGGTCAACCTGCCGATCTTCTCGGGCGGCCGCGAATCTCGCCACGCTCGATCTCGCCAACGTGCGCAAGCGCATCGAGATCGCGCACTACGAGCAATCGATCCAGATCGCGTTCCGCGAAGTGGCCGATGCGCTGGTGACGCGCGCCACGCTCGACGATCAGCTGCGCGCGCAGGAAGCGCTGACGCGCGCCAGCGACCTCGAGCTACAAGCTCGCGGACCACGCGTTACCGCGGTGGCGTGGACAGCTATCTCAGCGCGCTGATCGCGCAGCGCGACTTCTACACCGCGCAGCGTCAGCTCATCGTGACGCGGCTGGCGGGAGCGGTGAACCTCGTGCAGCTCTACACAGGCGCTTGGGTGGTGGCTGGAAGGAATGAGACGGGCGTTCGGGCCTCAATAACCCAGCGCAAGTCCGGTGTTGCGCCTCGGGTCGAGGGCGCGCCGTAGAAAATCATTCCGCTGACCGGCTTCGCATTCGAGCGCCGGCGCGCCAATGAGAATGGCCGCCACGTGGTTCTCCGGCTGCGGCGCGATGAGCTTGTGGCCCATGGCGACCAGCAATGCGCGCGTGTCCGGACTCAGCGCGCGCGCTTCGACGTACGTCTCCTCGGGCAGCCACTGCTGGTGGATGCGCGGCGCATCGACCGCTTCCTGCAGGTCCATGTCGTAGTCGATCACGTTCAGCATCGTCTGCATCACCGCGGTGATGATGCGGCTGCCGCCCGGAGTGCCGAGAATCATCCAGGGCTTGCCATCGCGCGTGACGATGGTGGGCGTCATCGAGCTCAGCGGCCGCTTGCCCGGCTCGATCTTGTTGGTGTCGCTCTGCACGAGCCCGTACATGTTCGCGACGCCGGCCTTGGCGGTGAAGTCATCCATCTCGTTGTTGAGCAGCACGCCGGTGCCCGCCGCCGTCACTCGCGCGCCGAACCAGTCGTTGAGCGTGTAAGTCACGGCGACCGCATTGCCGAAGCGGTCGGCGATCGAGTAGTGAGTGGTGTGCGTGCCTTCGCGCGCGGCGATGCCGGGTTTGAGCTGCGCGGAGTTGCCGGCGCGTTGCGGGTCGATCTGCGCGCGCAGCGTTTCCGCGTAGCTCTTGTCGAGCAGCTGCTCGGGTCGGGTTGCTCGACGAACGCCGGGTCGCCGAGCAGGTGATTGCGGTCGACGTACGCATGGCGCATGGCTTCGATCTCGAAATGCACGGCGCGCGCGGAGCCGTAGCCGTATTCGCGCAGTGGATAGCCCTCGAGGATGTTGAGCATCTCGCACAGCACGATGCCGCCGGAGCTCGGCGGCGGCGCGGCGACGATGTGAAACCCGCGGTAGTCGCATTCCACGGGCGCGAGCTCGCGGCGTCTGGTAGGCGTCGAGATCGGCCTGCGTGAGGATTCCCTTGCCCGCGCGGCTGGCGGCGATCAGTGCCGCGGCGGTTTCGCCCTTGTAGAAACCGTCGGCGCCGCGCTGGCTGATGTTGCGCAGGGTTCGCGCGAGATCGCGCTGGCGAAACAGTGGCGCCGGCCTCGAATGGCTGGTTGCTGGTCAAGGAAGATGGCGGCCGACGCGGCGTCCTTGCGAAAGTCGTCGGTGGCCTCGTGCAGCATGTCGACGTCGCCCTGCGCGAGCACGAAGCCGCGCTCGGCCAGCGCGATCGACGGCGCGATCAGTCGGGCGCGCGCCATCGTGCCGTACTTCGCGCGTGCGTACTCGAGCCCCGACACCGTGCCGGGCACCGCGACGGCCAGGTGGCCGCGCGTGCTGAGATCGGGGATCACGTTGCCGTTGCGCGTCGAGATACATCGTCGGCGGTTGCCGCGAGCGGCGCGGTCTCGCGAAAGTCGATGAAGGTCTTGCGGCCGTCGGCGAGCTGCAGCGTCATGAAGCCGCCGCCGCCGAGGTTGCCGGCCGCCGGATAGACGACGGCGAGGGCGTAGCCGACCGCGACCGCCGCGTCGATGGCGTTGCCGCCGTTGCGCAGTACGTCGACGCCGATGCGCGTGGCGTGCTCCTGCGCGGTGACGACCATGCCGTTTCTCGCGGCGACGGGCGCGGCGGAGGCCGCGCGGCTGGCTTCCGCGGCAAACAGGAAGACGAGGACTAACAGGCGTAAACGCTTCATGTGGTGAAGTCTACGTGATTGGGCCGTGTGTACCGGTGAACGAAGACAGGCGTAGGGGTCGAGGGTCTTCCCACAGCCGGGGAGCACTCCCCTTTCTCGGGAACGGAGCCGCGGCTGGTCGGGGTAAGAGCACGGCAGGCTTCGAACCAAAGCGTTTGGGCGCGAGCGTGTGAGCGGCGCAGCGCGAGGCGAAAGCGCGCAGCTCTCTTGGTGGTTCTTACCTACGACGTGGTATCAGCACAGCGATATGCATGCGCTGTCGGTGATGGCGCGCCGCCGAGGCTCGTGCCCGGACGCGAGGAATTCGAGCATCCGCGCGGGGATTCCTCAAGCGCGCGAACCCGCGAGCGCCCAAACTGCCGTTTACGGTTCGAAGCCTGCCGTGCCCTTCCGACAACGAGCGCCCGGCCCCTTTTGCTGGCAAATGGGGAATGTCCCCATTTATTTCTGGAGGAGGGCGCTCAGCACGGTCGGTTCGACCGGCTTGGTGAAGTGGTGGTCGAAGCCCGACGCGGCCGCGCGATCCTTGTCGGCCTTCTGGCCCCAGCCGGTGACGGCTATCAAGGATCACGGCGCGCTCGCCGCGCTGCTCGCGAATGCGTTGCGCGACTTCGTGACCGGAAAGGCCGGGCATGCCGATGTCGAGAATCACGACTTCGGGCTGCACGCTGGCAAACATCTCGACGGCCTCGAGTCCGTCGGTGGCGACGTGCACCTCGTGACCATCGAGACGCAGCAGCATCGCCAGCGTTTCGCCGGCATCGCGATTGTCGTCGGCCACGAGAATGCGCCGCAGCCTGGGCGCGGAAATCTGCGGGCTGGACGGAGGCGGTGTTAGGGACCTGCATCGCGCCGCCGATTAGGACCGTTGAGCCGATCCGGTGCAAGACGGACGAATCCTACATTGCAGGTTTTGTGACGCGTTCGGCCACCATCTGCATGTTTGCGCAGATATTGGACTTCGCCCACGAGCGCGGGAATGCCCGCAGCGTCCAAGGTGCCCCGCAGTTCATCGTGGATGCCGCAGAGGATGACCGCGCACGCGGTGACGCTGGAATCGCTGGATGATCTCGGTCAGCGTGTTGATGCCGCGTCGCATCCATGAAGGGCACGCGCCCGAGCCGGATCACCACGGTCTCGACGTCCGAGCTGCACGCGTTCCAGCGTGCTTTCCAGTTTCTCGGCGGCGCCGAAGAAGAACGGACCCTCGACGCGGTACACGAGCACGCTCTTCGGCAGCTTGACGTCCTCGCCCGAATCGTCATCGAACGATCTGCTGTTCGACGCGCACCGGTCTCGGCCATGCGGCCGCATGAACAGCAGCGACGCCAGCACCACGCCGACATTCACCGCCACCACCAGGTCGACGAACACCGTGAGCACGAAGGTGATCGAGCAGCAGGAACCGGTCGGCGAGCGGCGCGGTGCGCAGCAGGCGCCGCACGTGCGGCACGTCGCGCCATGTTCCAGGCGACGAAAAACAGGATGGCGGCGAGCGCCGCCAGCGGAACGTGCGCGGCCCACGGCGCCAGCAGCAGGATCACGAGCAGCAGGAACACCGCGTGCACGATGCCCGCCAGCGGGCTGGTCGCGCCGTTGCGAATGCTGGTGGCGGTGCGCGCGATGGCGCCGGTGGCGGCGAAGCCGCCGAACAGCGGCGCGATGATGTTGGCCGCGCCCTGGCCGATGAGCTCCTGGTTCGAATCGTGGCGCGCGCCGGTCATGCCGTCGGCGACCACGGCGGTCAGCAGCGACTCGATGGCGCCTAACAAGGCGATGGCGAAGGCGGGCCCGACCAGCTGCAGCAGATCCGACGAGCGGCAGATCGCCGGCCACGAGAAGCCGGGCAGCGCGCGCGGAATGCCGCCGAAGGCGCTGCCGATGGTGGCGACGCCGGGAAACTGCCAGATGCCTGCACGGCCATCGCCACCAGCATCGCCACCAGCGGCGCCGGCACGCGCTTGAGTCACGGGCACTGCGCGCGAACCAGCGATTGCCGGCCATCGAGCATCGCGAGCGTCAGCGCGGCGATCCAGCGTGGTGGCGGCGTGCAGGTCGCGGAAGTGCGCGCAGCACCGCCACGAATTTCTCGTGGAAGTGCAGGCCCGATGCGGCGGGATGCAGGCCGAAGAAATCCTTCCACTGGCCCGATCCAGATGATCACGGCGATGCCGGCGGTGAAGCCGACGATCACCGGGCTCGGATATGAACTGATGACGCTGCCGAGGCGCGCGAGCCCCATGATCAGCAGGATGCAGCCGGCCATCACGGTGGCGGCCTGCAGACCGGCGATGCCGTACTGCGGCGGTGATGCCGGCGAGCACGGCGATGAAGGCGCCGGTGGGCCCCGAGATCTGCACGCGCGTGCCGCCGAACAATCGAGGTCACGAGGCCGGCCACGATGGCGGTGTACAAGCCCTGCGCGGGAGTCGCGCCCGAGGCGATCGCGAATGCCATCGGCCAGCGGCATGGCGACGATGCCCACCACGACCCGCGACGATGATTAGGGCATCAAGGTGCGCGCGCTTCAGCAGCCCGGCGCGCGTGCGCTTCGAGGAGGGCGATCACTGGCGTCGATTATGCAGTCAGAATCGTCTGACGCGGCGGCGCAGGTGAGTACGTAGCGCACCGCATGGAGTCCGGCGCGGTACGTCTGCTCGCATGAACAACGCCGGCTTCCCGCTTGCGCGTCACCCCATCGCCCGTGAATCCAGTGGCTGGGCGCTCGCGGGCTGGGTGGCGCTGTGCGCCGATCGCCGGCGCCATCGGCGCCATCGCGTCGGTCGAGCGCGCCAGGAGTTCTACGCCGCGCTCGCCCAGTCCCGCGTGGGCGCCGCCCGGCGGGCGTATTCGGGCCGGTCTGGACACTCTTATATATGGCGATGGCGGTGGCGGCCTGGCTGGTCTGGCGCGAGCGCGGTTGGTACGCGTGCGCGCGAGCGCGCTGGGCCTGTTCGTCGCTGCAGCTCGGCGCTGAACGCGCTGTGGTCGTGGCTGTTCTTCGGCTGGCATCGCGGCGCGCTGGCCGTTCGCGGACATCCTGGTGCTGCTGGCGCTCATCGTCGCAACCATCGTTGCGTTCGCGCGCATCCGCAGGCTCGCCGCGTGGTTGTTAGCTCCGTACTCTCGCGTGGGTGAGCTTTCGCGACGCTGCTCAACTACTCCTGTGTGGCAGCTAAATCCTCTTGCGCTGTAGCACGCGCGCCACGTCATGTGCACGGTGTGGCGCGGCGCCGTCGTCGACGCAGGTCGACCGTATTGCGTCCGCGGCATTCTGCACATCGCCGTCGACCACCAGCAGCGGCAGCGCGCGCTGGGTCGGGCTGTTTGTCCGACGATGATTTCGTAAGGCGTGATGCGATGCCGCGTGATGACGATATTGAATGGAAGCCGGGCCATTCCGCCGGCACGCAAGGCACGAGCGTGAGGCGGTTCTCGCGCACGCGGAACCCCAGGATCCATTCGAGGCCGGCGCGATACAGCCAGCCCGCTGAACCCGTGTACCAGGTCCAGCCGCCGCGCCCGGCATGCGGGGCTTCGGAATACACGTCGGCGGCCACCACGTAGGGCTCCACCTTGTAACGCTGCACATCGGCGCGCGTCGTCGTTCGGCGTCACGGGGTTCAGCATGTTGAACACTTCCATGGCGCGTTCCGCGTTGCCCTGCATGGCGAAGGCGATCGCGGTCCACACCGCGGCGTGCGTGTACTGCCCGCCGTTTTCGCGAATGCCGCGTGGATAGGCCTTCACGTATCCCGGCTCCTGCGCCGACTTCTCGAAGGGCGGCGTGAACAGCATCGCGAGCGGCGGATCGCGATTCAGCAGCTGCGCGTCGAGCGCCTCCATGCGCGCGCGTCGCGCGCGCCGGATTCGCGGCGCCGGAGATCACGCCCCAGGACTGCGCGATGGCGTCGATCTGGCATTCATCGTTGTGGGCCGAGCCCAGCGGCGTGCCGTCGTCGAAGAAGCCGCGGCGATACCACTCGCCATCCCAGGCGTGCTGTTCGAGCGCGGCGCGCAGCCTGGTGGCGTGGCCCAGCCAGGCGGTGGCGAGCGCGAGTTCGCCGCGCGCTCTGCGCGATGGGCGCGAACGCATGCAGCGTGGCGTGCAGGAACCAGCCGAGCCACACGCTCTCGCCGCGGCCATGTTCGCCGACGCGATTCATGCCGTCGTTCCAGTCGCCGGTGCCGATCAGCGGCAATCCATGCTGGCCCATGTACAGCGCGCCTTCGAGACCGAGGCGGCAGTGTTCGAACAGCGTCGCGGTGCGCTCGCTGATCGACGGGCGTGAAGAAGGCATCGTGCCGTTCGCGCGGCAGCGGCGGGCCTTCGATGAAGGGAACCTGGACGTCGAGGATGGCGCGGTCGCCGGTGAGCGCGACGTAGTGCGCGGTGACGAACGACAGCCACACGCGGTCGTCGGAGATGTGCGTGCGCACGCCCTGGCCGCTGTGCGGCAGCCACCAGTGCTGCACGTCGCCCTCGGGAAACTGGCGCGACGCGGCGCGCAGGATCTGCTCGCGCAGCAACTGCGGTCGGGCGAGGCCCAGCGCCATCGCGTCCTGGAGCTGGTCGCGGAAGCCATACGCGCCGCTCGCCTGGTAGAACCCGCGCGCGCCCAGGTGCGGCAGGCCAGCGTCTGGTACAGCAGCCAGCCGTTCATCATGACGTCGAACGCGCGGTCGGGCGTCTTCACCTGCACGTGGCCCGTGACTTCGTCCCAGTGCTCGCGCACCTTGCCGAGCAGCTGATCGATGTCGGCGCCGCGATAGGTGGTGATCAGCGCGCGCGCTTCGTCGGCTGCCGCGGCCTCGCCGAGCAGGAAGACGATTTCGGTGGCTGCGCCGAGGGTTCGAGCTCGAGCCGCGTGCGCAGCGCGCCGCGCAGGGGTCGAAGTCCGCGCCGGCGCGTCCGGACAGCGGCCCGCCGGACACCAGCGCCGCCGGCGCGTCGAGCGTACCGTGGCGGCCGAGGAATTCGCCGCGGTCGCAGGTGAATTCCGTCTGCGCGCCGCGCAGGTCGGCGAACGCGACGCCGGGGAAAGGCGCGGGTTCCAGGGATTGCGCGCGAACAGCGCGCCGCTGGCGGCATCCGTGCTCGGTGATCACGTGCGGCGCGCCGGCGGTGCGCGACGGGTCCCAGCACCCACTCGACGTACGCAGTGACCGAGATGCTGCGGCGGCGCGGCGAATCGTTGCGCACCCGCAGCCTAGCAATACGTAACTGAACGAAGTATTAC
>ERZ1370068.7595-contig-6503_pt1 | contig 38659 bp, 43 predicted proteins | sample MGYA00561227_ERZ1370068 | MGnify/ENA primary metagenome ERZ1370068 (study PRJEB38410, sample SAMEA6850437) | metagenome | study: Metagenomic assessment of the ecological functions of the soil: analysis of the soil microbiota associated with the...
CGTTACGTATTGCTGTCTTCTTCCGCAATTTCGTCCAGCCGTCCTTCGCAGCGCTCGACGCGGCCTTCGCCGAGCTCTCGGCCGCGGGGTGGACGAGCTCGTGCTCGATCTGCGCTACAACGGCGGCGGCCTGGTGAACGTCGCGCGCAGCACCTGGCCAGCTACATCGGCGGCATCCGCACCGACGGTCAGGTGTTCGCCGAGTTACTTCCACAACGACAAGAACGCGTTCCGCAATCGCCATCCTCAGTTCGAGCCCAAGGCCGAACGCGGCTGCACGCTCGATCGGCTGATCGTCGTGACGACCCGCGGGTCGGCCTCGGCCAGCGAGCTCGTCATCAACGCGCTCCGGCCGTTCATGCCCGTGCGTCGATCATCGGCGACCGGACCTACGGAAAGCCGGTGGGGCAGTATGCAGATCGGGTTCTGCGACAAGGCTGCTCGCGCCGGTGTCGTTCACGCTGCGGAATTCGAACGGTGAAGGGGATTTCGCGACGGATTCGCTGCGCCGACTGCGCGGCCGCGGACGACATCGGCCACCAGATCGGCGACGACTGCGAGCCTCGCTGCGCGAGGCGCTCACCCTCATCGACAAGGGTCGTGCAGCGCGCCGCCGTCGACGCTGGGTCAGCAGCTGCCGAGAATCGCACCGCGGCGGGTCGCTGGCTGGCAGTCGGTCGTCAACGCCTATTAATAGAGGTATAGCCCAGCCAGCTCGGCCGCAGCATCGTCCACGGTCCGATATAGTAGCGGTCCGCAGAGTGGAATCTCATCGCACCGGCTCATCCACGACGGCGTCGGGCGCTCGACTGTCGCCGCAGGACTGCCTGGCCGGCGGCGGCGACATGGGCGCGCTGATGCGCTCCACCGACTGGAGCCGCGACGCGTCTTCGGTCCGGTCGCCGAGCTGGCCGCAAAGCCTGCGCACCGCGATCAGCATCATGCTCGAGTCGCGGTTCGCGATGGTCGTCGCGTGGGGCCCCGAGTTCCGCTTCTTCTACAACGATCGATACCGTCCGGTCCTCGGGCACGAAGCATCCGGCAGCGCTCGGCGCAGCCGCGGCGCGCGAGATCTTTCCTGAAGTCTGGTCGGTCGGTCGGTCCCGAGTTCGAGCGCGTCCGCCGCGGCGAGGCGTTCGCGATCGACGACTGGCTGCTGCCGCTCGATCGCAACGGCTACCTGGAGAACTGCTGGTTCACGCTGTCGTACAGCCCGATCCGCGACGAAACCGGCGGCGTCGGCGGCCTGCTGGCCGTCGTCGCGGAAACCACCGGCCGCGTCGAAGGCGAGCGCCGGCTCGCGACGCTGCGCGAGCTGGCGCGGCGCGCGGCCGACGCGCACGACGCCCGGAGCAAGCGTGCACGCAACGCCGCGCAGGTCTTCGACGCGAATCCGATCGACGTGCCGTTCGCGTTGATCTATCTGCTCGACGCGCGACGGCACCGCGGCGCGGCGCGTGTCAGGCGTCGGCATCCCGTCCGACCATCCGACCGCGCGGAGATCGTGCACCATCGCGCCGGGCTCGACGCGACGACGCTGGCGCAGCTGGCGAGAAGTGCGTCCAGCACCGGCAGGACGATCGTGCAGCGCGGATCTGCATCGATCGCGTCGGGCCGCTGCCCGGAGGCCCGTACGACGAACCGGCGCACACCGCGTCATCCTGCTGCCGCTGTCGCGGCCCGGCCTGCAGCACCCGTACGGCGTGATGGTCGCCGGCGTCAGTCCGCGCCGCGCGCTCGACGATCGATACCGCGATTTCTTCGAGCTGGCCGCCGATCACATCGCGACCGGCAATCAGCAACGCCGTCGCGCTCGAAGAGGCGCGCGCGCCGCGCCGAGGCGCTGGCCGAGATCGATCGCGCGAAGACGGCGTTCTTCAGCAACGTCAGCCACGAGTTCCGAACGCCGCTGACGTTGATGCTCGGTCCGGCCGAGGACCTGCTCGCCGGCGTGCACGGACCGCTGAGCGACGCACAGCGAGCGCAGGTCGAGATCCTGCATCGCAACGCCGGCCGGCTGCTGAAGCTGGTGAACGCGCTGCTCGATTTCTCGCGCATCGAAGCCGGGCCGCGCGCAGGCGTCGTACGCGCCGACCGACCTGACCGACGCTGACGCGCGAGCTCGCGGCGGCGTTTCGCTCGGCCATCGAGCAGCGCCGGCCTGCAGCTTCGACGTCGACTGCGACGCCGATCGACGAGCCGGTCTACGTCGATCGCGACATGTGGGAGAAGATCGTCCTCAATCTCCTCTCCAACGCCTTCAAGTTCACGCTCGCGCGGATCGGTCCACCTCGAGCTGCGGCAGCGCGATCAGCTGGTCGAGCTCGACGGTTCGGGATACCGGCGTCGGCATCCCGGAAGCGGAGCTGCCGCGCGTGTTCGAGCGATTCCATCGCGTGGAAGGGCACGCCGTCGCGCACGCATGAGGGGTCCGGGCATCGGCCTGGCGCTGACCTACGGAGCTGGTGCGGCTCCACGGCGGCACGATCACGGCGACGAGCCGGCTCGACGAAGGTCACGGTCTTCGTCGTGCGGATCCCGACCGGCCGCGCGCACCTGCCCGAGGATCGCATCGATGCGTCCGCGTCGCTGCGCGCCGACGGCGATCGGCGCGGCGCCGTTCATCGACGAGGCGATGCGCTGGCTGCCGCAGCCGTCCTCCGAAGCGGCTCGCGCGGCGCGCCGCGTCTGGCGCTCGAGCCGCGCGAGGCGCGCCCTGACCGGCACGCGCGAGCGGATCCTCATCGTCGACGACAACGCCGACATGCGCGACTACCTGCGCGAGCTGCTGTGCGCGACTGGGACGTCGAGACCGTGACCGACGGTCAGCTGGCGCTCGATGCGGCGCGCGCCGCGCCGCCGGATCTCGTCGTCACCGACGTGATGATGCCGGGCCTGACGGCTTCGCGCTGCTGCGCGCGGTCAAGAGCGATCCGCGGACGCGCGAGCGTCCCCGTCCTCATGCTGTCGGCGCGCGCCGGCGAGGAGGCGCGCGTCTCCGGACTCGGCGCCGGCGCCGACGACTACGTCGACGAAGCCGTTCAGCGCGCGCGAGCTCACGGCACGCGTGCGTGTCGCTGCTCGCGCTGTCGACGGCGCGCCGCGACGCCGACCGTGCTACGTGCCGCCGCCGAGGCCGCGAACCGGACCAAGGACGAGTTCCTGGCGATGCTCGGTCACGAGCTGAGGAACCCGCTGGCGCCGATCCTCACCGCGCTTCAGCTGATGACGCCTGCGCGGCGACGGCAGCGCCGTGAAGGAGCGCACCGTCATCGATCGGCAGGTGCGGCACCTGGTCCGCCTCGTCGACGACCTGCTGGACGTGTCGCGCATCGCGCGCGGCAAGATCGATCTTCGTCAACAGACGCGTCGAGATGGCGGAGATCGTGGCGTCGGCGGTCGAGACCGACGAGCCCGCTGCTGGAGGAGCGGCATCATCAGCTTCACGTCGACGTGCCGCGCACCGGGACTGATGGTGCGCGGCGACGTCACGCGCCTGACGCAGGTCGTCGTGAACGTGCTGACGAACGCCGGCGAGTACACCGAACCGCGCGGACAGATCCGCGTCACCGGCGCAGCCGCTGGACGAGGACGTCGAGCTGCGCGTCCGCGACACCGGCATCGGCATCTCCGCGAGATGCTGCCGACGATCTTCGACCTGTTCACCCAGGAGCGGCAGGCGCTGGATCGCGCGCACGGCGGGCTCGGCCTCGGCTTGACGATCGTGCGCAGCCTCGTCGCAGCTGCACGGCGGCACCATCGAGGCGCACAGCGACGGCCTCGGATCAGGGCAGCGAGTTCGTGATGCGCTTCCCGCGGTGACCGACGAGTCGTTGCGCCACGTAGGCGCCGCCGCCGGCGGCGGCGTCCGCGCGCTCGGCGGTGCGCACCGGCCGGCGAATTCTCGTCGTCGACGACAACGTCGACGCCGCGCGGCATGACGCGCCGACGCGCTCGAAGCGGTCGGCCACGATACGCAGGTGGCGTTCGACGGTCCGGCCGCGCTCGAGATGCGCCGACGACTTCCGCCCCGATGTCGCGCTGCTCGATCTCGGACTGCCGCTGATGGACGGCTACGAGCTGGCGCAGCTGCTCCGCGCACGCGCGGCCGAGAAGCGACCGCTGCTCGTCGCGGTGACCGGCTACGGCCAGGCCTCCGATCACGAACGCACGCAGCGCGGCCGGCTTCGACGCGCACGTCGTCAAGCCGGTCGACTTCACGCAGCTCAGCGACCTGCTCGACCGCCTCCTCGCGCAGTAGCGAGCCGGCTGAGTGAATGACGCGCGGCGGATTCGGGATTCGGGACTCCGGGATTTGATCGATCGAATCCCAAATCCCGAATCCCAAATCCTGACGCACGGCGCCGTCGCCGCGATGCTGCCGCAAACGCGCCGCGTCCTGCAGCATCTGTCCCGCCCACCGAGTAGGTGCTGAACTCCGCGATGATCGACCGCATGCGCCGCATCCGGCGCGACTGCTCGCCATCGTCCATGCTCAGCGCGTCCGCGAGCGCGCGCGCCGCGTCCTCGATCGCCAGCGGATTCACGATCAACGCGTCGTCCAGCTGACGCGCCGCACCGGTGAACGCGGCTCAGGACGAGCACGCCGCGCTCGTCGTCGCGCGCGCTGACGAACTCCTTGGCGACGAGGTTCATCCCGTCGTGCAGGCTGCCGACGTAGCAGACGTCGGCCGGCGCGCAGAAACCGATAGACGCTCCGCAGGCTCGTGCCGCGCCTCGAGCAGCACGATCGGACGATAGGCGCCGCTGGCGAACCGCGCGTTGATGCGCTCGGCCGTCGTCCAGACCTTCGATCGAATCTCGCGATACGCCTGCAGGCATTCACGGCTCGGCTCCGGCAATCTGGACGAACACGAACCGGCCTCTGCGCTCCGGGGCACGATTCGAGCAGCCGCTCGACGGCGAGAAATTTCTCGGCGATCCCCTTCGTGTAGTCCAGTCGATCGACGCCGACGCCGAGTTGGATGCCGGCGTCGAGGTGCAGTTCACGGCGGACCGATTCCCGGCACGCGTCGATCGGCGCCGATCGATCGGCCCACCGGCTCGGCCACTCGGTCGACACCGGATAGGCGCGGACCGCCGTCTGGCGTCCGGCAAAGGTGACGACACTGCGATCGCGATCGATCGTCGCCTCGAGCGTCGACTCCACGCTGTCGATGAAATTCCGGCAGTCCGACGGCGTCTGGAAGCCGACGATGTGGCTGCCCGAGGAGGCCTTTCAGGAGCTGAGGGCCCACGGACAGATGTCGAAATCACGCGCCGCCGGCCACGGAATGTGCCAGAACGCGACGATCGTGCTGAGCGGGAGCCGCTCGTGAATCATCTGCGGCGCGAGCGCGAAGTGATAGTCCTGCACGAGCACGATCGGCGAGGCGCCCTTCGCTTCTTCACGCACGACATCCGCGAAGCGGCGCGTTCACGCCGCGGTAGGTTTCGAAGTCGTCGGCGCTGAAACACCGGCTGGACGAACGCCCGATGACAGAGCGGCCAGAGTCGCTTCGTTCGCGAATCCGTAGTAGTAGCCGCGCTGCTCGCGATCGTCGAGCCAGACGCGGCGCAGCCGGTATTGCGGAGCGGCGGGCGGCACGTCGAGACCGTCCCGCCGATCGACGACGAGCCGGTCGGCGGAGCCGGATCCGTGCGCCACCCACACGCCGGCGCCCGCGCGGACGATCGGTTCGAGCGCGGTGACGAGCCCGCTCGACGATTGTCTGACCAGCAGCCTGCCGTCCGCCGCGCGTTCGTGCATGTACGGCTCACGGTTGGCGAGCACGATGATGCGCTCTCCGGTCAAGAATGCCTGCAACCAGCGCTGGAGCCGCTCTTCGGTCCACATCGCGCGCCAGGTTCAATTCGCGTTGTTCGAGCATCACGCCTCCACCGACTGAGTCACTCGAGCGAGTAGACAACGCGGCCTCCGGCGGCCGCCATCGGGTCGATAGGGGACCGGCGGCGATTTTTCGTGGCAGCGGGCGCTGCGGCTGAGGTTGGTTCCTCGGCGTCGCTTGCCCGACACTCATGCATTCGCCGCTTCTCTCGGGTCTTTGCCGGATGCCGATCGGTTGAGCGAACGGAGTAACCTTGACCGAATCACGTTCGGACGGTGAGTCGGTGATTAAACACGACTGTGAGGCGGTCCTCAATTAGGGGCCTGAGGTGTCGGAGGATGGTTCGATGCGGTTGAAAACATGGCTGGTGGCGGCGCTCGGACTCGGCAGTCTCCTGCTGCTGATCGCGGTCTCGATGCTGGCATCGTCGCGCAAGGCCCAGGAGATCTATACCCAGCTCGACGCAGCTGAACGACACACCACTACAACGTCGACACCAAGCTTCGCCGCCTGCGCTCCGACGTGCAACCTGTCGGGCATCTTCGTGCGCGACTACCTGCTCGACATCGCGCGCGAGCGCGCGCCCGAGTACCGGCAGCGCCTCGCCGACGTTCCGCGAGACCAACATGGCCGACGGTCGCCGAGCTGCGCGCGCTCGTCGAGCGGTCACGACGGATCAGATTCTCAGCCTGCAGGCGAAGCTCGACGACTACTGGTAGACGTTCGATCCGCTGTTCGACTGGACGCCGGCCGAAAAGATCCTGCACAGCGCCAGCTTCCTGCGCCGCGAGGTCGTGCCGCGGCGCGAAGCGGTGCTGGCGATCGCGCAGGAGATCGAGGAACTGAACAACGCGAACCTCGCCGAACAACGCGCCGAAGCGGCGCGGCGGCATGGCCGCCTTCCGCGACGATCTCGATCGCCTGCTCGTGGCGCAGCCTGCTGCTCGGCCTCGCCGTGGCGCTGGTGGTCGTCTTCCGGCTGCGCGTCCTCGAGCGGCGCTCCGAGGAGCAGCGGCTGATCGCGAAGCGACGCCGAGCGCCAGATGCGCGAGCTGTCGCAGCGGCTGGTCGCCACGCAGGAAGAGGAGCGCAAGAATCTGTCGCGCGAGCTGCACGATCACGTCGGCGCAGGTGCTCACCGCCCTGCGCATGGAGCTCGGCCGCATCGAGCGCACGCGATCGGCGGCGGACGTGAACGGTCGGCCGCGGCCGTCGTCGAATGCCGGCGTCTGGTCGACCAGCATGGTCCGCACCGTGCGCGATCTCGCGCTCGGCCTCCGGCCGAGCATGCTCGACGACTTCGGCCTGCAGCCGGCGCTCGAGTGGCACGTCCGCGACTTCACGCCGCCGCTACGGCGTCGACGGTCGAGCTGCAGCTGCACGGCGACTTCGACGCCCTGCCGGACGCGCTATCGCACGTGCGTCTATCGCGCGCGTGCAGGAAGCGCTGACCAACTGCATCCGGCACGCGCAGGCGCGCACGCATCACGGTGAACGATCGGCGGCGGCGCACGATCGCCTGGACGTGTCGGTCACCGACGATGGCGTCGGCCTGGATGTCGACGCGGCGGCGGCGACGGGCTCGGCCTGCGCGGCATCGAGGAGCGCGTCCAGGAAACTCGACGGCGTCATGACGCATTCGCAGCGCGCCGGGCGCAGGGCACGACGATTGACGATCCGGCTGCCGCTGCCGGCGGCGCCGTCACGGAGGTGGCGCTTGCGCGTGCTGCTGGCTGACGACCACGGCATCGTGCGGCGCGGATTGCGGAGCCTGCTCGAGGAAGCCGGCGTCGTCGGTCGTCGCCGAAGCCGCCGACGGTCTCGAGGCGGTGCGGCTCTGCGACGAGCATCGGCCCGATCATGCTGATCCTCGACATCGGCATGCCGAAGCTGAACGGCATCGAGGTCGCCGCGCGCGCGCAGAAGCTCGATCGGCCGCCGGGCGTCATCATCCTCAGCATGCATGCCGACGAGTCGTACATCATCCGCGCGCTCGCGGCGGGAGCCCGCGCCTATCTGCTCGAAGGACGCGACCGACGAGGATCTGCTGCCGGCGCGTCCGCGCCGTCGCGTCGGGCAAACCGTACTTCAGCCCGGCCGTCACCGGCGCTGCTCGTCGAGGACTACGTGCGGCACGCTGCAGACGCGCGGCCTGACCGACTCGTATCACCTGCTGACGGACCGCGAGAAGGAGGTCCTGCAGCTGCTGGCCGAAGGGCGCTCGAACAAGGAGGTGGCGACGCTGCTCGACCTCGGGCTGTCGACGGTCGAGACGCATCGCGCCAATCTGATGCAGAAGCTCAACCTGCACAACACGGCCGAAATCGTCCTCTACGCGCGTGCGGAAGGGCATCATCGTCTAGTGGCCGGCGCCTCTCCGGCTCCCCCTCGACCCGATATCGCGACGCCCGCGGTCGTGATTTACTGACCCGCGACGGACGGCAAGAACGATGGCCCGCGGAGGTTCCGATGCAGCCCGCTGATGAAATGCTCGTGTGCGTGCAGCGTGAATGGAACGGTGGCAGACGGCGGTAGTCCTGTTGAGAGATCTGCAGAACATCCATTGGTTCCAGCCGGATCCGCGCGCCGCGGCCGCTCGTGCACGGCTACGTGTCGTGCTCCTCGCTCACCGGCGGCATCCTGCCGCACAACTGCCAGGACACGCAGGGGCCGCATACGCTGCTGGTGTGCGTGCTGAAGTGTCACATCGCGCCGTCGGTCTACGAAGAGGTGGCGCGCCGCGCATCAGCACTGCAAAACGCGACAGTTGAGATGACAGCCGAGAGCTGACAGCTGACAGCTGACAGCGGCATTCTCAGCTATCAGCTCTCAGCACGACAGGCACTTGTGATTGTTCTTCGCGCCGAGGCTCTCGAGGTACTTGATCGTTTCCGGCCACGGCTGCACGCGCTGCACCGGCCCGTTCGCCATGTCGACGGTCGTCTGACCTTCGCGGTTCACGGCCTTCGACGTCGGCGCCCTTCGACGACCAGGATAGCGGATCATGTCGGTGATCGCCGCGCGACGCGGCGTGGTGGACGGCGGTGTTCCCTCGTGATCGCGCGCGTTGACGTCGGCGCCGAGCTCGTCGACCGAGATACATCACCGCCGCCAGCATGCCGCCGGGCGCGTGACGATGGGAGTTGCCGGCGAAGCCTTCGCCGTAGCCGGCGCCGGCGGCGGCGAGCAGCGGCGGCACGCCGGGGCCGCCGACCGGGATCGGCGGCAGGCCTGAGACGTCGCGCGTCTCGCGCCGGCCGACGTCGCCGGTCTCCGGACGCTGCGACCGGCTTGATCGTCGGAATCGCCGGGTCGGCGCCGTACGAGACGAGCAGCTTCATCGCATCCACGTCGGCGCCGTAGGCCGCGCGCCAGAACGGCGTCGCGCCCGCTTCGTCGACGCCCGACTGATCGAAGTTGAAGTTCGAGTACCAGACCTTCTTGTTGACGCGCTGATTCGGATCGGCGCCGGCGTCGAGCAGCCGCTTCAGATACTCGAGATAGCTCAACTTCTGATTCACCTGCGCGCGCGGCTGCGGATAGCCGGCGCGCGGCGCCCACATCAGGTTGATCGCGGCGTAGAGCGGCGCGACGCCGTTCTCGGCGGTCAGGTTCGGGTTCGCGCCGCGGTCGAGCAGCATCGCGCCGAGATCGAACTGGCCGTTCACCGTCGCGACGAGCAGCGCCGACGCGTGGTCGCCGCCCTTGCGCTGATTCACCGTCGACGCCCGCGTCGAGCGAGCGCGCGCGCGACCTCGGCGTAGCCCTGCCGCACGGCGTAGAGAAGCGGCGTCATCCCGCCCTGCCACGCCACCTGCTCGTTGAAGCATGTGCTGGCGCTCGACGCCCGGCATCGAGCGATCTTCGCCGCGCGCGCCGGCCTGGCTCGGCTTGACCGCGAGGTTGCGGCCGTCGGGGTTCTCGCCGTTGCGGCTGAGCGCGCCGAGGTCGGTGAGCTTCGTCGCGCGCGTTCGGATCGGCGCCGCGCGCGATCAGCAGCTTGACCGCGTCGAGGCGATTGTTGGCGGCGGCGAAGATCAGCGGCGTCTGCAGACGATCGTCTTCCGTGGCGTTGACGTCTCGCGCCCTCGTCGAGGAGCGCGCGCGATCGCGCTGCGTGTCGCCCGGCGCGGCGGCCAGCATCAGCGGCGTCGCGCCGGTGCTCGTCCGCGCGTCGACGACCGCGCCGGCGCGCGAGCGAGCGCCTTCGACGATCGGCGCCGATGCCGCGCTCGGCGGCGAGGTGCAGCGGCGTGTAGGCGCCGAAGCGGCGTCCGCGCGCGCGCGTTCGCGCCGGCGGCGACGAGCGCCGTCACCAGTTCGGCATCGCCGTGCCGCGCGGCCCAGTGCAGCGCGGTGACGCCGTCGCCCTGCGGCGCGTTCACGTCGGCGCCCTGCTTGATCATCGCCAGCACGTCCGCGCGATCGCCGCGCATCGCGGCGTCGGCGATCGATGCCGGCGGCCGCACGCCGATCGAGACGCCGAGGCCGCCACCGCAGCGACCAGCGCGCCGCGAACCAGTGTCGCGTCGCCATGTCAGTGACTCCATGCGGCGACCGTCGCGTAGACGGCCGCGTTCGAGATCGAACATCGCCGGTGCTGTCGCCGAACGACGCCATGTCGTTCATGCCGAGCATGTGCGCCATCGTCAGGAAGACGTTCGCCATCGGCGTCCCGTCCGGCGCCTTGATGTGCAGGCCGCCCTTGAGCTGGCCGCCGCGCCTTGCCGGCGAGGAACAGCGGGCAGCGCTTGTGGTTGTGCACGTTCGGGTTGCCCATCGGCGACCCGTAGACGATCAGCGTGTTGTCGAGCAGGTTGCCGTCGCCGTCCGGCGTCCGCTTCAGCCGCTCGAGGAAGTACGGCACCAGGCTGACGTGATAGGTGTTGATCTTCGCGAAGTCGAGAATGCGCTCCGGCCGCTCGTTGTGATGCGACGCGTTGTGGAAGCCGGTGGTGACGCCGGTCTGACGGGAAGACGCGGCCCGAGACGTCGCGCGACAGCTTGAACGCGAACACGCGCGTGATCTCCGACGCCAGCGCGACCGCCTGCAGGTCGAACATCAGCTTGACGTGCTCGTCGTACGAATCGGGCACGCCGACCGGCGCCGTCGGCAGCTCGCGCGGCTCGCCGCTGCGGTTCGGCGGCCTCGACGTTCTGGATGCGCCGCTCGATCTCGCGCACGTCGTCCAGGTAGTCGACTGAGCCGGGCGCGGTCGGCGGCGCCGACGCTGCCGCTTCAGGCGATCGATCGACGCGACGATGGTGTCGAGCACGCTCTTGTCTTCGCGGCGGCGGCGGGCGCGATCCTCGGGCGTCGCGCCGACGCCGAACAGCGCGTCGAACACCGCGCGCGGGTCGCGCAGCATCGGCAGCGGCTCGCTCGGCGACGCCCAGCTGATCGCGTCGGTGTAGGCGCACGAGTAGTTGTACTCGCAGCCGCCCGAGTGATCGACCGCCTCGATGCAGAGCTGCATCGACGGAATCGCCGTGTCCTGCCCGAACTGCCGCGCGTAGATCTGATCGAACGACGTCCCGACATAGCAGGTCCGATCCCATCGTCTGCTTGGGATGGGCCTGGGTGAGGAAGACCGAGCTGGCGCGGAAGTGATCGCCGCCGATCTCCGGCGTCGTGAACGCTTCCGCCATCCGGACGTCGGTGTTGCTGACGATCGTCATGTAGTCGCGCAGCGGCTCGAGCGGCGCGAGCGACGTCGGCGCGAGATCGAAGCGCGCGCCCGGTCGGCCGCGGGCGACCAGAGGTTGTTCTTCGACGCCGTAGGCGGTGCTGCCGGCGGCGCCGTGCACCATCTCGATGGCGACGAACCGGACCTTCGCGGCCGCCGCGGTGTTGCGGCGAGCGCGGTCGCCGCCGGCGTCATCGCGTCGAGGAACGGCAGGGCGACGGTCGACGCCCAGGCCTTTCAGCACCGTGCGGCGGGACAGATGGCGCTTGGTGATGATCATCGGTCGTCCTTAGTCTGCCGCCTGCTGCGTCTCTGACCGGCGCGCGGCGGCTCATCTGAAACGCGCGCGCTGCGCGTGATGCCCGGCGATGATACGCGCCGATCGCGATCGTTCTGCTTCGCGGCGTCGCGCACGATCGCGCGCAGCGCCGGCATGTCGTAGGCCTCGACGCGGCGGCCGAGCGCGTAGGTCATCAGATTCTCGGCAAAGGTCATCAGGAACGCGTCCTTGTGCTTGATGCAGCGCGCTGCGCAGACCGGCGGCGCCTTCCATCGGCGTGCCGTCGTAGAGCTGACCCGGTCGAGTCCACCGGCACGCCGTTGTCCTTGATGCGGTAGCGGCCGGTCGACGTCGAAGTTCTCGAGCGCCAGGCCGATCGGATCGATCACGCGGTGGCACGACATGCACGCCGGATTCGCGCGGTGCTGCTCCATCCGCTCGCGGACCGAGAGCAGCCGGCCCTCGGCGGCGGCCTTCGTGTCTTCGAGCGCCGGCACGTTCGGCGGCGGCGGCGGCGGCGGCGCGCCGAGCAGCACCTGCAGCACCCACTTGCCGCGCTGCACCGGCGAGGTGCGATCCGCGACCGACGTGAGCAACAGCACGCTGCCCTGCGTCAGCAGGCCGCGGCGCGGCTCCGCGATCCGTCAGCGCTGACGCGGCGGAACTCCGGACCGGTGACGTTGGCGATGCCGTAGTGCCGCGCCAGCCGCTCGTTGACGAACGTGTAGTCGGCGGTGATCAGATCGAGGACGCTGCGGTTCTCGCGGACGATGCTGTCGAAGAACAGCTCGGTTTCGCGCGACGAACGCTTCGGACGAGCGAGCCGTCCCAGTTCGGGAAGAGCAGGCCGTCGGGACGGACCTTGTCGACGTCCTGCAGGCGCAGCCACTGCGCGCGCGAAGCGGGTCGAGAGCGCGCGCGATCGCGGGTCGGCGATCATGCGCTCGACCTGCTTGTCGAACACGCGCCGGATTTCGCAGCGTGCCGTCGCTCGGCGGCCTTCAGCAGCTCCTGATCCGGCAGCGTTCCCCACAGGAAGAACGACGAGGCGCGACGCGAGATCGACGTCGGTCACGCGATAGCAGACTCGTCGGCGCTGCGCGGCGCCTGCTCGACGCGGAACATGAAGCGCGGGTTGGCGAGGATGCCCTGGATGCCGAACCGGATGCCCTGCTCGAAATCGCCGCCGTCGGCGCGCGCCTGATCGTAGAAGCTCGAGCAGGTCGTCGAGGTCGTCGCGCACCGGGCCGCGATAGCGCCTGCGTCGCGAGCCGTCGTGAGGATGTCGGTCGCGCACGCCCGTTCCTGAGCCGGCGATGTCGGACGGCAGGTGAAGATCTTCTGACGGCTCGGCGTGTCGGACACGCCGGTCACGTTCATCGGTCCGGCAATCGCCAGCTCCTGCAGGTGCGGCGCCATCGTCACGCCGTAGCCGGTGCCGATGCGCGTGTCGATCAGCGTCTGATCGATCGGCGCGAGCAGGTCGTCGACCGGCCCGACCGATCGCGGCACGAACGCGGCGGCGATTCGCTGCGGACCCGCCTTGATCGCGATCGGCGGCGTCTCGAGCGTCAGCCCCTTCTCGCCGGCGTCGTTCATCGCCTGATCGACTTCGAGCACCGCCGCGCGCTCGCCGTTGACCGAGATCTCGAGCAGCTCGTTCTTGCCGCGCCATGTAGATGGCGGTGTTGCCGAACAGCTCGCCGCTGACGGTGCGCGACGCAGCGTCGCGTGAAATCGCGTAGAGGCCGTCGGCCGGGAACGTGTGCACGAACGCCGTGCCGCCGCGCGATCCGAACGGCGTGCCCTGCGACGAACTGCATCTGGTTCTCGGTCGCCAGGACCCGATAGGTCGCGCGTGGTCGGCGCCGCGGCGCGATCGCCGACCGCGAGGCGGCTGATCTGGCTGGCCGCGCGCAGGTAGCCCTGCGGCAGCGCCGGCGAGAACGTCTGCGCGTCGGCGATGTTGTCGAAGCCCTGGCTCATCGTGTCGGGCGGCAGAGTACGCCGTGACGTCGACATCGACGTCGAGCAGATCCTTGACCGCCCGCGCGTACTCGCGCGCGTCAGACGCTGGAACGGACGCCAGCCCGGATTCGGATTCGCCGCGGCCCACCGATCCATCCGCGTCTCGAGGGCGCCGCGCAGATCCTGAAGCGACGCGTCGTCGGGACGCCGCGCGCCGGCCGGCGGCATCATGCCGGCGCGCAGCTTGCGGATCATCTTCTCGGCGGTGTCGGGATGCTCGGTCGCGCGCGCGATGTCGAAGTCCGGCGAGCGACAGATCACCAGCCTTCGTGCGGTCGCTGTGACAGCCGGCGCAGTATTGCTTCACGGTCTCGCGTCGCCGCGTCGCCGCCGGCATCCGGCAGATAGCGCGGCGGCGTCTGCGACGACTGGGGTGACTGCGCCGACAGCGCCAGCGAACATACCCAGGCACCAGCCAGCGCGACAAGGGGCGCGATAGTCGGTCTTCAAGGCTCCGCTGAGTATAGCGAGAAACTAGTTCAGTTTCTTCAGCCAGATGTTCCGCACCGACACCTTGGTCGTCGCCTCGATCTCGATGCCGAACTGGCCCGGCTGATTGTTCGACGAGTCGGGATCGTCGTCGATCATCACCGCCATCAGCTGGCCGTTGACGATGTGAATGAACGTGCCGCCGCGCGCGATGACGATGTACTGGTTCCAGTCGTTCATCTTGACGAGCGTGCCGAGCGCCTGCTGATCGCCGATCGTCCCCATCAGCCGTCTTGCTGCGCGCGCCGAAGCCCTCGACCACCTGGCCGCGCCACGCGAGGATGCGCATCGGCGTGTTCTCGGAGTAGAACTGCCCGGTGTAGACGCGGCTCGGCCAGAAGTCGGCCTGCGGGCCGGTCATCATCCAGTTCAGGTTCACCGGCCCGACGTTCGCCGTGACGGTGTCGGGAGATGTTGCGCCAGCCACGGCATGCCGGTCTTGCTGCGGTACTGAAGCCCGCTGCCGCCGGTCGCCCTCGACCTTGATCTCGAACTTCAGCGTGAAGTCCTTCGCCTCGACGCTCGCGGTAGACGATGTAGTTGTTGCCGCTCGGGTTCTGCCGGCGTCGATTCGCCGACGATCGCGCCGTCCTCGACGCGCCAGAACTTCGGGTTGCCGTCCCACCCTTCGAGGCTGACGCCGTCGAACAGCGAGACGTAGCCGTCGTGGTCGTTGAAGTCCATCGGGCTCGGCTGCGTGAAGTTCAGGCCCCCGCCGCGGCCGCCCGGGGCGGTTGCGGCGGAGTGGACGGCGTCGGCTGCTGCGCCGACACGCCGAGGCTCGTCGTCAACGCGGCGCCAGCGAGGATTTGCACCATTCGATGTGATCGCATGAAAGATCCGTTCGTCTCCTGTCGGACGGGGCATATGATAAATCCGCTCGAACCCCAGCAGCAGCTCGCATCCCACGTCCACCGAATCATCAGTGGAGGTCCTGACTCATGTCGATCGTTGATGACCTGATCGAAAACCTGGTCGAACGAAACGCGGTCAAGCTGCGCGGCTCGCTGAACATCGCGCTGGTCGACGGCGGCCTGAAGGTCAGCGGGGCACGTCTTCTCGACCGTCGTCGATCAAAGGAAGAACAAGACGATCCTGAACGTCGACGCCTCGGTCGACGCCGACCTGCGGGTCGCCGAGATCGTGATTCCTGTGCCGCAGATCGAGTGACGCGTCCCGGAGGCGCCAGATCATGTCCGATGTGACTACCTTTCTCGATTCGATTGGCAGCGACGTCAGCGCGACGGTCGCGCCGAAAGTCCACGATTTCGTCACCGCGTTGATTCAGTGACCTTGCGCACCGCTATCGTCCCGAGCTCGTCGGCGAGCTCCACACGCGCATCGTCGCGAACGGCCTCGAGGTGACCGGTCAGGGCGTCCGGCTCGACGTGAAACGCCGCGATACCGGCGAATCGGTCTCGTCGCTCGACATCCCGGTTTCGCTGAAGATCCGCGTCGATCCGCTCGGCGTGACGCTGCAGGACACGATGATCAAGCTCGACGTCGTGAAGTAACCGCCCGTCGCGGCGAAATGGTTTTCGGGCTTTGTCTTAACCAAGCGTAATGCCGCCCGAAGACTCCACCCCCGGCCGCGAGCTCGCCTGGCCCGACGACGAGCTCGTGGTCCGCTATCTGCTCGGCGCGCTGCCGGACGACGACACCGAGTGCCTCGACGAGCTGAGCATCACCGACGACGAGTTCGTGCTGCGGCTGCGGACGGTCGAGCGGGATCTCATCGACGCGTACGTGAAGGGGCGAGCTGTCGGCCGGCGTGCGCGCGTTGTTCCGGTCCCGCTACCTGGTGTGGCCGGCGCAACGGAAGAAGGTCAGATTTGCCGAGGCGCTCTTCGCGCACGCCATTCCGTTTCGTTCCAGATGATCGTCACCGGCCCATCGTGTAGAACTCGTCGTTCGGCCGCGTGCTGGTGACGTTCGCGATCCGGTTCGACATCCCGAAGAACGCCGCGATCGCGGTGATGTCCCAGACGTCCTCGTCGCCGAATCCGTGCCGCTTGAGCGCCTCGATCTGCGGATCGTCGATCGCATGGGCCTCGAAGGCGACCTGCATCGCGAACGCGATCATCGCCTTCTGCCGCGGCGTGATGTCCGCTTTGCGGTAGTTCACCGCCACCTGATCGGCGACGAGCGGATCCTTCGCGCGGATGCGGAGGATCGCGCCGTGCCGCGACCACGCAGTACTGACACTGGTTGGCGGCGCTGGTGGCGACGACGATCATCTCGCGCTCGGCTTTGGTGAGACCGCCGGGCTTGTCCATGAGCGCGTCGTGATAGGCGAAGAACGCGCGGAACTCGTCGGGCCGCCGCGCGAAGCAGCAGGAAGACGTTCGGGATGAACCCGGATTTCACCGTGAACCTTCACAATCCGCTCGCGGATGTCGGCGGGCAACTCGTCGAGCGACGGGACGGGATAGCGGCTGATCGGGTGCATGGCGCGCTAGCTTATCAACCAGCCAGAGGTGGGGCGGCCCTTTCAGGGCCGCCGATCGTCGCGGCAAATCGTGACAACCGGTGACCACGGTTCACCTCTATAATTCGCGGGATGAACCGGTTAGCGAGCCTGGCGGTGGGTGCGACCCTGCTCGGCGCGAGGCGTCACCGTTCGCACGCAGCCGCCGGCACGCTCAGCCGCCGGTCGCCACGCCGGCACTGGCGGTGGCGCACGCCGGCAGATCCGGCTGCATCCTCGCAAAGCCGCCGTCGTGCGGCAATGCGCTCGGCTGTCTGACAACAGACCGGACCCAGGCCGAACCAACTCACGCTGGCGGCGTTCGACGTCGCCGATCCGCAGCACAGCAGCGAAGTCGCGGAGAAGATGATCCGCAAGCTGCGCGCCGGCCTGATGCCGCCGCCGGGCGCGCGGCGTCCCGACGAAGCGGTGCTCGACGGCGCTGGCCGACGCGCTCGAACGCGCAGGCCGATGCGCAGCGCGACCGCCGTCGCGCCGGGCCGGACGCACGTTTCAGCGGCTGAATCGCGCGGAGTACACGCGATCGATCCACGATCTGCTCGCGCTCGACGTCAACGCCGGCGACTACCTGCCGCTCGATCGCGAAGAGCGCGAACTTCGACAACATCGCCGACGCGCAGCTGCTGTCGCCGACGTTGATGCAGTCGTATCTGACGGCGGCCGCCGAGATCAGCCGCCTCGCGGTCGGCGATCGCGCCGCGACGGCGCGCGAAGCGACCTACCCGGTGTCGCGCTGGACGTCGCAGCGCGAGCAGGTCGAGGGCGCGCCATGCGGGACGCGCGGCGGCCTCTCGGTCGATGCACACGTTCCCGGCCGACGGCGAATACCGGTTCCGCGTGTCCTTCTATCACGAGACGACGGGCGCGCTGTACGGCAACGGCCGCGCGGCGCTGCACACCGCCGAGGCGCCCGAGCAGGTCGAGATCTCGATCGACGGCGAGCGCGTCGCGCTGCTCGACATCGATCGCTGGATGAACACGTCCGATCCCGACGGCGTGAACCTGCGCACCGATCCGATCGCGATCACGGCCGGACCGCACCGCGTCTCCGGCGGCGTTCATCCGCCGCATGGAAGGGCCGGCGCAGGATCTGATCTCGCCGCTCGAGTGGTCGCTGGCGAGCACGAGCATCGCCGACGCCTACGGCTTCACGACGCTGCCGCACCTGCGCGACATGGCGATCACCGGCCCGTTCGCCGCGACCGGCGTGTCGCCGACGCCGAGCCGGCGCAGCATCTTCACGTGCCACCCGAAAACGGGACCGCAGCAGGAGACGGTCTGCGCGCGCGAGATCGTGTCGCGCCTGGCGTCGCAGGCGTTCCGGCGCACCGCCGGCCGAGCGCGATCGTCAACGCGCTTGATGGCGCTCTATACGAAAGGCGCGGCCGAGGGCGGCTTCGAGGCCGGGCGTGCGCATGGCGCTCGAAGGCATCCTCGCGAGCCCGCGCTTCGTGTTCCGCTTCGAGGAGCGGCCGGCCGCCGCGCGCGCCGGCGGCGACCTACGCGCTGAGCGACGATCGACCTGGCGTCGCGGCTGTCGTTCTTCCTCTGGGCGACGCGGCCCGGACGCGGAGCTGCTGACGCGCGGCGGAGGCCGGCCAGCTGTCGATCGCCGGCGGTGCTCGAGCAGCAGGTTCGGCGGATGCTCGCCGATCGCGCGCGCCGACGTGCTCGCGTCGCGCTTCGCCGCGCAGTGGCTGCGCCTGCAGGATCTCGACAAGATCAATCCCGACGTCCGCGTCTATCCGGACTTCGACGAGCAGCTCAAGACGTCGATGCGTGCGCGAAACCGAGCTCTTCTTCCGCCACATCGTCCGCGAGGATCGGCCGGTCGCGGATCTGTTCGCCGCCGACTACACCTTCGTCGACGAGCGGCTCGCGCGGCACTACGGGATCCCGAACGTCATCGGCAACGAGTTCCGCAAGGTGCCGTATCCGGACGGCACGCGCCGCGGTCTGCTCGGACACGGCAGCATCCTGACGCTGACGTCGCACGCCGACCGCACGTCGCCGGTGCTGCGCGGCAAGTGGGTGATGGAAGTGCTGCTCGGCACGCCGCCGCCGCCGCCGCCGCCGAACGTGCCCGGATCTCGAAGCGACGGCGGAGGCCGAAGACGGCCGTCTGCGCACGGTGCGCGAGCGCCTGGAGCAGCACCGCGCGAGTCCCGCGTGCGCGTCGTGCCATCGGATGATCGATCCGATCGGCCTCGGCGCTCGAGAACTTCGACGTCACCGGCGCGTGGCGGATCACGCGACAACGGGGCGCCGGTGGATCCGGCGAGCGCGCTCTACGACGGCACGCCGCTCGCGGGCCCGGCCGATCTGCGGCAGGCACTGCTGAAGCGATCGGGCGTGCTGGTGCAGAACTTCACCGAGAACCTGATGACGTTGCGCGTCGGGCGCCGGCTCGCCTACGACCGACATGCCGGCGGTGCGCGGCGTCGTGCGCGAGGCGGCGGCGTCGGACGGCACGGCTGTCGGCGTTCGTGCTCGGCGATCGTCAAGAGCCCGGCGTTCCGGATGAAGGCAGATGCGGCGGCGTCGACGGAGGTCGCGAGGAGTAACAGCAACCGCGGTTTGTTTCGGTGGCGCAGCCCTCAGGGCTGTTTCGTAGCGCAGCCTTCACGGCAGCCGGGAAGACGATGGCGTTCATTTCGGGCAAGCACATCCCGCGGCGGACGATGCTGCGCGGGCTCGGCGCGACGGTCGCGCTGCCGTTTCTCGACGCGATGGTGCCGGCGCGCGGCGCTGTGGAGCCGGACCGCCAGCGCCGCGTCGCTCGATCGCACGCGTCTGGTCTGCATCGAGATGGTGCACGGCGCCGCCGGCAGCAGCGACTGGGGCGCGAGCCAGCATCTCTGGTCGCCGGCGGCGACGGGCGCGGCGTTCGATCTCACGCCGAGCGCGCTCGAGTCCGCTCGAGCCGTTCCGCAAGTATCTGACGATCGTCAGCGACACCGACGTGCGACGGCGCCGAAGCGCGTGACGCAGCCGGAAATCGGCGGCGATCACTTCCGCTCGAGCGCGGTGTTCCTCACGCAGACGCATCCGAAGCAGACCGAGAGCTCGGACGTGCGCGCCGGCATCTCGCTCGATCAGATCTACGCGAAGCAGTTCGGCCAGGACACGCCGATTCCGTCGATGCAGCTGTGCATCGAGAACGTCGATCAGGCCGGCGGCTGCGCCTACGGCTACTCGTGCGTCTACACCGACATGATCAGCTGGGCGTCGCCGACCGAGCCGCTGCCGATGATTCGCGATCCGCGGATGGCGTTCGATCAGCTGTTCGGCGCCGGCGGCTCGACCGAGCGAGCGCGCCGCGCGCGGCGGCGACGTCAGCAGCGTGCTCGACTACATCACGGCGCAGGTCGCGGATCTGCAATCGCGGCCTCGACGCCAGCGATCGCGCAGCGGATGGATCGGTATCTCGAGGACGTGCGCGAGATCGAGCGGCGCATTCAGCAGATCGAGGCGCGCAACGTCGAGCGGCGACGGCCGCGAGCTGCCCGGCGCGCCGGCCGGCGTGCCCGACTCGTTCGACGAGCACGTCAAGCTGATGTTCGATCTGCAGGCGCTCGCGTTCCAGGCCGACGTCACGCGCGTGTTCTCGTTCAAGATGGGCCGCGACGCGTCGAGCCGCGTCTATCCGGAAAGCGGCGTCGCGAAGGGCTTCCATCCGTCGTCGCACCACGGCAACAAGCCGAGCAACATCGCCGAGTTCGGACAGATCAACCGCTACCACGTCAGCCTGCTGCCGTACTTCCTCGAGAAGCTGCAGACGCTGCAGGACGGCGACGCCGTCGCTGCTCGACCGCAGCGTCGATCATCTACGGATCGCCGATGGGCGACGGCAACGTCCACAACCACAAGCGCTGCCCGCTGGTCGTGCTCGGCGGCGCGCAACGGTCAGCTGCCGGGCAACGTGCATCGTGCGAGCCGCGGCGGGCACGCCGATGGCGAACGTGATGCTGACGCTGATGCACAAGATGGGATTGACCGAGCATCGCAGCAGTTCGGCGATTCGACGGGCGAATTCTCGTTGGGATAGCGTGCCGCTTCGTAGGCCGGCCCTTTCCGGGCCGGCGTTGTCGGCGGGCCTGAAAGGCCCGCTCTACGACCGACGGCGACGCGGAGCTCCGACATGTTGAATCACCGCTGCCATCGCGATCGCCAGCGCGGCGTTCGTGTTGACGCTGGTGTTCGCCGCCGCGCCGTTCGCGCAGGGCGACGGCATGACGCCGCTGCACCAGGCGGCCGAACGCGGTGATGCGCCGGCGGTCGCGTCGCTGCTCGCGTCGGGCGCGAGCACCGCGGCGGCGACGCGCATCGGCCGCTATACGCCGCTGCACGTCGCGGCGAAGGGCGGTCACGCGGCGGTCGTTCGCCTGCTCGTGGCCGCGAACGCCGACGTCAACGCGCTGACCACGACCGGCGCGGCGCCGCTGCATTTCGCCGCGGCCTCCGGCAGCGCCGACGCCGTGACGCTCCTCGTCGACCGCGGCGCCGACGTGAACGTGCGCGAACCGCAGTGGGGTCAGACGCCGTTGATGTTCGCGGCGGCGGCCGGCACGGACCGCCGTGGTCGAGGCGCTGATCGCCCGCGGCGCCGACGTCGCGCGCCGCCGGCAAGGTCGTCGACATCAGCGCGCGGAACCGCGAGGACAGCGCCGAGAGCCGCGCGCGAAACGCGCGCGTCGCCGAGATTCAGAAGCGAGCTGCCGCCGCAAGCGCCGCGACCGCGCCGCCGGTGCGCTGGCCGCGCGCGTCCGCCGCGGTGCCACCAACGGCGACTCCGGCGGCGAGCCGGAGCCGCTCGGCTACGCCGACCTCGTCGGCGCGCACGGCGGGCTGACCGCGCTGCTGCTGGCGGCGCGCGAAGGGCTCGACGAAACGGTGTTCGCGCTGGTCGACGGCGGCGCCGACATCAATCAGGTGAGCGCCGTCGGATCGCACCAGCCCGCTGCTGATGGCGGCGATCAACGGCCATTTCGATCTGGCCGATGCGGCTGCTGGCGCGCGGCGCCGACGTGACGACTGGCGAGCGATGCCGGCGCCACGCCGCTCTACGGCGTGCTCAACATGCAGTGGGCGCCGAAGGCGCGACACCCGCAGCCGGCCGACTACATGCAGCAGAAGACCGGCTATCTCGAGCTCGCCGAAGCGCTGCTGAAGGCGGGCGCCGATCCGAACGCGCGGCTCACGAAGTCGCTCTGGTACACGACCTACAACCGCGATCTGCTCGAGCGTCGATCGCACCGGCGCGACGCCGTTCTGGCTGGGCCGCCTATACGCTCGACGTGCCGGCGATGCGGCTGCTGCTCGAAATACGGCGCCGATCCCAACATCCCGACCGCGAAGGTGCCCGAGCGCTACGAAGAGGGCGGACCGGATCCGAACGCGCCCGACCGATCGGGCCTCGCGCCGATTCCGTGGTGCGGACCGGCGGTCTCCGCCGATCCACGCGGCGTCAGGCGTCGGCTACGGCCTCGGCTTCGCCGGCAACACGCATCGCCACGTGCCGGACGGATGGCTGCCCGCGGTGAAGTTCCTCGTCGAAGAGCTCGGTGCCGACGTCAACGCGCGCGATCACAACGGCTACACGCCGCTGCATCACGCGGCGTCGCGCGGCGACAACGAGCTGATCCGCTATCTCGTGTCTCGAAGGCGCGGACGTGAAGGCGGTGAGCGCGCACCGGTCAGACGACGGTCGATCATGGCGAACGGTCCGGTGCAACGCGTGCAGCCGTTCCCGGAGACGATTGCGCTGCTCGAGAGCCTCGGGGCCAAGAACAATCACCGCTGCGTCAGCTGCTAGCCGCGTGTATCAACGGCGCTCGCGGACGGTCGCCACCATGTTCGTTGCGTGCCGCCGGCGCGGTTCTCTTTGTGGATCATGGGACTGCTGTCCACCGCGATCGCGCTTCGTCTTCTACTTGATCGTCGCGATGGACCGGCCGTTCGCGGGCGAGCAGAGCATCAGCCCCGGAACCGTTCCAGCTCGCCATCGAGAACATGCAGCGGTGGGACAGCGACATCTCGAAGCCTGCCGTCGCGAAACACCGCTCACGAGAAATAATGCTCAATGGTGATCACGGGATGACACGCGTGAACCGGTCGATCTTCGTCACGTCGCTGGCGGCGCTGCTGGCTGTCGCCAGCCTGTCGGGTCAACCTCGCCCGGCGCGAGCCGTTCAGGTCGGTCTGTGCACGCCAGCTCAGGAACATCCGAGGCGGCAAAGGCGGCGGGCTTCGACTATCTCGAGCTCGGCACGTCGGAACTCACCGCGCTGGCCGACGCCGACTTCGAGAAAGCCGCCGCCGACATCAAGGCGCTCGGGCTGGCGGTGCCGGCGACAAACTCTTCCTGCCGGCGACGCTGAAGGTCACCGGTCCCGACGATCGATCGCGAGCAGCAGATGCGCACGTCCGCAAAGGCGTTCACGCGCCTGTCGCGGCTCGGGACGCAGATCGTCGTGTTCGGCAGCGGCGGCGCGCGCCGCGTGCCCGACGGCTTACCGAAAGACGACGCGTTCAAGCAGCTCGTCGAGTTCGGCCGCCGCGCCGCGGCGGAAGCCGCGACCGCGCGGCATCACGATCGCGGTCGAGCCGCTGCGCCAGCGAGGAGACCAACATCATCAACTCGGCGGCCGAGGGGCTCGAAGCTGGTGGAAGCGATCAACGATCCGAACTTCCGAGTTGATGATCGATTTCTACCACCTCGCCAGCGAGCACGAGGATCCGGCGATCGTCCTCAAAGCCAGCGAGCACATCCGCCACCTGCACATGGCGAATCCGCAGGGACGCGTCTATCCGGCCGAGTGGGAAGAATTCGACTACGGGCCGTTCTTCGCGAACCTGAAGCAAGATCGGCTACGACAAGCGCATCAGCATCGAGGGGACCGCCAAGGATTTCCCGCGCGAAGCGCCGAAAGCGATCGCGCTCCTGCGCCGCGCATTTCAGAATTAGTTATTCCGCCCGCAAGGCCACCAGCGGATCGATCCGCGATGCGCGCATCGAGGGGACGAGGCACGCCAGGCTTGCAATCAGCGTGAACACCACCGCGACGCCGACGTAGACGAGCGGATCGAGCGGGCGCGACGTCGAACAGCAGCGTCTGAATCAGGCGCGCGGCGCCGGCGGCGCCGACCAGGCCGATCGCCAGGCCGATCGCGACCAGCTGCGAGGCCGCTGCGCATGATCGAGGCGGATCGACCTGCTCCGGGCCTGCGCGCCGAGCGCCATGCGGATGCCGATCTCCGGCGTGCGCTGCGAGACCGCGTACGCCAGCACCGAGTAGAGCCCGACCGCCGACAGCACCAGCGCCAGCGCCGGCGAAGATCGTCGTCAGCGACGCGACGATGCGCTGCGCGCCGAGGCTTTGGCGAGACGTTGGTCTCGAGCGTCGCGAAGAAGGAGATCGGCTGATCCTTGTCGACCGCCGCCACCGCCGCTGCGCAGGATCGCCTGCAGCGCGGCCGGCATCGCCAGTCGGTGCGCGCCACCACGCTCATGCCGGGGCGCGCCGAGCTGGCGCATCGGGTAGTAGACCTCGTCGGGCGACCGGCACGTTGAGGCCGTTGGTCTTCACGTCGTGGATCACGCCGACGATCTCGGCCCGTGATCGTCGGCGTCGCGGCCGCGCAGCAGCGATCTTGCCGAGCGCCGATTCGCCGGGAACAGCCGCTTCGCCGAGCGACTCGTTGACGATGCACACGCTCGGCGCGCCCTTCGCGGTCGCCGGCGGTGAACGGCGCGTCCCGCGACGAGCGCGATCCGCATCAGCCGGAAGTAGTCCTCGCTGACGATCTCGAGGTTCGGCGAGCGGCCGCTGCGGCAGCGGCAGCACCGGCCGCCCGCCGACGCTGTACGGCGACCGCGGGTTGAACCCGGACAGCGGCAGGCCGATCGCGACCGCCGCGCCGGTGACGCGGCCGTCGGCGCGCAGCCGCTCGATGACCTGCGTGAAGAACTCCGCCTGCTGCGCGTTGGTCGGTGTAGCGGTTCAGCCGGCACGCCGACGAACGCCGCCGCCGCGCCCTCGCCTCGAACCCCGGCGGCGTCTGCTGCAGCTTGCGACGAAGCTGAGGAGCAGCAGGCTCGATCCGACCAGCAGCACCACCGACAGCGCGACTTCGGCAGACGATCAGCGCGGCGCGGCAGCGGCCGCCGCGCTCGCTCGACGAGCCGCGCGCGCTGTCCTTGAGCGACGCCGATCAGGCTCGCGCGCGACGCGTGCAGCGCCGGCGCGAGGCCGACGAGCAGCGCGCGTCACCAGCGTGATCGCGGCGGTGAAGGCGAGCGCGCGCCAGTTCAGCGTCAGCGTCGTGTTCGGCGGCAGCTGCGACGCGACGATCGACTGGATGGCCGGAGAGTGCCCACAGGGCCAGCAGGATCGTCCGAGCGTCGCCGGCGACGCAGGAAAACGCCAGGCTCTCGATCAGGAACTGCTGCACGACCTGCACGCGGGTCGCGCCGAGCGACTGGCGGACGGCGATTTCCTTGTGCCGCGCCGTCAGCCGTCCGAGAAACAGCGAGGCGACGTTGGCGCACGCGATCAGCAGCACGAAGCTGACCGCGCCGAGCAGCGTGTAGAACGTCGGCTCGAGGTTGCCGACCAGCGCGGCGACGAAGCGCGCGCGGCTCGCTCGTGTTGTTGGCGTCGAGCCTGGCGCCGCGAACTGCTCGCTTGTAGACGCGGCTGAGCGCGGCGAGCTCGCTCGCCGCCTGGCGTCAACGACACGCCGGGCTTGCAGCCGCGCGATCGGCTGCGCGTAGCCGGCGCCGGCCTGGACCTGCACCGGCGTCAGGCCGCCGACCTCGAACACGCGCGGCGCGAACACCTGCACCTGCGCGAACGGCGGGCTGCAGCCGCGGCGGCATGATGCCGACGACCTGCCACGGCTGGCCGTTCAGCAGCGATCGTCTCGCCGACGATGCGTCGCGCGGCCGCCGAACCGCGTCTGCCACAGCTCGTGGCTGAGGATGCAGACCGCCGGACCGTTCGGCAGATCCTCGTCCTCGGTGAAGTTGCGGCCGAGCGCCGGGAGGATGCCGAGCGTCGGCAGGAACGTGGCGCTGACGCGCTGGCTATTGAGCTGTTCCGGTTCGCCGTTCCCGGTCAGCGTGAAGTTGTCGAACGGCGGAGATGCCGATCGACGCGAAACGACTGTGCGCTGATCGCCGATGTCATCTCGTAGCGCGGCCACGACAGCGCCGGCGCGTTGAAATTCAGCTGCGGGTTGTTCGTCCAGATCGCGACGAGCGACGAAGGGTCGGGATCGTGACCGGGTTCAGCACGAGCCGGTCGTAGACGGAGAACAGCGCCGTGTTCGCGCCGATGCCGACGGCGATGGTCAGGATGGCGACGAGGAAAAGCCCGGCGTCTTCCACAGTCCGCGGACTGCCGCCGTGAAATCGGACATGAGGTGCGCGCCCGGAGGGAGCAACGGATATGCCGCGCGAAATCCTCAATGATTGGCGCGGCAGTCGCGGAGCGATGACCGGTCCCGACACGGCGCGGTCCCGGATTCGGGATGCACGCCGCAATCTGCGTGCAGAAATCGTATGCAAGCTGCTGACGTGTGCCGGCCGCGCGTCAGATGCCGGAACGAGCCGGCGCGAACGCGCGCGTCCACGACGAGATATTTGCGTCCGATGACTTTTGTCGGCGCGATGCCGACATCGCGCGCGTTGGATTCGCCGCGCCTCAGCGCATCGTGGCCGAGAGCGAATCCGCGTCCGGCGGCAGGAAATTGAACTGCTCGATCGCGACGGCCGATCCCGGGCAGGAGCAATCGTCGGAGGGCGAAACGTAGCGGACCACGCGCCCGGAGCAGAGCACTTCCCCGTGTCCGCGCCGGATTTTCTGACATCCAACGCGACCAGGAGTTCTACCGTGGCATCCAACTCCGGCGGATCGTCACTGCGGATCAGAACGCCCGATCGCGAAATGTTCTCGGTCTCGCCGCGGCGCCACTCGTGATCGCCGATGCGCCGATAACGCACCGCGAGACGGAGCGGAAAGCGTGGCGCTCTCATCTGCGACTTACGAAAACAGGTACCAACTGCACCACCACAGCAATTCTATAAGGCAAGCGTCGTGCCGACTTAAGACTCTTACCGTGAACAGATTTGCACAAAACCGAGAGAGACCAGAGATTTTGCGTGCACTTGGACGAGCTTAATGGCACAATCTGCGACTCTTGGATAATTCAACCGACAAGGGACCGGCGATCCGCCGTCGCGGACCAGCATGGCCGCTGCGGAGCATCGAGGACAGACGATGACGACGAACACCGATCCGAACGCCGCGACTCCGATGCGCGTGCTCTTCGCGGACGATCACCCGCTGTTCCGCGAGGCGCTGCGCCACCTGCTCCGAATCGGATCCGGATGTGCGCGTCATCGGCGAGGCGAGCGACGGTCGTGAAGCGATTCGCATGGTCACCGATCTGCGGCCCGACATCCTGCTGCTCGATCTGGTCATGCCGGTGAAGGGCGGCATCGAGACGCTGCGCGATCTGCAGCAGATGGCCGTGCCGACGCGCACGCTGCTCCTCGCCGCCGAAGTCGGCGATTCCGACATCGTCGAAGCGCTGCAGCTCGGCGCGCGCGGCATCGTCATGAAACAGACGGCGAGCGACCTGGTGTTCAAGAGCATGCGCGCCGTCATGGCCGGGCAATGCTGGGTCGGGCGCGAGTGCGTCGGCGAGCTGATCGACAAGATGCGCGAGCGCCACACCGCGCCGCCGGTCGAGACGAAGAAGGCGACGTTCGGCCTGACCGCGCGCGAGCTGGAGATCGTCTCGACGGTGGTCAGCGGCTACGCCAACGGCGAGATCGCCAGAAATGCTCGATCAGCATCAAGACGGTGAAGCACCACCTCACGAACATCTTCGACAAGCTGGGCGTGGCGAACCGGCTGGAGCTGGCGCTGTTCGCCGTGCACCACCGGATCGAAAGCGCTGTGCAATCGAGTAGTTTTCCGCCTTCCTTGGGCGCCGGCTGGCATCGAAAAATCGTTGCGGAGTAGGGCGTACTACAAATCCCTTTCACACCCGCTCTCGTCATGTAGGACGTTGGTCCCATCCTACCGGACCATCGGATCATTCACCCCCCTCGACGGCGGTTGCTATTCTTCACGCCTGGCGGGGGACAGAGTGGAACTCACCATCGACAACCTGATCGGAACGAGTCCGGCCATGAGAACGATACGGTCGGAGGCGGAGTGGGCTGCACGCTCGGACGCCAAAGTGCTGCTCACTGGCGAAAGCGGCGTCGGCAAGGACATCGTCGCGCGCGTCATTCATCAGCAGAGCGCGCGGCGGCACATGCCGTTCGTCACCATCAATTGCGTCGGCGTGACCGGACTCGCTGCTCGAATCGGAGCTGTTCGGCCACGTGCGCGGCAGCTTCACCGGCGCCTACCGCGACAAGCGTCGGGCTAGCTGGAGACGGCGCACACAGGGCACGGTGTTTCTCGACGAAGTCGTGCGAGATGACGCCTGCGGATGCAGGCGCTGCTGCTGCGGTTTCATGGAGACCGGCGAGATTCAGCGCGTCGGCTCGGACCGCGTGCAGAACAACCTCGACGTGCGCGGTGCTGGCGGCCACCAACCGCGATCCGCAGGAACTGATCGGCGACACAAGCTGTTCCGCGAGGATCTCTACTACCGGCTGAACGTCATCGACATCCGGATTCCGCCGCTGCGCAGCCGACGGGAAGACATTCTCGCGCTGTTCGAGCACTTCATCCGGCACTATTCAGAACGCCGCGGGATTCCGGCGCCCGTCGATTGGGCCGGAGGTCCTCAACGCGGTCCTCGAGCATGCAGTGGCCGGGCAACGTGCGGCAGATGAAGAACGTGGCCGAACGGCTGATCGTGCGCGCGCAGCAGTCGTCGATCACGCTCGCCGACCTGCCGCCCGAAATCGCCGGGCGCGCGCGGCGGCGGCAATCGCGCCGCCCCAGCCCAGGAGCGCGCCGCGATCGAGCAGGTCTTCGATCGCATGGTCAAGCAGCGCGAATCGTTCTGGTCGGTGGTCTATCCGGACTTCATGGCCCGCGACCTGACGCGCAGCGATCTCCGCTTCATCGTCAGGCGCGGATTACAGGAAACGTCGGGCAGTTACAAGATGCTCGTCGAACTCCTGAACATGAAGCCGACCGACTACAAGCGGTTCCTGAATTTCCTCCGCAGCATCGAGTGTCACGTCCCGTTCGAGCGCTTCCGCTCGGCGTCGGTCGGCGATCCGCCGCCGTGCGCTCGGGGAGGACGTGTTCCCGAGGCCGTCGCTCTGTCGACTCGGCGTCGGTCTCGACGGCTTCCCGGCGCCGACCACTGCCAGGACGTAAAAGTCGTGTCCTGAGTCTGAACTCGGGACACCATTTCTCGGACCAAGGTCCCAGCGCCCTGCCGGACCTTCGATTCATTTTTCCTTATTCAATCCGCTCGATAAGCTCGGCACATTCCGAACTCATGCGTGTTCCGGCGGCTGTCTGTCTACGAGTCGATCGCGATGGTCATGCGATCGCGGTGGGGTCAAGGAGCGGAGATGCTGCGCGTGAAGAGATCTCGGGTCGTCTGGGCGAAGATCATGATCGGTCTGCAGGTGCTGTCACTGCAGTCGTCGCCGCTGCTGGCGGCGACGCCATGATCGTCTCCGTCCTCGCTCCGAGCACGGACGGCGGGCGTCAGCTCGTCGCCGATGCCGGAAACAGGTCCGGGCTTCTCCGCTGGCCAATCTGCTCAAGTCGCTGCCATTCGCCGAGCCGGCCTGGCTGCGGCGTTCGAAGGCGGCGGTCAGGCGCCGGGCGATCCCTGCGCCAGTCCGGCGAACTCGATCGTCGCCGAGAACTGCCAGCCGGGCACCCTGCAGCTCAGTGGGACGTCAACGGCGCCGGCGATCCGAGCATCCAGGGCTTCGCCACCGACATCAGCGTCAACCAGGGTGAGACGGTCCACTTCAAGATCAACGTCAATCCGGCGGTTGCATGCCCATCTCGACATCTACCGCATGGGCTATTACGGCGGGATGGGCGCGCGCAAGATCGCGACGACGCCGATCGCGCCGATTGCCGTGCCGCAGCCGCAGCCGGCGTGCACTGAACGATCCGTCCGTCGGTCTCACCGACTGCGGCAACTGGCTCGAGTCGGCGAGCTGGGACGTGCCGGCGAACGCGACCTCGGGCATCTACTTCGCGCGCGTCTACAACAGGACGTCGGCAGCGCCGACGGCCACATCGTCTTCATCGTCCGCAACGACACCGGCCACTCGGCCGTGCTCTTCCAGACGTCCGATCCGACGTGGCAGGCGTACAACCAGCTACGGCGGCAGCAGCTTCTACGTCGGCAGACCGGCACGAATCGGCCGCGGCTACAAGCTCAGTTACAACCGTCCGTTCGACACGCGCGCACCACGATCCGCAGAGCTTCGTGTTCAGCGCCGAGTACCCCGATGGTGCGCTGGCTCGAGGCGAACAGCTACGACGTCAGCTACACGACCGGCGTCGACACCGATCGCCGCGGCGCCGAGATCCAGAACACAAGGTCTTCCTCTCGGTCGGCCACGACGATGCTGGTCAGCCGACCAGCGCACCAGCGTCGAGACGGCGCGCGCCGCGGGCGTGAACCTCGGCTTCTTCAGCGGCAACGAGATCTTCTGGAAGACGCGCTGGGAGAACAGCATCGACGGCTCGACGCGCCGCACCGCACGCTGGTCTCGCTACAAGGAGACGTGGAACAACGCGAAGATCGATCCCGAGCCCGCTCTGGACCGGCACGTGGCGCGACGGCCGCTTCAGCTCCGACGGCGGCAGAGCCGGAGAACGCGCTGACCGGCACGCTGTTCCAGGTCGACAACCAGCATGAGTCGCGATCGATCGTCGTCAACGAGGCGGAAGGCAAGATGCGCTTCTGGCGCAACACTGCCGCCGCGGCGCTCGCGCCGGGCGCCAGCCTGATCCTGCCGCAGGGGACGCTCGGCTACGAATGGGACGGGAGCCTGACAACGGCTTCCGGCCCGCCGGCATCCAGCACCTGTCGACGGCGACCTACACGGTGCCGGGCGATCTCAAGGACGAAGGCAACACGTTCACCACCGGCACCGTCACCCACCACCTGACGCGTACTGCACCGCGAGCAACGCGCTCGTCTTCGGCGCCGGCACGGTGCAGTGGTCGTGGGGCCTCGACTCGCACCACGACTGGTCGGCGGCGATCGGGATGAACGCGGTGCCGATCGCCTCGTCGTCCGCGGCCAACCCGACGGTGATCACTGACCGCGGTGCCGCACGGCATGTCGACCGGCACGGTGGTGGAGATCGAGCGATCACACGTCGACGCCCGACATCAGCACCGGCAGCACCAGCGAGGGCTGCAGCATCACCGTGCTGTCGCCGACGACGTTCAGCATTCCGGTCGCGGTCACGAGCCCCGGCTCCACAGCGGCACGGTGCTGCCGACGACGCATCCGGCGATGCAGCAGGCGACGGTGAACCTGTTCGCCGACATGGGCGCGCTGCCCGCGACGCTGCAGGCGGACTCGTCCCGGCCGCGAAGACCGTCGACAACCTCGCGCCCTCGTCGTCCGATTCAGATCCCGGCGGCGGGCGCGCAGCTGCCGCAGGGCGGCGACGTCATCATCAGCGGGACGGCGGGCGACGCGGACGGGACGGTCGCGGCTGTCGAAGTCGTCGGTGGATCAGCGGCGCCTACTGGCACGCGGCCAACGGCCGCGGCGCCTGGAACTACGTCTGGACGCCGTCGACGCTCGGCTCCTACACGATCAAGAGCCGCGCGGTCGAGCGACAGCGGCAACGTCGAAGTGCCGGGACCGGGGACGACGGTGAGCGTCGTGATTCCGCCAGTCGCTCGCTGCTGTCCAGTGCACCATCTGGGACGATACGTCGACGCCGACCGTCGCCAACTCCTCCGATACGAACCCGGTGGAAGTCGGCGCGCGGTTCCAGTCGACGGTGGCTCGACTACATCACGGCGATCCGCTTCACAAAGGCAATCTCAACACCGGCATCCACGTCGGCCACCTGTGGAACAACATCGTCGGCAGTTCGGCGGATCGCTTCGGTGACGTTCGCCAACGAGTCGGCGAGCGGCTGGCAGGAGGCCAAGCTCGATCAGCCGGTGCAGATCGCTGGCCAACACGACCTACGTCGTCTCGCATTTCGCGCCGGCCGAGCAACTACTCGGTCACCGGCGCCTACTTCGCCTCGTCGGCGGTTCGATCATCCGCCGCTCAAGGCGCTGCAGGATTCAGCTGGCCGGTTCGACCAACGGGTTGTTCACCTGACGACGTCGGCCACTTCCCGAACGGCTCGTTCAACTCCCGCGAACTACTGGGTGGACGTCGAAGTTCGAAGACGACGCTGGAACTGGCCAGCCGAGCGCGAACAACGACAGCTACACGACCAACGAAGACACGACGCTGACCGTGAACGCGCCGGGCGTGCTGTCCAACGGCAACGGCAAGCCGGACGGCAATCCGATGACCGCGGTGCTCGTCTCGGGCACGGCGCACGGCATCGCTGACAGCTCAACGCCAGACGGCAGCTTCAGCTACGGCTTGGCCGGCGAACTTCAACGGCACCGACAGCTTCACCTACAAGGCCAGCGACAGCGAGCCTCGATTCGAACGTCGCGACCGTGACCGTGACGGTGAATCCGGTGAACGACGCTTCGGTCACCGCGAACGACAGCTACAGCACGAACGAGGACACCGCCGCTGACGGTCGCGGCGCCCGGCGTGCTCGGCAACGACAAGCGACGGCGACGGCACGGGCACGCTCACCGCGGCCCTCGTCAGCGGTCCGGCGCACGGCACGCTGGAGCCTGAGCGCCAACGGCGGCTTCACCTACACGCCGGACGCGAATTACAGCGGCGCCGACATCTTCACCTACAAGGCGAACGACGGCACGGTCGAGCTCGAACGTCGTCGACCGTCACGCTCACGATCAGCGCGGTCAACGACGTGCCGGTCGCCAACGGCGACAGCTATACGACGGACGAGGACATCGCGCTCAGCATCGCCGCCCCCGGCGTGCTCGCCGACGATACGGACGCCGAGAACAGCAGCCTGACCGCCGTCCTCGTCTCGACGACGACGCACGGCGCCCTGACGCTGAACGCGAACGGCAGCTTCACCTACGCGCCGGCCGCGAACTACAACGGCAGCGACAGCTTCACCTACAAGGCGAACGACGGCACCGGCGACTCGTCGCAGACGACCGTGACGATCGCGGTGACGGCGGTCAACGATCCGCCGGTCGCGTCGAACGACGCCGCGGCGACCAACGAAGACAACGCCGGTGACCATCGCGGTCCTGCGCCAACGACAGCGACGCCGACGCCGGCGCCGTGCTGACGGCGGCAATCGTCAGCGCACCGGCGCACGGCAGCGCCGTGGTCAACGCCAACCACACCATCACCTACACGCCGGCGGCGAACTACTTGGTCCCGACAGCTTCACCTACAAGGCGAACGACGGCACCGCCGACTCGAACGTCGCGACGGTGGCGATCACCGTGACCGGCGTGAACGACGCGCCTGTCGCGGTCGGCGACAGCTACACGACCGGCGAGAACACGCCGCTGACGGTCGGCGCGCCAGGCGTCCTGGCCAACGACACCGACGGCGAGTCCGATCCGCTGAACGCGCTGGTCGTGACCGGGCCGGCGCACGGCTCGTTGAGCCTCAACATCAACGGCAGCTTCACCTACACGCCGGCCGGCGAGCTTCAACGGATCCGACAGCTTCACCTACCGCGCGAGCGACGGCCAGGCGCTGTCGGCGCCGCGGCGACCGTGGCGATCTCGGTCGTGCACGTCAACGTGCCGCCGTCGGTCAACGCCGGCGCGAACCAGACGATCACGCTGCCGATCGATACGGCGTCGCTCTCCGGCACCGCGAGCGACAGCGACGGCGTCGTCTCGAGCACGCTGTGGGCGAAGGTGAGCGGCATCGGCACCGTCACGTTCGCGAACGCGAACGCGCTGGCGACGACGGCGACGTTCCCCGGCGCCGGCACCTACGTGCTGAGCCTGACCGCGACCGACAACAACGGCGCGAGCACCAGCAGCAATGTCACGATCACGGTCAATCCCGTCGCCGTGAACATGGCGCTGAAGTTCAACGGCACGAACAACCGGGTCACGTTCGGCGCCGCGCCGGGCCTCAACGCGCAGTCGTTCACGCTCGAGACCTGGTTCAAGCGCGAAGGGCCGGGCGTGATGGCCAACACCGGCACCGGGCGGCGTCAACGCCGTGCCGCTCGTCACGAAGGGCGCCGCTGAAACGGACGCCATCGACAACAAGGACATGAACTACTTCCTCGGAATCGACCAGCTGAAGCGCGTGCTGGTCGCCGATTTCGAGGACATGACGACGAGCGGCAACCATCCGGTCAGCGGCACCACGGTGATCTGCGACGGCGTCTGGTATCACGCGGCGGTGACCTACGACAGCACGACCGTGACGCGGCGTGTATCTGAACGGCAACCTCGAGACACAGCTCGTCGCTGAGCAGCCCGTTCACGCCGCGGTTCGACAGCATCCAGCACGCGGGCCTCGGCACCGCGATGAACTCGAGCGGCACCGCGACCGGCGCGTTCCAGGGCACGATGGACGAAGCGCGGATCTGGAACGTCGTGCGCACGCAGGCGGAAATTCAGGCGGCGATGGGCGCGGCGCTGCCGGGTGCGCAGACCGGCCTGAAGGGACGCTGGGCGATGGACGAGGGCACCGGCACCTCGCTCGCCGACAGCTCCGGCAACAACATCACCGGCACGGCCGCCAACTTCACCGGTTCGTTCTGGGTGAGCGGCACGCCGTTCGTCTCGACGCCGCTGGCGCCGGCCAGCCAACGGCCTGCATCTCTCCGGCACGCCGGCGGCGACCGACTACGTGACGTTCGGTCCGGCGCTCGGACTCGGCGCCGCGCAGTTCACGCTCGAGACGTGGTTCAAGCGTGAAGCCACCGGCGTGACGACCAGCACCGGCACCGGCGGCCTGCGCCAACGCGTGTCCCGCTGATTACGAAGGGCCGCGCCGAAACCGAGGGCAGCAACGTCGACATGAACTACTTCCTCGGCATCAACAACGCGACGAACGTGCTGGCTGCGGACTTCGAGGACATGGCGACCGGCCTGAACCATCCGGTGCTCGGCACGACGCCGATTCCCGCCGACGGCACGTGGCGTCATGCCGCGGCGACCTACGACGGCACGACCTGGCGCCTCTACTCTGAACGGCAACCTCGAAGCGACGCTCGTCGTCGGCGACTTCACGCCGCGCTTCGACAGCATCCAGCACGCGGCGCTCGGCAGCGCGCTCACGCTCGACCGGCGCGGCCGCCGGCTTCTTCGCCGGCACGCTCGACGAAGCGCGCATCTGGAACTACGCGCGCAGCGCGGCGCAGATCGTCGCCGGCAGCAGGACCGCGAGATCGCGACGCGCGACCGGACTGCTCGGCCGCTGGGGCTTCAACGATGCTGCGGCGTCGTGCGCCGATTCGTCGGGCAACAACCAGAACGGCACGCTGATCGGCACGAGCTGGACGTGGGTCGCCGGCGCGCCGATGCCCGGGACGCCGAACGCGGCGCCGGTCGCCGACGCCGGCCCGGATCAGATCGATCACGCCTCCCGGCGGCGGCGGCGCTCGCCGGCTCGGCCACCGATGACGGCATCGGCGGCTGCCGGTGACGGTGACAGTGGAGCAAGACCAGCGGTCCGGGCGCGGTGACCTTCGCGCAGCCCGAACGCGGCGCACGACGAACGGCGAACTTCTCGGCGATCCGGCACCTACGTGCTGACGCTGACGGCGAACGACGGCGAGCTCGTCGTCCAGCGACACGGTCACGGTCACCGTCGAGCGGCGTCGCCAACCAGCCGCGCCGACGGTCGACGCGGGTCCGGATCAGTCGATCACGCTGCCGACCAACGTCGTCACGCTTGCCGGCAGCGTCACCGACGACGGTCTGCCGGCGGACGGCGTGACGCTCGCTGTGGACGAAGGTCAGCGGTCCCGGGCTCGGTCACGTTCGGCAACGCGGCGGCGGCGTCGACGACGGCGACGTTCTCGGCGAACGGCAGCTACGTGCTGCAGCTCGCCGCGAACGACGGCGCGCTGACCAGCAGCGACACCGTCGACGATCACGGTCAACGCCGAACGCGGCCAACAAGGCGCTGCAGCTCGGCGGCACCAACGCCGTACGTGACGTTCGGCGCGGCGCCGGGCCTCGGCGCGTCGCAGTTCACGCTCGAGACCTGGTTCCGCCGCGACGGCGCCGGCGTCGGCACCTTCACCGGCACCGGCGGCGTCACCGCCGTGCCGCTCGATCACGAAGGGCATGGCGGAGACCGAAGGCAGCAACGTCGACGCTGAACTACTTCCTCGGCATCCGACAGCCGCGACCAACGTGCTGGCGGCGGACTTCGAGGACATCGCGACCGGCCTGAACCACCCGGTGGCGGGCACCACGGCGATTCCGGCGCGACGGCGCGTGGCGGCACGTCGCGGCGACCTATGACGGCACGACGTGGCGCTCTATCTGAACGGCGTCGCTCGAGAGCGACGCTCGTCGTCGGCACCTTCACGCCGCGGTTCGACAGCATCCAGCACGTCGGCGCTCGGCACGCGCGCTCAACTCGACCGGCGTGGTCACGAGCGGGCAGACGGCGGGCTTCTTCAACGGCGTCCTCGACGAGGCGCGCGTGTGGAACTACGCGCGCAGCGCGCAGCAGATCAGCCGCGGCGTGACGCTTCGAGATCGCGTCGAGCACGCCGGGCTGCTCGGCCGCTGGGGCCTGAACGAAGGCACCGGCACGACGGTCGGCGACAGCGCGCGCGCACGCCGTAGAACGGCACGATCGTCGGCACGACGTCGAGCTGGTCGCGGGCGCGCCGTTCACCGGCACGCGGGCAACACGGCGCCGATCGCGACCGGCGATGCGGCGACGACCGCCGAAGACACGCAGCGCGACGATCGCCGTCGCTGCGCCAACGACACCGACGCCGACGGCGACGCGCTGACGGTCACGGTCGGTGACGGCGCTGCGCGCACGGCACGGCGACGATCAACGCCAACGGCACGATCGCCTACGCGCCGGCGGCGAGCTACAACGGCAGCGACAGCTTCACCTACACGATCAGCGACAGCCAGGGCGGCCAGCAGCGCACGGCGACCGTGACGATCACGATCACGGCGGCCAACGACGCGCCGGTGGCGGCCAGCGACAGCTACAGCGACGAACGAAGACACTGACGCTGACGGTGCGCGGCGCCAGGCGTGCTCGGCCAACGACACCGACGGCGACGGCGACACCGCTGACCGGCGGTCGTGGTCGCGGGCCGGCGCACGGCGCGGTGACGCTGAACGCCGAACGGCGGCTTCACCTACACGCCGGCGGCGAACTACAACGGCGCCGACAGCTTCACCTACCGGGCGAACGACGGCACGGCCGACTCGAACGTCGCGACGGTGTCGATTACGGTCGCGCCGGTCGAACGACGCGCCGGTGGCGGTGAACGACAGCTACAGCGTCAACGAAGACACGACGCCTCGGTGCTCAGCGATGGGTGTGCTCGCCAACGACACTGATCCCGACTCGGCGACGCTCAGCGCGTTCGCCGTGACCGGTTCCCGGCGCACGGACGCTCCAGACGTTCAACGCCGACGGCAGCTTCACCTACGCGCCGAACCCGAACTTCCACGGCACCGACACGTTCACCTACGTCGCGAACGACGGCACCTGCGACTCGAACATCGGCGACGGTGACGATCACGATCGCGGCGGTCAACGACGCGCCGGTGGCGGCCAACGGCACGCTGACGACGGCGGAAGACACGGCGGCCAGCGGCACGCTGTCGGCGACCGACGTCGGACGGCGACGCGCTGACCTACGCGATCGTCGCCAACGGCAGCAAGGGCAGCGGCGACGATCACCAACGCGGCGACCGGCGCCTTACACCTACACGCCGAACGCCAACGCGAACGGCCAGCGACACCATTCACGTTCAAGGCGAGCGACGGCGACGCTCGACTCGAACACGGCGACCGTGACGGTCACGATCACGGCCGTCAACGACGCGCCGGTGGCGGCCAACGGCACGCTGACGACGCACGGAAGACACGGCGGTGAGCGGCACGCTGTGCGGCGACCGACGTCGACGGCGACGCGCTGACCTACTCGATCGTCGCCAACGGCAGCGAAGGGCACGCGCGGCCATCACCAACGCGGCGACCGGCGCGTTCACCTACACGCCGAACGCGAACGCGAGCGGCACCGACACGATCACGTTCAAGGCGACCGACGGCACCGTCGACTCGAACATCGGCGACCGTGACGATCACGATCGCGGCGGTCAACGACGCGCCGGTGGCGGCGGCCGGGCTCGCTGACGACGCGCGGAAGATACGGCGAAGAGCGGCACGCTGGCGGCCAGCGACGCCGACGGCGACGCGCTGACCTACTCGATCGTCGCCAACGGCAGCGAAGGGCACGCGCGGCGATCACCAACGCGGCGACCGGCGCGTTCACCTACACGCCGAACGCGAACGCGAACGGCAGCCGACACGCATCACGTTCAAGGCGCACGACGGCAGCGTCGACTCGAACACCGCGACGATGACGATCACGATCACGCCGGTCAACGACGCGCCGGTGGCCGGCCAACGGCTCGCTGACGACTGACGGAAGACACGCTGGCGAGCGGCACGCTGTCGGCGACCGACGTCGACGGCGACGCGCTGACCTACTCGATCGTCGCCAACGGCAGCAAGGGCAGCGCGGTCATCACCAACGGGGCCACCGGTGCGTTCA